>OICH01000012.1_pt1 | contig 104933 bp, 105 predicted proteins | sample 1581271 | NCBI WGS metagenome assembly OICH01 (sample SAMEA3882547, study PRJEB24775) | human gut metagenome | biome: human-associated habitat; feature: intestine environment; material: feces | place: Netherlands | collected 2009/2010 | reverse complement strand
GCAACAGCAGTAGCAGACAATCTTTTCAGTAACGCTAAAAATTTAACTAAAGTAACAATTCCGAATACAGTAAAGAAAGTAGGCTCAATGTCATTTTATCATTGTAAAAAACTTTCGTCGGTAACATTGCCAAATACTCTTACCGAAATCGGCTATAGCGCATTTAACGGAACAACAGCGCTCACAACAATTACAATACCGAAGACTGTAACCAAAGCAGGCATTGATGTGTTTGAAGATTCGGGACTAAAAACAGCCACTATAGAAAACGGTGCAACAGCAGTAGCAGACAATCTTTTCAGTAACGCTAAAAATTTAACTAAAGTAACTATACCAAATACAGTTAAAAAAATAGGTTCAATGTCCTTTTATGACTGTACAAAACTTTCATCGGTAACTTTGCCGAATACTCTTACATCAATCGAAACATCTGCATTTAAAAATTGCCAAGCTATGAAATCTATTACTATTCCAAAGAGTGTTACATATTTTGGTACAACCGCAGTGGGCTATAGTGATGGCAGAGTTATTGACGGATTTATAATTTACGGCTATAAAAATACAGAGGCGCAGACATACGCAACCAAAAATAAAATTACATTCAAAGCTTTGCAGGAGGAAACTGTACCTGTAGGTGATATAAATAATGACGGCAAAATAGATGTATCGGATGTTACATACTTACAGATGTATCTTTCGGGCAATTCATCATATGTAATTAAAAATACAAAGGCGGCAGACGCAAACGGCGACGGTAAAATTGATGTTGCCGATGTTACAAAGATTCAGACTATTATTGCTTCGTAATTAAAATTTAATATTAAAAGTACATTAAAGCTGTTCGGGCAAGAGTTACCGAACAGCTTTTTGCTTTTATAAATGATAAAATACGGGAATAAAAAGACAGTAATCGGGATAGAATATTTTTGAATAATCTTGACTGATTTACGACTGAATTTGAATGACTTAAAAATGCAAAAGCAAAATCACTTGTTAAAACGCACAAAATTATATGCGATTTTTGATATAAACTAACTGAATTTCAGTTTTAATGATTTTTTTTGAAAGAATTTGCTTGACTTTAACAAAACAGGTGTTATAATGTAGTCAAGAGGTGAGGGAAATGCTTACTCAGGAAAGATACCAAACAATACTTCAAATATTAAGCGAGAAAAACACAGTCACGGTACAGGAGCTTACAAAGCTTTTGAATACATCGGAGTCAACCATAAGGCGTGACCTCACAACACTTGACGAGATGGGCAAGCTTAATAAAGTATTCGGAGGAGCAACCTCAATTCACCAGCTTTCGGGCGTATATGAGGCTGATGTGAAATCAAGAGAAGGTATAATGCTTGACGAAAAGAAAGCAATCGCAATCTATTGTGCAAAACTTATTAACGATACGGATTTTGTATATATAGACGCAGGCACAACCACTGATATTCTCACAGATTACATTACAAACAAAAACGCAACCTATGTTACAAACGGTATTACCCACGCAAAAAATCTTATAAGAAAGGGACTTACAACATACACAATCGGCGGCAGAATCAAACCTGCTACCGAGGCTATTATGGGCGCGGAAGGTTTAAGGTCGCTGAAAACCTTTAACTTTACAAAATCCTTTATGGGTACTAACGGAATTGAATTAAATGCAGGCTTTACCACTCCTGATATGGAAGAGGGCTTGATCAAAGAGGAAGTTATAAAAAGAAGTTATATGTCTTTTGTTCTTGCCGACAATACCAAATTCAGAAAGGTATTTCCGATTACCTTTGCAGAGCTTAAAGACTGCTGTATTATAACCGACAAACTCCCGTATAATGAGTTTTCGGAAAAAACAATAATCAAGGAGGTTATGAAGTGATTTACACAGTTACACTAAACCCGTCAATTGATTACATCGTTCGTCTTGATGAGCTTAAGACAGGCATTACAAACAGAACAACAAGCGAGGAATATTACATCGGCGGCAAGGGAATAAATGTTTCGTGCGTACTTGCCGAACTCGGTATCAAGAGCACAGCGCTTGGTTTTGTTGCAGGATTTACCGGAGAGGCTATTGAAAAAGGTCTTAAAAATCCTAAAATCACAGCAGATTTTATCACACTTAAAAGCGGAATTTCAAGAATAAACATCAAAATCAAGGCAGGCGAAGAAACCGAAATCAACTGTCAAGGACCGCACATAGATGAGGAAGAACTTTTGAATCTGTTTGATAAAATCGACAATATTCAGAGCGGCGATACACTTATCATTGCAGGAAATATTCCAAATACATTGCCTGACGATGTTTATGAAAGAATCATAGAAAGACTTGACGGAAAAGATGTAAGAATTGTAGTTGACGCAACTAAAAAGTTGCTTGTTAATTCACTAAAATACAAACCGTTTTTAATCAAACCGAACCGTCAGGAGCTTTCAGAAATTTTTGACACAACAGTAAAGACAGAAAGCGATGTTGTCAAATATGCACAGGAATTGCAGAAAATGGGTGCAAAAAATGTTCTCGTTTCTCTGGGCGGCGACGGTGCATTACTTGTTGACGAATTCGGAAAGGTTCATAAAGAGGGCGTTATTAAAGGTCACAAGGTACTGAATACAGTAGGCTCGGGTGACTCGATGGTAGCAGGCTTTGTAGCCGGCTGCATTGACAAAAATGATTACGCCTATGCGTTAAAGCTCGGCAGTGCCTGCGGAAATGCAACAGCATTTTTAAACGGACTTGCCACAAAAGATAAAATTGATGAATTGCTCGCTCAATTCTGAGTGGGTAGAAATAAATAAATTAAAAAGGAGAAGAATTTATGCGTATTACTGATTTATTAAAACAAAGTGCCATAGAGCTTAATGTATCAGTGGCAAACAAACAGGCAGCAATCGACAAGCTCGTTTCATTGCACGAAAAGAGCGGAAACCTTGTAAATGCAGCCGAGTATAAGAAAGGAATCCTCGCAAGAGAGGAAATGGGAACAACAGCAGTCGGTATGGAGGTTGCCATTCCGCACGCAAAGAGCACGGCGGTAAAAGCTCCTGCACTTGCAGCAATTACAGTTCCAAACGGCGTTAATTACGATGCTCCCGACGGACAGCCTTGCAAACTTATTTTTATGATAGCGGCTACAACAGACGGTGATGTTCACCTTGAGGTTCTCGCAAGACTTATGCAGCTTTTAATGCATGAAGATTTTACAGCGAAACTTAAAGCCGCAAAAACTCCGAAAGAATTTATCTCGATTATTGACGCAAAAGAAACAGAGAAGTTCCCCGATGAACCAAAGGCAGAAGTTCCTGCAAAGAAGGGTTACAGAGTTCTTGCTATCACAGCTTGTCCAACAGGTATTGCTCATACTTATATGGCGGCTGAATCACTCCAGAAAGCCGGCGACAGCCTTAACATTCCGATTAAGGTTGAAACAAACGGTTCGGGCGGTGCAAAGAATGTGCTTACCGAAGAAGAAATTGCAAATTGTGACGGTATCATCATTGCCGCTGACATCACAATAAATCTTGCCCGTTTTGACGGCAAGCCCGTTTTACAGTGTGCCGTTTCAGACGGTATTCATAAGCCGGAAGAGCTTATCAACAAGATTGTAAACAAAGAAGTTCCCGTATATCATCACAAAGGCGGTTCTGCAGATGCTCCAAAGAAGAGAGGCGGCGCTTACGGTCACCTTATGAACGGTGTATCACATATGCTCCCGTTCGTTGTAGCAGGCGGTATTTTCATTGCAATTGCATTCCTCATTGATATTGCATGCGGTGTTAACGCACAGGAGGCTGGCAGTACATTCGGTACGGTAACTCCTGCAGCCGCATGGTTTAAGACACTCGGCGGTGTGGCATTTAACCTTATGGTTCCTATTCTTTCCGGCTTTATCGCAATGTCAATTGCAGACCGTCCCGGCCTTCTCGTTGGTCTTGTAGGCGGTTTCCTTGCAACATCAGGCGCAACCTTTGCAGATCCGGGTGCTGTTAACACAGTTCCGTCAGGCTTCCTCGGTGGATTGCTTGCAGGTTTCGCAGGCGGTTACTTAATGCTTGCTATTGAAAAAATGTGCGATAAGATGCCCAAGGCTCTTGAGGGTATCAAGCCAGTTCTCATCTATCCGCTTCTCGGACTCGGCGGTATTCTCGTTGTAATGTGCGCAGTCAACCCGTTCATGGGTATGATTAACTCAGGTATGTCAGACGGCCTTAACGCTATTGCCTCTAACCCTGCAATGATGGTTCCGCTCTGTGCGCTCCTCGCAGGTATGATGTCTATCGACATGGGTGGTCCTTTCAACAAGGCAGCTTATGCATTCGCAACACTTAACCTTGCAAACGCAGACGATCAGGCATACATCATTATGGCAGCAGTTATGATCGGCGGTATGGTTCCTCCAATCGCAATCGCTCTTTCAAACACATTCTTCAAGAATCGTTGGACAGACGAAGAAAGAAAGAATGCTCCCGTAAACTATGTAATGGGACTTTCATTCATCACAGAAGGTGCAATTCCTTACGCAGCAGGTCATCCGCTTCAGGTTATCCCTTCATGTATCGTTGGTTCTGCAGTAGCAGGCGCATTTTCAGCTCTCTTTGGCTGTAAGCTTATGGCTCCTCACGGCGGTATCTTCGTATTCGCAACAATGCAGGGTACATGGTATTTCTACCTCCTTGCTCTTGCAATCGGTGCAGTAGTTTCAATGTTTATGCTTGCACTTCTTAAAAAACCTCTTAACAGAGAGATTAAAAAAGTTAAATAAATTTCACAAAAATCTTCCATTCTTTCTTAAAATATGATAAAATAAACTTAATTCAGACAGGGAGTAGCCCTCCCTGTCTGACACAAAACTATTATAAAGGGGTTTTATATTATGGTATCAAAAAAACTTACATTAAATAATGCATCAGGTTTTCATATGCGTCCCGCATCAGTATTTGCAACAGCAATGGCAAAGTTCCAGAGTGATGTTACAATTGATTTCAACTCAAACAAAATCAATGCAAAAAGTCTTTTAAATATTATTGCAGCTTGTATTAAGTGCGGCAGCGAGTTTGTAGTAGAATGTAACGGTCCTGACGAAGAAGAGGCTCTTGCAAAGGCAGTAGAGCTTATTGAAGGCGGACTTGGTGAATAAAAACGGGAGCGTGTCTTTTGGCACGCTTTCTTTCTAAAATTTGAAAGCAGGTGAGGTTATGTTACACGGAACACCCGCTTCCGAGGGTATCGGACTCGGAAGAGTAATGATTGTAGAAGAAGCAAAACTTGAATATAATAATGTAACTGTTACGGATACCGAGGCAGAGGTTGAGCGTTTCAGAAATGCGGTTAAAATATTTTGCGACAATACTGCGGCACAGGCAGATGCGCTGAAAGCGTCGGCAGGTAAAAAAGAGGCAGAAATTCTTGAGGGTCACATTCAGATGATGAAAGACCCGTATATGTGCGGCGAAATTGAAAAGTTGATTGATAACGGTCAGTGCGCCGAGGCTGCACTTGAGTATATGTGCGATATGTTCATCTCCATGTTTTCTGCCACAGATGACGAACTTACACAGCAGAGAGCGGCAGATGTAAAAGACTTAAAAACAAGTATGCTAAGCATTTTGCTCGGAGTAAAAGAAGTAAAACTTTCGGCAGCACCAAAGGGTACGGTAGTTGTCGCAAAAGAACTTACTCCGTCCATGACAGCAGGCATCAATAAAGAAAATATTGTCGGAATTATTACCGAAACAGGCGGTAAAACATCTCATTCGGCTATCCTTGCAAGGGCACTTGAAATTCCCGCCGTGCTAAGCGTAAACGGTGCGGTTTCAAAACTTTCGGCCGGTGCTTATGTAATCGTTGACGGCAGTGAGGGCGTAGTAATTGATGAGCCGGATGACGCTGTTATTCAGGAGTACGATACAAAGAGAATTAATTTTCTTAAAGAGCGCAAAGAACTTGAAAATTTCAGAGGCAAGGCAACTAAAGCTTTAAGCGGTGAGGAATACGAGCTTTTCTGCAATATCGGCAAGCCGGAGGACGCAATAAAGGCAGTTGATGCAGACGGCGAGGGCGTTGGCTTGTTCAGAACTGAATTTTTATTTATGGACAGAACCGCTTTGCCTACAGAGGACGAGCAGTTTGACGCTTACAAAAAGGCGGCACTTACATTAAAGGGAAAGCCTGTAATTATCAGAACTCTTGACATCGGCGGCGACAAGGAAATTCCTTATCTCGGACTTAAAAAAGAGGAAAATCCTTTCTTGGGCTTCAGAGCAATCAGATATTGCTTAAAGCATAAAGATTTGTTCAAAACACAGCTCCGTGCAATTGTAAGAGCAAGCGCTTTTGGCGATGTAAGAATTATGTTCCCGCTTATTACAGCCGTTGAAGAACTTAGAGAGGGCAAGGCTCTTGTTGAAGAGGTTAAGGCTGAACTTAGGGAACAGGGAGTAGAATTTAACGAAAATATCCCTGTAGGCATTATGACAGAAACCTCGGCGGCAGTTATGATTGCTGATATTCTTGCAAAAGAATCCGACTTTTTCAGCATTGGTACAAATGACCTTACGGGTTATACAATGGCTTGCGACAGAGGAAATGACGATGTTGCATATCTGTATTCTCCGTTACAGCCAAGTGTATTAAGGGGCATTAAGTATATTATTGATTGCGCAAACAAGAATAATATTTCTGTGGGTATGTGCGGCGAGGCAGCGGCTAACCCGATGATGGTGCCGTTACTTATGTCATTCGGACTTACCGAGTTCAGTGTATCCGCACCGTCGGTATTAAAGGTAAGAAAAACAATTTCTGCATGGTCAAAGGCAGAGGCAGACAAGGTTGCCGAAAAGGTACTTGCAATGACTACCGAAAAAGAGATAAGCGACTATCTTAAAACTCTTTTATAATTAATCAGATAACAAGTTTCATAATCAAACTCTAAATAATAGTTTGCGAAGGGCAGTGTTCGTTTGAGCACTGCCCAAAGCCTTTTCTGAGGTTCTTTATCAAAATTGGTTTAATTTATGGCTTAGCGGTGTACATCTGCAAAACCGTGATTAAACAATATTCCTTTTTCCGACAAGATATGTTATAATATCTGCGGATAGGTGATTTATGTGAATAATGATTATTTAGTTAAGAAAAAGCCGATGTATGCGCTTTTTGTGTTTGCTCTGCCTATTATTATAGGTAATATTTTTCAGCAGACATACACTATGGCGGACTCGGCTATTGTAGGCAGATTTGTAAGTGAAAAGGCTTTGGCGGCGGTAGGTGCGTCATATTCGCTTACAAATATTTTTATTTGTGTGGCAATCGGCGGCGGAATAGGTGCGTCGGTAATAGTCAGTAGGTATTTTGGCGCCAAGGAATATAAAAAGACAAAAACGGCAGTGTACACTGCGCTGATTGCTTTTACCGCACTTAGTGTTTTGCTTGGAATTATCGGTCTTGTGTTCAGCCGTCTTATTCTTATTGCGCTCAATACTCCGTCTGATGTACTTGATCTGGCGGTAGATTATCTGAACATTTACTTTGCGGGTTTGCCGTTTTTATTTATGTATAATGTGCTTTCCGCAATGTTCAATGCACTCGGAAAATCTAAAATACCGCTTTATTTTTTGATTTTTTCATCGGTGTTCAATGTTGCGCTCGACCTTTTGCTCGTAAAAAATTTCAGTATGGGTGTAACGGGCGTTGCCTGGGCAACACTTATTGCACAAGGAATTTCGGTTGTATTATCATTCATAGTGCTTGTGTGGGAGTTTAAAAAGCTCAACATAGGTCGTGCAAAATTTTTTGAAAAGAGTGAGCTTTTGCCTATGGCAAAAATTGCTTTTCCGTCAATTATTCAGCAGTCAACGGTATCAATCGGAATGATGCTTGTGCAGTCGGTGGTAAACGGCTTCGGTTCGGAGGCTCTCGCAGGATATTCTGCCGCAATAAGAGTGGAATCGCTTTGCATAGTTCCCTTTAACAGTATAAACAATGCTGTGTCTTCGTACACTGCGCAAAATTTGGGTGCAAAGAATGAAAAGCGTGTTGTAGAGGGTTACCATGCCGCAAACATTCTTGTGGCAGCATTTTCTATTTTACTTATTCTGATTATAGAACCTTTTAACGGTTCGATTGTATCAATGTTTCTCGGTGATGACGGCACAATAACCGCAATGAATACGGGCTGCGGATACCTTAGTTTTATGGGGTGGTTCTTCTGTTTTATCGGATTTAAAATGGCAGTTGACGGACTTTTGCGAGGTGCTGGAGATATGAAAATGTTTACAGTCGCAAATTTTGTGAATCTGTTTATCCGTGTGTTTGTCGCAATGGCATTTGCACCGATTTTCGGCTTGCAAATGGTATGGATTGCAGTGCCGATCGGTTGGTTTTCAAATTGGGTTATATCCTTTTTGGAGTACAGAACAGGCAAGTGGAAAAGGATATATAAGAGATAACTGTAAACTAAATAAAAATATTATATAAAATATAGGCATATGATTTATTAAATAAGTCATATGCCTTGCTTTTTTGTTCAAAAATCATTTATACTTTTTGGTCAAGTAAACAAAATTGTTTTTTTATTGTTGTAAATAAAATGAGGTAATGATATAATTTTAAATAAAGTTTGAATTTAGGAGTTGATTTTTTATGAAAACAAGCAAAAAAATTATAAGTTTGTTGCTTAGTGCAGCTATCATTATGTCTGCCATGGTGATAACAGCTGTTTCGGCGGCTGCCGCAGCAGACGGCTCAGAGGTATATTTTGATAATTCGGTTTTTAATTGGGAAAATGTTTATATTTATGCCTATGGTACAAAAGAAAATGCCAAATGGCCGGGTCAGCTGATGAGCGCAACTGATGACGGACTTTACAAGGCAAGCTTTACTTCAGCATATAAATCAGAAAGCATTATTTTTAATAACGGCAAAGAAAAGGACGAGGGCAAGGAGCAGTATCCAAAGGCAAGCGGACTTTCTTTAAAGGCAGGTCAGTGCAAGCTCCTCACAGCCGCAAAGCAGTGGGTAGATTACGGCAAGCCTGATTCTCATGGATACGGAATTGTTTACAAAGCCTCCGGTACAAGCTTTTCATCAGAATTTTTGCAGGTTCAGCTCGGACTAAAAAATGCCTCAGTAGGATACTATTCTGTTGACGGTTCGGCAAAAAAATCTTATACCGACGGCACAATTATTAAAATAGGCGAGGGTAAAATCGGTAACAGCGAAATTACTCTTGTGCTTACAGCAACAGGCGATGACGGTGTTGAAACAACACAGACTTTCACTTACAACAAAACATTTACAGCAGGCAAAACAACTTTTTCTGCTGACTCGGACGGACACACAACAGCTCCCGAAAGCGGCTATTACGGAACAAACCCGAATATGCAGCTGGGTAAATACAAGACAATTTCTGTTGACGGCGATGTAAGCGATTGGGACAGCTCAATGATTATTGCTCAGGGTACAGCAAACGATGACCCCCGAGTATATATGCCATCTTCAATGCATGAGCAGCCGTGGGACGCATACGCTCTCTATGGCGCATGGGACGATGAAAACCTCTACTTTATGTGGGAAATGGCAAATACATCATACATTACTTCTCCGAGCGATAATTTTGCGGCATCAAATGAGGCTCGCCCTTGGAGAAACAGTATTCCAATGTATATTGCGCTTTCAATAGACCCAAGCAAGCAGGCAACAGGCAAGGCAGTAGGCACAAACAAAGACGGCTCTGTTTACACAAATCCGTTTGTATGGGGTTGTGACGGCGGCGTAGCAAAAGACGGCGGTGTAGGCTTTACAACTCACATTGATACACTTGTTGCTTTCGATTCAAACAATTCAAACGGCGGCGCATCAATCTTCAAGGCTGATGTTCAGGATACGGACGGAACATACCTGTTTGATTATGATACAAGAGTTCCGATTGGCGTAACAAGCTATCAGGCACAGGATAACCGGAACGGATTCAAAATTAAATATGCAAACGGCACAAAGAGCGAAACTCTCTACGGTGTAAGAGAAGTAAAGGGCGACAGAACTTTAGGCGACAACACTGACCCTAACTCAAATTGGGTTGATTTCTTTAAACTCGGCTACAAGAAAAACTACGGTTATGTTTACGAGGTTGCTATTCCTTACTCTGCACTCGGTATCGACAGAAATTATGTAGAAACTCAGGGCATTGGCGCAATGCAGATTCTCACATACGGTACTTCGGGTATGGATACACTTCCACACGACCCCTCAATGCTTGATGTTGCAGATGCTGAATACAGCTACGATCCGTCTACTTCACACGAAAAAGAGGATATAGACAACATTACAGTTCCGCTTGCAAGACTTGGCAAGATCCTCCCTGATACACAGGTTCAGGAGGCAGAGTTTGAAGTAAACTTTGGCGCAGACAAGAGCTCATCTCAGCCTGTTGGCACAGCACTCGAGCTTAAAGCAGAGCCATACAACAACCATGGCAATGTTACTTACGAGTTTGCGGTAAACGGTGCAACTGTAAAGACTTCCTCTGACAATACATACAATTTTACAGCAAATAATGCAGGCACATACACATTGTCTGTAAAGGCTATTGATTCAGACGGCTGTATAGCTGAAAGCACAAAGTCGTTCTATATTTCGGACGGCGGCGAGCAGGAAACTATCATAAAGGGCGATGTAAACCGCGACGGAGTTGTAGATGTAAACGATGTTACACACTTACAGATTCACATTTCAAACGACGATAAAAATCCGCTTATTGATGTTACAAATAAGGCTTGGTTTGACGCTGCCGATATGTACGGCGACGGCAAGCTTGATATTCTTGACGCAACCGCATTACAGATTTATATCGCATAATTCGTAAAAGTTATAATCATATTCAAAAGGATTGCAGAGCAAAATCTGCAATCCTTTTTTGTGTATACAGGATGCAAGAATAGTGTAAAATTGCCTATATTGTATTGACATATAAGCTCTTGTAATCGTATTTACAATGCTTTTACTCTATACTTCAGGCAAGATTAAGGCAACAGAAAAATTTAAATCTGTTACACTTGCACTTTTACTTTCAACAATAAGCATTTCAATCCTTGCTTTTATCGGCTACCTCATTACTGCAACAAGAGGTTATGTAATGATTTTCGCAGGAAATCCTATCTTTGACATAGCAATGTCAGTTATTTTTATTATTATCGCAGCTTTGTTTCTTATCAGCGACTTTCAGATTATTCGTGAAACAGTTGAAAATCAGCGCCCAAAAGAATACGAGTGGTCAGTTTCATTTGGCTTGGCATTTACAGTAATTTGGCTCTACTTCAAGGTTCTTGACCTCTTAATAAGAATTTATGACGCTAAAAACTAATTACGGAGAATAATTATGAGTGCAATATTATCGACACAAAATTTAGTGAAAAAATACGGTTATAAAATTGTTTCTAACAACATCAGCCTTACGATAAACAAAGGTGATATTTACGGATTTGTGGGCAAGAACGGCGCAGGCAAAACTACATTTATGCGCCAGGTGTTAGGGCTTGCTTTTCCCGACAGTGGCGAAATTACCCTCTTTGGCGGTGAGCCGCTCAACACTGCAAGGAAGAAAATCGGTTCGCTCATTGAGTTTCCGTCAATTTATAAAAACTGCACCGCATACGAAAATATGAAGAGAATGGCAATTCTTACAGGAAGTTCAGACAAAAGTGTCAGGAAAATTCTTGATTTTGTAGGTCTTGGCAATACAGGCAACAAAAAAGCAGGACAGTTTTCGCTCGGTATGCGCCAGCGACTTGGAATTGCTATGGCTTTGCTCGGCAATCCAGAATTGCTTATTCTTGACGAACCGATAAACGGACTTGATCCGACAGGTATTATGGAGATTCGTGATTTAATCATCAGACTAAATACCGAAAAGAAAATTACCTTTATGATTTCAAGCCATTTGCTTGAGGAACTGTCAAAGATTGCCACACGATATGGATTTATTCATGACGGCAAACTTATAGAAGAAATTTCCGCTGTTGAGCTTTCACAAAAATGCAGCGACAGAGTTTTAATTGTGCCTGACAATCCGCAAAAAGCGGCGGAGATTTTATCAAAAATTATGCCGCCTCAACAGATACATATTTATAATAAATCTGTTTATCTTGACTCAATGATTGACAGAACGGGTCAAATTAATAAATATCTTGTTGAAAATGGTGTTACGGTAAATCAGATTTCTATTCACGCAATTAATCTTGAAGAATACTTTTTACGCAAGGTAGGGGCATAAAATGAAAAGGTTATTATTATTTGAACTTCGTAAGCTTTTCAAAAACAAAAGCTTTTATATTTGGACTTTTGCATCGGTTGCACTTAGTTTGATTTACCTGCTTTGCTCATTCGGTATGTTTTCGTTACAATCTTCGCAAAATATGCAGTGAATAGTATCACCGGAGTCCGGCATTATCAGTGCAATAGGATTTTTTAAAACAAGTCCTGTTACAGTATTTATACTAATGTTTATTTGCAGCTTTATTTGCAATGATTTTGACAACGGCATATTAAAAAATATTATTTCACGAGGTTACAGCAGACAGTCGATTTTTACGGCAAAGTTTATGGCGGTTATTGTCAGCACCCTTTTTATGGTAATCCTCAATTTAGTTGCTGTTTTTGCGGTATCAAGCGCTTTATATCATAACATCGGCTCAATATACGCTCTGTTTATTCCGCAATTAATTATCCTTGTGTTTGGACTTATCTCATTTGCCGGCATATTCTTTATGCTGTGTTCAATCTTTAAAAAGAGCGCTCCTGCAATAGTTGTTTCGTTGCTTGCTCTTTTGGCTTTGCCAACAGGAATATCGATAATCAGCTCATACTTACATATTAATTTAAGCTGTTTATGGCTTGGTAATGCGGTTTCTACCCTTGCAGTAAATAACATTTCGGTACAAACATTACTCGCAAGCGGAGTTTGCATTATAGTTTATTTAGTGGTTTCTTACATTGTTTCTATTTCAGTGGTTAAGAAATTGGAAGTTTGATTTTTATATTAGCAGAAATCTCATTTCATTGATTTTGAAATGAGATTTTTGCTTTTTCGGGCAATTTTTTTGGTTTTGATAAGGAGTGGAAGATTAGTTTTTGTAAAACGATATAATAAAGAAAACGGCAGTGTGAGGTTAATACTCACACTGCCAAAGTTTTCAACATTTCAAGCTCAAATTGTTAATTATTTTTCGTCACCGAAGCAGATGCCCATCTTTCTTGCGGCGGCTACTATTTCGTGGTCGGCAGGAACGGCTTTAAGTTTACCTGCGATTTCTTCGAGCGGAACTGCAACTACTTTATTATTTACAAGTGCAACCATTTTGCCGTAGTCACCGTTTATGATAAGTTCGGCAGCTGCAATACCGAAACGGGTGGAGAGCACACGGTCGTATGCGTCAGGACTTCCGCCCCTCTGGAAATGTCCGGGTACGGTAACTCTTGTTTCCTGACCTGTTGCGTCTTGAATTTCTTTTGCAATTTTGTATGAGATTGACGGATATGCGATTTCAGCCATAGCGGCTTTTCTTTTTTTCTTCGGCATAGCCGCAAGCTCTTTGGAAATTGCACCTTCTGCAACGGCGAGAATTGAGAATTTCTTTCCGCTTTCGGTTCTTTTCTTAATTGTATTAATTACGGAATTAATATCGTACGGAATTTCCGGAATTAAAATAACATCCGCACCGCCGGCAATACCTGCATACAAAGTCAGCCAGCCAACCTTGTGTCCCATAACCTCAACTATAAAAACTCTGCCATGTGAGGTTGCTGTGGTGTGAATACAGTCGATAACATTTGTTGCAATGTCAACGGCACTCTGAAAACCAAAGGTCTTGTCTGTACCCCAAAGGTCGTTGTCAATTGTTTTTGGCAGAGAAACAACATTCAAGCCCTCTTCACGCAAGAGGTTTGCGGTTTTCTGTGTGCCGTTTCCGCCGAGAACAACAAGGCAGTCAAGCTCAAGCTTCTTATAGTTCTTTTTCATTTCGGCAACTTTATCAACGCTGTTTTCGTCAATAACTCTCATAAGTTTGAACGGCTGTCTTGATGTGCCGAGAATAGTACCGCCCCTTGTAAGAATACCCGAAAAATCATCAGGCTTCATCATCCTTGTTTCGTTGTAAATAAGTCCTCGGTAGCCGTCAATAATGCCGATAATCTGCACGCCGTCATTGCCGTAATTCTGATAAAGTGTTTTTGCGACTGCACGGATAGTAGAGTTAAGTCCCTGACAGTCACCGCCGCTTGTTAAAATACCGATTCTTTTCATTCTGCTTTTTCTCCTTCCTTTGCAGGTACTATAGGAGTGCCTACTGTTCTTACATATGTCTGTTTTTTAACGGCATTTTGTGCCTGTTGTGCAAGTTTTGAAAAATGTTTTTGGCTGTTAAGTCGTTTTCTGCCACGCTTATCTACAAGGTGATATGTGGTGTCGGGTAACTGCTTTCTTGCATTTACTGTGTCTTTGAGCGTAACTTTTAAAATCTGTTCAACCCTGTTTTTAATGTCTTCGTCCTCAACGGGGAACACAAGTTCAACTCGTCTGTCAAGGTTTCTCTGCATCCAGTCTGCACTGCCAAGGTAGTAGAGCGGATTGCCGTTGTTTTCAAATTTAAAAATTCGGCTGTGCTCAAGGAGTTGTCCTACAATGCTGATTACCTTTATATTTTCACTCCATCCCTTTAATCCGGGGATAAGACAGCAAATACCACGCACGATAAGTTCAATTTTTACGCCTGCCTGCGATGCCTCGTAAAGCAAGCTGATAATTGCGGGGTCTACAAGTGAATTTACCTTTGCAGTGATTGATGCGGGAAGTCCCTGTTTTGCGTTTTCGATTTCTTTTCTTATCATTTCCTCAAAGAAAGGTCGCATACCTTGAGGAGCAACAATAAATTTATTGTATTCGGGCGGTAAAGAATAGCCTGTAAGTGTGTTGAATAATGACGATGCGTCAAGGCCGTATTCTTCACGGCAGGTAAACATACCGATGTCTGTGTAGAACCTTGCGGTGCTGTCGTTGTAGTTACCTGTACCCATATGCAGATAACGGCGGATTCCGTCCTTGTCTTTTCTGACAACAAGACAGATTTTACAGTGGGTTTTAAGACCTGTAAGACCGTAAATTACATGACAGCCTGCTTTTTCAAGCTTGGTTGCCCACTGAATGTTATTTTCTTCGTCAAAACGAGCTTTAAGTTCTACAAGTACAGTAACCTGTTTGCCGTTTTCGGCGGCTTTAATAAGTGCCGCAACGATAGGAGAGTTACCGCTTACACGGTATAAAGTCTGCTTGATTGCAAGTACATTCGGGTCTTTTGCGGCTTTTTTGACAAAGTCAACCACCACATCAAAGCTCTCATACGGATGATGAACAAGTCTGTCTTTTTCACGGATAGCCTCAAAAATATCATCGCAATCGTAAAACTCGGCAGGCGGATTTACAGGTGTAATAGGCTCGAAACAGAGCTTTTCGCAGCCCTTTATTCTTGCAAATTTAGAAAGGAAAGTAAGGTCAAGCGGACCGTGCTGTACATAAATTTCGTCCTCGGTTACATGCAATGCATCTACAAGGAATTTGCGGATTGACTTGTGGCATTTTTTAGAAAACTCAAGTCTTACAGGCACACCTCGCTGACGCTTTTTAATGGATTTTTTAATTTCCTCCATAAGGTCTTCCGTGTCCTCGTCAATGTCAAGGTCAGAGTCTCTTGTGATTCTGAATGCTGCCGACTGTTTGATGTTATAAAGCTCAAACAGTTCGCCGAGGTGAATAGTAATAATTCTTTCAAGGGTTATAAAGTCACGCTTGCCTTTTGCGGGAAGTTCCAAAAATCTCGGAAGGATTGACGGCACTTGTACAAGCGCATAAAATTCTTCTCCCTCTGCATTTGTAAGCAGAACTGCAATGTTAAGACTTTTGTTTGCAAGCAATGGGAAAGGTCGGCTTGTGTCAACCGCCATCGGTGTGAGGACAGGAAATACCACTCTCTGAAAATAATCGTCTGCAAATGCTTTTTGCTCGTCGGTCATTTCATCTGCCTTAACAAAGTTAATACCGTTTGCTCTCAGTGACGGAATAATGGAACGATTGTAGCAGTTGTACTGCTTTTCGGCAAAGGCATGTACTTTTTCACTGATTTTTTTCATCTGCATTTTAGGGGTAAGTCCCGACGGGTCGGGCTTATTTGTGCCACGATGAATATTATCAAGTACGCCTGCAACACGAACCATAAAAAATTCGTCAAGGTTAGACGCTGTAATAGAAAGGAAGTTACACCTTTCCATTATAGGATTTTCCTTTTCAAAAGCCTCTTCAAGTACACGGGCGTTAAAATCGAGCCAGCTTAGCTCTCTGTTATTGTAAGGCATTTCAGGCCATTTTTTTAAATCTTGTTTCTTTTTTACATCAATTGTTGAAGTCATTATATCACTCCTTATTATTCTTATTATATTGTTAAATCTTAAATATTTCAAGTAAAATTTATGTAAAAGTTACAAAAAATTTTTAAAAAGTCATTTGTAATTATTCGTATTAAAAGTTTGAAAAAATAAATACCCATAAACAGCGTTTTTATGATATAACATTTCAAAGAAACCCCCAAACCCTTGATTTTATAGGGTTTGGGGGTTTTTCTGTTACTAACCTGTTACTTGTTCAAAGTAATAAATTTATTGTGTCCTTCAATTCATCAAGTGTTTTATGGGTGTAAACCCTTTCACCAACATCCTTTGATGTATGCCCCATCAACAAATCAATACACCTTTTATTTGCACCGGCTGAATCCAATCTTGACCTGAAAGTGTGTCTGCATTCGTGCGGTGTATGGGACATTGACAACTGTTCCATTATCTGATTCCAAAAGATATAATATTGAGTTGCTGACAGTTTCTTTCCCTTATATGAAAACAAGAATTTATTTCCTTCTGACATTCTGCTTCTGACAAAGCCTTGAATCTTTGGATGAATTGGAACAATGCGGTCTTTTCCTGCTTTTGTCTTGATACCACCTTTGATGGTCATTTCTTCAAGGTTTACATTGGCACATTCAATGGTTGTCATTTCACCTATTCTGAAACCGGTATAAAGGAAGAACAGAACTGAATCCACCCATTCTTGGTCAGAGATATTCCACACCGCTGTAATTTCATCTTCAGTGAATGGAACTTTGCTTGATGGTGGAATTGGTGCTGCTGAAATCAATGCTGAATTGCATTTGTTGATGACATCCAATTCCATTGCAAAGCGGTCAAGTTGACCAAATAAATTCTTGATTGCACCTTGGGTTGAATAACCATATCCGCAGTTGTCAATGACTTCTTGCATCTGATAGGCTTTGATATTCTTGTATGGTGCATTATGAAGTGCAGATGCGTGTTTGAATGCTGATTTATGACTTGATGCAGATGACTTTGACATCTTTGAAAAGTCCCTTTTTGACCACTTTTCAAATAGTTCCTTCATTGTTATCTTTGACAAATCCACATCAAAAGGATTTCTGTTGTATTCTGCAAGGGCAATCATTGCTTCCTGCCGTTCTGCAAAATATCCAATCACTTTATAAATTGGATAGCCTTTGTCATTCCATCCGGAAGTCTTTCTTGCACAATATGGTTTTCTTCTGTTCCCGGATAATTTAACAACAGAACCATAACCATTTGGATTCTTCATAGCATTTTACCTTTCCATATTGATTTTCAAGGCAAAATGTGCTATAATATTTATACCAAATTTCACCTTGAATTTTTCGTGTTTTCATCGTTGAATTTGGGGTTTAACCCGGAACCGGTTGGTGTTGCAGCACTGACCGGTTCTTTCTTTTTATAGGTAACAGGGTAACAGGTAACACATACATTCTATATTCTTTTATTTTTAGGGGTGTATGAATTATCAGACCTATTAAAAATCAATTTTTCAAATAAATATCAAGTGTTACCTGTTACCTGTTACCTTTTATTGTCTGAATAATTTTCTTGATAACCCAATAAATGCCATAGCAGACTGCATAAATCATCCAAAAGGACAGGACACAGACATACCACATCATTTGGAATATCAAAACGAACATAAGAACTAACCACATCCACCATATATTGGTCTTTGTGATTCGCAATCCTGCACCAATGCGGAATTTACCTTTACCTAACATTTTACCTAATGAAATAAACATAATTAAATCAACCTTTCAATTTATGTATTTTTGAATTGCTGTTAAATCTTCAAGGGTTTCAATTGCTTTAGTCTTTCCGGATTTGTTCAAGGTATTGAACAGTTGCAGAATTTTCACTGAATCTTTTCCAAATAATTTCTGCACAGATTCAATGACTTGGACTTCCGTTTGAAGTTGCTGATGTGCATTCAACTTTTCATCCCACATCTTCTTTTGTTCTTCCGTTGCAGCGGTTGGTTCATACCCGATGATTTCACAAGGTGTCACACCAAATATTTTTGCAAAGGCAATAATTTTGGACTGTGGTAGGTCTGCTTTGCCCAATTCAATTTTGTTTATGGATGACTTGTGTGAATATCCCATCAGTTCAGCAAGTGTTTCTTGGGTCATCCCCCTTTCTTCACGCATCATTTTAATAATCTGCCCGGTTGTCATATATGCAAAACCATCCTTTCTTACAATATGATTCTACTGTATTATAGCACAAAATAGAATGAATTTCAACTTTTTCAGAAAAATTTTCTAAAAAAGGTTGACACACATTCTACTTTGTGCTATACTTTAGTCACGGTAGAACAAAATTCTACCAAATGACACTTCCCAAACATTGAAAGGACAGGTGGAAATAATGAAAATCACACATTATGAACAGGCATCTTGGGGAACACACAACAAGATGAAACAAGAAGAGCTTCAAAGTATGGCAAAGAAAATCGTCAACAGTTGCAAATTCACATCTGAAGTGCATCACGGATATGGAACAAATAACCCTGAACAGTGCAAGAAAGATGAAGATTTTGCTTCCATTCTGAATGGCTCAATGGCACTGACTTATGAAAGTGAAGTTTTTCCTGTAAAATATGTAATTCACTTTGATTGCGGTATGGTTACTGAAATAATTGAAATGCTTGATTGTTGAACAATGAAAACACGATTCAATATATTGGGGACAGGCTGCAACCTTCCCCATCTGTAATGCAACCAATGCAGGTCACAAGTCCTGATGCAAAATGCAGAGTGCAGAAAAAGAAGGAAGGTGAAAAGATGGTAAAACTTCTGTCATTGTTCAGTGGAATAGGTGCTTTTGAAAAGGCTTTGACTAACCTTGGGATTCCATTTGATTTGGTGGCATATTGTGAATTTGACAAATACGCATCAAAGGCATATTCAGCCATTCACAATGTTCCTGAATCAATGAACCTTGGGGACATCACCAAAATTGATGAAAAGACACTTCCACAGAATATTGACCTTGTAACTTATGGTTTCCCTTGTCAACCGTTTTCCCAAGCAGGAAAACAAGAAGGATTTGAAGATTCAAAAGGAAGGAGAAATTTGTTCTTTGATGCTTTGCGTGTAATTCAGCATTGTCAACCCAAAATTGCCATTGCAGAGAATGTCAAGAATTTGACTTCACCAAGATTCAAAAATGAATTTGCAACCGTTCTTCAGTGTCTTACTGATGCAGGGTACAACAACTATTGGAAGGTGCTTGATGCAAAAGATTATGACCTTGCACAGCATCGTGAAAGGGTGATTGTTGTCAGTATTAGAAAGGACATTGACACAGGACGCTTTGAATTTCCGAAACCTGTAAAACTTCTGAAATGCTTGTATGATTATCTTGAATCAGAAGTGGATGAAAAGTATTACATACCTGATGAAAAGGCAAAAGCATTGATTCCGCAACTGAAAGAAAAGATGATTTCTAATGCAATCAGGGGGGGGGCACGGTTCAATAGACAAGCATCAATGGGATTTGGTATGTGTCGGCAAGGTGTAACATTAAGTAAATGTGCAACAAAGATTGATTCCTTGACAAGTATTGCAAACACACTTCTTGCAAGAGATTTCAAAAGTTTTGGGAATCGAAGTATGAATGCGGTGGTGGAATATGAACGAAAATAAACAAATCATTCAGATTGGGAATGTGTGTCCCACAAAGAATAGGGACAACCCAAATCAAGGCAGAGTTTATGACCCTTCAGGCATTTCCCCATCATTAAACTGCAAAGGGGGGGTAACTTGGAACCGCACATCATTGATGAAAACCTACGATGCCGAAAATACACCCCATTAGAATGTTTCAGATTGATGGGATTCACAGATGAAGATTTCTTCAAGGTCAAACAAGCACTGAATGAAACCTTTTACAACGGAAATGACAGGTCAAATTCACAACTTTATAAATTAGCAGGAAATTCAATATCTGTTCCAATGTTGGAATTTATCTTCTGTCAGATGTTCGATGACAACGATGAAATTTGGGTATAAAAGAAAGGATGGTGAAAATCGAATGACTAATACTTTGAAGCTGAAAGCAGTGATTCTTGAAAAAGGATTCACACAGGAACAGATTGCTGAAATGCTTGGAATGACTATTGCAACATTCAATTACAAGGTCAATAACAAGTCCGAGTTCAAAGCATCTGAAATCAAGAAGTTGGGTGAAATTCTACATTTGACAGCAGAAGAAGTGAACACAATTTTTTTTGCCGACAAAGTAGAATGACATTCTACCGAAGGGTTAAATTCAAAATTCAAATCAAGAAAGGATGATGAAAATGAATGCTTTTTCAGAAAGATTGAAAAAAGCAATGGATGAACAAAAGGTCACACAATCTGACCTTGCATCCAAAACCGGACTTGGTAAATCTTCAATCAGTCAATACCTGTCCGGAAAAAACACACCTTCTGCACTGAGAATGTCAATGATTGCAAATGCTTTGGATGTGTCTGTGGATTGGTTGAATGGTTCTGTTGATGAAATCGACAGTTCCGGGCATCTGAACAACCTTCCGGTTGAAACTGTTGCAAAGTTGATGGGGGTTGGAAAACAGATGGTCAGACAGGGGTTGAAAAACGGTGTGTTCCCATTTGGATATGCGGTTTTAATGCCTTCCGGAAAATACCGTTATTACATCAGCCCCAAGAAGTTTGCTGAATACACAGGAAATGAAATCTAATTTTGAAAGGAAATGAAAACAATGAAAAAATTTGAACTTACTACTGAACAGAAAATCAATTGGTTCGGAAGAACCCTTTACAGAATCAAGGCTTGTATCAGCTTCACAACTACTTCCGGTGATGAAGTCAAAGCAGGTGACCTTGGTGGATTCGTTGAGAAGGAAAGCAATCTTTCCCACGATGGAAAGGCTTGGGTTTGGGGAAATGCCGAGGTTTGGGGAAATGCCAAGGTTTACGGTGATGCCGAGGTTTACGGTGATGCCGAGGTTTGGGGAAATGCCAATGTTTGCGGTGATGCCGAGGTTTACGGAAATGCCAAGGTTTGGGGAAATGCCAAGGTTTACGGTGATGCCAAGGTTTACGGTGATGCCGAGGTTTGGGGAAATGCCAATGTTTGCGGTGATGCAAGTGTCTTTTCGACAGAACACATCTTCTGTGTAACCCCCATCGGTGAATATGCAAATTCTTTGACTTTGTTTAGAACAAAGCACCTTGAAATCAAGATTTCCTTTGAACTTGATGTTTACACCGTTGACCAATTCTTGAAAGTAATTGACGGATGGTGTGATGACAAACAGAAATCGGTTGCTATTACTGCAATCGAACTTGCGTACAAACACATTGACCTGACCCCTACATCTGACGATTTGAAACCTTGCCCTTTCTGCGGTGGTGAAGCAGAATACAATGCTGATTCCGATGTTGTTGTCTGCACCAACTGTTGTGCATCTGCTGACAAGAAAATTTGGAACAAACGAGTATGACAGCGGTGAATTTATTTCCGCATCAAGTCAAAGCACTTCAGGAAACAGAGCAGTTCAACAAGGTTGGTTATTTCTTGGATATGGGTCTTGGAAAAACTTTTGTTGGTTCGGAAAAGGCAAAGGAATTGAAAAAACCATTGCTACTTGTTTGCCAAAAATCAAAAATAGAAGATTGGGTGACGCATCTTGTTGATATATGTGGTTTTGATGCTTATGACCTGACGGATAAAAAAGAACTTGATTATTTCTTGCAGGTTATGAACGGGGACAAGGAAGTTGCATCTATGACATCCGGAATTATCAATTATGAATTGTCATTCCGTAGACCTGACCTTCTGAAGCTGAAAGACTTCACCTTGATGTTGGATGAATCTTCACTGATAACCAATCCATCAGCAAAAAGAACCAAGTTCATTGACAAATTGAATCCTTCTAATGTGATTCTTCTTTCCGGAACACCCACAGGTGGTAAGTATGAAAAATTGTGGTCACAGCTTCACTTGCTTGGATGGAACATCAGCAAAGATTTGTTTTACAAGCAATATGTGGTTGAAGAATGGATTGAAGATGGTGACAGCGGTTTCAAGATGCGTGTCATTGTAGGTTACAAGAATGTTGACCGCCTGAAAGCAAAATTGAAACAGTATGGTTGCATTTTTATGAAAACCGAAGAAGTGTTTGACCTTCCGGAACAGATTGTCATTCCTGTAATGGTTACAAACACCAAAGAATTCCGCTACTTTATGCGGAACAGTGTGGTGACCATAGAGGACAAAAAACTGATCGGTGATACAAGACTGACAAAAAGGATGTATGCAAGGCAACTTTGCGGTCAGTATTCTAAAGCAAAGTTGACCGCATTTCAGAACCTTGTGGAATCTACTGATGACCGCTTGATTGTGTTCTATAACTTCAATGAAGAATTGGCACGAATGAAGGCAATTGTTGAGGATTTGGAAAAACCAATTTCAATTGTAAATGGGTCTGTAAAGGATTTGTCTGCATACGAAAACCAAAGTAATTCAGTGACCTTTGTTCAATATCAAGCCGGGGCAAAAGGGTTGAATCTTCAGAAGGCAAACAAAATCATCTATTTTACACTTCCACAAAATCCTGAAGATTTTGAGCAGTCCAAGAAAAGGATTCACAGAATTGGTCAGAAAAACAACTGCTTTTATTACTATCTGATGGTTAGAAACAGTGTGGAAGAAGATATTTTGGAAACTTTGAAAATGCGAAAGGAATATGATGATGAACTATTCAAAAAATATGAAGAAGCGTTTTAACAAATTACTGTTACCGAGTTTATTGACGGTTATCATTGGAATTTTGGTCATAGTCAGTTGCAGTGCAATTGATGAACCACTTCCGGAAACGGTTGCTGAAGGTGCATCTGTTGATATAACTGAACATATAAAGCAGACAACCGCATCAACTGCTATTTCAACGGAACCGGTCACTGAAATAGTCAGCCTTGGCGAATATAAGTTGACTGCATATTGTGGTTGTTCCAAATGCTGTGGAAAATGGGGCGAAAACAGACCCCTTAATGAAACCGGCAGACCTATTGTTTACACTGCAAATCAGAGTATTGCAAAAGAAGGTGTGACCATTGCTGCTGACATCAATGTTCTTCCCTATGGGACAGCAATCATCATTGATGGTCATAGGTACATAGTTCAGGACAGAGGCGGTTCAATTGCCGGGAATAAAATTGATATATACTTTGAATCCCATCAAGCAGCGTTAGAATTTGGGGTTCAATATAAAGAAGTGTTTATTGAAAGAGAGGTTGAAAATAATGATTAAATGTGAAAACACTTGTCCCCTTGGAAAGTTTGATGGATGCTGTCACAGTTGTCCGGAATTTGCAGACTGCAAGGATGCTTGTTCTGAAGATTTCAAAAAATGCGGTTGTTCCACAGTTGATGAAGAAACCGCACTTGAAACATTCAAAAGTCAACAGCTTGCAGTCCTTCAGCAGATTGCATCTTTGGTTACCACAAAAAAGCAGATTGAAGCACAGGAAAAGGAACTGAAAGACAAACTGAAAGAAGCAATGGAGCAGTACGGTGTGAAGAAATTTGAATCTGATATTCTGAATATCACCTATGTTGCAGAAACCACATCCACTTCAGTTGATAGTGCAAAGTTGAAGAAACTGCATCCGGATATTGCAACAGAGTGTTCAAAGACTTCCAAAAAATCTGCTTACATTAAAGTTGAAGTGAAAGGCGGTAAAAAGTAATGACAGAAACAGTCTTGGTTGTATTGATTATCTGTGTGACAATCATCATCCTTGGGTTCGTTGGCAGAAAGAAGTGATTTGATGGCAAGGGATGAAATGTGGGATGCTTTGAAAGAACATTCCAAACAAGTTCACAAGGAAAGGGTTGCCAAAAACTCTGACAGAATACAGTTTGCAATTCAACAATTTGAAAAGCACAATATTGAATATTTGCTGAAAAATGATGTCAACGGTCATTTTCATTGTAGAAGAAAATCAGATGACAAATTGTTTCAGTTTTGGGCATCAGCCGGAAAAATTCTTGGCTTTGAAAACAAAAGGGGTATTCATCAGTTGATAAAACTGTTGATGGAAGGGTGTGATTGAATGGCAGCGGAAAAGAACTTTGAAAACAGGGTCAAAAAATGGCTTGAATCCATTGGTGTCTATCCCCTTGGCACTGCTGATGACAAGATGGATGTTCCCCCTTGCGGATATTATGAAAAGCGTTGGGGCGGTGGGTATTCCAAAGCAGGGTTGCCGGATATGCACATTGTTGTAAACGGAATCAACATTGATGCGGAACTGAAAGCATCAAATGGTAGACCTTCCGAATTACAGAAACACAACATAAAACAGATTAATGGTTCAGGCAGCATTGCAATGATTCTTTATCCGGAAGGATTTGAAGAATTCAAATCAATAGTGAAAGGGGTGAAAGAATGCAATGGTCACATAGCAGGGTTGAATGTTTTGAAAAATGCCCTTTCAAGTACAAAATGCGTTATATTGACGGAATAGCCACAGACGAACCAACAGATGCAAGTAACGCACTTGTTCTTGGAACTGCACTTCACACCGGCATCGAAAAAAGTGTTGAAGAAGCAATTCAGCAGTATTTTATGTCATATCCGGTGATTGATGATTCCCACATCAACGAAGCAATCAAACTTGAATTTTTAATACCGAAGGCAAAAGCGGTATTGCCTTCGGGGGAATATGAAGTTGAAATCAAAGATGATGATTTTCACGGTTTTATAGACCTTCTCGCACCGGTTAAGTTGTTTCACGATGCAGAAGTTCCGGATGTTTATGACATCTATGATTTCAAGTATTCAAATAATATGAACCACTATAAAAATTCAAGGCAGTTGCACTTATACAAATACTTTTTTGAAAAGTGCAATCCCGGCAAAAAAATCCGCAGCATCAATTTTCTGTTTGTTCCAAAGGTGAACATCAAGCAGAAAAAAACTGAAAACTTGCAGCAATTCCGGCAAAGGTTATGGGAAGAACTGAAGAATGCTGAAGTTAAAACACTATCGGTTGATTTCGATTATACAAAAGTCATTGATTTTTTGTTACAGATCAAGTCAATCAACGAAACATCCGAATTTGAACAAAACAAAGGTTGGATGTGTACCTATTGTGAATTTTTAGAATATTGTCAGAAAGGATGGAACTACTTTATGAAGTTACCAAGTGAAAAAAGAAGAAACATTGAAAAGGTGGAAAAAAGGGTTATTTGGATTTATGGACAGCCGTTTTGCGGTAAAACCACATTTGCAAATGCCTTCCCTATTCCGCTTATGCTAAACACAGACGGAAATATCAAATTTGTTGATGCACCGTACATCAGAATCAAAGATGAAATTACCGTTGAAGGCAGAATGACCAAGAAAACACTTGCTTGGCAGGTGTTCAAGGATGTTGTTGCAGAACTTGAAAAGAAAGAAAACAACTTCAAAACTATTGTTGTTGACCTTCTTGAAGATTTGTATGAATACTGTCGCTTGTATATGTATGAGCAGTTAGGAATCAAGCACGAATCTGACGATTCTTTCAAGGCTTGGGATATGGTCAGGGGTGAATTCCTGAATACGCTGAAACGCTTGATGGCTCTTGATTATGAAAACATAATCCTGATTTCGCACGAAGATACATCAAAGGACATCACCAAAAGGGGCGGTGATAAAATAACCGCTATTAAACCGAATATGCAAGACAAGGTTGCATTAAAGGTTGCCGGTATGGTTGATGTTGTTGCAAGAATTATCGCTGACGGCAACGAAAGAACATTCAGTTTCAAATCAAACGAAGTTATCTTCGGCGGTGGAAGGTTGAAAGTTGATGCAAAGGATATTCCGCTTGATGTCAATGAATTGTTCAAGGTGTACGATGAAGCGAATAGAAACGCTGTCAGGAAGTCGCAGGGCGGTCAGGAAACTGTAAAAAGCGAAAGCACAGATAAACCGACACCCACTGATGAAAAGCCGTCAGAACCGCAGAAAAGGGGCAGAAAAAGCCGTTCTACAAATAAACCGCCTGTTGAAGTAACAATTCCGGCTAAAGATGAAGTTCCTTGGGCACCGGGTGGTAGCGATAAAGACGATTCTATTCCGGTCACTGAACCGGCAAGTGAAGAAAAACCCACAAGGGTTCGCAGATCAAGAAGAACAGAAAATAATTAAATTTTGAAAGGTTAAAGGTGAATTATTATGGCAGAAAATAAAAACATTTGGGATCAGTTCGACAATGCGATTGACACCACAGGTCTTGCAAACGATGTAAAGGAAGCAGCGGAAAACGGTACATCATATAAAGAAGTTCCACACGGCGAATATGAAGTTGCTATTGATAAGTTGGAACTTGTCGCTTCCAGAGCCGGTGATCCTATGGTTACGGTTTGGTTTAAGGTTCTGAACGGTGATTTCAAGGGCAGCCGAATTTTTATGAATCAGGTTATCAAAGAAGGCTTTCAGGTTCATATTTGCAATGAATTCTTGCGTTCCCTTGATACAGGAATTGAAATTGAATTCGTAACATACAAGCAGTATGGAAATCTTCTGATGGATGTTATGGAAGCGATTGATGGAAATCTTGAATATGCCCTTTCTTACAAGGAAGGCAAAAAGGGGTTCAGCACTTACACAATCACAGAAGTTTTTGAAGTGGAATAATCGTAATCAAGGGGATAGGCTATCCCTATCCCCTTGAAATTTTCTGAAAGGATGGTGAAACAATGCTTTTCTATGATTTTGAAGTATTCAAATATGATTGGTTGGTTGTGATTATGGACACGGATTTGAAAAAAGAAACTGTAATTGTCAACAGCGTTGATGAATTACAAGCCTTTTATGATAAAAACATCAGCAACATTTGGGTTGGTTTCAATTCAAGGCATTATGACCAATATATTCTGAAAGGCATCCTTTGTGGGTTTGATGCGAAAAAAATCAACGATTTTATCATCACAAAGGGAAATCCCGGATGGAAATTCAGCAGTATGTTCAGAGAAATTCCGCTGATTAACTATGATGTGATGCTTGGAACAGATCGTGGCTTGAAGTCCTTTGAAGGCTTTATGGGAAACAACATCAAGGAAACCGATGTTCCTTTTGATATTGATCGCAAACTTACCGAAAAGGAAATTGAACAAACAATATTTTATTGTCGGCACGATGTTCAACAGACAATGCAGGTTTTTATCAAGCGTATTGACGAATTCAACACAATGATGTATTTCATCAAGCACTTCAAACTTCCGCTTGCAGCATTATCCAAAACCAAAGCACAGTTGGCAGCAGAAATTCTTGGTGGAAACAGAAAAGGACAATCTTTCGATGATGAATTTGATTTCCCAGTGCTTGATTGCTTGGATTTGAAAAAATACAAGTACATTGCAGATTGGTATAAAAGCCCCGAAAATCACGATTATGAAAAGTCACAGGATGTGGTTGTTGCAGGTGTTCCCCATACATATTCTTGGGGCGGTGGTCACGGTGCAATTTTGAAGTATCACGAAAAAGGCGATTTTCTGATAATAGATGTTACTGCATATTACCCTTCACTTCAAAAGAAATATCACTTTGGATACAGGGTAATGGATAAGCCTGAAAACTTTGAGTTCATACACGATTCAAACATTGAATTCAAAAGAAAAGGTGATAAAAAAGCAAGACTTCCGTTCAAAATTATGGACAACGCTATTTCCGGGCAGATGAAACAACGATCATCAGCGTTATATGATCCAATGTCAAATAACAGCATTTGCATAAATGGTCAGTTGCTTCTATTGGATTTAATTGAACATCTTGAACCGGTTATTGAAAAACTTGTTCAGAACAATACCGATGGTATCATCGTTAAGGTTAAAGATTATGACAGGGATTTTGACAAGATTGACAACATAGTTTCGGAATGGGAAAAGCGAACCGGAATGAAAATGGATTTTGATACCTTCTTTGGTGAAATCTTTCAAAAGGATGTAAACAACTATATGATTATTGACCGTGAAACCGGTGCAATGAAAGTAAAGGGTGCGTACATCAAAAAGTTATCCGATTTGGATTATGATCTTCCGATCTTGAATAAGGCTGTAACCGCCTATATGCAGCACGGCATTCCGGTTGAACAAACCGTTCTTGGTTGCGATGACTTGAAAGAATTTCAGTTGGTATCAAAAATCAGTAATAAATACAGTCATATTCTTTACGGTGAAACACCGATAAAGGAAAAGTGTATTCGGATTTTTGCATCCAAGAACGAAAGTGATCCGGGTGTAAAAAAGGTCAGCATCCGAACCGGTAAACCGGCAAAGTTGCAAAACAGTCCGGAACATTGCTTTATTTGGAATGATGAAGTGAACGGTGTGAAAGTTCCATCAAAACTTGATAAACAATGGTATATAAATTTTGCTTTACGCAGATTAAATGATTTTGGGGTGGTGTAGAAATGGAAGTATTAAGAATTGAATGGCACAGAACCTTTGATGAACACGATGAAGGATATATGGAATTGATTCTTGATAAATTCTTCCCTTGCACCATTGAAAAGGCAAACAAAATATTCAAACTTGTTGGAAGATGGTGTTCTGATGAAACAATCGCAGAACTTGAAAATTATTTTGCTGAAAAAATTGAAATAATTGAAAAGCAGATTGCAGAAATCAAACATATATACCCCTCAACAAGCGTTGGTTCATACGAAAAGAAAAAGTGTGAAACAGATTTCAAGCAGTTACAAACAGTTATGAAAAAGTACAATCGGATGGTGAAATTGCTGCACATACACACTCAGATGAAAGGAAGTGATTGAAGGTGTCTTTTTTCAAGGGCTATGTGATGACCGAGAACAAGAAGTGTATTGAAAAGTTTAAGGATAGAACTGATTTCAAGACACTTGAACAGGTGCAATCACTTCCTGAATATGCAGGTATTCTTGCCCCCGATGCTATTTTGATTGATATTGATGATGAAGAACAGTCTGAATTACTTTTCCGAATCTGTGAAAAAGAAGAAATTCGATGCAAAATACTGAAAAGCCGGTCAGGTATGCACTTCTTATTCAAGAATAGCAAGGTTGACAAGTGCTATACAAAAACAAAACTTGCTTGCGGTTTGCGTGACATTGATATCAAATCAGGCTTCAAAAACAGTTATGAGGTTCTGAAGATTGATGGAAAAGATCGTGAAGTGCTGTATGACATTTTGGAAGGTGAAGAATATCAGGAACTTCCAAAGTGGTTGTTTCCAATGAAAACAACGATGGAATTCCTTGATATGAAGGTTGGTGATGGTAGAAATCAGGCATTATTCAATTACATCCTGACACTTCAATCAAGTGATTTTTCGGTCGAAGAAGCAAGGGAAACCATTAGAATCACAAACACTTATGTTCTGAAAGAACCACTTTCCGAAAGTGAATTGTCAGTTGTTTTGCGTGATGATGCCTTCAAAAAACCAATCTTTTTCAAGGGTAACAGTTTTCTTTTTGATAAATTCGCAACCTACATAAAGAACAACAATCACATCATCAGAATAAACGGACAACTTCACTTGTTTAAAGATGGTGTATATGTTCCCGGTCAAGAAGAAATTGAAGCCGTAATGATTAAGCACATCAGCGGTCTTTCAAATGCAAAAAGGTCTGAAGTTTTCAAGTATTTGAACTTACTACTACTTGAAAACACGCCGATTGCACCGCCAAATCTCATAGCCTTCCGAAATGGCATATATGATTTGAATACAGACACGCTGCAACCGTTCAACCCGAACATTGTCATCACAAACCGTATTCCTTGGGATTACAACCCGGCTGCATATTCAAAAATGGCAGATGAAACCCTGAACAACATTGCTTGCAATGATGAACAGGTCAGAAAAATCCTTGAAGAATGTGTTGGTGCTTGCTTTTATCGGTCAAACACTTTGGGTGATGGAAAAGCCTTCATTCTAACAGGCGAAGGTTCAAACGGTAAATCCACATTCATTGCGATGCTTCAGCATTTGCTGAATGAAGATAATATTTCGGCACTTGATCTGAAAGAACTTGATCAAAAATTTCAGAATGCTGCACTGTTCGGAAAACTTGCAAATCTTGGGGATGATATTTCCGATGAATTCATTGTGAATGCTGCACTGTTCAAGAAGTTTGTTACAGGTGAAAGGGTTCAAGTTCAGAACAAAGGTGAAAAACCTTTTGAGTTCAACAATTATGCGAAATTTATCTTCAGTGCAAACACAATTCCGAGAATCAAAGACAAAACCGGTGCTGTGTTGCGAAGGCTTCTGATTGTTCCGTTTAATGCAAACTTTTCGAGAAAGGATGCGGATCACGATTCCGGCATCAAATATAAACTTCAGGAACAAGATGTTATGGAATATCTGATTGTCCTTGGTTTGAATGCCTTAAAAGAAGTAATCAAAAACAAAGGGTTCACAGAATCTTCCAAGGTTCAGGAACAGTTGAAGGAATACGAAGAAACAAATAATCCTATCATTGGGTTCTTTGAGGAATGTGAAATGGAAAGTTTTCAGATTGAGAATGAACAGTCTGATAAAGTGTTCCGCAGATATAAGGAATATTGCGTTGCAAACAATTTCAATGCTATGTCCAAAGCCGAATTTTCAAAGCAGATTTGCAGAAAACTTGGTTTGACCACAAAAACAAAGAAATTTCAGGGCAAGGTGTTCCGAATTTATACAAAGTCAGAGTGAAAGGAAAATCAGTATGAATGTAATTAGTAACGATGTCAAAACACTTGTATTCAAGGAAATGAATTCTGCTAACAAACAGTTTCCTTTGTTCCGTTCTGCACACGAAGGTTACGCAGTTATCAAGGAAGAAATTGAAGAAACAATGGATGCAATGAACATTGTCCTTGAATTATTTTCAGAATGTTGGTCAGGAATTAAAGAAAATAAACCGGTATTTGACGGAATCAAGGCTGTAAAAACATTTGCAGAAAATGTTGCTTGTGAAGCGATTCAGGTTGCTGCAATGTGCGATAAATACAACTTTTCCCTTGCAGGTGAAAATGCAGATCGTTGTATTGGATGTGGTGAAATCATTCCAGAAGGAAGGCAGGTTTGCCCCGATTGTGAAAGGAAAGGTGAACCGGATGAATAAGCCTTGGGAAAATGCTGAAAGATATTCCGATCCAACCGCATATAAAGCCCTTCAGCCGATTATCAAGGAAGAAAGCGAACTTGAAAAGAAAGTGAATTTCTTGATTAAAGTTTTGAAATTCATTATTCGTGAAGCCGGATTTGAACCGGTAAATCGAATTGAAATTCGTGATGTGAAGTCAGGAAGGGTGTTCAAATGAAGGATTGGAACGGTAATCAAAACAGCATATATAAAACACTTGGTGCTTCAAATCATACCGAAAAAGAAAGACAACCTGATGATTACTATGCGACAGAGCCAAAGGCAGCGGAACTTCTACTTGAACAAGAGGAATTCCACCATACAATTTGGGAATGTGCTTGTGGAGAAGGTCATCTTGCAAAGGTCTTTGAAGCACACGGACACGAAGTGATTTCAACGGATTTGATTTATCGTGGCTATGGTGATCCTGAACCGCTTGATTTTCTGAATGAAACTATCGATGATTTTGAAGGCGATATTATTACAAATCCACCATATAAATTTGCACTTGAATTTGTTCAAAGAGCATTGGAAAGTGTGAAACCGGGCAGAAAGGTTGCAATGTTTCTAAAATTGCAGTTCCTTGAAGGTAAATCAAGAAAGAATTTCTTTCAAATTACCCCCCCCCGAAGGGTTTATGTCAGTTCTTCCCGGTTGAAGTGTGCAAAGAACGGCAAATTTGAAAGTATTGCATCAAGTGCAGTTGCTTATGCGTGGTTTGTTTGGGAAAAAGGTTATACAGGTGAAACGGTGGTAAAATGGATAAATTAAAGAAAGGGTGTCACGGTATGAAACAATACATATTTCCCATACTGCTAATACTTTTGGATGTAGGTGCAGCAATCGTATATGCGACAGAAAAGGATTGGCGAAAAACAGTTTATTGGTTGGCTGCTGCAATTCTGAATGTTGCAGTAACATTTTGAAAGGTGGTCAAATATGAGTGAGTTTGAAAAAGCAATTCAGAATTGTACAAATTCTTTATCCGAAGCAATAACCAATTTTGCATCTGCTGTGGGTGAATTGGTAAAAGACTGTACTGATATTTTAGTTCATAATTTTCCGCAGTTCATACAAGCATTTACAAAAGGTATTATTTCACCAAGGGTTATTCATCTTGCAAAATACTCAAAGAAAAAGAGAATCCGAAAGAAAAATCAACATCGAATTCAGAAGGAATATAAAAAGTTTTTGAAGTTGTAGTTGTGGGTAACAGATAAAATGCTAAAAAGTAACACTTGAAAACATAGAAGTGTTACCGCTATAAACGCAGTATTTACAAGGGCTTTCAGGCATTGGGTAACAGGTAACACTTATTTTCTTTTTTACTTTAATAATTAGTAAAAATACATCATCAAATTTTGATGTATCGCTAAAAAATAAAAATATAAATAAGTGTTACCGCTTTAAGTGTTACCTTTGCCCTGAAAACCGCATAAATAAAGGCTTTTCGGCGGTAACACTTAAATTTTGAAATTAGAAAGGATGATAATAATGACCGCAAAGCAGTATTTAAGACAAGCATACAGACTGAATGAATTGATAAATTCAGATATTCAGGAACTTGAACAGTTGAAAGCATTGTCAAGAAGTATTTCTTCTCCGAATCTATCCGGGATGCCTTCGGGCAGCAGAAAACAAGAAGCACCTTTTGTAAATGCTATTATGAAAATTGTTGATCTTGAAAAGGTCATTGATGCTGAAATTGATAGGTTCGTTGATTTGAAAAAAGAAATCAGAACAGTTATCAGCAGTGCTGAAGATAATAGTCAGCAGTTATGTTTGAAACTTCGATATTTGCAGTTTCTTAAATGGGAAAGTGTTGCTACTGAAATGGATTTGTCTTTGAAACAGGTTCATAGAATACATAATGAAGCACTTCAGGCAATTAAACTTCCTTTTGAAATGAATTGACACTATTTAGGCATTGAATGACACTATAAAAATGTGATATTATTATAATGACCTGAAAGGTCAAGAGGAACACCGGACAGCCGGTGTTCTTTTATTTTATCAGAAAGGAAGGTGTTTATATGACTGACAATCAAAGAAAATTTTGCGATGAATACTTGATTGATTGCAATGCTACAAGAGCATACAAAGCAGCTTATCCCCGGATAAAGAATGATGCTGTCGCAAGGGCGAACAGTTCAAGATTGCTAACAAATGCTAACATCAAAAATTATATTGAACAACGGCTTGCAGAAATTAGTTCAGCAAAGGTTGCATCCGCTGAAGAAGTCATTAAATACCTGACTTCTGTGATGCGTGGGGAATCCGCTTCTGAAATCGTTGTTGTAACCGGCGATGGTGACGGATTTTCTTCCGCAGAAAGGGTTACAAAATCCCCTGACGAAAAAGAAAGGTTGAAAGCTGCTGAATTGTTAGGTAAAAGATACGGTCTATTTACCGACAAAGTAAATGTGGAAGGTAATACAAAGGTTGTAATTGTTGATGACCTTGATGATTAGAAACAGGTTAGTAACAGAACCCTATGTTTTTATTGATTTCAAGGGGTTCTGTTATTATTGTGCCATAAATGGGGTGTGAAAAATGGAAAATGCAGTTTTCAAAATTTCAGACTTTGTTGGTGGTGGATATAAAGATTTTTGGAAGTTCAAAGGTAGATACCGAGTGTGTAAAGGTTCAAGAGCATCCAAAAAATCAAAGACTTCTGCTTTATGGTTTATCAGCAACCTTTCAAAAGAAAAGTATAAAGCAGCAAACCTTCTTGTTATAAGAAAAACATATAGAACATTGAAAGATTCCTGTTTCACTGAACTGAAATGGGCAATCAATAGATTAGGGTTGCAAAATGTTTGGGTTGCAAAAGAATCACCGCTTGAAATAGTCAATGTTGAAACAGGTCAGAAGATTTATTTTAGGGGTTTAGATGACCCATTTAAAGTAACATCAATTACTGTTGACACAGGTGTTCTTTGTTGGCTGTGGATTGAAGAAGCCTATGAAATAATGTCAGAATCAGACTTTGACACGATTAATGAATCAATCCGTGGTGAAGTTCCTGAAGGTTATTTCAAGCAAATCACTTTGACATTCAATCCTTGGAATGAACATCATTGGATAAAGAAACGGTTCTTTGATGCACCTGTTGACCCGGACATTCTTGCAATGACAACTAACTATTTGTGTAATGAATGGTTGGATGCTTCAGACAAAAAGTTGTTTGAGCAGATGAAAAAGAACAATCCAAGAAGATATGCTGTTGCAGGTCTTGGAAATTGGGGCATTGTTGATGGTCTTGTCTATGAAAATTGGATTGAACAAGACTTCAGACTAATGACCAAGGCTGAATATAACAAATTGGATGAAAAACCTGACAATGTTGTATTCAGTGATAATCTGAAATCAGGGTTTGGTCTTGACTTTGGTTATACCAATGACCCTTCAGCAGCTTTTGTTGGATTTGTGGATTTAGAGAATGCAAAAATATATGTGTGGGATGAAATGTATGAAAAAGGACTGTCTAACAAACGCATATATGAAACCCTGTATGGAATGGGATATTCAAAGGACAGATTCACCGGTGATTCCGCAGAACCAAAAAGCATTGACGAATTAAAGGGCTACGGATTGAGAATCACCGGTGCATCCAAAGGTAAAGACAGTGTGAATAACGGTATTCAATGGATTCAAGGATTTCAAATCATCATTCATCCAAGATGTGTGAACTTCCTGACAGAAATATCAAACTACACTTGGGACAAAGACAAGTTTGGAAATAAACTGAACATTCCAATTGATGACTTTAATCACCTGATGGATGCTATGCGGTACGGTCTTGAACAGTTCATCAAGAAGAATGGTTGGTTGTATTAGTAACATATTAGTGACAGAATCCCTTGGAACAGCGGTGTTTCAGGGGTTTTGTATATTTAAGTCATAAAAGAAAGGGCGGTGAAAAAGAATGCTAACAGAAAGTGAAATCTATCATCTGATTCAAGAAGATTTGACAAGTACAAGAAAACAGTCTGCATCTATCGGACATAAATATTATGAGGGCAGACACGACATCCTTGACTATAAACTGTATTATTACAATGCAGATGGGAAATTAGTTGAGGACACCACAAGGTCAAACATTAAAATCTGTCATCCTTTCTTCACTGAACTTGTTGACCAATGTGTTCAATATATGCTGTCAGGAAAAGAAAGTTTTGTCAAGTCAGATATTCAGGAATTGCAAGATGAACTTGACATCTATTTTGGTGATGATTTCAAATCTGAATTTGCTGATACCTTAACTGATGTTTGTGCAGGTGGTTTTGGTGATATGTACGCATATAAAAATATCAATGACAGATTAACATTCCAATATGCTGATGCAATGGGTGTTGTTGAGGTCAGAGCGAAGGACACTGATGACCACACAGAATATGTGATTTATTGGTACATAGACCGCATTGATAAAGGTACAAAGAAAATCAAGCGTATTCAGGTTTGGGATTCAAAGCAAACAACCTATTTTGTTCAGGTTGATGAAGGCAAAATCAAAAAGGATGACGATGAACCGTTGAATCCAAGACCACATATTGTCTATACAAAGGACAATGATGATTCCTTGTATTATGACGGCTTTGGTTTTATTCCGTTCTTCAGACTTGATGCAAACCGCAAACTGACAAGTCATCTTCAGCCGGTAAAGGCTTTGATTGATGATTATGATTTGATGGCTTGTGGGTTGTCAAACAACCTTCAGGATGTGTCTGAAGCATTGTATGTGGTCAAAGGATTCCAAGGTGATAACCTTGAAGAAATGATTCAGAATGTCAAGACAAAGAAACACATTGGTGTTGAACCTGATGGTGATGTTGACATCAAGACTGTTGACCTTCCCCATCAAGCAAGGATTCAGAAACTTGATATTGATGAAAAGAACATTTACCGGTTCGGTATGGGATTTAATTCTGCACAATTGGGTGATGGCAATGTGACCAATGTTGTCATTAAATCAAGATATGCACTTCTTGATTTGAAATGCAATAAACTTGAAACCAAAGTCAGGTCTTTCCTAAAGAAGTTGGTCAAGATTGCTTTACAAGAAATCAATAACATCAATGGCACTGATTATCAGGTGTCAGATGTTTATTTTGAATTTGACCGTGAAGTTATGACCAACGCATCTGACAATGCACAGATTGAAAAGACTAAAGCTGAAACACAGCAAATCAGATTGACTACAATCTTGAATGCTGCTGCAAGGCTTGACAATGACACTGTTCTTCAGGCTATTTGTGAATTATTTGAACTTGACTTTGAAGATGTCAAAGCGTTGGTGGAACAAAATCCCGTGGTTGACCTAAACAGTGCATCAGAAGCACTTGCAAATGCACCTGTGGAAGAACCTGAAAAACCACCTGATGATTCTACTGAAGGCGGTGGTGTAATTGAATAAAAGGCAAAAAGAGGTTCTGCAAATCACCTTGAATGATGAAGAAGCAGTTCTGAATGCTCTTGAAAGCAATTACACAAAAGCACTTGCAGATATCAAGCGGAATATCAAGGAACTTCAAGCAAATCCCCTGACACAATCAAAAGCATATCAGTTGGAATTTCAAAAACAGTTGGAAGCACAGGTTTCCGGCATCCTTGACAATCTTCAAGGAAGGAATTTCACTTCTGTTGCTGATTATCTGCAAAAGTCATATACCAATGGTTTTATTGGAAATATGTATGATATGCAGGGACAAGGTGTTCCGTTGGTTATTCCGATTGATGAAAGTCAGGTCTTGATGGCAGTTCAAAAAACTGGTGATGATTTCAAACTTTCAAACAAAAGGGGTATTTCTACAAAGAAATTGAAGAAACAAGTCCATTCTGAACTTATCAGAGGACTTGCAACGGAACTTTCCTATGCGGATATTGCAAGAAACATCAGTGAATATGGTCTTGCTGATATGAACAGAGCAGCTACAATTGCAAGAACTGAAGGTCACCGGGTACAGACACAAGCAAGACTTGATTCAATGCAGAAGGCAAAGAAACTTGGTGCTGATGTAGTCAAACAATGGGATTGTACCCTTGACGGAAAGACAAGACCGGAACATTCACAGTTGGATGGTCAAATTCGTGAACTTGATGAAATGTTTGAAACATCCGGTTATTCCGGTTCTGCACCCGGTCAATTCGGTGACCCTTATATGGACTGCAATTGTCGGTGTTGCTTGCTTCAAAGGGCAAGGTGGGCGGTCAAAGGTGAAACATCATATCAGAAGTGGAATAATGAAACAGGTGGGTTCATAGAATGCACCGGATATGAAGATTTCAAACAGAAATATCTGAAAGCATCAGAAAAGTTGAAAACTTCACAAACAAGCGGTATAATATCAATAAGTGACTGCAAGGATTTTGATTCATTATCTGCTTATGTTCAAAAGATTTATGGCTTTGATATTGATGATAGTGTAAAGATACTTGATTATGCTACTGTTCAGCAAAGTATGACCGGAATTGAAAAGGTTATCAATGAATTTCCACAAGCAAAACAAACTTTGACCGGTATCGGAACAAGTAAAAATGGTGTTATGTGTGCAGGTTATAATGGAAAAATCAATTTCAACCCTGCATATTATGCTGATGGTAAACCAAGTGTTGCAGCCTGTATGGTTCAAGGTGATACAACAGGATTTCATCCCAAAAACACAGGTGTTCTTGAAACCGGAAGTCACGAAATGGGACATCTTCTTGAAAGAACTTTGATTGAAAAATCTGTGAATGATGGAAAATACCCCTTTGGTGCTTTTGCTTGGAATGATTCTACTGAATCAAAGGAGATTATTTCACAGGCTTGTAAAACAATTAAAAAGACACCTGAAGGAAAAGGATTTAGAAATGCACAGTTAAAATCACAAGTATCAGGATATGCAACCAAAAATGACAGTGAATGCCTTGCTGAATGTGTTGCAGATTATGTTGCAAATGGTGATGGTGCATCAATACTTTCAAAGGAAGTTTGGAAAATGCTGAAAGAAAGGTTAGGTTGATAGTGGAAAACTTTGAAGATGTTAAAAAATTCTTTGATTATCTGATTATTGATGATGACGGTTGGAAAGGTATCAGGGATGATGCACCGGAATCAGCCAAAAAGGCTTATGATGAATACATCAAAAAGCAAAATACCCTTGAAAAGAAGGGTTACAAGGTATAAAAAAATAAATATTTCTGATTAGAGCATCCGCAAGGGTGCTTTTTTTCATACCCTTCTTCAAAAGTCAGAAGTAAAACAGAGCATTTCAACACAAGACATAACTTGTAAAAATTGTAAATTGAAAGGTTGGTATATAACAATGACATTACAGGAAATTTTGAAGGCAAAGAATTTGTCTGATGAAGATGTTCAATCCGTTATTGGTGAAATGAAACAGAATAAAATTTTCACCGCAGGTGAAGAAAATCTTGACATCAGATATGGAAAGCTGAAAACTGACTTTGATAATCTGACCAAGACACACGGTGAATCAACTGCTTTAATTGAGCAGTTGAAAAAGGACAATGCCGGCAATGAAGGACTTCAGACCAAAATCACCGAGTATGAAACCAAAGTTCAAAATCTTGAAAATGAACTTCAGCAGACCAAAATTGATTCCGCATTAAAGGTTGCATTGCTTGAAGCGAATGTGACCGATGTGGATTACCTAACTTTCAAAATCAAGGAAAAGGGTGAAATCAAACTTGGTGATGATGGAAAAATCAAGGGTATTGATGACACCATTGCTGCTTTGAAAACCCAATTTCCACAGCATTTCACATCCGAATCCAAAAAGAAGATTGATGAAAACAAACTTCCGAATGGTGAGGAAAAAGGTGACGGTTGGACAAAGAAAGATATTCTTTCTAAACCGTACAATGAAAGACTTGCAATGTATCAGGAAAATCCTGAAGCATTCAACAAGGCTATGCAATCCGAATAAACAAAATTTTATTTATGAAAGGAATTAAAAATTATGGCTAATCAAGTAACAAAACTTTCCGATGTTATCAATCCGCAGGTTATGGGGGCGATGATTGAAGCAAAGATTTCTGCCCTTTGTAAACTCACCCCTTATGCAAAGGTGGACACTACCCTTCAGGGTGTTCCCGGTGATACCAAAACTGTTCCTTCTTGGAACTATATTGGTGATGCACAGGATTTTGACCCTGAAAACACCACAGGTGCAGAAATTGAAACTGCAAAACTGACTGCATCTTCCACTACCTTCACAATTAAGTGTGCCGGAAAGTCTGTGGCAATTCTTCAGACTGCAATCAACAGCGGTCTTGGCAATCCGATTGGTCAGGCTGAAACGCAGCTTGCAAAGTCTATTGTTGGCAAGGTTGACAATGATGTTCTTGCTGCTGCATACACATCCACTAACACTTTTGATGGCTCTGATGCTGCTATTGGTTACAAGCCTATTGTCAAGGCTGTAACTTCTTTTGAAGATGAAGAAGATGGCATTGAAAAAGTTATGTTCATTCATCCGAAGCAGGAAACAGAACTTCTTCAGGATGCAGATTTCATTTCTGCTGACAAATTTGAATCCGGTGTTGCAGTCCGTGGTTCTATCGGCAAGATTGCCGGTTGTTGGGTTAAGAAATCCAAGAAGGTCAAGACTGAAACTTCCGGTTCTGGTCAGACTGTAAAGACTTATTATCTGAATCCTATCATCAAGATGGAACCGGATTCCCCTGAAACCGAGTACACGGAAGATGAACTTCCGGCACTTACCATCTTCTTGAAGAAGGACACGCAGGTTGACCACGAATGGTTTCCGAAGAAGCAGCGTCACGATGTCACCGCAGCGAAGTATTACGGTGTTGCACTGACGAATGCTGCAAAGGTTGTCATTGCAAAGTTCAAAGCGTAAATAATGAACACTTAACCGGAAGTTATGCCTTGGTATGACTTCCGGTTATTTTTTTTGAAAGGGGTGCTTATATGATTATTTCTGTTGATGAACTGATGCGAATGCCTGAATTTTCAACAATATCAGTTGACACATTGAAACGGAAGCTGAACGGCATTGAAGATTTAGTCAGAGCATACACCAACAACAATTTTCAAAACCGAATGAAAAGGTTTTCTGCACCTTCTTCTGATTCAGTCCTTTATGATTGGTGCGAATTGCTGAAGGTTGGTGACACAGTTCAAATATCTGAATCCATCAACGATGGTTTATATGTAATCACCAATATTGACAAGGTGAATAAAACCACAACCCTTGATGCTGACTTGATAGATGACGGCCACAACCTTGTTACCAAGATTGAATACCCGGATGCCATTGTTGAAGGTGTTGTCAATCTGATGGTTTGGGAAGTACAGAACAGACAGAAGGTTGGCATTCAGTCTGAAACACTTTCAAGGCATTCTGTGACTTATTTTGCACAGGATGCGAACAACCAAGTGATGGGTTATCCGGTGTCCCTGCTTGGTTTTTTGAAACCATACATCAAAGCAAGGTTCTAATATGATTGGTGGAAACATCCTTGCCCTATTCCAAGTCAAAGACGGTGGAAAGAAAAATGCTATTGGTGAAAGGGAACACAATTGGGTTGATGTTGCATCATCCAAAGGATGGCTTGACTTGTCCGGTGGTGAATCAAAATATACAACCTACAATGCGAAAATCCAAGAATCCACACACATTTTTCTTTGCGATTATCAAACTTTCAAAGGTTTGTCCGGTGAATGGGTATGGGACACATTGAACTTTATCAGCGGTGAAATATCAACCTTAACATCGGATAAAAAGGTTGATGTCACAAGCGAAAATGCAAGAATGTTGATTGATGGACTTATCTATCAAATTATGCTGATTGATGACCCAATGAATTTGCATCAACACCTTGAAATTTATCTGAAATTTGTTGGTGGTCAAAATGGCTGAAATCAAATTTCAAGATAACAGGGTTCAATGTAAAAATGAATTGGGTGATGCAATGATCGCCTTTCTGCACGAAATAGGCGGTGAATTTGTTTCCCAAACAGCAAGAAACAGTAGGGTCAGAACCGGTCAGACAAAAGGTTCTTGGGACTATACAGTGGATGAAACTGCTTTTCAGGTCACCATTGGTTCACCTCTTGAAAATGCTATTTGGGAAGAATTTGGAACAGGTGAATATGCTTTGAATGGTAACGGTCGCAAAGGCGGTTGGTACTATGTTGATGAAATGGGGAACGGTCATTTCACACACGGTAAAACACCAAACAGGGCATTGTGGAATGCCTTCCAAACATTAAAACCGTCAATTCAAGCTGCAATGGAAGAAAAATTGAAAGGAATAAATTGATATGGAAGATGTTCTTGCAGTGGTCAATGACCAATTACAAAAACTTGGTCTGAATTATGAATTTGGGTCAATGACAGAATCACCGCCTAAATATCCATATTGGGTTGGTGAGTATTCAGAGCCGGAAGGAATGACGGAAGATGGAAAAGAAGAACCCACAGTCATTCTGACCGGCTTTTCAAGAGGGGAACACATCACCCTTGAACAACAAAAATCTATAATCAAAGACCATTTCAGACACGGTGTTTCTGTTATGACAGAAAACGGTTCTGCGGTGGTCATTTTTTATGGCGGTTCATTTCCTATTCCCCTTGAAGAAGGGGATTTGAAGAAGTGTCAAGTGAATTTAACAATCAAATCTTGGAAAGGAAACTGATGAAATATGGCATACGAAGAATTAAAAAATCACGGTGTAACGGAAAGCACACCGAAAAACATTCTACTTGGTGCAGGTACACTTCACAAGGGTTTCAAATTTGACAAGCAGACAAAGAAATGGAATTTTGCAGAATCTCTTGTTGGTGCAACTTCCGGTGGTAACAAGTTGACCATTACACCGGAAATCAAGACTGTTGAAGTTGATGGTGCTTTGGTTAAGGTCAAAGGACTTGATTTCAAGACAGGTGAAGTTGCAAAACTTGAAACCAACCTTGTTGAAATTACACCTGAACTGCTCAAAACAACTGTTATTGGTGAATTGGTTGAATCTAATATTGAAGGTTACAACCTGATTGAATCTAAGGCAGATATTGAAGCAGGTGACTATTATGAAAATCTTGCTTTTGTCGGAAAGAAAACCGATGGTACACCCATCATTATCATTCTTGACAATGCCCTTTGTACTTCCGGTTTTGAGGGTGAAGCAAAGAATAAAGAAAATACAGTGGTGAAGGTAACATTTGAATGCTATCAGGATGTGAATGGTGACCTTGCAAAGTTACCTTATCACATTTATTATCCCACACCCACAAACCCTGTACAGCAGGTAAACGGTTAATGAAAGGAATTTTGAACAATGAATGAAATAATTGAAAAAAATGAACAGGCTGTTGAAGATGTAAAACCTTATTCCTTCAGAACATTGTGTGCAACAGATATTGCCCCAATGTGTGCGATTATCGGCAAACTTGGAATCAATAACTTCGCCAAATGTTTTGATTCCGATGAACTTCTTGACTTGTTTGACAAAAACAAAGGTGTTAAGAATCTGACAAACCTTGCCGGAATGACTATTGCTTTTGAAATGGCAAACACCATCATTCAGAACATCCCCCATTGCGAAAAAGAAATCTTTGACCTTCTTGCAAGTGTCAGTGGTCTGAAAGCAAGTGAAATCAAGGCTTTTGGTCTTGCCACCTTCACCGAAATGGTCATTGACTTTGTGAAAAAAGAAGAATTCAAGGATTTTTTCAAGGTTGTTTCAAAATTGTTCAACTAACAATCATCAAGTGGATGGACTTGCTATTCAGAAGATATGCAAGTCCATTCTTACTTGTTGACCAAATGTTGCTGACCGGACAATTTTCTGAATTTGTAACAGAAATCTTTGATTATGACACGGATGACAGGTTGTGGAACATCTTCTTGCACAAAGTGGATGGTCAAACTTCTTTCAATGATTGGAAAGCAAGCATTGGTCTTGGTCAGAACAGTAACACAGAAATGACGAAGAACGAAATTGAAACAACCGTCAATGATTCGTTTGATATATTGAACGGTTTTGAACCTACATCATAAGAAAGGGGGTGCAACCTTTGGAACTGTTCAAATTATTTGGAACTATTGCAGTCAATAATTCTGAAGCAAATCAAGGAATTGATGAAACAACCGACAAAGCGGAAGATGCTGCCGGAAAAGTAAAAGACCTTGGTGATGAAGGTGATAGAACTGAAGGGAAACTTGGAAAGGCATTTTCCAAGATGGGTTCTGCTGCTGTTGCAGTTGGAAAGACAATTGCAACCGGACTTGCTGTTGCAAGCACCGCTGTTGTTGCGGTTGGAAAGGCTGCAATTTCTTCTTATGCTGACTATGAACAGTTGGTTGGCGGTGTTGAAACCCTTTTTGATGAAAGTTCTGCAACGGTTATTGCAAATGCACAAAATGCCTACAAAACAGCAGGTATGTCAGCAAATGAATATATGGAAACAGTCACATCTTTTTCCGCTTCTTTGTTGCAATCTTTAGGTGGTGACACCAAAGCTGCTGCCGACAAAGCAGATATGGCAATCACCGATATGTCTGATAATGCAAACAAGATGGGTACAAGTATTGAAATGATACAAAATGCCTATAACGGTTTTGCAAAACAAAACTATACAATGCTTGATAACCTAAAACTTGGTTATGGTGGTACAAAGGAAGAAATGCAAAGACTTCTTGACGATGCTTCTAAACTATCAGGCATTGAATATGATATTTCTTCCTATTCGGACATTGTTGATGCAATTCATATTGTTCAAAATGAAATGGGCATCACCGGAACAACTGCAAAAGAAGCAAGTTCCACCATTTCCGGTTCTTTAGCATCTGCAAAAGCATCTTGGCAAAATCTTTTGACAGGAATTGCAGACGGAAATCAGAATGTTGGTGGTCTGATAACCCAATTCTTTGATTCCATTGTGACAGTTGCAGACAACATTGTTCCAAGAATAGCACAGGTGATGGGAACATTACCACAACTTATTACAGACCTTGTCCCAAAGCTGCTGACAAAGGTTTCTGAACTGATTGACATCCTTCTTCCTGTTGTAGTTGATGGTGCAGTATCACTTCTGAATGCAATTGTGCAAGTGCTTCCACAATTGGTGACTTCAATATTGAATGCTTTACCTGCCTTAATCAGTGGTATTGAACAAGTCTTTTATGCCATAGTGGATGCCCTTCCGCAGTTGATGACAGTTATTTGCGAAGCATTACCGGTTTTGATTCCGCAGTTAGTGGATGCCCTTGTGAATATGATTGTTTACTTGGCAACCCACATTGCAGAAATTATTCAACCTTTGATTGACAACCTTCCAGAAATCATCATTGCCATTGTGAATGCTCTGATGGATAATCTTCCGGCATTGATTGAAGGGACGGTTCAGTTGGTAATTGGTATTGTCCAAGCAATTCCGCAGATTATTATGGCATTGATTGAAGCACTTCCAACCGTCATTCAATACATTTTGGAAGGTCTTTGGAATGCCCTTCCATTATTGCTTGAAGGCATTATCAGTATAGTTGGTGAAATCGGCACTGCAATTTGGGACATTCTTTCCGGATTCTTCACTGCACTTGGTGAATGGTTCGGTGGTTTGTGGGAAAGCATCAAGACTATATTTGCACCGGTTGTTGAATGGTTTAGAAATCTATTCAGTACAATTTGGAATTCTATTGTCAGCGTTTTTTCCACTGTCGGAAGTTGGGTATATGACAACATTATTGCACCTGTTGCAAACTTTTTCAAAGGACTTTGGGAAGGTATTGTTTCTGCATTCCATACAGTGATTGACCCTTGGATTGAAATAATCAAGAGGGCAGCAACACTTGTCTATAATACCATCATAGTCCCTATTAAAAACTTTTTTACAGACTTGTGGAATAGTATTGTAGGCATATTCAGTAAAGTTTCAGGTTGGTTTACTGATAATATTGCTACACCTATAAAGAACATCTTTTCAAACATTTGGAATGCTATGAAAAATGGTGCTTCCAATGCTTGGGAAGGTATCAAATCCGTGTTCAGCAAGGTAACAGATTGGTTTAAAAACATCTTTTCAAAGGCTTGGCAAGCAGTTAAAAATGTATTTTCCACAGGCGGTAAAATCTTTGATGGAATCAAAGATGGAATTGTGAACGCATTTAAGACTGTTGTGAATGCAATCATTAGGGGCATCAATAAGGTCATCAAAGTTCCTTTTGATGGTATCAATTGGGCATTGGAAAAAATCAGAGGAATCAACATTCTTGGTGTTGAACCTTTTGGATGGATTTCAACCATAAATACACCGCAGATTCCTGAACTTGAAAAAGGTGGTGTCCTGAAAAAAGGTCAAGTTGGTTTGCTTGAAGGTAAAGGTGATGAAGCGGTTGTTCCTCTTGAAAAGAATACCGGTTGGATTCGTAATGTTGCAACACAGATTCACGATTTTGTCATTGAAACAAAGAACAACCCAAAAGACATTACCGGAAATATTTCTTCCACAGGTTTGTTGACTGCTCTGAAAGCTGAAGTCAGTGATAGAATCAGAAATCTTGAAGAAACTATTACAAATCTGATTGATATGCTGAAAGAGTTCTTCCCTGAACTACTTGAAGCATTTAATGTGACTGTTGTTCTTGATGATGGAACGATGGTTGCAAGGCTTACACCTAAAATTGACCGTGAACTTGGTAAAATTCAAAGAAGAAAGGAATGGGGATAATCTATGGATGGTGTAACATTTGGAACAAAACATTCTTATAGGGATTTTGGTCTGATTTTATCATCCAAAGATATTTCCCTTCCTAAACCTAAAACAAAAACAGTTGAAGTCCCCGGTGCCGATGGTGTTCTTGATTTGACAGAAGTATTGACTGATGACATCAAATATCAGAACAGACCTCTGTCTTTCAATTTCACAGTTGTTGACCCAATGGCATCTTGGTCAGCGGTTCTTTCAGAAGTTACCAATTACCTTCACGGTAGAAAAATGCGAATTTATATGGATTGGGATAGAAACTACTACTATGAAGGTAGATGCACGGTAAACAAATTCAAATCCAATAAAAGAACTGCATTAATTGTTGTTGATTGTGATTGCAACCCATATAAGGTTGAAAAGAATTCAGCATCAGACCCTTGGATGTGGGACACTTTCAGTTTTGTTGATGGCATCATTTATCTAAACAAAACAACTGTCAGCGGTGTAAAAACTGTTACACTGATAAACAGAAGAAAAATTGTTTCCCCCACATTCACCTGTTCTGCTGCTATGACTGCAACCTTCAATGATGTGACCTACAATCTACCAAAAGGAACAACCACGATTCTTGATGTTAGACTTCAGGAAGGTGAAAATATCATCACCTTCAGAGGAACAGGAACAGTTCAAATTGATTACAAAGGGGGTTCATTATAATGTATCAGGTGTATTGTGATGGATTTCTCATCCACGATTTAAGAAGTGAAGAATTGGTGCTGAACAATAATCCTTCTGTCACATTAGCGGATAATGATTCAGGGTCTTTTCAATTTACGATTTCACCAAAGCATCCGCACTATAATGACATCAAAAAGTTGAAATCTGAAATCACTGTTCTTCATAATGGAGTTGAAATCTTTTGTGGTAGACCCACAGAAGAAGAAAAGGACTTTTATAATAACAAACGGTTCTTCTGCAAAGGTGAATTGAATTATTTGGCTGATTCGATTCAAAGACCGGCTGAATATCACAACAAAACAGTCAGAGGTTTCCTTGAAACACTTGTGGAAATTCATAATGCACAGGTTATTGAAGGGAATGTGGCAATTACTTTCAATGCAAACTGCAAAGGTGAATCTGCAAACTTTGACTATTTAGAATTGTATTATGTTCAGAATGGCAAAGTATTCAAAGCATTGTCACGATACAGAGCAGACAACCTTGCCGGAAGAACCTTTGTTGTTCCTACATTAGACTTTTATGTGTATTGGCATACAGACGGAAGTGTGAACAATTTCTATGGATTTAGCATTGATTCTGTGACAATGACAGATGATGCAGCTTTAACCGGAACTGAAGTTTCATCCCTTCCGGCATACAATGCTGTTCAAACTTCTGACATAACCGCTGTTCAGACTGCCCACAATCCATATTTGAACACATCAAATCTGTTATGGCATTATACCCACACTGTACCTGATAACTTTGTTGGAAAGAAAACCTTCAAAGTTGGTGCAGTCACAGTGGTTGACAGTAATGATTCCCTTTACAGATATACCAATTATGAAAATACATTGGATTGCATTAAAGAAAAATTAGTCAAAAGACTTGGTGGTCATATTCGTATCAGAAAAGCAAATGGTATCAAATATCTTGACTATTTGGCTGATTATCCGGTTACAAGTGACCAAGTGATTGAATTTGGAAGAAACCTTCTTGATTTCAGTCAAACACTTGATGCACAGGACATTGCGACTGCAATCATCCCCCTTGGTGCAAAACTTGAAGAAAGTACCATTGAAGCACTTGATGAAAGACTGACAATCAAATCTGTGAACAATGACTGTGATTTCATCTTCAATCAGACAGCGGTTGACACCTTTGGATGGGTATTCAAAACCGTTACCTTTGATGCGGTCACTGTCCCATCCAATCTGAAAAGAAAGGGTGAAGAATACCTTTCAAGTGTTCAGTTTGAATCCCTTGTCCTTGATGTGACAGCAGTGGATTTGAATAATGTGAATGTAGATATATCAAGAATCCATCTTCTTGATAGGGTCAGGGTAAAGTCTGAACCGCACGGTCTTGACAGTTTCTTCCCTGTAACAAAACTGATAATTTCCCTTGAAAAACCGGAAAGTGACAAGATTGTTCTTGGAAGTGAAAATGCAAAAGTCACAATGACCGGTTCAAACAGTTCAACAAAAACTGACATTATGGAACGAATTGAAAACATTCCTTCTGAAAGTTCCATTTTGAAAGAAGCAACTGACAATGCAACCGCCCTGATAAATTCTGCAACACACGGATTTGTGGTGACAACTGCAAATGAACAATTGATTATGGATACCAATGATACGGAAACCGCATCAAAAGTGTGGCGGTGGAATTTGAACGGTCTTGGTTATTCAAATACCGGTTACAAAGGCACATACACCACAGCAATCACAATGGATGGTCAGATTGTTGGTGAAAGATTAGTTGGTGGCTCTGTTTCTGCTGAAAAGTTATCTGTTGAATATAAGTATTCGGTTGAAAGAGCAATTGAACTTGCAAAAACAAATGCAAATGATGCAACGGATAACAAGTTGAAATCTTACTACACCAAAACACAGGTTACCACTGCAATTAAAAACAGTGCTGATTCTGTTTTGATTTCAGCAAAAGAAGAAGCAGTTGAATATACTGACAGTCGTCTGACCGCATACGCAACCAAGGCTGAAATCAAGGTTAAAACTGACAGCATTGAAAGCACGGTTTCCAAAAAATTAAATTCTTCTGAATTTACAACCAAATTAACACAAAATTATTCTTATGTCAGAATTGCTTGGAACAAGTGTTCACAATACATTCAGTTTGAAAATTCTTCTTTGAGTATCTATGACTACAATAATTATAAATTGATGTCATTAAATTCAAGCGGTTCTTGGTTTTACAGGGAAGGTTCAACTATTGGAATGATAGGAACAAGTCAGTGGTCAGATGACAGTAGTTACAAAGGACTTGTTTTTGAGCTTGAAAACACTGCATCCTATATGTGTTGGGCAGCAAAAGACAGTAATAATGCAAGTTCTTATACCGTTAAACTTATTTATCATCATAAAACTTCTAAAGCAAAAAAAGGACTTCACTTTAGTTGTGATACTTATGCTGATAGTTGTTTGTATCTGACGGATTCAGACCGTTTTCTTGCTTGGTCAAGCGGTGGTTGTGGTTATAACGGTGAAATGAGTTGGGTAAACAAATCAAATAATACCGCTGTTGCTGTCAACGGTGTTTCAAAAAAGTTTACTATTTACAACGGTGTTTCAATTGATTTTTATTCTAACCTTGATATGCACGGATATTCTATCAAGAATCAGTCAGATGCAAGGATGAAGAAAGACATTCATCCAACAGGTGTAAAAGCATTGGAAATCTTAAATGCAATTGACTTGAAAGAGTTTCAATGGGTTCAAACAGATGAATTTGAACCCATTGGAATCATTGCACAGCAGCTTCAGCTAATTGCCCCCGAATTGGTCACGGAAGAAAAGGATGGTCATTTGTCGATTCAAACAACCAAGTTTATTTTTTATCTTATCAAAGCGGTTCAAGAACTGTCAGGTGATAATTATGAAAAAGTTCCTTGGGTTGACCCATTCACTTTAGTTGAGAAGAAAGCATTTTGTGCAAAATTAAATCAAGAAAGTGCAACACCTGAAGAAAAGGTTGTTGAACCAATAAAAATACCTATCAGAAAGTGAGGATTTACAGATGGCAAACGAAAAGAAAAATGTTCCGTTATCTGTGATAATGGAAGAAGCAAAGAAGGGGTATATTGAAGGAATTCAAAAGGTTAATGAAAAATTTAACCTTCCGGCATTCCTTGCTGAACCAATACTTTCTGGCATTCTTGCTGATATTCGGCAGCAGAAAAATATTGAACTTGCAAATGACTATGCTTCATTGCAAAGTGCAGAGCAAGACCCCAAAAAGAAAGGTGAAGAATAATGGCAGACATCAAACCCTATACTGACCAAATTAAAAATGCGGTTTACGGTGAGGAAGTCCGGGATTCCATTGTTTCTGCTTTGGAAAAAGTAAATGATGACAATGAATCATATCAGAACATAAAGGATGAAATCACCGCTGACAAGACACACATTGATGCACAGGTCGAAGAATTTGGTGATATGGCTACTGAAGCACAGACAACTAAAACCGCATTGGATTCTTCTGTTCAAGCTGCAAACACAGCAAAATCCAATGTTCAAAGTGCAACCACTGCTGCTAATACCGCAAAGGCAAATTTACAGGCAGCAACTACATCAGCGAACACAGCAAAGACTGCTTTGGAGCAGGCAACATTAGATGCAAACACTGCGAAAGCAAATGCAAATACCGCAAAAAATCAGTTAAACACAGCAATCACAAATGCGAATACTGCAAAATCAAACTTGGATTCTGCCAAGACTGCTGCTGACAATGCACTTTCTGCATTGAATACTGCAATCAGTCAGGCAGCAACATCCAAAGGAAACCTTGACACAACCATTGCAAGTGCGAACACTGCAAAAAGTCAGCTTCAAGCAGTCATTGACAGTTCTGAAACGGCAAAAAGCAACCTTTCCACTGTCATTGCATCGGCAACTGAAATCAACACCACTTTGTCTGCAACCATTCAGACCGGCACTGAATTAAACGCATCCTTGGCATCACAGAACAGTCAAGCACTTGCGAATATCACAAATCTGTTTGATGAAAACTTTAAAGCAGATGAAATCTTGACAGGTGTGGATGACATCAAAGCATATCTTGGTTACACTGATGAAGATATTGCAGGAATCTGTGTTGACTATCAGAACAAGACCTTCAAAAGACTTGCAGGTGCGTATGATAAACAAGCAGGTACAGATTTTGATGTATTCACAATGTTCGGTAGTAGAAAAAGGTGCAATGTTTCTGATGATGGAACAATTGTGGCATATTGCGGTGATGAAGATTATGCAGAAGATGGTTCAATGGGGCAGGTTATGGTTTATCAACCTGCATTCTATTACAAGGTTGTTCCGCTTGTATATGACAAGAACACTACAACCGGTATTGGCTATCATTTACGCAAAGCAAATTATTATGTCAGCACAAAACCAAAGGCCGGATTCAAACTTCATCCGGCATTCTATGATGCAAACGGCAATGCGGTTGATTATATTCTTTTATCTGCTTATGAAGGTAGTATGTATGATGTATCAGGCACAGTTTATGTCAATGACGGTGTTGACACTGATACCGCAATTGAAACCGGCGACCTGCTCTGCTCGGTTGCAGGAAAGAAACCGATTTCCGGACTGAAAAAGACTTTGACTAAAGCAAACCTTGAATTGATGGCACAGAATAGGGGTGCAAATTGGCATCTTGAAAATATCAAGGCTACTTCTGCAAACCAACTTCTGATGATAATTGAACTTGGAACGATGAACACCCAAACCGCTATTGGTCAGGGTGTTGTTTCAATTTCAAACAATTCAGCATACAACTGTGCATCACTTACCGGGTCAACTGCTTCCATTGGCAATGGTACCGGACAGGCAACCGAAACCACAAATGAAATTGGTGGCACTGAAACGGCATACACCACATCCGGGAAACTTTCTATTACATACAGGGGTGTTGAAAACCCTTGGGGTAATATTTGGAAACACATTCAGGGCATTAACATCTGGGGTGACGGCTCTATGGGTGGCGGTCAACCCTATGTTGCAGAAGGTTTCACATATAACGAATCCAAAAACACTGAACCATATCACCCTGTTGGATTTACCCTTGCAAATGCTAATGGATATGTCAACGCAATGGGTTATGGTTCAGAAGAATATGATTGGTTGCTTATGCCTTCAGAAATCGGTGGTACATCTGCACTCCCTGTTGGTGATTATTTCTATGTTACACCAAACCTGAACAGTTACAAAATCGCCCTATTGGGCGGTGCTTGGAGTAGTAGCGGTGATGTGGGCGGTTTCTATTGGCGTTGTAATAGCGGCGTCGGTAGTCGTTATCAGAATATCGGCGGTCGCTTGGTGTATGTACCAACCGCAACTGTATAAATAAAAATATGGGCAAGCAAACGGTGATATATATTACATTACACCTTGTTAAGAAAAAGCACTTGTAAAAATTTCAAGGTGAAGATGGTTGCAATAAATAAGAAAAGGTTGAACGGAAAATCACTAACCTATTTAGAATGGTGTTCAATTAATTCTTATAAAGGGTGGTTGAAGCACTGCGACAGTTACCGATTACAGATAAAATATTTGAAGTCATTAGAACAGTATGCTGATAACTACTACAATCAAAATATCAAAATGAAAGGGTGATTATTATGGTTGATTATGGAATTGTCAGAAGTACGGTCAAGCCGGAAGAAAAGGTGATTGATGAATTCAGTGTGTGGGTAAACACTGATATTTCAGAAATTGAAGTGTCACACGAAGATGACACCCACACTGAATTTGAATATCACCAAGTTCAGTATTCTAAAGATGAATACATCAAGATGATTGATGAAAGGAATGCAGCTTTGGAAACACAGGTCACTGACACACAGATTGCCTTGTGTGATGTTTATGAAATGATACTTTAAGCGGAAAGGAAGATAAATATGGCAAAAGTATATGCAGACCTTATCAAGAAGGGCATCAAAACAATTGATGATGTTCCTAAAAATCTGAAAGATGATGTTCAGAAAATCTTGGATGGTGAAGGTTGATGTTAATCAACTTTATCATAAAAATATTATTTAGAAAGGATGAAGAACAAATGGCAGTAGTTTATGCAACCCTTATTGTCAAGGGAAAGAAAACCTTTGGTGCCGTTCCCGAAAGAATCAAGGAACAGGTGAAGCAGGTTCTTATTGACCTTGATTGCGGTGACTTGGTCACAGAATAAACGCACAGCAGCCTTTTAAGGCTTTGGGTATGGAAATTATACCCTAACAAATTAAATGCCCTTGTAGGTCGATTCTGATGACTTACAAGGGCATTCCATTTTCAAAAGAAAGTTGGTGGCTAAAGATTGAAAGAGTTTCTTGTGCAAACCTACACAGTTGCATTGCCCATTGTGCTGACTGCTCTGATGGGATATATTGTGTGGCTTCTGAAAAATCAGAAGAAAGACCGAAGTGCAAACAGCAAAGGAACAATGCTTCTTTTGCGTGTGCAGCTTATTGAATATCACGATAAATATACCACCCTCGGTGAAATTCCAAGTTATGCTTATGAAAATTTTATGGAAATGTATCAAGCATATCACGAATTAGGGGGGAATGGTATGGTGACAAAAATGAAACAGGAAATTGAGGAACTACACCTTAAAAATAAAAATAAAAAGAGCGAATGAAAGGATGGTATTCATTATGAAAAACATTGATTGGAAAAGAAAGTTGACAAGCAGAAAATTTTGGGCAGCAGTGGTTGGTTTTGTAACCCCTACAATGCTTGCATTTGGTGTGTCAGACAGCGTTGTGACACAAGTTGCCGGAATTATTATGGCAGGTGCAACCTGCATTGCTTACATTATTGGCGAAGGTCTTGTTGATTCAAACAGAACGGACAACACAGAAAGTGAGGACGAAAACAATGGTTGATGAAAAGAACATTCCGGAAGTTGAAGAAGAACTTTCCGCAGAAGCACTTGAAGAACTTTCAAATAACAAGGGGGAAGATGAATAATGGCATACACAAACAGTCCTTTGGTATCATATACCAAAATTTCACCTAACAGAACCAAGAACAGAAACCACGCAATTGACACCATCACCATTCACTGTGTAGTTGGTCAGTGTTCTGTTGAAACCTTGGGAAATGTTTTTGCACCGGTCAGCAGACAAGCATCATCCAATTATGGTGTCGGTTATGACGGCAGAATCGGAATGTATGTTGAAGAAAAAGACCGTTCTTGGTGTTCATCTTCCGGTGCGAATGATCACAGAGCGATTACCATTGAAGTTGCTTCCGATACAAAAGAACCTTATGCAGTGAGGGATGCAGCGTATCAGGCAACCATTAAACTTGTTGCTGATATTTGCAAGCGTAACGGCATCAAGAAACTTGTTTGGTCAACCAATAAAAATGACCGTGTAAATCATCTGAACGGTTGTAATATGACGGTTCACAGGGATTATGATGCAGACAAATCTTGCCCCGGTACATATCTTTATAACCGACAGGGCGATATTGCAGCAAAGGTCAATGCCATTCTTGATGCAGACAACAAACCTTCCGAAAATCCAAAACCGACTACAAGTACAGTGAAGGTTGGCGATTCCGTCAAGATTTCTTCCAATGCCACTTATTACAGCGGAAAATCTATCCCCGAATGGGTGAAGAATAAGACTTGGATTGTTCGTCAGGTGAATGGTGATCGTGCAGTAATTGACAAGTCCACAGACGGAAAGAATGCTATTTGCAGTCCTATCAATGTAAAATTCCTTTCTGTTGTCGGAACTTCCGGTTCGCAGCAGACCACATTCAAACCCTATCTTGTAAAAGTCAACACTTCCGCTTTGAACATCAGAGCAGGTGCAGGAACAAACTACAATAAAACCGGTTGCATTACAAACTGCGGTGTTTACACCATTGTTGCTGAATCTGCCGGTCAAGGTTCGGATAAAGGCTGGGGAAAATTGAAGTCCGGTGCAGGTTGGATTTCCCTTGATTACTGCATCAAAAAGTAACACTAACCTGTTACTAATGAGATACTAACCGCCTTGATTTTGGGTGGTTGTAGGTAGTTCAACTTTGTTCAAAAATCCCGAAAAATCAGGCATTTCAAGCAGTTGAAAATTGAACTGATTTATGATATAATAGCATAATACGGAAGTGTGCCGTAATGAAGGTATATGAAAACAATACATTTGTGTAATAGATAGGATGTGTAAAAATGGCCAGAGGTATTAAATTACCGGAAGAATTAAAAGATTGGAAAATCACTTCGCTTGTTTCCGAAAAGAAAGGGCAAAATAAATATCGAATTGTAAAAAAAGACAGCAGCGGCGAGGTTTTCGCTAACCTGTTCCATATTTTTGCATACGGTAATCACTACAGCAATGAGAAAGCCGATTTTTTTGAAGATGAAGTTAATTTTCTCAATTCCATAGCTGATAAAAAAGAATATTTCACCTGCTTTGGCGCTTATCTTTATGATAATCCGTCAAAAGAAAAAGCAGATATGTATATTGCTACAGAGGAACTTGAACCTCTTTCAAAAGTAATGCGCAGTAAAAACTTTACTGACGACGAAATTACCGATTTTGGCTTGCAGATGGCTGAAATTCTTATGTTTCTCGAAGAAAAAAATATTTTTCACGGCAATATCCGCCCGGAAAATATTTTTGTAACCGCAGACGGTAAGTACAAGCTCGGAGGCTTTTCCGATTTTGAATGTAAAGCATCTGACCTTGACTTCTCAGCACCCGAAGTTGCAGAAGGCAGAAATCCTGACCTTACTACAGATATTTACTCCGTAGGTCTTATTATGTACTGCCTTGCAAACAATAAGGCTTTACCTTTCGAGGGCGGTCTTACAACTAAATCGGAAGCTGTTAAAATGCGTACCGACGGTACGGCAATTACCGCTCCTAAAAACGGCAACGAAAAGCTGAAAAGTATTATCGTTATAGCTATTCAGCCGAAAAACGAAAACAGATGGAAAAATGCCGTTAATATGAAAAACGCTTTGCTTGCTTCTTGCGGAAAACTTACTGCAGAACCCGAAAAAGCACAGGAAAAACAGGAAGAAAAAGAAACTCCCGCAGTAACGGGCACAGTGCCGACACTTTTTGAACAGGCAGAAAAAGCCGAAAAGGACAAAAAAGCAGAAGATAATACAGAAAAATCCACACAGCCGGAAGAAACAAAAGAACCTGTTGAAAATAAACCCGATGTACCTGTTGTTAAGAAAGATGAAGTAAAGGTTACGGAAACAAATTCGGAAGATACCGCAAAAATTAAACCGCAGACTGCTGAAAAAGAAAATTCGGTTGCTCCCGATGTTCCTATTTCAAACGATGTTTTTGACGAGTACGAGGTAACAAAAAAGCCCGATACCCAAGTAAAAGCATCTACTAAGGATTACGGTTCGTTCTTTGATGATATTGACGATACAGACAGCAAAAAGGCAGAACCTGTAAAAAATACCGTTTCGGAAACCGAAACAAAGAAACCGGAACCTGTAAAGCAGAAACCCGAAAAGAATGAAATCAAAAGCAGTATTCCGATTGATTATAAATCTAAAAACGCAAAAAATGCAGAGACGGACGAAAAGCCACGCAAAAAGGGCGCTGCAATTGCAATAATCACGGTCAGCGTAATTATTATACTTGCAGTTCTCGGCTTTGTCGGATGCATTGTTTACAATGAGATTTTTGCTGAAAAAATCAATAATACAAAGCCTGCCACGGCAGACGAGATAACAACAGCGGCAACTACCGTGCCACCTACGACGGTTGCACCGACTACTCAACCTACAACCGTTGCGGAAAAAGAGATTATTTCAGTTGTCGGATATGACTACGAAAGCGCTAAAAATAAACTTGAGGAGCAAGGCTTTAAGGTTGCTGAGGGCAATCACCTTTACAGCACACTTTACAGCGAGGGATATGTAATTTCTCAAAGTCCCGAATCAGGCACAAAGGCAAAACCGGGCACTGTAATTACACTTGATATTTCACTCGGCGAAGAGTATGTTGAACCCGAAACCACAGCACCAGAAGAATCAAGTCAGAGTTCTGCGACCGAAAACGATTTTATCTTTGCAAACAGCGATTCTTCATATATCAGTCAGTCAGAAGTAAAAGACCTTAGCGACAACGATCTTGAGCTTGCACTCAATGAAATTTACGCTAAGAGAGGCTGGATATTCTCCGACCCGGAGCTTTCCGCTTACTTTAATTCACAGTCATGGTACACACCGCGCTACACTTCTTCGGAGTTTTCTAAGAATGTAACATTTAACGAATATGAGCAGGCTAACATTCAGCTTATTATAAATGAGCAAAAGAGCAGGGGTATTCGCTGATAACCACAGACACAAAAACATTAAAAGGATAAATCATTTATGAAAAAATTTTTTATTAAATTATTTAAAAATAAATTATTTGTTTCCTTTGCAGTAAATGCTTTGATAATGGTTTTTTGCATATATGTTTCTTCGTTTTCATACGACTCTTACAAAGACTATGAAAATTCTCTGCTTATTTCACATTATCACATACCGTACAACAATACAGTCAACTACTTACTCGCATTTGCTGTAAGCAGTATTCAATATATTTTTTCCACAATCAATATTTTTGTATTTGCACAGGTAATATTCGGCTGGCTTGCCTTTTCATCCATCACCTATGCGCTGACCGATAAATTCGGATACAAAATAGGAGTTGTATTTTCTGTATTTTTAAACATTTTATTTGCACTTAACCACTATGCAGACATAGCAAGTCAAAAGACATCCGCTATTATGCTTACTGCGGGTTTTCTGCTTATGTTTAATGCAATCAGACGAAAAAGATACAGATTTATGTGCCTGCTTGGCGCAATTGAAATTTTGATTGGCTCGTTCTACTGCTTTGAACTTTTCTTTGTTGCATTGGCGTTTGCGATTGTTTATCTTATTGCCGACCTTATTGCAAAAGGTAAATATAAAATCAAATTTCATAAGTTTATGTGGTATTTCAGACCTTTTCTCATTTTATTCGTTCTTATTACGGTTTTGACTTTTGCTCTGCATAACTACTCCGTAGCAGTCAATACTCAAAACGATACTTTAAAAGGCAACTATGAATACCATCAACTGACAGAGAAAATCGCTAATTTTCCTTATCCCGATTACAGCAAGAACAAAGAGGCTTTTAGCAATGTGGGAATAACAAAAACAGAGTACGAACTTCTCAAAGACGGTTATTACGATGAAAGCACACCGATTAATCTTGATGCGTTAAAACTTGTTGATTCACTGCAAAAGCAGAACAACAATCTTATTACAATTTGGGACAGCTTTGTGGATTTCCTTTCATCAAGCGGAGTAAGTCTTGCCTCGTTTGATAATGACGCAATGCTTATCATAATCTACATTATATTCGTTACACTGTTCCTTGTTTTTCACAAGAAAACTCATATGTTCTTCCCTATCCTGATAACTTTACAGCTCATTGTTTCAAACTCTTTACTGAGATATTTGTTCAACAGTTACTATTACACTGTATATATTTCGTGGATAATGGCTTATTGCGTACTTTTGTACAGCATAGATTTTACAGCGTTTAAAGACGGTTGTAATGCAATGCTGAAAGCCGCAAGAAAAGGAACTTTCTTTGTATCGGCTATGCTTGTTGTAACACTGTTGCTTGTAAACTGCCTTGTTTATCAGTCACACCTGCACAACAACATAGATACCAAAAGCCGACCGAGCAGACTGTATGTTGAGGTCGAAAGGCATCCCGAAAGATTCTATATACTTGATACAAAGACTGCAATTGAATACACAAAATATTCAACAAACTATGTCCATCCTATGTGGGGCTTTAAATCCTCATATTTGAGCAATGTTGACAGCTTTGGATATATGCATCATAATTCGGTGCTCAACAAAAAGGGAGCAGACAGTGTGTACCGGGCGGCTATAAGTATAAAAAATGTTTATGTTATTGACAACTACATCACCTATAAAAAAGAAAACTACTTAAAGAAATATTACTCGACAGAAGAAAACAAAAGTTATTTCTATAAACTTGAAACCGAAATTGACGGTTACAAAATTTATTCGGTAGTTTAATAAAGAAAACGCTTTAGCAAGCTTAATTGTTGCTAAAGCGTTTTTTGTACAGTGCAATGAATACGCAAGTGCTTTGCTTAGTAGATTTCTTCCGGACAGATATGTAAACTTAAATCTATAAATTAAAAAGTGCCGCACCCGTTTAGGATGCAGCACCTATGTTAGATATTAATTTGAACTTGTTGAGGTTGTATTTCCTGTTATAAGCTCCTCATAAATAAACTCCGCAAAAAGTTTTCTCTGGGTTTCAAGATCCGAGAATGCAATTACCGAACCTACCGGAGTATCATTCATATAATACCACTGACCTTCTTCAGGTACTGTGTATTGTTCAACCGAATATGTGAGGTATGTCATTGAATGTGATACAAGCGCTGTAATTTCATCTTTCTTGAGGTTTGTTGTAACAAGAGGGCCAACCTTACCTACGATTGAAATTATTTGAGTTAAGTCAGCGTCTTTCATATCGTTGAACATTGTTTCAAGTAACTTACGCTGACGTGATGTTCTGTCCCAGTCATCACCGGCAATACCGATTCCTTCTTCGGAAGAATCAAGACCTCTGTTTCTTGCATACCAAAGAGCCTGCTGACCTGTAAGGTGAACCTTGCCCGGTGCGTCAGTTATTGTTGTACGGGTATCCGACTGCTTGTTCTTGTAAAGCTGATAGTTGATGTAATCAATCTCGTCCTGAGTAAGCTCAAGGTCAATACCGCCGAGAACATCAATAATATCAATAAAACTTGCATAGTCAACAACCGCATAACGGTCAACCTTTACGCCGAAGTTCGATTCAATAGTCTGAATTGTAAGTTTCGGACCGCCGTAAGCATAGGCATTTGTAAGTTTGTCATAACCGTAACCGTCAACATATACATAACTGTCACGCTGGAAAGAAGTCATCTTAAGCTTTTTGTGACGGTTGTCAATAGACAACATAATCATTGAGTCGCTTCGGCCGAATTTCTCTCCCTTTGCATTATCCTCACCGAACAGCATAACATTGAGGACTTTTGAATCTTCAAGCAATTCGTCATTGCTAAGCTGCGATTTACTGAAAGTACCGTCAGATGTAGGCAATGTACTTGAAGTGGCTTTCGTTGAATTATTATCCGAAATATCAACAAACTTAAGGGAATTAAGAACCGAATAATAATAAAGAAGTCCGCTGCCGCCGATAAGCAAAAGAATTGAAAGAACAATTGATGTTATTCTGATTGCTCTGCCCCTCTTTTTGTAAATTTTATTTACCTGCTTATTAGAGCTTATATCGACAAAACCTTCTTTTATTTCGTTATTGTTATCGTGATTTGCCATAACATTCCTCCGAAAAACAAAGATTTAATTATGTTACAATCCGAGCATAACTAATTTAATAATTATACCATATAAGCACAATAATTAATTCTAAATAAGAATTTTATGTCTGATATTTTATAATTTTGTAAAATTATGTAAATATCAGAGGTTTTTTTACTGCATTTCGTCAAGAGAAAGTGAAAATGCAGGTAAAAACTCATTTGTAAACACATCTGCTTCAGGCATATTCATATCGGAAATTGATTTTTCTATGCCGTTTTTAGCCTCTCTGAATTCTTCGTTTCCCATACGCAGTTCTTCTATGCACTTTATAAGAGCAGAAAATCGGTCGGCTGCCTTAACAAACCTTTTGAGTTTTAGGTCATCTTTACCGCTTTGTTTTATAATTTCTTCCATATCTTTTCTGAAATCTTCGGGCAAAAGTGAGCAAAGTCTGTCGGCGGCGGCATTTTCAATTTCTTTGTATGCATCTTTTATTGTATTGTTAAAATACTTTATCGGTGTCGGCATATCTCCTGTAATAATTTCTGTGGTATCGTGGAAAATCGCAAGAATACTTGCTCTTTCAGCATTCAGATTACCGCCGAATTTTTTGTTATGAATAAGCACAAGACAGTGCGCAATCATTGCAACCTGCAAACTGTGCTCGCTTAAATTCTCATATTTTGTATTATTCATAAGTCCCCAGCGATTTATGTATTTCATTCTTGACATCATAGCATAAAAATTCGACTGTTCCATAGCTGTTTTCTCCTGTTTTTTCCAAAAATATAGTGCAAATTGCCATACAATGTGGTATAATAAATATTAAGTATAAATTTTAATATAATTATAGCCGTATTTAAAGGCTTTGTAAAGAATTTTGATTTTAATATTAACCCTTTATGGAGGATAATATGGGCAGGCAACTTGAAAGACACACAAATAAAAATCATCACTTTGGATTACAGGCTTTTTTGATAGCTTTGGTAACTGCCTGTGTGCTTATTATTCCGTTTATTATTTTTGACGGCGGAGTGTTTTATTACTACGGCGACTTTAATGTACAGGAAATTCCGTTTTACCAAATGGTACACGATGCGATAAAAAGCGGTAATCTCGGGTGGAATACAACTACGGACTTAGGTTCCGATTTAATTTCAAGTTACAGCTTTTATCTGTTGGGCAGTCCGTTCTTTTGGCTGACAATTCCGTTTCCGAGTGAGGCTGTTCCCTATCTTATAGGCCCGTTGTTAATTCTGAAATTATCGCTCGCCTCGCTTTCGGCATATCTTTATTTGAAAAGATATGTAAGACATGGGCAATTTGCCGTTATCGGCGGACTTCTGTATGCATTCTCGGGTTTTTCGATTTATAATATATTCTTTTTCCATTTTCATGAACCTATGATAATGTTTCCGTTACTGCTTGCGGCATTGGATTCATTTTTATTTGATAAAAAGCGTGGCATTTTTGCTCCGGCAGTGTTCTGCGCCTGCGTAGTTAATTACTACTTCTTTACGGGACAAGTTCTGTTTGTGATTATCTACTTCCTTATGCTTGTGTTTACAAAAACATATAAATTTTCTATAAAAGAATTTTTACTTCTTGCGGTAGAGGTTTTAACAGGTTTTCTTGCGTCTGCTTTCATACTTTTGCCGTCGGTTCTCGGCATTATGGGCAATCCTCGACTCAACACTCTGCCAAACGGTTGGGACGCACTTGTTCACAGCAGTCCGCAACGGTACTGGCTGTCGATTGCAAGCTTTTTCTTCCCTGCCGATATGCCTGCATTCCCGACATTTACGCCCGATTCAAACTGTAAATGGGCTTCTGTCGCAGGTTGGCTGCCGCTTGTCGGTATGACGGGAGCAATTGCTTATCTGCAATTAAAAAAGCGTGACTGGATAAAGAAAATAATCAGTCTGCTTATAATTATGGCATTTGTCCCTGTTTTAAACTCCGCTTTCCAAATGCTCAACAGCTCAATTTACTATGCAAGATGGTACTATATGCTTGTACTGATGCTCACACTTGCCACAATCCGTGCATTTGAAAGTCATCAGTCCGATTGGGGCAGGGCTGTAAGATGGTCAACGGGAATCACCCTTGCTATGACGGTTCTTATAGGATTTATGCCCAAAATTACCACCGTTACAACAAACGATGTCGAAACAGATGAATGGTCAATCGGTATTGCGGGCGACACACGAAGATTTTGGATATACGCACTCATTGCAGTTGTTTGCATTTTAGGATTTGTGCTTATATTTAAAAAATTCGGTTTCCATACAAAAGCATTTTATATTACAACAACCATCACACTTTGCTTTACAATTCTGCTCACAAGCGGATTTATTATCGGCTCAGGAACCGCATACAGCTCTACCATAAAGCCGATAAAAGAAAATATAATAAACAAGCGTGACACTATTCATATCGAAGACCTTGACGATGACAGCGTAAGAAGTGATTTTTACGAATGTCCCGATAACACGGCAATGTTTTGGCAGATTAAATCCATTAATTGTTTCCAAAGTTCGGTTTCACCTTCAATTATGGAGTTCTACGATTCTCTCGGAATGACCAGAGATGTTGCCTCACGCCCCGAAACAAATATGTACGGCATACGCTCTTTATTAAGCTGTAAATATCTTTTTGATTATATGGGTGACGATGCCGATATTTCAAAGTCATTTACAGAAAAAGACGGCAAAACAAAAATGCCTTACTGGAAATTCTTAAAAGCGGAAAACGGTTTCAGAATTTACGAAAACACCTGCTACATTCCGATGGGCTTTACCTATGATTCTTTCATTACAAACGAAGAATTTGACCTTATTACAAATTCTCACAAAACCGAGGCTATTCTGTACTCAATGGTTTTAAGCCGTGAGCAGATGCAAAAATATGCCTCTGTTACAGGATATTCCGATAAAGATTATAAATATTTGTACAGTAAAACACCCGAAAAATTTACAAGTAAGGTTAACGATTATTCTTACGATAAAGACACCTATACAAAGATTTGTAAAAGCCACGCCGATAATTCTTGTTCGGAATTTAAATACACTAATAACGGCTTTACTGCCGAGTTTGATAATACGGACGGCAACGAAAATTTACTTTTCTTCAGCGTTCCTTACAGTGACGGTTTTACGGCATATGTAAACGGTAACAAAACAGATATAGAAAAAGTAAATAACGGACTTATGGCTGTTTATATTCCCGAAAATACAAAATGCAGTATTGAGTTTGTTTACGAAACTCCGGGACTTTCCACAGGTATTCTTATTTCTGTACTTTCAGCCGCAGCATTTGCTGTTTACATTTTATCAATAATTATATTCAGATTAATAAAAAAGAGGAAATAATTACATTCGGAGGATTTTAAAATGATGTTTGGTGACAAAATATTAAAATACAAAGACGAACTGCTTGCAGATCTCAACACGCTCGTAGGCTTTGAATCGGTTGCAAACGAAAAGCCCGAAGAATGTCAGAATGCAATAAATTTTATACTCAAGAGAGCAAATGACTTTGGTCTTACAGGCGAACAGGTTACCGACGAAAGTATGCACATTCAGATTGGCAGCAAGGGTAAACTTTGCGGTATTTTAAGCCATCTTGATGTTGTACCCGCAGGCAATAATTGGAGCGTACTCCCCTATTCTCTCACAGAAAAGGACGGCAGACTTTACGGCAGAGGAATAGCCGATGACAAAGGTGCCGCACTCGTTACATTGTACTGTCTTAGAGCTTTAAAAGAAGAGGGTATTGACGGTGTAAATACTCTCCGTGCCATTTACGGTACAAGCGAAGAATGCGGTATGGAAGATATTGACGGCTATTTTGAAAAAATGCCTGTTCCCGACCTTTCTTTCACTCCCGACAGCGATTACGGTATTTGCTATGCCGAAAAAGGTATTTTACAGATTGAAGTAAGCACAAAAGGAAACCTCGCAACCGTACTTTCACAGCTACATTCGGGAAAAGCAATAAACGCCGTACCCGATATTGCCTATGCATTGCTTGATTCTTCAAACTATGATGAGCAAAATCTTCTTGAGCTTTCAAAAAAGACAGAGGGTAATTTTGAATTTAACTCAACAATTGACGGTCTTATGGTAATCAGCCGCGGTAAAGCCGCTCATGCCTGCGAACCGCATAAAGGATTTAATGCCGCAGCAGCGCTTGTTGAACTTCTTGCAAAGGCATATACATCAACCGAAATCGGTACGATTTGTGGCTTTATTGATATTGCCCTCGGAAACGAAACCGACGGTTGTTCCCTCGGACTTAAAACTCATTGCAGTATTTCTGGTGACCTTACCGTAAACCTCGGTTATATTCATATTGAGGGTAATGAGGCAAGAGCCGCATTCGACATTCGCTATCCTGTTTCAATTACAGGCGGCAGTGTTTACAGACAGTTCAGATATGCAGCTAAACATAATAAATTAGATGTTAAGGTACTTAACCACGAAAAACCTCTTTACATTGAAAAGGACAGTGAGCTTGTTAAGCTCCTTTCGGGCGCATATAAAGCAGTAACAGGCGAAGACCCCGAACTTTACACCACAGGCGGCGGAACTTACGCAAGGAAACTCGGCGGTAAAGGTCTTGCATTTGGCCCTGCTTTTAAAGATGATGAGGTTAATATGCACAATGCAGACGAAAGCATTGATAAAGAAAAATTCTTTACCCACGCACAAATCTGCCTTGAGGCAATGTACAGAATGTACTGCGGTATTTCTGACAACGAAAATTAATAAATTATATTGTTTTATAGACACACTTTAATTAACAAAGGATTTTTTTATGAATAAAGAAAAACTTATAAAAAATCAGGCGCTGACCTCCTTAAAAGGCTCATGGATAATTTTGATTGCAATGGTTCTTACAATATCTGCCGTAATGATTGCAATATACAGTATGGGAAGTATAGTTCAGTTAATTACAAAGTCACTTGATACTGCCACAGGTATGGCAAAATCGGGAAAAGAATTTACTTTTACTCTTATAAGCATAATAGATTTGGTTGTAATGTTCTTTTTAACACCTCTTATAAACGGATTTTTTAAATCTGTTTATACTGTTGCTCACAATGAAATACCGAGCTTTTGGGAAATATTCAGCTTTTTTAAATCACCTAAATTGTATTTTAAGACTATCTTGCTTAATCTTATTTTTGTTGTAATTCTGTCTTTGGCGTTTTTCGCATTTGACTTCGGTTACCTTGTAACTATGATTACAGATTCGCTTAAAACAAGCAATACCGCTCTTACTACGCTTATAACTGCCGTATTAAATATTGTATTCGGCGCTGTATCGGTACTTTTGATTTCATTTGTTTATTTGTTCTTCATAAATTATGCTATGTTTTTATTTATTGACGATTCAAATTCAAATGTATTTTGTTGCTTTGGCAAAGGCGTAAAAATGTTTGTTAAAAACTTTGGCAACACAATGAAATTGTATTTCGGTTTTGCCGGCTGGATTGCACTTTGCTTTTTTGTGGTTCCGGCATTTTATGTATTACCTTATATTTCAACTTCCTTTGCTACCTCTGCAAAGTGGCTTATATCAATTGAAAAAGGCAGGAATTAACTATGATAGTTTCTCTGTGTATGATAGCCTACAACGAGGCGGACGCTCTTAGCGGACTTTTTAAGGATATTTCTTTACAGGACTATCCTCACAACAAAATAGAGGTTGTATTTGTTGACAGTATGTCCACCGACAAAACCTATGAAATGATGGAAAAATTCAAAGAAACCGGTTACGGATTCCGCAATATTTCCATTGTACAGTGTATGAAAAAAAATCAGGCGAGTTCATGGAATGCCGCTTTGATGACTGCCCGTGGCGATGTAATAATAAGAGTTGACGCCCATGCCCGTATTCCAAAAGATTTTGTATCACGAAATATTATGAATCTTGAAGACGGTGAGAATGTAGTCGGCGGCGGCAGACCAAACATTACCTCCGACATCTCTTCATGGAAACTCACTTTACTTGCTGCCGAAGACTCGCTTTTCGGCAGTTCGGTAGCCTCATATCGCAGACCGTCTGCACAAAAAGAATACCTCGACAGCCTTTTTCACGCTGCTTACAGACGAGAAGTAATCGCAAAAGTCGGCGGTTTTAACGAAAATCTCGGAAGAACAGAGGATAATGAGTTTCACTACCGCATAAGAAAAGCAGGCTATAAGATGTGCTGTTGCCCTGACATTGTGTCATATCAGCACGCAAGAAACAACCTTAAATATATGGTTCATCAAAAATATTCAAACGGCAGGTGGATAGGACTTACCCTATCGGAATGTCCGGGTTGTCTTTCCTATTTTCATTTTGCTCCGTTTCTTTTCGTAATGGCATTGCTGTTCTGTTCTATCCTCGCATTTATCGGACTTCCGCTGTTTTTATATGTTTTGCTTGCAATTTACGGAATGTTTGACATTGTAAATACAGTCGGTTGCTGTACAATGAAAAATGTTCAGCCGCAGTTTGTACTTTTGCCGTTCATCTTCCCTATGCTCCATATTGCATACGGAATAGGCACAATAGTCGGCTTAATTCAGATTCCGTCATGGCAGAAAAGCATAAAAAACAGTAATGCAAAAGAAAAGATTGAAAAGGTAAGACGCAAGGTAATTCAGAATACCCTGAAACCGGAGGAACGCTGATGTTTACACTCGACAGTTGGTCAGCGGATGACTACGATAATCTTACCGAGTACCTTAAAAGCAATGCAGATTTAAAATACAGAGATTTTCATTCTTCGCTTGTTCCCGATACCGAAAGCAACAGCATTATTGGAATTCGTATGCCGATAATGCGCAAAATTGCAAAAGAAATTTCAAAAGGCAATGCACGGGAATTTCTTGATATTTCTCAAACAGAATATTATGAGCAGCGTATTATCTCCGCCCTTGTTACGGGACTGATAAAAACCGAAAGTTTTGACGATTTTGTTTCTCTTGTAAATGCTTTTGTCCCCAAAATAAATAATTGGGCAGTTTGTGACGGCTTTTGTGCGGGACTTAAGGAAGTCAATAAATATAAAAAGGAATTTTTTGACTTCCTTTCAAATTACTTAGAAAGCAAAAATGAGTGGTACATTCGCTTTGCATTTGTAATTATGCTTAATTATTACCTTGAGAGTGAATTTATAGACGATGTGCTTGCTCGTTGTGACAGCGTAAACAGTGATAAATATTATATTTTAATGGCGCAAGCATGGATGCTTGCAACAGCATATGCAAAGCAAAAAGAAAAAACTCATAAATATTTTCTGAACAATAACCTTAATGACGCTACTTTTAATAAAGCTATTCAAAAGTGCATTGAAAGCAGACGGGTTACAGATGATGATAAAAAGTTTTTAAGAACTCTTAAAAGGCATAAATAATTAATAACAAAAGCCAATTAATCGCATATTGATTAATTGGCTTTAATATTACCTGTATAAATCTATTAAATTGTTTATAGTATCGTAATCGCTTTCGGGTATTTTGTACTTGTGCTCCGAATCAAAACTAAAACTGATATTTTTATAACCGCATATCGTAATACTGTATTTTTCGTTATCATCAGCATATGCCTTAAGCCATAACCCGCCGTTCGTTTCTTCGTTATCCGATGACAACTCGGCTTTAGAGAGAATATCAAGTATTTTCTCTGAATCTTCTTTATTAAAATTGACTTCATTTTCATCAGGTTTTAGCCAAGAAATACTTGCAATTTTATCAAAATATACATCATTATTAACCTTGTTACTCTGACAGCCGACAAGTAAAATAAGAGTTGAAATTAAAAAAATCAGAAATTTTTTCATACACTCACCTCACAATATGTTAATTTTATTTTAAGGTATAAATAATTCATTGTCAATATAAATTAATATAATAAATGTTTGTTTCAAAAATTGTGCATTACATAAACAAATCTTATTTCATATTGACAAATCAAACATAAGGATTATAATATAATTACAGTTGTCTTCGGGGCGGAGTGAAATTCTCCACCGGTGGTAAAAGTCCACGAACAAGCAATTCGCTTGCCGAGTCTGTGAAATTCAGACACCGACGGTATAGTCCGGATGAAAGAAGAAACGCAAACAATCAACATTGCCTTTGGCTTTGTTGAACCTTTTGTGCAGAAAATTTCCCCGTTACGGCAGTAGCGGGGATTTTTATTTTCTCGGGACATCTGAATTTATTTCTAAGGAGTGTGTTCTATGAGAACAGCACAAAACAGTCAAAAAATTATGACAACCAAAATCACCGTAACGGCACTTTTAACTGCCGTTGCCATTGCACTTCAGTACATTGAAGTTCCTATTCCGCTTGTACCGTCATTCTTAAAGCTTGATTTTTCGGATCTGCCCGAACTCATCGGCGCATTTGTGTTGGGCCCGCAGTACGGCATAATTATTTGCTTGCTTAAAAATCTTATTCATTTACCTGTATCAAGTTCAATGTTTGTCGGCGAATTTTCAAACTTTATACTCGGTGCTATTTTTGTATTTGTTGCAGGCATTATTTATCAGTATAACAAAACTAAAAAAGGCGCTTTAATCGGTTGCGTAGCAGGTGCATTTGCAATGGCTGTATTAAGCGTAGTTACAAACTACTTTATAGTTTATCCTGTTTATGCCGAGTTATGGGCAGGCGGTGATATGAATGTAATTGTAAATATGTACAAATTACTTCTTCCGTCTTCAGACACATTGCTCAAATCTTTAATCATCTTTAATGTGCCTTTTACCTTATTTAAAGGTATAGTTGATGCAGTTATAGCTATGATTATTTACAAGCCACTTTCAAATATGATTGTTCGTATGAATACGGCTTTTACAAAAAAGCGTAATTCAAAAGCTGAAAAGGCTTGACTTTTTTCGACATAGTGATATAATGTACTTCGTAAGCATTTTTGCTTAACAGAGTAGAAATTTGTGCGTAAAGTGTTTTGTGGACGGGGAGTTGCCACAAAAACGAAAGGGTATCCTGCGGTACAAGTTTCGCATCCCGCTGTTACTTTGGGACTGATAGCGGGCAGAATTTCTGTCCGCTTTTATTTTTCTCCTAAAGCAACACCGAAAAAATCTTTAGGAGGAAAATATATGTCAATTTCTAAAAAGTTCTATAATTCTTTTACAGAACTAAAGTCAGTTAAGTCACTAGCCATGATTGCAATGTTGCTTGCTCTTAGAATCATCCTCGGATTCATCGGCAACAGCACCTTGCCTTTCTTTGGCAACAATGTAAAATTAAGCGGTGCATTTTTGCCGATAGCAATTACAGGCTCGATGTTTGGCCCTGTACCTGCTATGATTGTCGGTATGCTTGGTGATGTTCTTTCATTCATTATGAATCCGACAGGCGGTGCTTACTTCCCCGGTTTTACAATTAACGGTATTCTCACAGGCCTTATTTACGGTTTATTTCTCTATAAGAATGAAGTAACTGTTCCAAAGGTAGTCATTGCTTGGGTTATCAACTGCATTGCTGTTGAAATCTTCCTTATCGCATATTGGCTCTTCTTCTTGTATGGCACTTCTTCGGGCAAGTCATATTTCATTTACCTTTCAGCAAGACTTATCAGTCAGGCTGTTAAATGTATTCCTGAAATTTTACTTATTCTTGCCTGCGGTAAGATAATGTCACGAGTAAAACTCCCACAAAAAGCTAACTGATAACAAAATCGGCTGTTGCAAAATTTGCAGCAGCCTTTATTTTTGCTTTGATTTTAAATGTCTTTTTTAGTTAAAAGTTTTTTTGAAATTATTGTCGTTTTTTTCATTATAATCATCCTCTAGTACATTTAGATACATTTCTAACTAAATGAGCAAATTTCTCAAGCATCTATTTCTTACCTCCATATTTTTTTAACGAATTTAAAAATTGGCATACCGAAATAATGAACAATAAAGTCATTATTACGAAAGAGCCATTGGGTATATTTATCTGTGTGTGAAACTTCATTACAATAATACCAATGTAAGTAATTACAGATAATATTGCCAATATTAAATTAATTGTCTTATTCATAATCTACTCACCTAATTTCATCCAAAGAATATTTTGTGATTTTGCCAACCGCATAACCAAGTGCGAGCATTAAACCAAACAAACCTACTGTGTCTAAACCACCATCAATTTTTTGCATTTCTTCAGCACTCATTTCGCAAAAACCTGTTGTTTTAATCATTTCCATGATTATGTACCTCCATAAATTTAAAATTATTTATACGCAAATTGCATAGCAAGTTGCAAAAATTTAGTTTTATAAAATTCAAGAATTCCTCTTCAGGTATGTCTTTATCTATATCTAGTTCATTTATAATCGAATCATCTTGTAAATATATATAGTTATTAATATCGCATATATAATATATTAATATTAAAATCTTTAAGTAATTTTAGTTCCATTTACTTCTCTCCACCTAATTACTACTTAACTTCTTTGTGTCAAAAATAATACATATTATAGAAACGATAAAAGTTAAAATTGAAACAACAATAATCGGAATCTCACATGTCGCAAAATCCAAATAATTAATATTATATTTTATAAATGTAACCATAAAATTATAAGCTGAATGTATTAGTATACCCGGTACTACTGAATTATATTTGTCAACAAGATAATTAAAAATCAAACTCAATAAAATTGCTAATATCACTGTGAGAAAAGATGACGAAAAATGAATAATACCAAAAATTATCGAAACTAAAAGTGATGATACCAATCTTGGAAAAGCCAATTTTAGTTTTGAATAGATTAAACCACGAAATGTAACCTCCTCGACAATTGGAGCTGATATACTCTTGGCCACAAACAAAAAAACTACATTTATTCCATTTACTGATTTATGCAAATCATTTGTATTCGAAACAGTATCATTCCCCTGAAAGAATGGTATACAATTCAGTAGAATTATAAAAATAAAATATACTGATAACCCTAAAAAAATAAAAGATAATGCAGAATGCACAGTAATTTTATTTAGTTTTATACTATCAACAAAATTAACTCTCTTTACTTTAAGGATAAAATAAAAAATTATCATAATCAATATACAAGAAATTATCTCCATAACATAAGTTGACATTTGAGGCAGATTTAAATTTAATAAATTAAAGAATATATATATAAGTGAAATTATTAATGCACATATTATTGGTGTAAATGAAAAAACTAAAAAATAACCCACAGATTCACATATAGCTTTAAATTTTTTCAAAAATATTCCTCCTATAAAAAACTAATTTTATATAATATGATATTTGAGCAAATATTTGTGCCTGTTTTTTGATTTCAATGTTCCCATGACATAAGTATAACACAAACCTCTACTTTTGGCTACCTTAACCCACCGTCTAAAGCAAGTGGGATTGCGGTAGCCTTAGTTTCAAAATATCACCCTGTAAAATAATACCATATTTCCCGTTAATTGTCTATTTAGCAGTCGACCGAAATATAATCGTTAAGGTGAATTGAATAAATTATACATTCTTTTACCTTATAGTCGGTAAACTCCTCTACCGCAAGTTTGTAAAGATTTAACTGCTTAGCATAAAGCTCTTTCAATCTGCTTATATCACGAACACGGTCAGTTTTATAATCAACCACAACAAGTTCGTTATCCTCTTTAAAAATAAGGTCAACAGCTCCCTGCATTACCACTCTTGTGTCGGCAGAATTGCCCTCAAGCGTGCTGTCGAGCATACCTGCTTTGATATTTACGGTAAAGCGTTCTTCGCGCATAATTAACGGCGAAGCTGTAATTCGCTTTGCAAGACTGCCGTCAAGGAATTTTTGAATTTCATCTTTATTAATGGCGTCAAACTGCTCTTGCGTCAAAATATTTTCGGATAAAAGTCGGTCAAGTTCTGCCTGCAAATCATTTTTAGCATCTTTAAAATTGCAAAACTGCAAAAATTTATGATGAGCCGTACCTCTTTCAACAGCCGATGTATTCCCCTTAGACATAAATGCAGGTTTAAGAAAAATTTTATCAAAGCTGTCGCCCTCATTATGGGCAAGTTCAGAGGCACTGACTTTTTGAGGAATTTTTAGAACAGCTTGATTTCTGTATACAAAACCTGTTCTCTCTTTTAATAAATCTATTACGGAATTATCGTATATTTCGTTATCGGAATTATTTTTTGCATCATTACTTCGTTCATCTGTTTCACTTACAAAATCAGACGGACTTATAAAATTAATCTGCCACGGCAAATCTTCCGATGCCGTGCCCATTAAATCCGATTCACCTATTTGCAATTTCATTCTCAATTCGTTATGCAGCGGATGAACAAGCGCACACATACTCACCCAGTCGCTTATTGACCTTGCTTTCATAACCGCATACGGGTCAATTACACCGCCTGCAAGTTTTGAATTTAATTTTACAAGATAATCTTTCGGGTCTTTTTGCGATGATATTACAATCAGCTTTTCTTTTGCACGGGTTAGCGCAACATAAAGAACACGCATCTCCTCGGCAATTTCGTTTTCCGATATTTCCACTCCCACCGCCATTCTCGGCAATGTATTGTATCTGCAAAATCCGTCAACTCTCCTTATGCCAAGACCTGCCTTACTGTCAATAAGCACATCTGCGCTCAAATCGGTTTTATTAAACTTTTTTGATGAACAGGCAATAAAGCAGACAGGATACTCAAGACCTTTAGATTTATGAATACTGATTACTTTTACTGTGTTTTCGGTTTCACCGTTTGCACCCGATGACGATTCAAGGTCGGCACCGTTTTCAATCAGCTTATCCATATATGTTATAAATGCCGACAATCCCCTGTAACCGCCCGACTCAAAGCCACGGGCATATTCCCTTAAAAGATTAAGATTTTTTATGCCTTTTGAACCGTCAATTGCGGAAATGACTGCAGAAAAAGAAGTAAGCTCATAAATTCTGTCCAACAGTTCATCAACGGAACAGGTGCAGGAATATGTTTTGAGCAAATTAAGTTCCCTTAAAAATTCGGCTGTGCGACTGTCATTTTTAGCGTAAGCGGCAACTGCCGAATACAAATTAGTATGCCTGTTGTTGCCTTTGATTTTTGCGAGTTCGTCAACGGTAAAGCTGTAAACAGGACTGCACATTACAGAAAGCAAAGGAATATCAAGCGACGGATTGTCTATGCAGCGCAAAAAGTTAAGCATAACCTTTATTTCGTTCGCATCAAAAAAGCTCTCTTTTATCTCTGAACTTGCAGGCACACCAAGGCTGTTTAAAATATTTACAAAGTCAGTCGCCGTACTCTTTGTACTTCTCAAAAGAATTGCACAATCACCGTATTCAAGAGGCTTTTTATCTTTGCCTACGGTAAATCCCTCTGCCCTCATTTTAAGAATTTTGTTTGCTATAAATACAGCCTCATTCTCTACGCTTTCGTCCGAACTTTCATATTGAATATAGTCAACTTCAAAATTACAGCCGTCACTCGGCGGATATGACGCACCGACATTCAGATATTCGTCAGTACCGTAATCCATTTTTGCCGAAGTTTTCGTCATAAGATTTTTAAAGATAAAATTGACTGCCGAACAAACCTCTTTGCGGCTTCTGAAATTCATATCAAGAATTATAGCCGCAGGGAAAATCTCTTTTTCTCGGTCATATTTATTGTATTTATCCTTGCGGTCAATAAAAATTTCGGGCTTTGCCTGTCTGAATCCGTAAATGCTCTGTTTTACATCGCCGACAACAAACATATTGTTTTCGTCCGTACTTACGCATTTAAAGATAAGGTCCTGAACATCGTTTACATCCTGAAATTCATCGACCATAATCTGGTCAAAACGCTTTGAAATTTCCTTTGCCTGCTCGGTTTTTGTATATCCGTCACCGCAAGGCTCGGCAAGTAATTTTACGGTCAAAAGCTCTACATCCGAAAAGGAAAGAATATTCTTTGCATACTTCATTTCAGAAAATTTGCTTAAATACGCTTTCACTACCTCAAAAAGCTCGGCAACTGTTTTGCTTAAATAACCAATCTCGTTTTTTATTTCTTCACTGCTCCACATAAAGATATTGCAAATACTTTCAACCGATTTCTTGACATCATCACGGGAATTTGCTATCGAAATTTTTATCGGGTCATCCTTATATCCTTTAGGAGTTTTAAGTCTGCCTTTCACAAAAGTTTCGGCAAATCTTTTTATTTCATCCCACGAACCGTCCTCAAAACGCTCCGACAATTTTTCAAAATATGCTTTATCGTCAAGCAGCAGCGGCAAATTTGCATCTCTGAGTTTTTCGTCTCCATCAAGCAATTTAATTGAATTAATCGTAATCAAAAGCGAGTGATCAACCATAGACCTTGCATATTTAATTAATATTTTGCCAAAAAGCGATTGTTCAACGGGAATTTCGGGACTGTACTTTAACAACATATCGTCAAGCCACTTTTCGCCGAACGGTTGGGTTGCAAGAAAATCAGAAATTTTCAGCACCGCCGCCCTTAAATTATCGTCACCGTTTTTATTCGCAAAAGCGTCAACAAGCGCCGTAAAATCGGAGGTATTTTCTCTGTAAAAATCTTCGAGTACGCTTTCAAGCGCCTCACTGCCGATTACTTTTATTTCGTTTTCATCGGCAAGGCGAAAATCCTTTTGCACGCCGAGAATATGAAAATACTCTCTTACCACAGAACCGCAAAAGCTGTCTATTGTACATATGCTTGTATTGTACATAAGCTGTCGCTGGCGCAAAAGCAGAGAATTGTACGGGTCATTTTCAAGGAGCGAATTAATGGCTTTGGCAAGTCTTTCTTTCATCTCGCTTGCCGCTGCTCTCGTAAAAGTTACAATAAGCAATCGGTCAACATCTATGGGATTTTCTCTGCGTGTTATCATTCTTATAATTCTTTCGATAAGTACGGTAGTTTTGCCCGAACCCGCAGCCGCAGATACAAGCACACTGCCGCCTTGAGCATTTATCGCATCGGTCTGCGCATCAGTAAAAGCAGCCATTACTCCTCACCCCCGTTTTCCTGTTCTTCTTCAAGTATTCTGCATACCTCGTCGTTTTTAAGTGAAAAACTGTTTCTGCAATCACTCATATGATATGCACAAATACTGTCATACGGACAATATTCGCAGGAATCTTTACCGCCTTTAAGCGGAGAAGCCTCTACATTGCCCGAATAAAGCGTTGTACCCATTTTTGCAACTGTCATATCAAGTTTTTTGAAAATCATACCCAATTCTTCAAGGCTCACAAGACTTCCGCCCACTGTAAGCGTTCCATTTTTGGTATTGAATGAAATATAAGCGGCATCCGAATTATCAATAACATCAAGAGAATTTAACAGCATACCGTTCATTTTAAGTCCCTTGGAAACCTGCTCGTTTATCTGCTCGTCACTTATGGTATTATCGGCAGAAATCGGCTTTACGGTGGCAGGCATATAGAGTATTCCTGCAGGAGTAACCTTACCGTAACGCTCTTCACCGCCAAGCGTAATGGCGTAAAGATAGATAAGCATTTGCAAATTAAGTCCGTACAAAATATCAGACAGTTTAAATTCCTTTGAACCTGTTTTATAGTCAATAATTCTGATATAATTTTCCTCGCCTTTTTTCAGAATATCTACCCTGTCAACACTGCCTCTCAACAATATTTTCTGCCCCGTAGGCAAAACGACTTCGTACCCCGGAATATCTCCGTCTATTTTAAGTTCACAATCCACGGGTTCAAAACCGCTGTTCTTAAGTTCTTCTATGATATGCAAAACAAGTAAATGTACATTTTCTCTTATCTTATTGAACCTGTACATAAAGCGGGGAGTATTTTTTTGTGAACCGCCGAAATGTTTATTGACATAATCATCAAGAATACTGTCACATTCCTTGTTTATCTCATCTTCACTCATATTTGAGAATTCGTTTTTAGAGTATTTGCTGAAAAATACTTCCATAATATAATGAATAAAAGTACCGTATTCAAGGGGATTTATCTCCGCTTTTCTGCGTTCACGAACATTCAGACCGTAATTGCAAAAATATGAAAATCTGCATAAACTGAATTTTTCAACCTGCGAGGCGGATATGTTTAAATCATTGCCAAACAAAAGACCTACATTGCTTTTATCGTCAAATACAAAAGGCTTTGCTTTGCTTGCGTTTGCAACGGCACTGTACTTATCTTTAAATATTTCGTTTTCGGAAAAATATTTTTTTAACGCTCTTTCTTCGTTGCTGTCACTGTTAAAATTTCTTGCACACTCCTCAAACGCAGGCAATATAGCCCATGTGCTGTCCGCAACCGAGCAATACTCTTCTTCTCTGTGCAATAAAATATTCGGAAAAACAGCGATTATTTCATTTATAATTGAAGATTGCATATATGTGCCGCCCGTAAGGTCGGTTTTATAGAATGAAACAAAAAGTTTTTGCGACGGTGCTGTTGCGGATTTGTAAGCCATATAATTTTCAAAATCCGCAAGTTCGGCAGGTTCATCTCCGAAAGGAAGATTATTGGCAATAAGCGTTTTTAATTCGTATGCAGAAAAAAGTCCCGATGCGGAAGGTACTGCCGGAAATACTCCGTCAATACAACCTATAAGGAAAACGGCTTTTTCATTATTAAGTCTTACACGGGTTGCCGTACCCACCGATACACTGTCAACCGTACGGGGAATATCTGCGATTTTCAGTGCCGACAATCTTAGCGACAACAACTCAAAATACCTTTTCAAAGATATTTTTAAATCGCCTGCAACCGCAACGGTTTGGTCAAGAGTGCCCATAAGCAAATTCCACAGTCTGATTTGCTCTTTTGCCTGTGCAATTTCACCGTTTGCCTTAAGTTTGTCATACATATTAGAAATAGCATCTGTAACTTTTAATTCGCATAAAAGGTTATAGAGTAATTCCGTTATTTCTTTTCCTGTCTTGTCCTTAATATTTTCTTTAAAATCCTGCAAAGGATGTGCAATACTTTTTCTGACTTTTTCAGCCATTCCCAGTTGTTCAAAATCTGACTGTGTAAATTTGTCTGAATAACCGTTAGGATTGTTCTCAAATGGTCTTAAGAAGGCAGAACCGTTAATATTCCACACATAAACATAGTTTTCAAAGGCTGATATTTCTTCATCGGAATTATTGCTGAGTCCTGTTTTTAAAATTGCAAGTAAATCATCTTTTTGCCAACCGTTCAAAACAGCATTGAAAATCGAGCATACATATCGAATAACGGGCTTAATATAAATATCATAGCTCATATCCATAAAATACGGAATTTCGTATTTGTCAAACACAGTATTCAAAACACCCGCATACGGTGCAATATCTCTGCAAATCACGGCAATGTCGGAATACAAATACCCTTGCTCGATAATGAGTTTTTTAATCTGTTTTGCAACAAACTCACATTCTCCGTACACGGTATCGGCAGAAAAAGCAGTTATTGCATTTGTTTTTAACTCATATTTATTATTTTTGTTTTGATAAAAATTCTTTTCAAGAATTTTTAGTTCTTCACTCTCATTTCTGAAATTTTCTTCAAGTTTTATCGGCGATTTTATATCAATATTTTCTGCCTTTGCAATAGCTTTCAGACTTTTATATGTATCATTTGTGGTGCTGAAAAGGCTTTGTTGTTCATCTTCAAAAGGATTTAATGTAAGTGCGACAAAAACGCTTTCACACTGCATAAATAACAGTCTTAACACCTCAAGCTGTTGTTTTGAAAATCCGCTGAAAGAATCTACAGCAAGTGTAAAACCGTCAAAAATATTTTTCTCTTTTAAAATTTCCGCTGCTCTTGTAAGATTATCAAGTGGGTCTATATAACTTTGTTCAACAATAGCGTCAAAAGTGTCTATTATTAACGCAGTTTCCCTTAGTTTGGTTTTCAGTGTTTTATCATCAACCAAAGCCGATACATTTCTTAACATCTCGGTAGAAATCTTCGCCTTTTTACATTCCTTAAGTGCAGAAAGCATTGCCTCAATCACACTCTTTTTACCGCTGCTGTTTGCAAACATTTCAAGGCTTGTGTCAAGCTGTTCGAGTGCAAGGCTCATAATTACCGCTCTTGTGCTGTCATCTATAACATTTTTCTGTTCAAAATTAATCGTATCAAAAACATATCTGCAAAAGCGTGAAAAACCGAATACTTTTACATTCTGGCACTTTTTTGCGCCGAGCCTGTCGAGAAACACTTTTTCTGTTTCAAAAGAACTCTGATCGGGAATAAGCATAATTATGCGATTTTCTCCCGATTCCGCAAGTTTTGTAAGCGTATTATACAGGTATTCCGTTTTGCCTGTACCGCTTTTTCCGAGTACAAATCTAAGCAAATCTATCCCCCGTTTCAAGTGTAGTAAATAAATTATACTACTATGATACCATAACAGGTGTGTCATTTAAAGAACATTACTCAAAAAAAGAAACTATTTTTTCAAATATCTCCACAACCTTAAACTTATATTGATAATCATTTCCTTTAACGATTTCCTGCTGATTTTCCGAAAAAGTTTTTTCCACCTTTTCATCCGTATCGACCGCAGATGATATACAAATTGACGGATACATTACACACCACCAATTATGCCCTTTACCGTCACCCACAGTAATTCTCAATGCATCATATATACCCGCAGGCATTGTATAATTATCATAATATCTTGTATTAAAATACATTTTTACAACTTGAGCGTTTACCTTATAATCATATCCGTTTTCATAAACAACATTTTGTGCAACGGTTTGCAAAGTTTTTAAATTTTCCCTTGCAATGTTCTCTGCCTCATCACTGTCTGCGGCTTTATCAAAAAGCATATCGGTATATTCAAGCAAAGCGTCACGCACTTTCAGCTTTAATGCCTGATCCTCCGCACTGTCGGAATTTGCAAGAATATGCAGTCTGAACACTTCTTCGGAAATCTGTTCGCACTCTGCCTGAAACGGTATTACAGAGTAAATGACGGTAAGTACAAATGCAATACAAAATGATTTTATAAGTAATTTCATAAAAATAACCTGCCCTCTCTTTTTAAGGAGTATGGACAGGTTACTTTTAAAATATTCATCTGAATTATAAATTATTTTCTTCTCTGATTTCTTTTGTTGCTTTTACAAGATTTTTCAGACTTTGTACAGTTTCTTCATTACCTCTTGTTTTTAAACCGCAATCGGGGTTAATCCACAATTTATTATAAGATACCTTGGAAAGCATTTTATTTATCACCGATTTAATCTCCTCAACTGTAGGGATTCTCGGCGAATGTATGTCATATACACCCGGGCCAACCTCTGTACGGAATTTCTTTGCTTTGAGTACATCAAGAAGTGTAAGGTCAGAACGGCTTGCCTCGAAAGTAATAACATCGGCATCCATATTGTCAATATCCTCAATAATATCGGCAAATTCGCTGTAACACATATGAGTATGAATTTGAGTTTCAGATTTTACGCCGCTGTGTACAAGACGGAATGCTTTTATAGCCCAGTCAAGATATTCCTTGTTCCAATCGCATTTACGCAACGGTAATTTTTCTCTTAAAGCAGCTTCGTCAATCTGAATAATCTTAATTCCGCTTGCCTCAAGATCCAAAACTTCCTCACGAATTGCAAGAGCTATCTGGTATGCACTTTCTTTTAAAGAAATATCCTCTCTCGGGAAAGACCAGTTTAATATTGTAACAGGGCCTGTAAGCATACCCTTAACAGGCTTTTCTGTAAGACTTTGAGCATAAGTTGACCATTTAACAGTCATTGGTTTTGCTCTTGAAATATCACCCCATACAACAGGAGGTTTAACACATCTTGTACCGTATGACTGTACCCAGGCTTTCTCGGTAAAGATATATCCGTCAAGGCATTCACCGAAATACTCTACCATATCATTTCTTTCAAATTCACCGTGAACAAGTACATCAAGACCAATGTTTTCCTGAAACTCAATACACTCCGCAATTTTTGACTTCATAAACTTTTCATAATCGGTTTCGGAAATATTTGCTTTTTTGTATGACGCTCTTGTCTGACGAACATCGGAAGTCTGTGGGAAAGAACCTATGGTTGTTGTAGGTAAAAGCGGTAATTTAAACTCTTCTTTCTGTATTTTTTCACGCTCCGAAAATACAGGCAATCTTGTAAAATCTTTTTCAGATAAAGCGTTTACCTTTTCTTTTACATTTGTATTGCAGCCGCTTCTTTCTTTGGAAAACAATTTGATGTTTGCTGTATATTCAGGTAAATTGCAATAATCCTCGGTTTCGATAATTTTTTTGATTTCATTTAATTCAACCAGCTTTTCGCTTGCATATGAAAAATGGTTTTTATATGTATCCGAAAGCTTAACTTCATTTTTAAGGGTATACGGAATATGAAGTAACGAACACGAAGTACTGATTACAGTATTAATTGATTTATTCTGTAAATTCTTTAATAACTCCACTGTCTTTTCATAGTTATTTCTCCAAATGTTTTTACCGTTTACCACACCTGCAAAAAGCACTTTGTCACACGGAAAACCGTTTTTCTCAATAAGTTCAAGTGTTTTTTTACCCTCAATAAAATCAAGACCTATTCCGTCAAAATCAAGAGCGCATATTTCTTTGTAGCAATCTCTTACATCGCCAAAATAAGTTTGCAAGCGGATTTTAAGACCGTTTTTATTCTCAAGAATCTTGGTGTACAATGAATTAAAGAACTCTATGTCCTCTCTGCTCATATCTTTTACAAGACAAGGTTCGTCAAGCTGCAACCATTCTGCGCCGAGAGTTACAAACTTACCGATAATCTGAATGTATGCATCTGTAATGTTGCCGAAAAAGTTTTCTTTGGTCTTTGTGCCGATATATCTTGCAAGCTCAAGGAAAGTATACGGACCGATTATTACAGGAGTAGTTTTTACTCCGTTATCCAATGCCTCGGTAAAAAGTTCAAAAGGTTTGTTATCGGATAATTTCAAAACCGTATTATCGTCAATTTCAGGTACCATATAATGATAGTTTGTATTAAACCATTTCTTCATTGCAAGAGCTTTAACATCTCCCTTTTCTCCCTGATAACCTCTTGCAGCCGCAAAATATTCGTCAAGCGGAGATAAACCGAGGTTTTTGTATCTGTCGGGAACAACATTCAAAAGAAAAGCCGTGTCGAGCATTCCGTCATAAAAAGAAAAATCGTTTGAGGGAATAAAATCAAGCCCGCTGTTCTTTTGTTCTGTAAGGTTTTCTGTTCTTAACTTTTTTGCTGTATCGAAAAGCTCTGACTGTGCAATTTCATTTCTAAAATATTTTTCACTCGCAAATTTAAGTTCACGAAGTTTACCTATTCTCGGATAACCGATTATCGAAGTTTTCATATTTATTTACAAATCCTTTCAAAGAAGTCTGTAAATATTATACAGCTAAAGTAAAAAAAGTGTTAATACTAAAAAAATAGCGTTAGATATAGTTTTAAACTATATCTAACGCTGCTTTTATAAATTATACGATTAACTTAATTTTCTGTTTTATAATCCATATACTTGCATTTTTAACAAAAAAGACTATAATACATATTGGAAAAATTTTTAGGAGAAATAGATTATGAAAAAGTTAAGAGGACAGATTTCGGAATCACGCCGACTTGCAATATTGCTTGCGGTATCAGGCGGATTTATGGACGCCTATACTTACACTTTTCGCGGTGAAGTATTTGCAAATGCACAGACGGGCAACATAATTTTGCTTGCAATCAATTTATCGGAAGGAAATTTTGAGAAAATGTTGCAGTACCTTTTTCCGGTAATTGCCTTTGCGTTCGGAATAATTATTGCGGAGGTAGTGCACCGCTTTTGCACGATTGACAATATCCTGCATTGGCGACAATACACCGTCTTGCTTGAATGTATTATTTTATTCTCTGTAGGATTTATATCCCAAGAATACAATATGATTGCGAACTCGCTTGTTTCGTTCGCCTGCGGTATACAGGTTGAAAGTTTCAGAAAAGTAAAGGGCAATGCTTCGGCAACCACAATGTGCATCGGCAACCTGCGTTCAGGTACACAAAATTTATTTAATTTTATTTTTAATAAAGATAAAGAATGTCTTAGAAAATCGCTTATATACTACGGAGTTATATTCTTCTTTGCTTTCGGAGCGGTTATTGAAAATGTTATAATCGGATTTTGGAAACAATATACAATCTGGTGCAGCTGCATATTGCTTTTTGTAGGTTTTCTTCTTATGTTTTTGCAAGCCGAAGAAGAGGATAAACAGACTTATAAGTTAAAATAGATTTTTGGGTTGTATTTTAAATGTTGGAATAACATTAATAAATTATGGTTTTGCTGATTGCTTTATCAAGCAATTATAAAAGTTTGGTCAACCTTTTTAAAGGTTGTGGGTGTGGGCAAAGCCCACAAATACTTTCCGCTTACGCAATCTAACAATAGCCAAACAGCTCGCGTTTGGCGGCTTGAACGCAACGGCGAATGCCCTTAAATGCGATAGCAACAAAAAAGCCATTCGATATATAATGAAAAGTTAATGATTTCTTTTATAAAAGGCTGTCGCCTGTTTTGTCAAACTAAGTGCAAGCACGCAAACAGCGTAGCTGTTTGCGACTGATGAAATGTAATATTGGAAGATATTATGGGCGCTGCCCAAACCCGCAATTTTTGAAAAAATTGAGTAAACTTTTTTGTTTTTGGGAGGATAATTTAGCGTTAGCTAAATTTCAATGCCCGACCGACACTCCGCTAAACCATAATTTATTATTGTTATCCAAGCATTTAGAATAGAACCCTTACAAAAAATTTCACAAAGCAAAAGGACTGCTTTTGAGTCGCCCCCAAAAAGTCAGACTAAAAATCTAACGATTGTAGGTCGGCTCATTATTATCGGCAGTCCTTAATCTCACGCTTCGGTATTATATTTTTTAGGCTCGGTTTCGTACACATTATTGCCCTTACTGTCAATTGCTACAATGCAAGGAAAATCTTCGACAGTATATCTTCTGACCGCCTCTGTTCCCAAATCTTCGTAACACAGCATTTCTTCTTTTTTAATGCTCTTTGCTATCAAAGCGGCGGCACCGCCGATTGCCGCAAAATACACACAGCCGTTACGGACAATAGCGTCTATTACTTCCTTATTTCTTGCGCCTTTGCCTACCATTCCTTTTAATCCGAGGTCAAGCAATGCAGGTGCGTACTTATCCATTCTATAACTTGATGTAGGGCCTGCAGGGCCTACTGCGTATCCGGGTTTTGCAGGTGCAGGGCCTACATAATAAATTATTTCGCCCTTAATATCTACAGGGAGGTTTTCGCCTTTTTCAATAAGCTCAAAAAGTCTTTTATGTGCCGCATCTCTGCCTGTAAGCATTGTGCCGCTAAGCAAAACGCTTTCGCCTGCTTTTAAATTTTTTATATCTTCATCGCTGAGCGGTAATGTTAATTTTTTAGGCATAGTTCTCTCCCCCTTAAATTTCTGCGCTTGCGTGTCTTGCCGCATGGCAACAAATATTTACCGCAACAGGCATACCTGCGATATGAGTCGGCGAAGTTTCAATATTAACTCCGATTGCTGTTGTAGTTCCTCCAAGACCGGCAGGACCGAATCCCATTTTATTTATGCTCTCAAGCAATTCGTCCTCAAGTTTTGCGTAACGCTCGTCTTCATTGTGTGTGTCAATTGCTCTGAATGTTGCCTTTTTTGCAAGCTGGGCACTTCTTTCAAATGTACCGCCGATACCTATGCCTACTACAATAGGTGGGCACGGGTTAGGACCTGCGGTTCTTACAGTATCAAGAATAAATTTTTTTACACCCTCAATTCCGTATGACGGAGTAAGCATTTTTATTGCAGACATATTCTCACTGCCAAAGCCTTTGCCGCCGGCAGTAATTTTTATTTTGTCACCTTTTACAATTCTTGTATGAATAATGGCAGGTGTGTTGTCCTTAGTATTTAATCGGTCAAAAACAGGGTCATTTACCACGCTTTTTCTTAAATAACCATCCTTATAAGCCTGTCGTACACCCTCGTTTACCGCATCTTCAAAACTGCCGTCCTCAATAACGACCTTATCGCCGTACTCTACAAACAAAATTGCCATACCTGTATCCTGGCAAAGAGGTACTTCTTCCTTTGCGGCAAGTTTGTCATTCTCAATAATCTGTGTAAGCACACTTTTGCCTACTTTTGACTTTTCGTTTTCTCTTGCTTTTTCAAGAGCGGTCATTATATCTTTTCCGATAAAATAATTGCAGTCGAGAAAAAGCTGTTTTACCGTTTGTGTTACGGTTTCAGCCTTAATTTGTCTGATATTCATACTCAAATTCCTTTCGGTGTGATTTATCCGTATCTTTTATTATAAAACTTTTTGTGACTTATTTCAATGAATTTTGACGCTTTATCTAAAGTTGAAGAAAATTATGGTTTTAAGAAAAGTTGTAATTAAATAATTAAAAAATTTAGGTCAAGCCTTTGAAAAGGTTGACCAAACCTTTACAATTGATTGGTAAAACATTTAGCTAAGCGTTAATTAATAAACTCCAATATTTTTACGCAAAAAGAACAACCACTGTAAAACAGTGGTCGTCCTTTTTTGGGTATAATAAAGAAAAAACTTGTAATCAATTTTAATCATCTGTTAAGCAGATGTTTTTTATACTGTGCAGGAGTGTAACCGTAAACCTTTTTGCACTGCGTAATGAATGACTTTACATTTGCAAAGCCGTTTTCAACTGCGGCAACCGTTACGGTAGAATTTTTTGTAAGCATATCCTGCAAAGCATTTTCAAGACGAAGATTTGCAAGGTACTCCGAAAAGCTAACCTGTGTTACGCTCTTAAAGTATTTTGAGAAATAAGACGGCGAAAGATTAACCACGCTTGAAATCTCGTTAAGAGGAATCTCCTGCTTGAAGTTTTCGTTGATATACGCAATAGCGGTTTTTGCATATGAAAAATCACGCTTCGGTATAATGAAAGAATTAGAACTTCTCTTAAGTGAAGTACAATATTTAAGCAATTTGTAGTATAATAAATTAACTCCTGAAATCTGCTTTAATACACCGTATTCGTCATGGTCTATATCAATACTTGCAATCTGGCGCAAAATTTCGCAGATTTCACCTTTTTGCTCGGATCTTTCGTGAAGATCAAAGATAACGCTGTCAATGGTCTTGCAAAACATTCTCATATATTCAAACGAAAGCTGAATAATAATCATATTCGCATGATGTCCCATTTTAGGACGAACCAAATGCACATCTTCGCTGTTAAAAATTTTACATTCCCCGGCAGGAAGATCCATAACCTCGCCGTTGTGAGAACACTCTCCAAGACCTTCAAGTACATATACAATCTCCGGTTCACGATGCCAGTGAAGTTCGGTTTTATGTGTTTCAGACGATAAATTGCAATATAGAATTTTTGCCGGAATGTTTTTGTCATAATTTACGATTTCGTATTTGTAGTTCATTTTCACTACCTCCGCAAACAGATGTTGCATTTAACAAAATTTTGTTGTATTATGTAATTATTATAAACAAGTTTGTAAATTATTGATATAGATATTTGTTTTTAGTTTATAGATAAATGTTGCATAAAACTAAAAAAACGGAAATTTACAGGTGAAATATGGAAAAATATAATAAATACAATATACAAGCCGCTCATAATATTTTAAACGGAAAGTACCATTTTTCAAAAAAATACAGTATAATTGCCCTTAATCAAAACATTCCCGCCTTATATTATGTACTGAAGGGCAGTGGCATTTTATGGATTGACAAGATAAAATATGATATAACCGAAATGCAAAGTATATTTGTAAGACCAAATGTTGAGGCTACTTTTGAATGCGGAGATGACAACTGCGAATTGCTGTATGTATTTTTTACAGGTGTAGATTATATGTGGCTCATTTCTCATACGGCATTTACATCGGGACTTTATGTTACCCCGCCTATTGAATTACCTGATGTTGAAAAATTGTTCAATATTACTGTTGACGGAAAAGGAGACATTTATCAGAACGCAAGGATAAATGCAAGAATGTGCTATTTGCTTTCTTATTACATACAATATTTTCCTGCGGTAAACGAAGAGTTTAATCACTATGTACTCTCTGCGGCAAAATATATTGAACTCAATTACCGAAATTCAAGTTTTACCGCAACCGATGTTTCAAACTATCTGAAACTCGACCGTTCTTACCTTTATAAGCTGTTTAAATCGGAAATGGGTATGTCTGTACACGATTATATCAATAAATTACGAATTTCAAGGGCAAGTTCATTGCTTGCAACTTCCAATCTTACCATAAAAGATGTTGCAAGCGAATCGGGATTTGCAGATCAAATGTACTTCTCCCGACTTTTTAAAAAGAAAAAAAATCTTACTCCGAGTCAGTACAGGTCATATTTTAAAGATTCACAACAAGATGATATTTAACAAAAATCCGCATTTGTGTAAAATGCGGATTTTCTTGCTTTAAAACATTTTTATTTTGCAAACATCTTTGTTTAGGATTTTATTTTTAGCTTTTACTTACCGAAATATATTTTTGCTTGCTGCTTGTAGGTTTTTCGGGAATGGTCATTTTAAGTTTTCCTTCACTAATTAAAGGAGTTAAATATCTCTTACCAAAGCCTTTTGCATTTTTTAAATTAAAGTATTCAGTAATTTCTTTTTTAGTTCTAGGAACTTCGCAAAAATCAAGTATTTTTTCAAAAACATCTTCACCTTGGGTACTGACTTGGGTACTGACTTGGGTATTTTCATCTTTTTGAGGACCGACAATTTCAGTTGCCGCCTTTGAAAGAGGAATAATAATTTTAAATACATCACCTTCAATAAATTCAGGTGTACCGCCGGAATAAAGCTTTGTATATTTAAAAGTGTTTCTCATTCCCGAACCCAACTCATCCGCAAGGGAAACTTCTCTGAAAACTTTTGCAATTACAGGATTTTTTGAAAAAGGTTTAAAATCATTAAGTTCAAGTTCACCGTTACCATGCGAAACATTTCCGTTTTCAGTAAACATTTTATCCTTTTCAATCACAAATTTTGCAACATATCCGGTTGAATAATCACGATGAGCAAGACTGTTAGAAAATATTTCTCGTAAAATAGCATCTCTTGCACTCACAGCCTGCACACCTTCAAGTAAAAAAGGATCACTCAAATGCTTTTTACCAAAATTCATAAGTCTGTCAAATGTATCAAAAAGATTTGTTATTATAACATCTCGGTCGTCATATCTGTCTAAATTTTCAACTCTGAAAATAGCATCGGTTTTATATTGCGGTAAAGCAGATGCTATTATTTCATCTTTACCGAACAATAAAATTGCAGCTAATGTAATACCATCTTTATTGCTGTTACTTTCCCTTGCAATAAGACCAACGCTCCTTAATAACTCCTCATCAGTCATAGTCAGCCAAGGATGGTTTTTATTTCTTGCCCTTGACATTCTTCGTGCTCTCTCTATTACATCTGTGCGTAAATCGGATATATTATATTGTGTAAGTACATTATCAACAAAACATTTACCTTGTTTTCTGGAATATAAATTAAAAACCAAATCACCCGAATTTGTTATATCTACATCAGAATCATTATTTCTATCGTAAATTTTACCTCCGCATCTGCATACTTGTGGATTTTCAGGTACATAAATATGGATTAGATATTTATCTTGAAAAATTATATCTTCAATTTGTAAATACAATAAAGGATAAAATTTTGTGGGATTATTAATTGATGTAACAAAATTTTTCTTGATTTTTTCTATGCAATTCTTGTCAACACCAATTACTGTACCGTCATCTTTAACACCTAAAAAGATATGACCGCCAAATCTATTTGAAAAAGCACAAACAGTTTCATATACATCTTTTGTTATATCAACCGTTGATTTTTTAAACTCAATATCTATACCTTCACCTTTCGATATTAAGTTTTTTGCTTCATCATAAGTCATATAAAATTCTCCGTATTATTGAGTTATAATTATTATAAGTATAAAAAGATTAATTATACTTTAATTCATATCTTCCTTAATCTCAACAACCTTTACAGTGTCAAGTTCAAACCAGAATGTACTGCCTTTGCCGAGGGTGCTTGTTACACCGCATCTTGCGTTGTGGGCATTCAAGATAGATTTTACAATTGACAGTCCAAGACCGGTGCCTATTACACTGCGCTTGTGCTCCTTGTCAACCTTATAATATCTGTCCCAAATGTACTCGAGTTTGTCGGCAGGAATACCCTCGCCGTGATCGGTTACATTGATTCTCACCTTTTCACCGATTACCTGCTGGGTAACAACAACCGTTTTGTCCTCGCCCGCATAGTTAATAGCGTTATTTACAAGGTTGTATATAACCTGCGAAATTTTCAGTTCGTCAGCTTTTACAAATACTCTTTCCTTGCATTTATCAAGATAAATATTATATCCGTCCTGCTCCTTGAGCTTTGCATATCTCGCAAAAATAGTTTTGAAACTGTCGGTAATGCAGAAAACCGACTTTTGAAGTTCCATTGTGCCCGACTGCAATTTTGACAAATCAAGCAAATCATTTACAAGGCTTGAAAGTCTTGTTGCCTCGTCAATGATAATCTGAATGTTCTCGGCGGTATTTTCACCCGGTAAATCACGCATAACTTCGCCGTAGCCTGTAATCATAGTAAGCGGTGTGCGCAAATCGTGGGAAATATTTGCGATAAGTTCCCGTTGCAGTCTTTCGTTTGCGGCGAGTTCTTTTTTGGCAAAATTCAAGGTATCGTTGAGTTCCTGAACCTCAAGATAACCCTTTGAATCAAACTCGACATCGTAGTTTTTCTTTGCAAGTTCTTTTGCCGCCTTTGTTGTAAGCGAAATAGGTTTTGCAATTCTTTGGCTTGCATAAAGTGATATTGCCACAGCAAGCACGAAAAATACAATAGAAATTACAAAAATTTGGTCTTTTATAATTTCAATCGTATTATTAATCGGTGTAATTACGGAAGAAACTATTACAAAACATTCGGTGCCGTCCTCGAGAGAGAGAATTTTGCCGTATGTCATAATTTTTGCTGTACCGCTCGATTTTCTCTTCCAGTTAAATTTACTTGCGGTATCGTTTGTGGCGGTATTTTTCTCATAATCTTCAAAAAGACCGTCCTGTCGTTCGTTCTCACCTATGATTTCAAGGCAGCTTCCGTTGTTATCGGACGCACAAGAATAGTATGAATAAACTTTGTGAGCCTCAATGTTCAGCGAAACTGACGGAGAGGCATAGTTACATTCGTAGCGTTTTTGAAAAAATGCTGTGCTTGTATCGTAAACCTGTACACACAAAGAATTGTATGACGCCACATTTTCTATGGTTGCAAGCGGATTTTGATTGTTTTCAAGAGATTCCGCTATTATTTTTGCACTTTTTTCCGCCGCATTTTTCTTGGTAGATGTGTAGAACGATTCAAGAAAAAATGATTGGAATATCCACAGTACAACAAGAATTAAAAGACCAAAAAGCAAAAAATAACATAAAAGTGTGAAATGCAACGGCATTTCTCTGTTTTTTACCTCAGCCCAGCTGAGTTTTCTGAATTTAGAGTGTTTCAAAACGATAGCCAACTCCTCGCAGAGTAACAATACATTTGCTGTAATCTTTCAGACTTTTTCTTAACAGCTTGATGTGAGTATCAAGCGTACGCTCGTCACCGAAGAAATCGTAACCCCATACTTCGCTAATCAGCTTTTCACGGGTGAGCGCAATACCCTTGTTTTTCACCATATAGAAAAACAGCTCGTACTCCTTTGGAGTCATCTCAACTCTTTCGCCGTCAATGGTAACAATTCGTGCGGAAAAATCAACGCTAAGACCTTTGTATGTAAAAATATCCTTTTCAGGCTCGCTGTTTGCCTTTCCGCTTCTTTTTATAACTGCGTTTACACGCATCATAAGTTCCTTTGGTGAAAACGGCTTTACCACATAGTCGTCACTGCCGATTTCAAAGCCGTGAATTTTGTCGTACTCCTCACCTCTTGCCGAAAGCATAATAATAGGTGTGGATTTAAATTTTCTTATTTCTTTGCAAGCCGAAAAACCGTCAAGTTCAGGCATCATAACATCCATAATAATCAAGTCAAAATCCTGTCGTCTGCAAAGCTCGATAGCCTGCATACCGTCAACGGCCTCTTCTACCTCATAGCCCTCAAACTCGGCATATTTTTTAATAATCTGTCTGATTCTGTATTCATCATCAACAACAAGCAATTTGCTCATAACGGCACTTCCTTTCGTATCCCTCATTATATATGAATATCGTAACTTTTTAATGTGACAATTTTTTGATGTTCTTTTTAAAATTAATAAAAGTTTGACCAAACTTTTATAACCTATGTGCTGACATCTAATTTCTGTCAAAAAATTTCGTTAATCTATTCCGTAAAATCTTTTTGCATTTTCTGCGGTAATATTTAAAAGCTCCTGCACATCTGTATTTCTGATTTCAGCAATTTTTTCCGCCGTATATTTTATCATTGTACTGTCGCACCTTTTGCCACGGAACGGTACGGGTGACATATACGGACAATCGGTTTCAAGCAAAAGTCTGTCAAGCGGCACTTCTTTTGCAACCTCAACGCTGTGTCTTGCATTTTTAAAAGTAACAACTCCGCCAAGACTGATGTAACTTCCGTAGCGCATCACTTCACGCATCATCTCAACACTGCCCGAAAAGCAGTGAACAAGCGCCTTAGGTTTGTACTTTCTCAAATAATTGAGAGTATCGCCGTGTGCCTCTCTGTCATGCACGATTATCGGCATATTTACATCAAGCGAAAGTTTTATCTGTTCTTCAAAAACTCTGTTCTGCAAATCTTTAGGAATATCCCAATGATAATCAAGTCCCGTTTCTCCGACAGCTACAATTTTTTTGTGCTTTAAAAGCTCTGCAACCCGGTCAAGATAATCATTTGGCATATCTTCGAGATTTTCGGGGTGAAATCCAACCGTACCGTACATAAAATCGTATTTTTCGCAAAAATCTATACAGACTTTTGCGGTTTTTAAATCAACAGCGTTGTTTACAATGCCGCACACGCCGTTCTCTTTCATTGAGGAAAGCAAAACTTCTCTGTCCTCGTCAAACCATTTGTCATCGTAATGTGCGTGCGAATCAAAAATGTTATAAAAATTATTTTCCATAATTACAAAGCCTTTGCTTTAATTTTTCCCGATTGACGGGGGTATTTTTGCGGTGTGTTTTTAACTTTTCTGACTACCGCAATTGCTCTTTCTCCGCCGTTTTCGGGTAATTCAAAGAAATATTTTTTTTCAAGTTTACCGCCGAGGGTGTTAATTGCATTTAAAGATTCTTTAAATTCCTCGTTTGCCTGTGCGCCCTTCATTGCGCAGAACGCACCTCCCACCTTTACATACGGCAGGCAGTATTCGCTCAAAACATTCATTCTCGCAACTGCTCTTGACACTGCAAAATCAAAACTTTCCCTAAGTTTTTCATCTCTTGCGCCGTCCTCCGCTCTGCTGTGGATAAGTTCGGCTTCAATACCGAGTTGAGCGCATACCTCGCCCAAGAAAACAAGTCTTTTATTCAGGCTGTCTATAAGGGTGATTTTTATGTCGGGTCTGGCAATTTTCAGAACAACACCCGGAAAACCCGCACCCGTACCGACATCGGCAAGACTGCTGTTCTGCGGAATGTCAACAAAGTTGAGCAAGCTAAGGCTGTCGGTAAAATGTTTGAGTGCCACACCGCTCTCGTCTGTAATTGCGGTAAGATTCATTTTTTCGTTCCACTCTGCAAGCAATTCAAAATATTTTTGAAACTGCTCGTACTGATTTTCCGTGAGTGTGATTTTGTAATCTTTTATATAATTTTGGAGCAAATCCTTAATCATAAATTCCTCCGATTATTTATTCTGTGCAAGCCAAATGAGCAAAACGCTGATGTCGGCAGGCGAAACTCCCGAAATTCTGGACGCCTGTCCAATGCTCAACGGTTTGATTTTATTCAGCTTTTCCTGCGCCTCAAGTCTTAATCCCTTAATTGTTCTGTAGTCAAAATCATCGGGCAGTCGGCGGTTTTCAAGTTTGCGCATCTGCTCAACCTGCTTTAATTGCTTTGAAATGTAGCCTTCGTACTTGATTTCCACTTCAACCTGCTCAAAAATGTTCGGGTCAAGTTTCGGTCTGCCTGTGTCTATACTTTCAAGCGACTTGTAGTCAAGCTGCGGTCTTTTTATAAGGTCAATAAGATGTACTCCCGTGGTAATTTCACTTGTGCCACGCTCTGTAAGAATTTTGTTTACTTCTTCTGTCGGAGAAATTACAGTTGTTTTAAGTCGCTTTATCTCCTGCTTTTTAAGCTCCTGTTTGTTAAGAAATTTTTGGTATCTTTCTTCGCTGATAAGTCCGATTTTGTGGCCGAGCGGAGTAAGTCGCTCGTCCGCATTGTCCTGACGGAGAATCAAGCGGTACTCACTTCTCGATGTCATCATTCTGTAAGGCTCGTTTGCACCCTTGGTTACAAGGTCATCTACAAGAGTGCCGATATAAGAGCCTGCTCTGTCAAGAATGAGCGGAGATTTTCCGAGGACTTTCAAAGCGGCATTAATTCCGGCAACAAGTCCCTGTGCCGCCGCTTCTTCGTAACCCGAGCTGCCGTTAAACTGACCCGCACCGAAAAGGTTTGGAAAATCTTTAAATTCAAGCGTTGCAAGCATAGCTGTCGGGTCAACACAATCATATTCAATGGCATAGGCAGGGCGCATAATTACGCAGTTTTCAAGACCTTTTATGGTGTGGTAAAACTTAAGCTGTACCTCCTCGGGGAGTGATGAGCTCATTCCCTGCAAATACATTTCTTCTGTGTCAAGACCGCACGGCTCAATAAAAAGCTGATGTCTTGGCTTATCCTTAAACCTCATTATTTTATCTTCAAAACTCGGGCAGTAACGAGGGCCTATACCCTCGATTTTACCTGCGTAAAGCGGTGAACGGTGAATATTTTCAAGGATAATCTGCTTGGTTTCGTCATTTGTCCAGCTTATGTAGCAGTCCACCTTGTTCTCGCCCAAACTTTCGGTTTCATAAGAGAAAGGCTGCGGCGGTTCGTCACCCTTTTGTACTTCAAGGTCTGTATAATCAATGGAATTTCTTAAAACTCTGGCAGGAGTACCTGTCTTAAATCTTCTTAACGGCAAGCCGAGTTTTTTAAGACTTGCACCAAGGAAAGATGCAGGAAAAATGCCGTCGGGGCCGCTTTCGTATGATACTTCGCCCACAAAAATTCTGCCGCCGAGGTATGTGCCTGTGGCAATAACAACCGTCTTGCAATGAAAAACCGCTAACATTCTTGTGGTAAGGTCGTAACCGTCCTCTGTCTTTTCTATTTCAACGATTTCCGCCTGTCTTAATTCAAGATTTTCCTGCAGTTCAAGTTTGTGTTTCATAACCGTTGAATATTTGCGGCGGTCAATCTGCGCTCTCAATGAGTGAACGGCAGGACCTTTACCACGGTTGAGCATACGGGACTGCAAAAAACATTCGTCGGCAGTCTTGCCCATTTCGCCGCCGAGTGCGTCAATTTCACGAACAAGATGACCTTTTGCCGTTCCGCCGATTGACGGATTGCAAGGGCAGTTGCCGACGGCATCCATATTAATAGTAAAAACAGCAGTTTTACAGCCAAGTCTGGCGGCAGCCAAAGCCGCCTCAATGCCTGCGTGACCCGCACCGATAACTGCTACATCATATTCTCCTGCAAAATATTTCATATATTTCATTCCTTTTTAGGGTTAATAAATTATAAAAGTTTGGTCAACCTTTAAAAAGGCTTGACCTAAATTTTAAAATTATTTCGCTTAATTTGCACATTAAACCATAATTTACTCTGACTTTCGATTTTCAATAACAAGATTACTTGCCCACGCAAAAATTATGGAATACTCTGTCTACAACTTCATCACTTGTTCTCTCACCCGTGAGTTCAAGCAAACTTGTAATTGCCTCTTCAATGCTTACAGTGATTGCATCATAGGTAAGTCCGATTTCAAGAGCATTTTTTGCGTCTTTTACAGAGTTTAGGGAGTTCAGTACCGCCTGCCTCTGTCTTTCATTGGAAAGTACACCCTCACTCGGGTTAAAATTATCCATTCCCGCAATATCTTCAACCGCTTTTACAAGCTCTGCTCTGCCATCTCCGCTTTTTGCCGAAAGATAAACCACATTTTTTATCTTGTTTTCAATGTACTCTGTGTCAAGCTGTTTGTCCAAATCGGTTTTGTTGATTATTGCAATGCACGGCACTTCGCCTGCCGATTCTATCAATTCTTTATCGTCATCGTCAAGACTGCGGTTATAGTCAAATACCGCAAGCAAAAGTCCGCACTGCTTTAATCTGTGCTTTGCTCTGTCAACTCCGATTTTTTCTACCTTGTCATCGGTTGTTCTAAGTCCCGCAGTGTCGCTTAACCTAAGAATAACATCTCCGACAATTACCGTGTCTTCAATAATATCTCTGGTTGTGCCGGGTATGTCGGTAACAATACTGCGCTCGCAACCCGAAAGCAAGTTCATAAGAGTGCTTTTTCCTACATTCGGTCTGCCCGCAATTACCGTGTCTATGCCCTGCTTTACCGCCTGTCCGCTGTCATAACTCGAAATAAGTCCATCAAGTATTGCAATGCTGACATCAAACGAATCGTAAAGCTGTTCGTCGGTTACTTCGGCAATATCTTCTTCGGGATAGTCTGCCCATGCGGAAAGATGTGCCGCCGTTGAAAGCAAGAGATTTTTTACTTCGTCAATTTTGTTGCGAACCGCACCCTCTTTTACACAAAGAGCCGCCCTTGCGGCGGAACGGGATTTTGCGGAAATGATGTCGATTACAGCCTCCGCCTCGGAAAGGTCGATTTTTCCGTTTAAAAATGCCCGTTTTGTAAATTCGCCTGCCTGTGCCGGAACTGCGCCTGCATCAAGCACCGCACGAAGTACAAGTTTTGTAATATAGATACCGCCGTGGCATGAAAGCTCGACAACATTTTCGCCCGTATAGCTTAAAGGTTCACGAAAAACAAGAGCAACTGCCTCGTCAATTTCTTCGCCGTCACTTATAATTTTTCCGAAAGATGCGGTATAGCCTTTCATATCGGCAAGTTTTTTATTATTGATGCCTTTAAAAATTTTATCGCATACAGTAAACGCAGAATCACCGGAAATACGAATAACCGAGATACCGCCCTCACCCTGCGCCGTGCTGATAGCAGCAATAGTGTCAGACATAAAATCACTCTCTTTAAAATGGTTTTAAATAAAAAAACAAAAGGGAGCAAAAATGCCCCCTTTCTTTAAAAATCATTATTTATCAATTCTGCCGTAAAGTCCGTCAAGGCTTCCTTCGTTAAGGGGCTTTCTGTCGGGATTTACCTCGTTATTAACAGAGTTGTTGTTGTACGGGCGTCTGCCGCCTCTGCCTCTGTTGTAACCTGAATTGCTGTTTCTCTGATATCTCTTGTACTTTGGATCAGGTCCTATTACAACATGACGGTTTGCGTTTTCGCCCTCGCTCCATGAAATAGCACCGTTCACCTTCTGTACAGAAGTATGAATAATTCTTCTTTCATACGGGTTCATCGGCTCAAGACTTGTTTTTCTGCCTGTCTTAATTGCCTTGAAAGCAAGCTTTCTGCCGAGAATTTCAAGAGTTTTTTCTCTCTTTTCACGGTAGTCGCCTGTGTTTACAGTAACCTTAAAGTACGAATTGTCAGCGTGATTTGCAACAAGGCTTGTAAGGTACTGCAATGCGTCGAGTGTTTCGCCTCTTCTGCCGATTACAAAACCGACATTTTCACCCTCAAGGTCAAACTCTACGCCGTTTTCAATTTCTTTTTTATTGATAGAAACCGACTCAAGCTTCATATTCTTAAGTACATTGCTTAAAAATTCTTCCGCTGTTTCGGCCGGGCCTGCCTTAAGAGTAATTTTTACCTTAGCGGGTGCACCGCCAAAAAGACCGAATTTCTTTTTCTCGGCACGCTGAATAACCTCAAACTCAACAATCTCGGATTCGTCAATACCGAGCTGTCTTTTTGCGTCTTCAAGGGCGAGAACTTCAGTTTCGCCAACGCCGATTGCTTCTCTAATCATAGTATTCACCTATTTCAATTACTTCTTTTTCTTTTTGCCGTTCACGTTTGACTTTGTGCTTGTCTTCTGTTCAACAGGTGAGTAAACATAAGGTACATTTGCCTCGTTTAGCTCCATAAGAGCAATGTGACGAGCCTCTTCTTTTGCGGTGAAGTGTACCGGAGTAAAGAACTTTGCTATAATCAGCGATTGGATAAATGCAATTACTGATGAGCAAATCCAGTAAAAACCTACCGCAGCCGGAACGGTATATGCGATATAGGCTGTGAATAACGGCATTACATACAGCATTACCTTTAGACAACCCTGCTGCTGTGCCATCTGAGCCTTATTGATTCTCTGCATTACTAACTGTGAACCAACATATGATACAAAACAAAGTACAGGAATGAGTGAGTACCATGAGAAAATACCCATATCCTTTGGAATTGTAAGAAGGTTGATTCCCATCATATTAAATCCGTTTGCAAAATCGATTATCTGCTGGCAGTCCGCAGCTGAGAACAGTCCCTGAATTGTTTCAGTGTTCATAATGCTTGGGAACACCCTGATAAGCTCGATTTGCTGATAAGTAGCATTTGTTGTTATTGTGTAACCCGGAATTGTGTTCATATACGAAACAGCACTGTTTACTGTGTCCGAGTTAAGATGAAGTGTGTTTGTAAGAGGATATGCAACGGCATAAAAAATACCGAGCATTACAAGGAGAGGAATTATCATTGTAAGGCAACCGCCCATTGGCTTTACTCCCTCTTTTTCGTAAAGCTTGTTCATTTCCTCCTGGAGCTTAACCTTGTTATTAGCGTATTTTTCCTGAAGCTCTTTTTGCTTTCTTTGCAGCCTCATTGTGCCTGCCATAGATTTTTGTTGCTTGACAGTAAATGGGAACAAAATAAGTCTGATTACAATAGTAAATACAACTATTGAAAGGCCGAAATCTTTTAGAAAGTAGAATGCAGCCCAAAGAACATAGCCGAGAATACTTCCAAAAAATCCAAATATATTTGCCATAAGCTACCTCACTTAATTTTTCTTGGCTTGTCCGTTTTTTCCGGGACAGGATCGTAGCCACCCTTTGAAAAAGGATTACAGCGCAGTATCCGCCATATGGTCAGAGCGGTACCCTTTAATGCGCCAAAGCGCTCTATCGCCTCAATTCCGTATTGAGAGCAGGTAGGCTCATACTTGCAACTTTTTGGCAGATGCGGAGAGATTGCAGCTTTATAAAATTTTATCAGCAGAATTAAAATTCTTTTCATAATATTACTTTTTCAGAACGCCGGCAGACTCCATATGATTTTTCATAGCGTCATATACCTTTTGAGATTTTACAAAAGGAGTCCTAGACCTTGCCACAAAGACAAAATCGTAACCGGGTTTCAAATCATTGTAAAGCTGATAATATGCGGCACGAATCACACGCCTTGCACGGGTGCGCTTAACCGCTTTTCCGACTTTTTTGCCCGTAGTTATTCCAAAACGCAGGTTATCGGATTTATTTTTTATAACATATGTTACCAAAACAGGACTTACAAAGGATTTTCCCCTCCTGTAAAGTCTGGAAAAATCCCTATTGTCCTTTAAAGTGATGAAGTCACTCAAAATTAAAACCACCTAAGCAAAGTAAAAGCCGCAAACAACAAAGAAAGACCACTGTAATAAAGTGGCCTGTTCTTTAGTAAGACAACCTTTTTCTACCTTTAGCTCTTCTTCTAGCCAATACTTTTCTACCGTTGGCTGTAGACATTCTCTTTCTGAAGCCGTGCTCCTTCTTTCTGTGGAGCTTCTTTGGCTGATAAGTTCTCAACATACTGAAAACCCTCCCTTCAATATATAACCTTGCAATATAGCATTATATATTAATTTTTCTTTATAGTCAACAAAAAATAAAAAGTTTTTTTAAAATTTGTAAAGCAGAGCGGTTTTACGGTTTGCTTATATACTTATATATAGAAAAAGATTGCTGATAATATTTATTAATATAAAAATTAATATAAAAAGAAAATTGAAAGAAAAATAAACATCCGATTTTTTATTTTTTCCGTTTCAAAGCAATTATAAAATTTTCGGTTTTCTCTTTTAGTTTTAATTAAGCGTATTCCTAAGTTTTAAAAAAGAGTCTTTTAAAGTCAAAAATTAAATAAAAATCCTCTCTCGGGCTTTAAAAGCACCTTAAAAGCCATTATTTTTAGAGTAATAAAAAGATTGATTTTTTTTAGGAAGTGTTCTATAATATAATAGAATAGATTTACTATGGGGTAATATGGCGATATTGCCGTATTTATTATGGGAAGGAAGTCGTATATGGAATCTTTTGAAGAAGCGTGGGGAATCATATGCAGTTATTGCAAAACTAAAATTACCGATGTCGCTTACAACACTTGGATCAGCAGAATCGAGCCTATCGAACTTGATTTTGACAAGAACAAAGCTGTAATTTTAGTTCCTAACGATTTTCATCGTCAGACTATAACTCGCTGCTATCTTTCTCTGCTCAATGAGGCTTTTGAAGCCGTCTTCGGTCAGATTTTCGTTATTGAAATGAAAATTCCCGAAGAAATCTCTGTCAAAGAGGAACAACAGGCAGCTGCAAATGCGGAAATCACAGACATAAGTTATGAATATACTTTTGATACTTTTATTGTCGGCTCATCAAACAAATTTGCTCATGCAGCCTGTCTTGCAGTTGCCACAAATCCCGCCAATGCCTACAATCCGCTGTTTTTATACGGAAATTCCGGTCTTGGCAAAACTCATTTGCTTTATGCAATCGGCAACGAAATCAAGAAAAATTCACCCGAAAAAACTATTTGTTACATAAAAGGTGACGATTTTACCAACGAACTTATCGAGTCACTTCGTATGGCACGAATGAGCGAGTTCAGAAAAAAATACAGACAAGCAGATATTCTGCTCGTCGATGACGTTCAGTTTATCGGAGGTAAGGAAAGTACACAGGAAGAATTTTTCCATACTTTCAATGCTCTTTATGACGCCCACAAGCAGATCGTTCTTACATCCGACCGTCCGCCAAAGGAAATTAAAACCCTTGACGACCGACTTCGTTCAAGATTTGAGTCCGACCTCATTGCCGATGTTCAGCCGCCTGATGTAGAAACAAGAATCGCTATCATTAAAAGAAAGGCAGAGCTTCTCGATCTCGACCTTTCAAATGAGGTTTGCGAGTACATTGCTTCTAAAATCAAGGCTAATATTCGTCAGCTTGAGGGCACAGTTAAAAAATTAAAGGCAAAAAACCTCGTAAATCAGGAGAAAATTACAGTTTCTTCGGTTCAGGAGGTTATTTCAGACATTCTTAATAACGATACTCCGCCGGAGGTTACCGTAGAGCGCATTATCGAGGAAGTTTCCCGTACTTTCGGCGTTACTCCCGAGGCTATCCGTTCTGAAAACAACAGAAGTGCAAACATCAGCAATGCCAGACACATTGCAATTTATATTTCAAGAGAGCTTACAACACTCTCAATGGCAAACATCGGTGAAGAATTCGGCGGCAGACATTACTCCACCGTTATCTATACCGTTAAAAAGGTTAAGAAAATGATGCAGAATGACCGCAAGATCAAAGAGATAATCGACGATACCATCAAGAATATCCGTGACAGGTAGTTCAACGGGTTTTCAACATATTTGGTTACACGATTTTAACCTTTTAACATTATTAACATTACAGTTTTGTAACATTTGTAAACACTTAAATTTCGGCTTAAAGGCTTAGCTTTCAGCCGTTTGGTCAATACTTGAAAGCATACAGATTTAACACAACCTGTTAATGCCTTTCCATAATTTCAACATTTTTAGTATGTTCAAAAATATTAAAAATTTATTTCTAAAAAACTTTGAAATATTTTTCCGTAAATTGCACTAATTAATGCAATTTCGGACTTATTTTCACCGTAGTTGGGGGAACACCCTAAAAAGCTGCGTTCACAGCAAAAAAATCAGGAAAAAATCCGTATTTTTATGAGCCTGAAAAAGAGGAGATTTTTGCCTATATATAATAGTATAGAAAAATCTAAAAAAACAGGCTTTGAATTTACAATTTTTAAAGCGTAAAATTTACGGATTTTTTAATCAAAAATGTGGCAGGATTTTTCCGTACAGTCGGAAATCTTATAAAAAACAGCTTTTAAAAGGCTTTTTTATACCGAATCCGATTAACATTTTTATTAACATTTCACTAACAATTTTCAACCCTATGTTGAAAGAAAAAGTCCTTTTAACAGACGATGCAAAAGCTGTTAAAAGGCTGTGGAGTGTTTTGTGGACGGTTTTTTTAAGGAATAATCGGAAAAGTTACAATTTTTTAACAATTTAACACCCCCTACTACTACTACGAAATATTTAAATTATCACTACATAAAGGAGAGCTACACTTGAAAATTTCGTGCTTGCGAACAGACCTCGCTAACGCTGTGTCAAATGTGTCACGAGCAGTATCTTCAAAAGCTGCAATACCCGCTCTTGAAGGTGTGCTTATAAAAGCGTACGACAATTCACTAAATATATCAGGCTACAATCTTGAAATAGGAATCACAACTGACATTGATGTTACCATCCAGGAGGAAGGCGAAATTGTTGTCAGTGCAAAGCTTTTTCTTGATATTGTCAGAAAGTTGCCGGAAGAAATCGTTATGATTGAGACCGACGAAAGAATGGTGACTTACATTACCTGCGGAAATGTAGATTACCAAATTGTGGGAATGTCATCAATCGAATATCCGGATCTTCCTACTTTTGAACAGACAGATATGATTACCGTAAATGCAAAAACTCTGCGTGAAATGATCAGGCAGACAGTATATGCCGTGTCCGATAACAACGCAAAGCCGATTTATACGGGTTCACTTTTTGAAATTGAAGACGGACTTTTCAGAATCGTAGCAATTGACGGCTACAGAATGGCAATCAGAAGTGAAAATGTAGATTCCGAAAGCAAAAATAAATTTGTTGTTCCGGGAAAAACTCAGCTTGAAGTCCTCAAACTTTTGGGCGATGACGAGCAAAATGTAGATATTATCATAGGTCAAAGACACATCACCTTCAAGGTTGACAATTACAGAGTAATTTCAAGACTTATCGAGGGTAATTTTATCGATTACAAGACAACTATTCCGACCGATGTAAAAACAGAGGTCATTATAAACACAAGAGTTATCATAAACTCGGTTGAAAGAATGTCACTTTTAAACAACGACAGAATTCAAAGCCCTGTAAGATGCAATTTTGATAATGACGAAATCAAACTTTCATGTGCGTCTGCAGTCGGCAGAGCAAACGACAGTATTTCGGTTTCGATTATGGGAGAAAAAGTTGAGATTGGTTTTAACAACAAATATTTGCTTGACGCTCTCAAAAATTGCGATACCGATGAAATCAGACTTGCTTTAAGCGGCCCGATTAAGCCGATGGTTATCAAACCGGTGAAGGGCGACAGCTTTTTGAGCATTGTAGTTCCAATGAGGCTTTCAAATGAAGGATAAAAAAATCAGCATTGACACAGAATGTATAAAATTACAGGATTTGCTTAAGCTTGCAGGTCTTTGTGACACGGGCGGAATGGCAAAAATGATAATTCAGAACGGAGATGTCACCGTAAACGGTGAGGTTTGCACTATGCGTGGCAAAAAAATGCGTAAAGGCGACTTTGCAGAGTTTGACGGAGAAAAAATTACCGTTATCTGAGCTGGGAATGATATTTTTTGAAGGTACTTGCGCTGAAATTTGAAAATTACAGAAATCTTGATGACGCAATTATTACCCCGTGCGACGGTGTGAATGTAATTTACGGCGACAACGCACAGGGAAAAACCAATCTGCTTGAGGCTTTTTGGATGTTTTGCGGCGGTCATTCGTTTCGGGGTTCAAAGGACAACGAACTTATAGGTTTTGGCAAGCCTTTTGCAAAACTCGAAGTCCGATTTTTCGGACAGGACAGGGAGCAGACCGCCTCTATAAAATTCAAAGGCAATAAAAAGCAGGTAGAAATCAACTCTGTAGCCAAAAATTCGGCTGCGGCACTGATTGAAAAATATTGTGCGGTCGTTTTTTCGCCCGAACATCTCAATTTAATTAAAAGAGGCCCGTCCGAAAGGCGAAAATTCATTGACAGCGCTATTTGCAGAGAAAAATTAAAAAATGCGGTGGTGCTTTCAAAGTACAACCGCACGCTTAATCAGAGAAATTCTTTGCTCAAAGATATTTACAGGCATCCCGAACTTGAAGAAACTCTTTCAATCTGGGACAATTCCCTGCTCTTGAACGGTGCTATACTCATAAAACAGAGAATGGAGTATCTCCAGATGCTCGAAAAACGGGCTGCGGAATACCATTTTGGCATTTCGGGCGGCAAAGAACAGCTTGAAATCAGGTATTTATCGACTACAAATGCCGAATACGGCGACAGCATTGAGCAAATTCACCAAAAATTATGCGAAACTTTTGAACAAAGCAGGGCAGATGATATAAGAAACGGCTGTACTACAAAAGGTGCGCACAGAGATGATGCAGAGATACTTATAAACGGCAAAAATGCAAGACTTTATGCCTCGCAAGGGCAGCAAAGAAGTGCGGTATTGTCATTAAAACTTGCCGAGGCGGCGGTTTTGTCTGAAAGAATGGGCGAAAAGCCGATAATTTTGCTCGACGATGTTATGAGCGAGCTTGATTCCAAAAGACAGGATTTTTTACTGAATAAACTTGATGACTGCCAGGTTTTTATAACCTGCTGCGAGCAGTCAAACAAGGAGCAGCTTAAGCACGGCAAAATTTTTAATGTTTGTAACGGAGTAATCAGTTGAAATGTATTTACATTTGGGACAGGATACTGTCATAACCACAAAATCAATTATCGGTATTTTTGATATGGACAGATGTACCGTTTCTAAAAAAACGAGAGATTATCTTACAGAGGCAGAGAAAAAAGGAAATGTTGTGAATGTTTCTTATGAACTGCCAAAGTCATTTATTGTCTGCAAGGAAAACGGAAAAATCATGGTTTATATAAGCCAGCTTTCGAGTAAAACGCTGTATAAGCGTAACAAAGAAGGTACTTATAAAATATTGCAGTCGGAAATTAATTAATATTACTCAAAGTATAATTTTAATAAAAACAATATTTAAGCGATGCAATAAAATACAAATTATGTGAATAACTAATGAATATTTATTCATTTTAAAATACATTCAAAAAGAGGGATTGTTTATGAAAGCAAAAAAATGTCCTTACTGTTCAAAACGAATTTCGTATATTTCGGGTTTTTCAAGCAGACGAAAAAGTGAATATATATGCACAAGATGCGGAAAGGAAAGTAAAGTCGTAATTAACAAAATGATTTTTGTCGGCTTTGCACTTGCAGTTGCGGTTGCCGCAGGCATTATGCTTTACTGGATTAAGTCGGGCAATATCAGCAATCCTCTCGGAGTTTTGTTTGTTGCCGTACCGCTTGTAATTTTTATGCTTATATCTCCCGTCTTTTTGAATTATGTTCCTCTTAAAAAATATAAGAAATCCATGGAGGCTAAAAAGGCCGGTATGGTTTACTCCGAAAATATTGCCGGCGATATAACCGATGAGTTTGACTTTAACCCGATGAGAACATCACACACAATTACATCCGAACCCGAGGATACAACTCCTAAGGTTGCCATAGATACAAGTGTGTTTAATCAGCTCAAGCAAAAGCGTGACGCCGAGAGAATACATTTGCAGGAAGAGATGAACAGAGCGGACGAAGAAAAAGAGGCAGATAAGGAAACGGATAAGACCGTGGCTTTTGTGCCTGTTATAAGCGATGTAAGCGAAGACCACGCATCTATGGACGCACCGCTTAAGAAAATCCGTTCGGACGCAGATACGGGCTTTTCACGCTCACGCCACTACATTCCGCAAAAGGAAGAGAGCGACGACAACAAAAAAGCCGATACAAACAAATACACCGCAAACAGAAAATTCTAATTTATGCTGAAGTTACCTATTTGTCCTCACTGCCATACCGTTTACGGCTACAGAGAGGTTAAAAAAATTGTAAAAGAAAAATCACATACCTGCTATCACTGCAAAAATGAGTTCAGAGCGAGCAAAAGGCCTTGCTTGGTACTTATACTCATTTTGTTTGTTCTCGCCGTAGCGGCGAATGTAGGTGTGTTATATATGAGCCCTAACCTGAACTTCTATGCTTTGGTTGGCATAAATGTGATTTTTATACTGCTGTTCATAGCATTGTACCCACTGTTTGTATCGTTTAAGGATATAAAAAAGGGGAAGAAAAACAAATAAATTTTGGTTTTATTCTAAATGATGGGGCAGCAGTAATGAATTATGGTTTTGCAAATTGTTTTACCAAGCAATTATAAAAGTTTGGTCGACCTTTTCAAAGGTCGTGGGTGTGGGCAAAG
>OICH01000002.1_pt1 | contig 212099 bp, 182 predicted proteins | sample 1581271 | NCBI WGS metagenome assembly OICH01 (sample SAMEA3882547, study PRJEB24775) | human gut metagenome | biome: human-associated habitat; feature: intestine environment; material: feces | place: Netherlands | collected 2009/2010 | reverse complement strand
CCCGCCGCGGCGCGCAGCGTGCCGGTCCAGTGTGCCCGGGCCTGCTTTTTCAGGCGGAGGTTCAGCGCCGCACGGTCGCTGTAGATCATGTCGCGCAGGGCCTTGATCGGCTGGTGGTTCTCCATCACCTCGACGCTCGCCACATCCTGCGGGGCGATGTTGTTCGTCGCCAATCCATAGCGGCCGTCGAGCATGTCCAGTCCGTCGATGTAGAAGCGGTTGATCGCCTTGCCGTTGTAGCGGATTTCGCCCGTCTTTTCGACCTCGATGCCGGGCATCTTGCGCAGCACATCGGCGATCGTGCGGTCCTGTGCCTCGGTGAAGCTCGCGACGTTATAGCTCACCGTGTCGCCCCGCAGCGAGAGGCGCGGCGCGCGGATCTCGACCTCGCGGATGGCCAGCGGCGCAGCCGTCATGGCGATTTCGAGCGGTGTGGCGGCCGCGACCGACTGCCGGCGGTAGCCCATCGCCGAGACCTCGATGCGGGCGATGTGCCGCCCCGCATGCGGCCGGAGACGGTAGGCGCCGTCGGCTCCCGAGGTCGTGTAGCCCGCCTGGCGGCCCGTGCTGTCGGCCGCCAGCATGATGGCTCCGGCGACGGGACCTCCGTCCGCGGCATCCACGACCCGGCCCGTCAGCTCCTGCGCCGATGCGGTTGCGGCAAATTTCAGAAAGACAATGAAAAATGCAATCCACTTCATGCGACGCTGCGGGTTATTCGAGTTCGATCGGGTTGTAGCCGCGCACGAGGTCGCCCGGATTGAGGGGCGTGCCGTCCTCGTTCTTGATGGTCATCCGCACGTTCGAGTTGTTCGTGAGGTAACCGATCGGGTCGGTCATTATCTTCTGCTTGAGCTCGCGGTATTTTTTACGGCTGGCTTTCATGTAGTTGCGCTTGGTCATGCGGATGGGCTCGACGCGCTCTTCCACACCCGTGGCCTCCAGGTCGAGCACCCCGGCATCGTCCCGGATGGCAAGGATCAGCCCCGGCAGCCCGCCGAACTTCCACGGCCCGGCGCTCACGGCGATTTCGGGCGCATACCACGCCTCGTAGTTGCGGCCGCGGAAGGAGCAGCGGGCTCGGCGGCACGCATAGCCGAGGATCGTCCGCTCGCCGTCGGCAAGCTCCCAGTCGATTGCGGGCAGGGGCTCGGTGTAGAGCAGATGGTCCATGTCGATCTGATCGATATGAGTCAGGCGGCCGGCCTTCTGGTCACGGAAGATAACGTCCTGCACGCCGCCGTGAAAATTCCCGAGGTTGGCCAACACCTGTTCGGGCGGCGTGACGCGCACCAGCGAATCGGTCTGCCACGTCTTGTAGGAGTAGAATTTCGTGACGTTGCGCCCGACCTGGAGCAGCAGGAGGTCCTCCATCGGCTGCTCGTTTTCGGGCCGCTGATGGTAGAGCATACGGTAGCTGACGACGAAGCGCGTCGTGTCGAGCACCTCGCTCGACGGTTCGGTCGTGTCGTAGGTCTTGACGCCGTCGGGCGTATAGGTAACGAGGGTCTGCTGCGCCTGTACCGCGCAGATCGAGGCCGCAAGGGCGGCCAGGGTGATGACAAAGAGTTTTTTCATGGCGAATATCGGTTTTTGTTCCGATGACAAAGGTCGCACGAAATCCGGCAGGCGATGGTTAACGCTCCGTTAACGAATGTTAAATAGTCTTAACGCCGTTGGTCGTGGCGTTTTTATGCGTACCTTTGTTTCGCACAAAACGCCGCACTCGGGATGAACAAACGTCGCTTCGGCCGCATATCGCTTCTGGTTACCGTCACGCTGGCGGTGCTCGTCGCCGTGCAGGCGTGGAGCCTTGCGGGTATGTACCGCGACCGCCGGCGCGAGTTCTCGCGGCAGGTGATGCAGGCCATGACGCGCGCCGCCTACGACGACCTGCTGCTGGGCAACAAACCCTCCGGGCAAAAAAGCCAAATCACCTTCTCCTCGTCGGGAAACATCGACTCGATCCAGGTGGACATGATTCAGTCGGTTTCGGTGAAGAATCTCGGCGGCGCGGGCAAGAGCATCACCTTCACCCCGAAATCCGATACGCTCCACCACGATATCAACATCTCGGACGGCGTGACGACCCGCCACATCCGGCAGGAGATACGCATCCCGTCGGTCTATGTCCTGCGGCTCAACATGGCGCGCTACGACTCGTTGCTCACGTGCAACCTCGCGGCGGCGGGCATCGACCTGCCCCATCTGGTGGATATCGTGCAGGGAGAGGCCTATTCAACCTCCACGGCGCAGCTCATCTCCTCGCGCCCGCCTGCGGACGGGGAGGTGGTCCTTGCGGCGTGCAACGACTCGCTGCGGCTTACGGACCCGCTGACCTTCACGACGCCGCTCACGACCGACGACGAGCTGCTCTTCCGCCTGCGCATCGAGAATCCCGACCGGCAGCTCCTGCGCGACATGGCCGGGGTGATCTTTTCGTCGCTCCTGATGCTTGCGGCCGTGGCCGGGGCGCTGATCTACCTGCTGCGCACGCTCTTCCGGCAGAAGACGCTCGAGGAGATGCGCCTCGACCTGACGCACAACATCACCCACGAGCTGAAGACCCCGATTGCCGTGGCCAACGCCGCGAACGACGCCCTGCTCGACTTCGGGGCGGCCGACGACCCGGTGCGCCGCGGGAGGTACCTTACAGTCATCCGCGAACAGCTGGCCGCGCTGGGCGGCATGGTGCAGCGCATCCTGACGATGAGCGTCGAGGAGCGCGAGGAGTTCACGCTCCGCCGCGAGCGCTTCGCACTCGGGGCGCTGCTCGACGAGACGGCCGCAAAATTCCGGATGAAGGCCCGCGGCCGGGCCGAAATCACGGTGCGTGTCGAGTCGGCGGACCTCGCGGTGACAGCCGACCGCTTCCACCTCGGGCACGTGCTGGACAACCTGGTGGACAACGCGCTGAAATATTCGGGCGAGCGGGTGTCGGTCCTCCTTGCCGCCCGGCGCACTGCAAAAGGGGTCGAGCTGCGCGTTGCGGACAACGGCATCGGCATGGACCGCACGGCGCAGGCCCACATCTTCGAGAAATTCTACCGCGTGCCGACCGGAGACCGCCACGACGTCAAGGGCTTCGGACTGGGGCTCTACTACGTGCGGCTGATCGTGACACGTCACGGTGGTGCGGTCTCGGTCGAGAGCTCGCCGGGCCGCGGTTCGACCTTCACACTGATTCTGCCCGATGAAGAACGATAAGATCCGCATGCTGCTCGTCGAGGACGAGCGGACACTGGCCGACATCATCGCCGACACGCTCGGCGAACGGGAATTCGACGTCACGGTGGCCTACGACGGCGCCGAGGGGCTGCGGCGCTTCGACGCCTGCCGGCCCGACGTGGTCGTCACCGACATCATGATGCCCGGCATGGACGGCTACACCTTTGCCGAGGCGCTGCGCCGCCGCTCGGCCGACGTGCCGATCCTCTTCCTCTCGGCCCGCTCGGCGGCCGAGGATGTGGTGCGCGGCTTCGAGACGGGTGGCAACGACTACCTGCGCAAGCCCTTTGCCATGAGCGAGCTGGTCGTGCGCGTCCGGTCGCTCGTCGGGCGCAGCCGCGCGGCACGGCCCGCCGCCGGGGTGCACTACGCCGTCGGCCGCTTCCAGTTCGATCCCGAGCGGCAGACGCTCGCGGACGGCGTGCATGTGCGCGAACTCTCGGCCCGCGAAGCCGGGGTGCTGGAGATGCTGTGCGAGCGCATGGGCGAGATCGTCCCGACGCAGCTGATCCTGCAGCGCATCTGGGGCGACGACACCTTCTTCAACGCCCGGAGCCTGCACGTCTTCATCACGCGCCTGCGCCGTCTGCTGGCTGCCGATCCGTCGGTGCAGATCGTCAACGCCCGGGGCGTCGGCTATCGCCTGCACGCGTGATCCCTTCCCTGCGGCTTCCTGCGGCGCGTGCGGCGGCGCGCAAAACATGGATTCGGGTAGAAACCTCCGTAAAACGTATAACTCCGGCCGACGGCCGTTGCGTACCTTTGTATCGGAAATAAAACGCAAACCAACGAACCGCGAACGATATGAAGACCCGATTCATGCTTGCGCTTGTCGCATTGGCACTTAACACAACAACGATCATGGCACAGGAAAAAATCAAACAGACGGCCGGCCGCGACCAGCTGGGCGACTTCGCCCCGAAATTTGCGGAACTGAACGACGATGTCCTCTTCGGCGAGGTGTGGAGCCGCACCGACCGCCTCGGGCTGCGCGACCGCAGCCTGGTGACGATCACGTCGCTCATCAGTCAGGGAATCACCGATTCGTCGCTGACCTACCACCTGCAGACGGCCCGGCAGAACGGCATCACCCGCACCGAGATCGCCGAGATCATCACCCACATCGGCTTCTACGCCGGGTGGCCCAAGGCGTGGGCGGCATTCCGGCTGGCCAAGGAGGTCTGGGCCGCGGATACGACCGGTGAGGATGCCCGGGCGGCCTTCCAGCGGCAGATGATCTTCCCCGTCGGCGAGCCCAACACGGCCTACGCGCAGTATTTCACCGGCAACAGTTACCTGGCTCCCGTCTCGCGCGAACAGGTCGCCGTCTCGAACGTCACCTTCGAGCCGGGATGCCGCAACAACTGGCACATCCACCACGCCGAAAAGGGCGGCGGACAGATGCTCATCGGCGTGGCCGGACGCGGCTGGTATCAGGAGGAGGGCAAGGCTGCCGTGGAGATTCTCCCGGGCACGGTGATCCACATCCCGGCCGGCGTGAAGCACTGGCACGGCGCCGCGGCCGACAGCTGGTTCGCCCATCTGGCCTTCGAGGTGCCGGGCGAGAAGACGTCGAACGAGTGGCTCGAACCCGTCACGGACGAGGAGTACGGCAAATTGCAATAGGGTTGCCGCCTTTACAGGAATCCGGCCGGTCGCAGCTTCGGACTGCGGCCGGCCGGTTGTGTTGTGCGGCGGCGTGAATGCGTGCTGTGACGTGGGGCGGGTGTGTGGCCGGTTGTGTTGCGCTGCGGTGAGAATGCCCGCTTGTGTGGCGGAGCGGATATGCGGTGCAGCGGCCGGCAGGGTTTGCAGCGAAGCAGTGGCCGCCCGGGTTTGTGGCGAGGCGGTGGCGGACTACCCTACCGTTTGGCGACGAGCGTGATGATGAGCGACAGGGCGGTGAGCAGGGCTCCGGTCCCCACGACGCCCGACCAGCCGAAGAGCACCCAGGCCGTGCCCGAGAGCAGCGTGCCGAGCGACCCGCCGATGAAGTAGCAGCTCATGAAGATCGTGTTGATCCGGTTGGCGGCCGACGGGCAGAGCTCGAACAGCGGCGCCTGGTTGCTCAGCTGGATGCACTGCATGCCGATGTCGACGAGCAGGATGCCCCCGATGATCGGTCCGTAGTGGTCGCCGCCCGCGGCGAAGAGCCCCCAGGCGGCCAGCTGCAGCAGCGCCCCGAAACAGTTGAAGCGGTAGACGCCCAGTCGGGCGATGTACTTGCCGATGAAGGAGGCCGTCACGGCTCCGGCGATGCCGCACAGCCCGAGCATTCCCACCACGTCGCTGCCGGCGTGGAAGGGCTCCTGCGCCATCTTGAAGGCGAGCGTGGCCCAGAAACCCATGAACGAACCGAAGGCGAGCGCCGCGCGCACGGAGTGCAGCCGCAGCAGCGGGTACTGCTTCAGCAGCGTGAAGAGCGAGCGCATGAGCGCGGCGTAGCTGCCCGTGAAGTTGGGCTTCTCGTCGGGCAGGATGCGGAAGACGAGCACGGCGCAGACGAGCATCATGCCCGTGGCGATGCAGTACATCTCGCGCCAGCCGAGCCACTCGCCGACGGCGCCGCTGACGACACGCGAGGCGAGGATGCCCGTGAGCAGTCCCGAAAGGATGATGCCCACGTTGCGGTTTTTGTTTTCGGGCCGCGAGTACTGCGCGGCGAAGGGGATGAAGAACTGCGGCACGACCGAGCAGACGCCGATAATGAACGAACTGACGTGCAGGACGCCGATGTCGGGCGCCGTCGCCGTGGCCAGCAGGGCGAGGATCAGCAGCGTGAAGTCGACGAGCAGGATCCGCCGGCGGCTGCGCAGGTCGGCGAGCGGAATGAGAAAGAGCAGTCCGAGGGCGTATCCGCACTGCGAGAAGAGGGCGATGTGGTTGGCGGCCAGGGTCGTGGTGCCCATCTCCTGCCGGATCATGTCGAGCAGCGGCTGGTTGTAGTAGAGGTTGGCGACCGAGACCCCGGCGATGACGGTCAGCGTATAGAGCAGCCGGTTCGGGAATCCGGCTCCCGCTTTCAGACGTATTTCCATTCCGGATGGTTTTTGCGCGCAAAAATAGAAAGAAACGGGTGAATATCCTAATAAAGCGTTGTCAAGGCCTCTTCGGCGCGCGGGACGGACCGGAGGAAATTGCTGAAGACTTGGCGGATGGACGGCCTGAAAATCCGTAATTGTGGTAATTATCCCGAAGATCCGTATAGGTGCGTGTCGGGGCGTTGTTCCTATCTTTGTATCGACAAACCGAATAAACGGAAGGACGATGGAAAAGATCATGAAACGATCGGCGCTGGTCGCCGTACTGCTTTTGCTGCATGCCCTGTTGTCGGCGTGCGCGCCTGCCGACAGCCGTCCGGTGCTGCCCGGCGGATCGGAAGGACAGGAGGAGCCGGGAAACGGCGGTGGAGATCCCGATGTGCCGCAGCCCGGCGAAGAGCCGCGGACGCTGATTCTCTACTGCTCGCGCTCGGGCAATACGCAGCGCGTGGCCCGGGAGATTGCGGATCAGACGGGCGGCGAGGTGCTGGAGGTGGTGCCGGCCGAGCCCTACGAGGAGGATTACGACGCGATGCTGGCACGGGCACAACAGGGGCTGGCGGAGATCGACCGGGGCAACTATCCGCCGGTGTCGACCGTCGTGGAGCGGTTCGACGATTATGATCTTCTGATCGTGGGCTACCCCATCTGGTACGGCTCCATGGCTACGCCCATGCAGTCCTTCCTGCATGAACACGCCGCGAAACTGTCCGGGAAGCGCGTGGCGCTCTTCGCCACCAGCGGCAGCAGCGGCATGGCGGCGTCGGTCGCCGAGGCGCGGGCGCTCTGCCCCGATTCCGAAGTGCTGGAACCGACGCTGCTGCTCACCTCGGCGGACCTTCCGCAGATGGAAAACAGCGTGCGGGAGTGGCTCGGCTCGCTGGATCTGACACAGAACGACCATAACGACAATGATGATATGCAAAGCAACACGATCCGTCTGACGGTGAACGGCCGTTCGTTCACCGCAACACTTGAAGACAATTCGTCGGCCCGGGCGCTGGCCGAACACCTCGCACAGGGGGACCTGCAGGTTCTCATGGAGGACTACGGCGACATGGAGAAGGTCGGCCCGCTGGGTTTCTCCCTGCCGCGCAACGATGTCCGGATCACGACCACGCCGGGCGATCTGATCCTCTATCAGGGCAACATGCTGACGATCTATTACGACGTGAACACCTGGAGCTTCACCCGGCTGGGACACGTCGACGGGGTTTCGACGCGCGAAGAGATGCTCGAACTGCTTGGCGGCAAGGGCACGGTGACCGTCACGCTCTCGGCCGGCACCGCGCAATAGAGACAGGTTCCGGAGCGCCGAACGATCCCCTCGACGAAAAACGAATCCGGAGCGGAGAAGGGCTCCGTTTGGCGCGGATTCACTATTTTTGCAACCGAAAAAACAGAATCACGATATGGAAACGAAACAAACCGTCACGTTGAGCAACGGTGTCGAGATGCCGATGCTGGGATACGGTGTCTATCAGGTGGACCCGGCCGAATGCGAACGATGCGTGGCCGACGCCCTTTCGGTCGGTTACCGCATGGTGGACACGGCGCAGGCCTACGGCAACGAGCAGGGCGTCGGCAACGCCGTGAAGAGGAGCGGATTGTCGCGCGGGGAGCTTTTCCTTGTCACCAAGGTATGGATCTCCAACGCCGGGTACGAACGGGCGAAAGCCTCGATCGACGAGTCGCTGCGCCGCCTGCAGACCGATTACGTCGATCTGCTGCTCATCCATCAGCCGTTCAACGACTACTATGGCACCTACCGGGCCATGGAGGAGGCCTACCGCGCCGGCAAGGCCCGAGCCATCGGCGTGAGCAACTTCTATCCCGACCGGCTGGTCGATCTGGCCGAGTTCAACGAAATCCGGCCGATGGTCAACCAGGTGGAGACGCATGTCTTCAACCAGCAGGTCCGGGCACGGGAGGTCATGAGGCGCTACGGCACGCAGATCATGTCGTGGGCCCCCTTTGCCGAGGGTCGCAACGGCTTTTTCACGAACCCGGTGCTCGAAGCCGTCGGCCGTGCGCACGGCAAGTCGGTGGCCCAGACGGCGCTGCGCTACCTGCTGCAGCGCGGCGTGGTGGTGATTCCCAAATCGGTGCACAGGCAGCGCATGGAGGAGAACTTCGACGTGTTCGACTTCAGCCTCACCGACGCCGAGATGGAGAACATTGCGGCGCTCGACCGCGGCGAGAGCCTCTTCTTCTCGCACTATGATCCCGAGGTGGTCGGCTGGCTGGCCGGGCTCGGCAAATAGGAGGCTCCGCGTCGGGCGGGTGTGCCGGCCGTGCCGGATTCCGCCCGGCAGAGCGCAGTATGCAGTTTCAAAACTCTTGCAGATGAAGAGAACCCTTGCAACCCTGTTTCTTGCGGCGGCTGTTGCCGGTACGGCTGTCGCACAGACCCCCGCGCGCGACTCGCTGCACGCGGAACGCAACTATGAAATCGGCGAAGTCGTGGTGACGGGCACCCGTCTGGCGACCGACGTACGCCACCTTTCGCAAACCGTCTCGGTCGTGGACCGCGCGCGCATCGAGGCGGCGCGGCAGCCTTCGCTGCTCCCGCTGCTGGCCGAGCAGGTGCCCGGCCTGTTTGTCACCTCGCGCGGCGTGATGGGCTACGGCATCTCGGGCGGTGCGGCCGGCAGCATCTCGCTGCGCGGATTGAGCGGCAGCTCGGGCCGGCTGATGGTGCTCATCGACGGCCATCCGCAGTATGCCGGCATCTTCGGCCATCCGATCTCGGATGCCTACCAGTCGTTCCTGGCCGAACGGGTGGAGGTGCTGCGCGGCCCGGCATCGGTGCTCTACGGCTCGAATGCCATGGGCGGTGTGGTGAACATCGTCACCCGCAAGCTGCACGAAGAGGGCGTGGATACGCATGCGAGCGTCGGCTACGGCTCCTACAACACGCTCGAAACGGAGCTGACCAACCGCATCCGCAAGGGCCGCTTCTCCAGTGTCGTGTCGGGGTCGTACAACCGCACGGACGGACACCGCGTCGACATGGGCTTTGAACAGTACGGCGGCTATGCGCAGCTGGGCTACGAAGTGGCGACGCACTGGAGCGTGCGCGGCGACGTGAACGTGACGCATTTCAACGCCTCCTACCCCGGGCCGGTGCAGGCGCCGCTGCTCGACGGCGATCAGCGCATCACGCGCGGCATGACCTCCTTCGCCCTCGAAAACAGCCACGAGCGAAGCTCCGGGGCCTTGAGCTTCTTCTACAACTGGGGCGACCACTGGATCAACGACGGCTACACCCCCTCGGCCGGTGAGGGGCCGCAGGAGACCCGCTTCCGCTCGTATGACGACATGACGGGTGTGTCGCTCTACCAGAGTCTGCAACTGTTCAGGGGCAGCCGCATCACCTTGGGCGCCGACTGGTTCCGCTACGGTGGCCGGGCGCGGAACGTGTATGTGAGCGGCGAGCAGGCGGGCAGCTCCTCATCGCTCGTGAACAAACACGAGAACGAGGTGGCCGGATATGTCGACCTGCGCCAGCACTTCGGCGCGCGGATCACGGTAAATGCCGGGCTGCGGGTCGACCACCACTCGCGCGTGGGTACGGAGTGGGTGCCGCAGGCGGGCATTGCCTTCCACCTGCCCCGGGCCGTCGAAGTGAAGCTCTCCGCATCGAAGGGCTTCCGCTATCCGATCCTGCGCGAGATGTACATGTTCCCGCCACAGAATCCCGATCTCAAGCCCGAGTCGATGTGGAACTACGAGCTGGCCCTCTCGCAGCAGCTGGCCGACGGACGGCTGACCTACGGCGTCAACCTCTTCTACATCGACGGCAAGAATCTCATCCTGACGCTCCCGAACCCCTCGGGCAGCGGCATGCTCAACCTCAATTCGGGCCGGATCGAAAATGCCGGTGCGGAGATCGAGGCTGCCTGGCGCATCGACGAGCGCTGGACGGTGGATGCCAATTACAGCTATCTGCACATGGAGCACCCCGTCGTGGCGGCTCCCGAACACAAGTTCCATGCGGGTGCCGACTTCCGGTGCGGACGCTGGCACCTGACCTCCGGCGTGCAGTACATCGCCGGGCTCTATACGCAGACCGATCCCGTCACCACGGAGGAGTTCGTGCTGTGGAACATGCAGGCTTCGTTCCGTGCGGCCCGCTGGCTCGGTATCTGGGCCCGCGGCGAGAACCTGCTGGCCCAGCGCTACGAAATAAATGCCGGTTATCCCATGCCGCGCGCAACGGTCATGACCGGCTTCGATGTCCATTTCTGAAATTCTTTAACCGATAGCAACCCATGAAAAAACAGATCATGACCATGCTCCTGACTTCGCTGCTTGCAGCATCCGGCTGTGCGAACGGACAGAGCCGGCAGAAGACGGCGGCCTCCGCTCCGGATGCCCCGACCACCCCGACCGAAACAACGCTTCCGAAGGTCTATTTCTTCAAGCGGATCACGCCCGAAAATCTCGTGAAGATCTACGAGGCGCTCGGCCGCCAGGCCACGGGCGATGTGGCCGTCAAACTCTCGACCGGCGAACCCGGCGGTCACAACTTCCTGCAGCCCGCCCTCATCCGCGACCTGGTGCGGAAGGTGAACGGTACGATCGTGGAGTGCAACACGGCCTACGGCGGCGGCCGTACCGATACGGAGAGCCACCTCAAGGCGGCTGCCGACCACGGATTCACGGCCATCGCTCCGGTGGTCATCATGGATGCCGAGGGCGAGGCGGAGTTGCCGGTCACGGGCGGCAAACATCTCGACCGCGACATCGTGGGACGCCGCTTCCTCGACTACGACTTCACGATCATCCTCTCGCACTTCAAGGGGCACGCCATGGGCGGTTTCGGCGGTGCCATCAAGAACATGTCGATCGGTATCGCCTCGTCGCGCGGCAAGGCCTGGATCCATTCGGCCGGCAAGACGACCGATGTGGGCAAGGTCTGGGGTTCGCTGCCCGAGCAGGACGATTTCCTCGAGTCGATGGCCGAGGCAGCGAAGGCCGTGGCGGATCATTGCGGGGATCGTATCCTCTATATCAGCGTGGCCAACAACCTCTCGGTCGACTGCGACTGCGATTCTTCGCCCGCCGATCCGCAGATGGGCGACATCGGCATCCTGGCGTCGCTCGATCCCGTGGCGCTCGACCGGGCCTGCACGGACCTGGTCCGCGCATCGGATGACCACGGCAAGATTCACCTGATCGAACGGATCGACTCGCGCCACGGCATGCACACGCTCGACTATGCCGAGCAGCTCGGCATGGGAAGCCAGCGGTACGAACTCGTGGAGCTCGACTGATGCACGCCCTGCCTGATCTGACCGGCCCGCCGATCCGACCACCCCTGCCCTGCCCGATCTGACAGGCCCGACATGATCCGATCCGGATCGGAGAGACCAAAACAAGACAAGAGGAGATGCCCCAAAGGGCATCTCCTCTTGTTCTCTACGGTTGACGAATGCGGCTTCCGGACTGCGCTTTCCGCTCCTTTCACCCGGCAGGGAAACCGCTCCCACGTCCCCTCCTGAAGAGATGGTGAGGGTCACGGGCAGCGAATCCCCGTGTATCTGTGAATATGGCAAGAGGAGAAACCTCGCGGTCTCTCCTTTTCTGTGAGCGGAAAGCGGGATTCGCACGCGTGCTGCGCCCGAGCGATTGATTTTGTCGACACCCCCGGCCCCTGGAAGGGGCGGTGAGGGTCACGGGCAGCGAATCCCCGTGTATCTGTGAATACGGCAAGAGGAGAAACCTCGCGGCCTCTCCTCTTCTGTGAGCGGAAAGCGGGATTCGAACCCGTGACCCTCAGCTTGGGAAGCTGCACGTAAAGTTGTTATATATTATTGAAAATGCGCGCTATATAGATATGGTGCGCATTATTTTTGACAACTATTTGACAACAACGGACGATAAAACTAAAGAACCGTCGAGCAAGTCCTAACATTACTGCAAAGATATTTTATTTGCTGAAAAAATGGTGTGTTTAGCACCTTTTTTTGGAGAAATATTCAATGATAGGTTGTCAAAAATAGAAGGCTGTAGAACATGGATATGTTACTCCTTTTTTGATAGCTCGATCAACCGGTCTTCTATTGTTCTGTGGCCTTCGGGATTGTCGGATATATCCACGGCGACACTTTGAATCTTCGGCACGACGTACTGCAGAAACTTTTCTGCGATTGTCAAACGGTCCTTGGGCTCAAGAAGCAACCAGTCTTTTGTCATTAACCCGCTTGTCTGATACTCCTCCAATAGATTCGATATGATGGCCTTATTCAAAGCCGTCACTTTGTTCGGTGTTCCGGCCGTGCGTCCTCCTGTTTTTCTGCCTTTCATCAGTAAATACATAAAATCCCCGGCCGAAGATAATACCTTAAATTGGCAGGAGAATTTTAAGTTTTGAACCATGATAGGAAGTATCGTAGGTGGCGCCCTGAAGATTGGCAGTGCGATTTTCGGCGGCATCAAGCAAGCCAAGGCGGCGAAGAACGTCCAAGAGAACCTTCGTAATCAGATGAAGGAGAATCAGGAATGGTATGATCGCAGATATAATGAAGATGCGACGCAGCGCGCGGATGCCCAGCGCCTTATCACCATGACCGAAGAGAGTATTCGGAATCGGAATCGCCAGGCGGCCGGGACGCAGGCCGTAATGGGTGGTACCAGCGAAAGTGTGGCTGCGGCCAAGCAAGCCAACAATGCGGCCCTGTCCGACACAATGAGCCAGATTTCTGCGGCTGCCGGACAGCGCAAGGATGCAATCGAGCAGCAGTACCAACAGCGGAAGGATTCCCTGAACCAGCAACTCGCGGAGGTCGAAATGCAAAAGGCCAAGAATATCGGAGATGCAGTCTCCGGAGCAGCATCTGCTGCAAGCGATATTACAGGATTGAAAGAATTGGACGCAACTCCCTCCGATTCGGAGATCAAGAAACAGGAGCCAATCGGTATTGCGCTACCTGCTGTTACGGACATCAGGATGAACTGAACACGTTGTAGACTATGGCAACAAAGGACGAGATATTGGCTGCGACACGAGCCGAATCGAAGGATGACACTACCGCGTCTTCTGCCACCTCCGGTTCGGAGATCAAGAAGGCCCCAATCGGGATTAAACCGCCTGCGGTTGCTGGTGTCAGGACACCGAAGTCCACAGAGGCTGTGTCAACTGTGGCCACACAACCCAAAGACCAGGCCGGTGCATCCGATGGAGAGGGCTTTTTTACTCGCTTTTACACGGCCCACAACCCATATAAAGAACCATCGCCCGAGGAGCTGGAGAAGGAGCGACGTCGGCGAAAACGCGAAGCGATCTTTTCGGCAATCGGTGATGGAATTTCGGCCATGGCCAACCTCTACTTCACGTCAAAAGGGGCTCCGAGCTCCTACGATCCCCGGGCCAGTCTGTCGGGTCAGGCCCGACGGCGCTGGGACATGATCGATGCAGAGCGGACAAAGCGAAAAAGTGAGTGGACGGAAGGCTATATGCGCGCAAAGAAGGCGGACGAGGAGAACGAACGTGATTCGCGAAACTGGCGGCGGATGTTGAGCCGTGATGCTGAATCGGATCGACGTTACAAGGCCGAGCAGATCTTCAAGGAGCAGCAGCAACAGGCGGAAGAGAAATATCGGGAAGATAAATTGAAAGCAGAGGCAAAAGCAGCCGAAGAAGCCAAAAGAAGATTCAATGTTCAGCAGGCAGGCCTGAACGAACGTGCGAAACTGGCTGCAGAGACACGAGAGAAGGCTGCAAAAGCATCTGCCGCCCGGGCTGCCCGAGGCAGACAGCTCGGCTTCGCCGACGATAACGGGAACCAGGTCAGCATCTATGAGAACGTATGGAAGGGTTCCATGCAGTTGGTATACGATGAACTTTTCAAGGATATGCGAAAGGCACACGAAGCCGATCCAAAGAATAATCCGCGTGCGCCTTCTCATAGTTCAGAACGAGAAAAGGAAGACTTTGTAAAACAGAACTGGACAAAGTCTCCACGGGCAAGGCAACGCATGCTGTTCCTGTCAACGATTGATCCGGCGACGATGACAAGTGATGTTTCCGAAGAGGAGGTCATCGACTACAACCCCGAAGAAGAGGAGGAAATAATTGATTATGTACCCGGGAAATAACTGAACCATGCCGATATTCGAGTACGAAGGGAAGAAATACAATGTGCGTGATGAGCACATGGATCAATTCATCAATGAATTTCCGGATGCCACGTCCGTAATGGAGCGCGACGGAAAGAAATATCGCGTCAAGTCGTCCGATTACAAAACATTCCTGTCGGAAAAGCCGCAGGAATCTGTCAAATCGGATGTGGATGCTTCGGCGCCGCAACAGAAAAAAAAGGCCGTCTTTGCCGAGCAGACAGCGCAGATGTTGGAGGGCGGCAAGGAACAGGCGCGGCAAGTGGCACGAAACAGCGATTGGAATTTCCGAGATTCGGAGGGAGCTGCACAGCCGCAAAAGACGGAGGTGTGGCGCGCCCCGCTGCAACCGGCGAAGGATGCAACCGAAGAGTTGCGCTTTCCGTATGCGCCCTACTCTGTTCCGCAGGATGATCCTGAATCCGCAAGCAAGCAGACGGGGAGAGCGCAGGTAAAAAGCATGCAAGATGCGAATCGGCTGCAGGTAGCCAATCTGACCGCATTTATCGACAAGGAGATGGAGCGACGTGGCCGGGAGCTCGACGCCGAAGCGCAAGCTCGGCAAAAATATTGGTGGAACGCAATGCCCCTTGTTCCGAGAGCCGGCATGACCTATGATCGAATCACTCAAAACGATCGGACTACGGACAGTGAATATCGGAATCTTTCGGCCGCCCGAAACGCATTGCTCGATGCGCAACGGATGATCGACGAGGCAGATGCCGCGCAACGTGATAACCGGTATCACGAATGGGCCCTCACTCGCTTTGGCAAAGGAGCAGCACGCGGGTTTGGAGACAAACTGTTCGATGCCAGAACCTGGGACATGGGGCTGCGTGATGCATCGGATGCTCTCGCATTGAATAAAGCATTGACCGCGTTCGATAATGGCGAGACTCTCACTCCGAGTCAGCAGGCAATGCTCGATGCCAAAGCCGTAGAGCTGGCGACTGTCGCCTACTTTGGCTCTTCTGTCAGCCGGGGATACACGGCCGGGGCTATTGCTGCAGGCAGCATCCCGTACATGATTGAATTCGCGCTGAACCCGTTGTCCACGACCGGTAAGACGGCAGCCAGCAAACTGTCGAGATATGCCCTCAAACGCTTCGGTAAAAAGGCTCTCAAGCAGAATGCAAAAAAATATGCAGCCGCCCGTATGGCCGCCCGCGTAGCCGGAGATATAGCCGGAGCTGCCGCCATGACTTCGACGACCGGCTCGGTTCGCACCGTTGCGGATGCTGCCAACCGGATGAACGGGCAGATCTATTTTGACACAGACGAAAATCTGAATGCTGTATTCGATGGGCACGCCGAAGGAGATGCGCCCGGAGCAGCCATTGCCAAGGCATTCGCATCGACGACCATTGAGAACTATTCCGAGATGGTCGGCGCATATTTTGCGCCTGTGCTTGGCGCCGTCGGCAAACAGGTCCGCTCCGGAATGGGAAAGATAGGTCTCGGAAAGGTCATGCAGTTTGTCGATGATGTCTCCATGTCCGATGTCGGTCGCCTTATATCCGACTTCGAGCGGAATGCACAGTGGAACGGCTTATTCGGTGAATATGCCGAAGAAGTTGCCGGAGGTATCATGAATGCCCTTGTCGTCGGAGATCAGACGCTCGATACGGACGAAGATACCGGTGTGTTCAATCTCAACAACAACATTGATACATTCCTCGGCGTCTCGCTCATGGGTGGGTTCTTCAGTTCTGTGAAGACAGTCGGATATCGAACGCCCAAATACCGGGCCCGGCGCAGCATGAAACGTGCGGACCATCGTGCTGCCGCAGTTTTCGATGATCCCGAAAAGTGGAATGATCTCCGCAGCGCCATGGAGTCCGATGAAGGTATGGAACAGGCGCTCGTGCAGGTAGCAACCGATCCGGACCTGACAGAGAAGCAGAAGGCCGCCGTCCTCGAGTATGCAAAAGCCAAAATGTTCTATGACGGCATGTTGATGGGTGAATCCAAGCGACGCACCGACGAAAACTCCGATCCGGAACAGATTGATTCCGAACTTTCATTCGACAACGGCTATTCGCTTGAAACGCCGCAGGAGATGAATGATGCTCGGAACATGCTCGATTATCGAAGGGAGGAGGTTGCGCGGTATTTCGGCCTTACCGATTCGCAGGAGACGGACCAGTTCGTCGGCGATGATCCTCTTGCCAGGATCAGACAGCTGCGTGAACTGGGTGACGAAGAAGGTGCGCAACATCTCATGGACTATGTGAATGCCAGAGCTACTTATGACGGCATGATGCAGCGCATCCAGGATGACATTGACGGGCGTGTCGATGCCAGCCAGGCATTGATCGACAGCCATGTCAATTCGGAAGACGGCATGGTGCATCCGGCGACACTGAACGTCGACGATCGCAAGGTGTACATCGTATCGGGAACTGTCTCCATGACGGCCGACGGCACCATGATAGACCGTGATGCTTCGGATGAGAGTGTGGTGATCCGGGATGCGGAGACCGGGAAGCTGGAGTTTGCCGCGCCCTCGGCATTCAGTCACGTCGGGATGCCGGAAGACCCGGCCAGGGAAATGCAGGCATTGCAGGTTCAGATCGAAGAGGAACAAGCGCAGCAGGCTGCCGACAAGATCGATGGCGTCGTGCCGTTCCATCCGGGATATGGATATATCCTTACGGATGACCAAGGCATTGAGCATACAGCATACATGATTGCTGACAATGGTGATGGAAGCGTTCAGGTTACAATCGACGATGACCAGACGCCCGTTAATATGGCCAAGGAGCAGATCCAGCAAATGGTGGATGCCACGAATATGTCTCGTCTGCAGCAGTACCTCCAGCAACAGGCAAGCGAAAGAGCCGAACTTGCTATGGAAGAACAGCCGGACATCCCGTCATCGGTCCTTGATCGTATACCGAAAGATGAGCAGGGAGAGCCGCTCTATGAACAGGTGGACAGCGACACGGCATGGGATGCCATTGTCGAGCAGACGCAGGGAGATGAAGCTATGGCGCAGAATGTAGCCGACGCCATGCTTGCCGACAAGGAATCCGAGCTGAAGCGAATCGAGAAAACGAAGCCGAAAGGCGGTATATCCGTTGCTGAAAAGATTGCGGCAGAGAGGGAAAGAAAGTCGGCCATAGATCAGGCAAAGCAGCAGGTAGAGATATGGGAGCGTATCTCCACTACAGCCAGCCGCCGAAAGGCAGAGGAGGAAGCACAGCGCAGACGACAGGCCGAGGACGCTGCCGCGCTCAAGAAGGTTGAAGATGAAAAGCTCCGGGCGGAGCGTGAGGAAGAGGAGCGCATCAGACGTGAAGCGCTCAATGGTGTTCCCGACATCGTGGACGACATCCCGCAAGACGCACGGGCGCGAGGCTATCGCCGGGTAAACGGCTATAAGGTTGACCGACAAGAGCCGGTACCGGCTCTGCGTGGCAGGACGGTAGAAGTGAAATTCAGCAACAACATCATCCCGGGTGGTCGTGTCGCAGTCATTGAAGTTGACCAGCTGCAGCCAAGTCATTTGAGAGGTATCCGCAACCCGATGCACTTCATAGACGAGGCTCAACCCAAAGAGCGAAACGACGCTGCCAGCGTTCTCTCTGCCGACGAAATAGCAAGAAATATCAGACCCGAAGAAATCACGTCGTCCGTAACCGCCTATACGGGTGCGCCGACAGTGAATGTGCGCGGAGAAGTGATACAAGGCAACAACCGCAGTTCCGCCCTGCGTCAGATGTGGAATAGCCATCCGGAGCAGGCAGAACAATACAGGCAGTACATTAAAGAGCATGCCGACGAGTTTGGATTGAAAGCCGAGGAGATCGACGCAATGGAGCGTCCCGTGCTGGTGAATATGCTCGATGTGGAAGATGCGGATGCAATTACGCTTGGGCAGTTCGTTGCACAAGACATTGAAAGCGGTGGTATCGAGCGGATCAAGCCCAAGAACGCAGTCAGGAAAATGGGCGCGGAAATGCGCTCGTTCGCCAACCTGCTGCTCCGTTCCGTGGACGATGAGACTTCTTTTGCCGGCTTGGTGGATGCAAACGGAGCAGAGACTCTGCGTTGGATGCATCAGCGCGGCTACATTACTCCTACACAGTACAAGAGTGCGTTTGACAGCAAAGGCGCAATTACTGCCGAAGCCAAGAACGATTTGAAGGGCGTCATGTACCAGAGCATATTCAAGGGCGGCAATACCCGGCTGGAAGAGATGTTCAACACCATGCCGTCGAAGGCACAACGTGCCATCCTTGCAACAGCATTCAGGGATTATGAAAGCCCGAATACGGAACGAATGCTGGATGAGATACAGAACTCGATCAGAGCTTACAACGCGATGTCGCATGATGCGGCATTTGCTGCGGCCGGGAACTGGAAGGAGGCACGAATGGCTGTTGAAGGCTGGAAAAAACAATATGTAATGGATGATGTTACCGGTGAAAGTTTCCTGCCTGCCGAGAAATTCAGTAACTTCGCACTGCATCTGGCCACGATGTACAAAGGCGAGAGCCAAGGTATTATTCAGAACACATTTAACCGTCTGTATGACCTTATTCAGGGCACGCAGGAAGAAAATCTGTTCGAGCAGCCGGACAACACGCCAAGGACGCTCGTGCAGGCAATCAAAGAAGTATTAAACATCGACTATAATGGACAACCTCGAAGTAATGTATTGGCTGGCGATAGTACAGCAAGCCAAAGAGGGCGACAAGGAGGCACAGGAACTCTTGCGCCAGGAAGACGAGTTCAGAACGGAGGCGGGACAACCGACCGTACAGGAAGCCTTGAGGCAGAAAGCGGAACAGGCGGCGCATCCCTACATCAACCCGAATCCGGACGAGCGGGATTTGAACAAAATCCTGATGGAGGACGGAAAGGAAACAGCACAGGAATGGCTAATGACGCAACCTGAAACATGGAGGGAAGCAATGACCGAATCGATTTACGAGTGTTTGAAGAGGGGTTGGACACTTCATATAGGTCATATTCAGATGATAGCGAGAGAACTCGACGCGAAGCGGAATCCGAAAGGCTGGTAAACATTGCCAAGCAACATGGACTGTTCGTCTCTGACGAGATTATCAAGTCTTTTACAGGCAAAGTAGCAAAACGAACAGGCGAAAGCGCTGTTTACATTGACAAAGAGGCAGGAAAGGTAACAAAGGTCAAAGACCCATACGCCAAGTCTGCCATGAAGAGTGGCGTACAACCCGAAGATGCGGCCTTTGAACATCTTGTGCATAACCTTCTATTCCCTGAAACCGCCTACACATTGGTTGGTATCAGCGAGAATTTGGGCGATGTGCGTATTGTGCTTTCTCAGGACTTTGTACAGTCCAAAGGACAACCAACAAAGGAACAGATTGCTAAAGCGCTTGCCGCAAAAGGTTTATTCCCGGAAGATAACTACTCTTTCGGTAATGAGTTTGTGTCTGTGACCGATGTAGAGGGCGATAATGTCCTTTTGGGAGAAGATGGTACAGTTTACTTCATTGACCCTATTATCCGTTTCAAAAAGCCCTTGAGAGAGGTTGTCGTCGCGCTCGGCGGAGTCGAAAAACAAGCTCCGACTATCGGCGAGCAGGTGCGGGCAGCTGAAACGGAGGTAGACACCCACCCTACTGACAAGCAAAAAGAGGCAGGCAACTACAAGAAAGGACACGTACAAGTAGGGACCTTTAATGTCACGATCGAGAATCCGAAGGGTTCGATCCGCAGCGGTATTGATGCCAACGGGAACAGGTGGGAAACCGCCATGCAAAACACCTACGGCTATATTCGTGGTACGAAGGGCGTGGACGGGGACCACATAGATGTTTTCCTGGCTGATGATATTGACGGCTGGGACGGTCGTCGGGTGTTTGTCATCGATCAATACAATGAGGACGGTACGTTTGACGAGCATAAGGTGATGCTTGGGTTCAACGATGAAGCCGACGCACAGCGTGCATATCTTTCCAATTATGAAGCCGGATGGGCCGACAGTCGCAAGATTGTATGCACGTCGGTGAACATGGAAGACTTTGAGAAGTGGATCGACAGCAGCCATCGTAAAACAAAGCCATTCGCTGAATACAAAGGCGTAAAAAAGGAGACAGAGCAATCCGAAATTCCTTATACGACCGCCGATGAATTTATCGCAGCGTCACGAAATGAGATCGCAAACTCTATACGCCCAGACGAAATAGATATTCCCAAATTAAAGAGTATAATTGAGAGGGCATTAAATAGAGGGAAAGATAGACATACTGTTGACGATAAACTTGGGTACAAATCAGACTATGCAACATTGTCTGGTTTATATCAGTCTGAAAAATCGTTACTCAAAAAGTATGTAGAAAGACCTACATCGTGGATAGATGAAGAGGAAAAGACAGTTTACCATATCAGCTATGAGCCTGCACAGTATATCGGTAAGCCTGACATTGTACGAGTAATTAAAGATTATTTCCCGGAATCAAATCCATCAGAGCAAGAATCTGATACAAAATCAATAGAAGGATACACCGTTGAGCGTCGTTTCCATAAGAAGAACGGCACATATATCCATGCCGTGAAGTTTACCGAGCAAATGCCTCGTGAACGCTTCATGGAATTGAAAAAGCGTGTCAAGGACTTCGGCGGATATTATTCCTCGTTCGGAAAGGGGGGATTTATCTTCGACAACGAAGCAGATGCCCGCAAATTTGCCGAGGCTGTTCTTGATCAAAGTGGAGAGTTGCTCGAAGATTCGGCACCTGTAACTCTTTCCGAAACACGAAAGTTCACAGACCAGACCATCGAAAAGCCGGAACAGGAAACGACACAATCAAAACAGGAAGAAACTAACCCCAGCGGCAACCGTCTCGTTACTGATGAAAGGTACGAGGAGCTGAAAAGACGGATGCGGGCCAAGCTGGAACAGCTCAATATGGGGATAGACCCCGAAATGCTTGCAATAGGCACCGAGATGGCCGTATACCATATCGAGAAGGGCGCCCGCAAGTTCGCAGAATATGCGAAGGCGATGATTGCCGACCTCGGTGATGCGGTGCGTCCCTATCTCAAATCGTTCTACAACGGTGCGCGAGATCTCCCTGAGGTTGTCGACAGCGGCATGGCGGGCGATATGACCGCTTATGATGAGGTGCGGACATTCGACGTTGCCAACTTTGACAAGGAGGCTGTCGATTCAATGGCTACCGCCGAGGCGATCGTCGCAGAACAGAAGATAGGCCGACAGGCCGCGGAGGCAAAACAGGAAATCATAGCAGTACGCAACACGGAAAGAAGAAAAAGAGATGAACAGACAACAGCAGATACGGAAGTTGTTGCAGGCGAAGCAGAGACTTTTGCAAGCCAAGCGCAAAGCGACATCGAAACTGCAACAGATGAGCGACAAATCAACGAAACAGTCGCAGGCATAGACACTCAAGTCGAGAAAGTAAACAAGCAGCTTGCCCTGCTCGGATATTACGAGGCGGAGTTTGATGACAAGGATTTCAATGAGGCATACGGCTACATGCGTAATGCCGAGAAGAAAGCCGTCAAGGACGCCAATTCTCTCGCCAAACGGCTTATCCGGGATTTGGGTATTGATCCGGATACGATCGTCGACCGAAGAGGCAAAAAACGCAGAAGCTACGCAGATGCCAACATTGCGCCTGCCGGTGGAGAGGTGTCCATCCGTTTGCCTTTGGTCCAAAATAGAGAATTATACATCTGCATAAGTCTCGATCCGGACTATCGCGGCGGAGCGGAAAAGAGAAACAACCTGTTCGTCGAACACTCCTTCTTCCGCATAGAGGACCCTACCGGAAGCGGATATGCCGGTCGGTATATCGGCAGGAACAACTGGGTGAATCCTGATAAGACTTATGCGGACCTGCTTGATGCCATTCGGGCTGAGATTATTTTGGTGGCACCGGAATATGATCTTCCGTCCCGCAGCAATTCCATAGCGGAAGAAACTCCCAAAGCGACGAGGAAATCCCGAAAAAAAGATGTATCTTCGTCAACGGGTGATGTCTCTGTTGCCGATCTGTTTTCGGGCCTGGATGACAATGGAGTGACCAAATCGAGCGATAATGATGCGCCCGTAGATACTGAAACCAAAAAAGATTCGGGAAATGGATTACAGAGAGATGATGCAGGCAGCTCCGAAGGGCTGCGAGCCGACGGTGGTAGACACGAAGAGCGATTATCAGGAGGCGCTCGAGAGAGTGGCGAAAGCCAATCGGAAGAAGGTCGAGGACCTGACACCGGAAGAGGAAGAGGAAGCGATGCGGTCGATCGGGCTGTGCGACCTCGATTTTCTGATTCCGTAACAAATCCCAAGAACACCCGGAACAACCATTCGGAGCGTGGAGCAAGCCATGCCCCTGCCTCGGCAGATGCAAGAATTGCGGCCAACTTCAAGGCTATTGAGCTGGCCAAGCAACTCGTCGAGAACGGAGAGGAGGCAACCCCCGAACAGATGCAGGTGCTGCGCAGGTACAGCGGTTGGGGCGGCCTGGGCAAGGTGTTCAACGAGAGCGCCAACTATACGCAGAACGGCGTTCAGCATTGGAATGAGCCGACACCCGAAAACAAACGTCTGCGTGAACTCATTGGTGAGCATGCCTATCGGCAGGCTGCAATGAGCGGTAACAGCGCCTATTACACTCCCACCTACATCATTGACACCCTATGGGACATTGCACGGCAAATGGGCTTCGAGGGCGGCAACATCCTTGAAGGTTCAGCAGGCATCGGCAGTATTCTCCAGCAGATGCCGGCCGACATCAGTGAACGCAGCGACATACATGCCATAGAGATAGACGAAACATCGGGCACGATCCTTTCGTTGTTGTACCCCGATGCGAAGGTGGACATACAAGGCTTTGAGAAGACCCGCATCCCGAACGGCAGCGTAGACCTGGCCATCACCAACGTACCGTTTGTCACGGGACTGAATGTGGAGGATACGACAGGCGACAAAGACCTTTCCAGAAAATTCCGAAACATACATGATTTCTGTATCGCCAAGAACGTGCGCAAGTTGCGTGAGGGCGGTATCGGAATCTTCATAACCTCCAACGGAACACTCGACAACAGCAGAAAGCTGCGGGAGTGGGTTGTCGGTGCCGGAGGCGCTGATTTTGTCGGGGCCTTCCGAATGAACAATCAAACATTCGGAGGTACGTCCGTGACGTCAGACATCATCGTCATCAGAAAGAGGGTGAACGGTCGTAAGTCTCCATACGCCATTGATGTGAGCACCGTTACGGGTGAACGCACGGTGCAATACGAAACCGGCGAGACCCGCAAGATAAAGGGGCAGGACGTTCCAGTTGTCAAGCAGCTGGCCATGGATTACAACCGCTATTTCATCGAACACCCCGAGAATATGGCCGGTGTGATGCGTTTCGGTTTTGAGGAGGGCGATACATTCAGACCGACCTCCAAAGGACTTTTCCCGACAAGAGGCAAAAACCAGGAGCAGATGTTGACGGATTTTGTCAACAGTTTCTCCGGCAAGCAGTTGACAGAAGATGCGGACCAGCCCGTTACCGGACCAGCTGACAGCCGTTTTGTAGAGGACAAGTCGTCGGACGGCAGGAAGATAGGTGAAATGTATGTCAATGACGGTAAGCTCGTCATTGCCAACATCGGAGGCTATTATCCTCTCGAGGTGAACGGCAACAAGGTCAAGGGACATACGAAAGTCGAGTGTTTCAATGCTTATGCGGCCATCAAGAAAGCTCTTGCCGATCTTCTCGACTATCAGATCAACAACGAGGGTGACGGTGGCCTGCGGCCTTTGCTTGAACGGCTCAATCAAGCATACGATGATTTTGTAGCCACATACGGACATTTCAACAAGAATACCGCCATTGCATTCCTCCGCAATGACGTGGACTACCCTAACGTATTTGCTCTTGAGAAGTACGATGAAACCACCGACGTTTCCGGTCGGGAAGAACGGCATTTCGGCAAGACAGACGTCTTCAGCAAGAGAGTTGTCGAGAAGGAGAAGGAACCTACCCCAACCAATGTCAAGGACGGTATCATTGCAAGCGTATTCAAATTCGGGCGCATTGATGTTCCTTACATTGCCGGACAACTCGGAGAACCGACGGAAGAAATAAGGCGTGACATCATCGACAACGGCTATGGATTTGAGGACCCTTTGACGAAGCAACTGGAGTTGTCGTATCAGTATTTGAGCGGCAATGTGCGTGAGAAGCTCCGCCAGGCGCAGGAAAACAACGAGAACGGCCTCTATGACGGCAATATCAAGGCACTGCAGGAGGTATTGCCAATGGACATCCCAGCCCACCTGATAGACTTCACGCTTGGCTCGTCGTGGATCGACCCAAAGCTCTATGAGGAATATGTGCAGGATCGCACCGACATTCCCGTGCGCTTTACTTCCGCCGGTGGCACGTGGGTCATGACGACGCCCGATTATGGCCTGGCCAAGGAGAAAAATCGCTCTATGGGTATTGTTAGCCAGATGTTGCACAAAACCATCATGGGACATACCCTCATTGAAGCAGCCATTCAGAACAGAACGATCACCGTATCGGAGACAAAACGCAGATGGGACGGGACGACAGAAACTGTCACAGACAAAGAGGCAACACAGGCCTGTGCGGCCAAAATTGACGACATACGTCAAGACTTCAGGGACTGGGCAAGGCAGAAGATGCAGGAAGACGCGGAAATGTCGGCGCAGATCGAGCGTGTCTACAATGACACGTTCAACAACTATGTGCCCATGAGCATCCCCGATGAATTTGTGCCGGAGTATTTCGGCGGAGCATCGCATGTGTTCAAGATGCGCCCGCATCAGGGCCGGGCCATTGTCCGCGGAACCATGCAGCCGCTGATGCTTGCCCATGAAGTAGGAACGGGCAAGACATTCACGCTCATTTCCACAGCCATGGAGATGCGCAGACTTGGAACAGCCCGTAAGCCTATGATAGTCGTGCAAAACGCTACTGTCGGGCAGTTTGTGGCAAGTGCGAAAGAGCTTTACCCCAACGCCAAGATACTGACACTCGAAGAAGCAGACCGCAGCGCGGAGGGCAGAAAGAATTTCTATGCCAAGATACGGTACAACGATTGGGACATGATCGTCGTCCCTCAATCGACGTTCGAGTTTATTCCCGACAGCGAAGAGCGGCAGATGGCATTTGTACAAGACAGAATCGACGAGAAGATGCTCGTTCTTGAACAGATGAAAGGTGCCGACCCGCGGGGGAACAATGCAATCACCCGACAGGCAAAGCGAGAGATCGAGCAGTTGCGCGAGCAACTTGCGGGAATTACGGAGGAGGCATCCAGGAAGCGAACCGCAAAAGACCTGAAAAAAGAGGCCATTGACCGACAGAACGCCGAGGTGAGAGCCCGGGAAATGCTCGACCGTCGCACTGACGACGTGGAGAACTTCGATGATATGGGTATTGACGCCCTGCTTGTGGATGAGGCTCACGAATACAAGCACCTCGGATTTGCCACGGCCATGCAGCGAGGAGTAAAAGGTGTGGACCCCTCATACAGCAAGAAGTCGCAAGGTGTTTATCTGAAGACACAGGCCGTATTGGAGAAAAACAACGGCCGGAATGTCATATTTGCAACCGGCACGCCTATCAGCAACACCGCCGCCGAAATATGGACGTTCATGCGTTACCTTATGCCGTCCGACACCATGAAGGAATATGGCATCTATTACTTCGATGATTTTGTGCGGAACTTCGGAAACATCCAACAGATGCTGGAGTTCACCACGAGCGGCAAGTTTAAGGAAAACAACCGGTTTGCGGGATATGTCAACCTGCCCGAACTTGTCCGTATATGGTCGGGAGTATGCGATACCATGCTGACGAGAGAAGCAGAGGATGTGAGCAACAAAATACCCGAATTAGAGGGTGGAAGGGCGCAGGACATCTACCTGCCGCAGACCAAGGCTCTGCGAAGCATCATGAAGTATGTCAAGGCGCAACTCGAGGAATACGAGAAAATGAGCGGCAAGGAGAAGAAAGAGAACAGCCACATACCGCTCACGATGTACGGTATCGCCAAAGCTGCCGCCGTTGATGCGCGGCTTGTACAACACGATGCGGAGGACGATCCCAACAGCAAGACCAACGAGGCTGTACGGCAGACCTTGCGTTCGCTGAAGGAGACGGAAAGCTATAAGGGAACTGTTGCCCTATTTGCCGATAACTATCAAAACAAGCAAAGCGGCTTCAACCTCTATGACGACATCAGAGACAAATTGATAGCGGCAGGCGTCCCGGCCGGGCAGATAGTGGTAATGCGATCAGGCATGGCCGTCAAGAAGAAACTTGAAATCTTCGACAAGGTAAACAAGGGTGAGATACGTGTAATCCTCGGATCGACATTTACTCTTGGAACAGGCGTAAATATTCAGGAGCGTCTGCATACTCTTATTCACCTCGATGCTCCGAACCGGCCGATGGACTACACGCAACGAAACGGTCGTATCCTGCGGCAAGGGAACAGACATAAATCCATGGGAATACCCGTGCGCATTCTTCGTTTCGGCGTGGAAGACAGTCTTGATGTGACTGCTTATCAGCGGTTGAAAACGAAAGGAGCCATTGCCGACAGCATTATGAATGGCAAGGAGTTGATGATGAACAGCATGTCCAATCGCGTGCTGGAGGAGGAAGAAGATGTGTTCGGCGACACCGTGGCGCAACTTTCCGGCAGCGAATATGCCATGTTGAAAAACAATGCCGAGAAGAATGTGCGCAAGTATGAGAGCCGCAAAAAGCAATGGGAAGCGGACCAAACCTATATCCACAATGCCAAACCGAAATTCAAGGCTCTCATCGCCCAAGCTGAAAAGACGGCCAAAGAGCAACGAGGTTATTTGGATAAGGTCAAAAAGGCATTCCCGAATGGAACTTTCTCCGAGATCAAGGCCGGAAGCCACACCTTCCCCTCTGTTGATGCGATGTCCGACTACATCAAAGACCACAATAAGAGCATTACGGATGCAGCCAAACAGGCAAAGGAGGGAAAGGATGCCTCCGGCGAGACCCGCTCGCTCTCCATCTCATTGGGTGGTTTCACATTCGTCGTGCAGACCAGGATTACCAGCGAAACGTCACGAGTCGGAGGCCAACTGTTTACGGAAACACACCGAAGCATGGTTTACTCTTGCCCCGAACTCGGGCTGTCGGATGTCCCCGTACATCAATCCCTGCTCCGTAATGCCATTGATGACATTGTGGAGAACGTGATTACGGGAAAAGACTTTGCCGAGAGAGCAGAAGCAGCAGAACGCAGCGCGGCACACAACCGTTCAGAGCTCGAGCAGATCGAGAAGAGAGAGGGCGTGCCTTTTGAGTTTGCCCGAGAATTGGAGGATGCCAAGAAAAAATACCTGGAATACTCCGACGCCATGCGCAAGGAGATGGCGGAGAAAGAGGCAAAATATGCTCAGATGGATGCCGGTATTGAGGCTGCGGATGATATCTCTGTATCCGAAGAAGATTCCGAGCTATATCGTGAGGCAGACGATGTTCAGAACGAGACTAATGAGAAGTTCAACAATGAACTGCAACAACAGATAAAGGCTCTCTATGCGCAATACGAGCTTGCAGACATAATTGAGAAAGCAGATGTCGGGCTCATAACATTCGACAATTATTACAAAGCTACAGAGGCCGTATTTGATGAGACGGAGCGTCCTAATCGGGCACCTGATCATGTCTCATATCAATACGACAACCCGGACCGGATATCATCAGAATATTGGTACGGAGAAGATGGTGGCGGCAAATATGTAATTAGAGGGTCTGACCATTGGAGCCATTATTTTAATCCGTCAATAGCATCATGCCGCTGGTATTACAGACCGGCTAATTCTGATAGCGAATATGACTATAAGCGAATTCCTCGAAATTTGTATGATAGTAGAGGAAATTCACGTATTCTGTATGGCAAAACGTATCTGAAAGATATGAAAATACGGCCCGGAGCTGAAATGGAATTTGATCCGGAGTTTGTATTAAAGCGTGAAAAACGGAAAACAGATTGTGTCAAGTCTATTATTGATAGGCTTCATCTTGACAATGTTGAGATAGAGACACACGCGATAGTCATGAAGAATGGTCAAGGGAAGAGACATCATCCTAAAGGTTTTTATACCAAGAGCACGGGCAAAATCACGATCGTACTGCCCAACAACAGGAATGCAGCCGACGTCGAAATGACCCTTCTTCACGAGGCTGTTGCACACTACGGCTTGCGTCGGATGTTCGGAAAGCAGTTCGACACTTTCCTCGACAACGTATTCAACAATGCAGACAAGGATGTGCGCGGCCGCATTGTTGAACTGTCGAAGAGGAATGGATGGAATTTCCGAACCGCTACGGAGGAGTACCTCGCAAGCCTGGCCGAAACCACCAATTTTGAGCATGCTCGCAACAGTGGGTGGTGGAAGAGGATAAAAGAGTTCTTCTTCGATATGCTCCGGAGCTTGGGATTCTCAAACATAAACGGAGTAACCCTTACCGATAATGAACTCCGTTATGTGTTGTGGAGAAGTTATGAGAATCTGAAAGAGAACAAGTACGACAATCTGTTCAGCGAAGCTGCGGATGTTGCCAAACAATACGAACTCGGTGTCGGAGAGAATTCTCATATTGAGGATAACGGGTCGACGACTGCCGATCAGCTGTTCCGGGATGGATCTCCTGAAGGTCGCGAGCGGGCAATGGCCAGACAACGCTATGAGGAAAGAGTACGGCGTGGAATGTATCAGACGCAGGAAGCTCTGCAGGACAGCATGCTCGGATTAAAAGAGGCAATGGATGCCATTCTCCGAGGTGAGGGTATAGAAGGGTATATCGAGGATGTAGACGGCTATGAGAATGCCTATTTGGGCGAAAACCGGCTTTCGAGCGTGAATAAGGCCGAAGCGGATGCATTTGCCCATCTGGTATTCAGACCGCTGCTTGATGAGGTGGCAAAACTTGCCCCGTCTGATAAGGATCGCATCGAATTGACCGATTACATGATGGCCAAACATGGTCTTGAGCGTAACCGGGTCATGGCTGAACGGGATGCGCAGGAGGCATACGAAGATACTCAAAAGGAACATCCTCACAGTAAAAAAACCGTACAGGCCTTCATCAGCGAATTCCGTCGCAGGGATTATGCCGGTCTGACGGCCCTGACCTATGAGAAGGATGTGGCGACCGCAGAGGCTATCGCCCAGCAGATGGTTGATGATTTTGAGGAGACGCATGACACCGAAGAATTGTGGCGAAGAACCAGGTCCGTCACCGATATGATTCTGTCGAAACAGTATGAATGCGGCATGATGTCCAAAGCGACATACGATAAGATTCGAGATATGTATGAATTCTATATTCCCTTGCGAGGATTCGACGAAAAAACCAGCGGAGAGGAATATGCGTACCTTACGAATCGAGACAGTGCTTTCAATGCCCCGATCAGGAAGGCAGAAGGACGCTCATCGAAGGCTGACGATCCGTTTGCGAATCTGCAGTCCATGGCAGAAAATGCCATCATGCTGGGAAATAGAAACAAGCTCGTGAAACAGCGGTTCTTGAACTTCGTACTCAATCATCCGAGTGATCTTGTCAGTGTCAGCGATCTTTGGATAATGTATGATGATGCCGCAGCTACATGGGTTCCGGTATTCCCCGACAATATCGAGATGAAGGACACCGCCGATGAAGTAGAGCAGAAACTGCACGATTTCGAGACCAGGATGAAACAACTCGCCGAGGAAGAACCTGATCGTTACAAACGAGGGAAAGATGCAATAGATATCCCCTATCGTATCGTGGATCAGCGCGACCTGCGGCAGCATCAGGTCGTAGTAAGACGGGGAGGCCGTAGCTATGTTCTTACGATCAACGGCAATCCTCGTGCGGCGCAAGCCATCAATGGGTTGACCAACCCTGATAATGATATTTCGGGGGCCATAGGTGTCATATTGAAACTCGCAGAGAGAGTTAACCGTGAGTTGAGCGCGTTCTACACCACACGTAATCCGGACTTTATCATTTCCAACTTTCTGCGTGATATGCTCTATGCCAACAGCATGGTTTGGATCAAGGAAAGGCCTAACTACGCCTTACGTTTCCACAGAAACCACGCAATGGTAAACCCTGCGATGATGAAGATTCTGTTTGCGAAGCATAGGAAAGGCACTCTTGACATGGGCAACAAGATCGAGTCGATGTTCTATCAGTTCATGATGAACGGAGGAGAAACCGGATATACCAATATACGGGATATCGAACAGCATAAGAATGATATACGCCGGGAGTTGAAAAAAGCCAATGGCAAACTGCCGATTCGTAAAGCGTGGGATTTGCTTGGAGAACGATTTGACGAGTTCAACAGAGCCATTGAGAATAGCGCCCGTTTTGCGGCTTTCCTCACTTCAAGGGAAATGGGCCGCAGCATAGACCGGGCAATATACGACGCCAAGGAGATAAGCGTAAACTTCAATAAGAAAGGAAGCGGATCGAAATTTATCAATGCGCATGGACAGACAAATGCCGGTAAGGCTGCCTCTCTTCTGTCGGGACTTGGTCGAGTTGGATTTATATTCTGGAATGCAGCGATACAAGGTACGACCAACTTCGGACGGCAAGCCAAGCGTCATCCGGCCAAATCGATTGCCGGTGTTGCCGCCATGTTCCTGTTGGGGGCTGTCATTGCCGGCATTGGCCACGGAGATGACGACGAGGAGAAGAATAGCTACTGGAACATGCCCGAATATGTGCGTCGAAGCAACATCTTATTCCGGGCCGGAGATCAATGGATCAGCATTCCGCTTCCGGTGGAGTACCGTGCGATATACGGTCTTGGAGAGCTGATGTCAAGTACATTAAGCGGCAAAGAGCATTATTCGGATACCGAACTTGCCGAAGCTATCATGGGTCAGGTCTCACAGATTCTGCCGATTGACTTCATGGAAGGCGGCGGAGGTGTACATGCGTTTGTTCCAAGTGCTGCAAAGCCATTTGCGGAGGTGTTGGCCAACAAGAGCTGGACCGGACTTCCCATATACAAGGATACTCCTTTCAACAAGGACATGCCCGAATGGACAAAGGCATACAAGAGTGCAAACAGTCATCTTGTAGATCTCGCAGCAGTTTTGAATGAAGTATCAGGTGGTGACAGATACACCAAGGGCGCGATTGACATCAATCCGTCAAAGGTCGAATATCTGCTGAATGGGTATTTCGGCGGTGTATCCAGCACCATCGACAAACTGGTCAAAACAACGGAAACGCTGTTGGGTGCCCGGGAGTACGATCCCCGCAGTTTTCTGATCCTGAATCGCATTCTCAAGAACGGTGATGAGCGGACTGAATATCGAGCTATCAACAATGAGTATTTCAGGGCCAAGGAGGAGCATGACAGACTGCAACAGAGGCTTCGGAATTATGATAACGATACAAACAAAGGTATTTTCGATTATGCCGAAAAGATTAATTTTCTGTATAATTCTCCCGAATACGCCCGGTATGAGATATTTGAATCATATCGTCCCGAAATAAACTATCTGTATAATAAGCTCAAAGACATTACCGATCCTGAAGAATACCGTGAGGTGGAACAGGAACTCAATGAGGCAAAACGGGCTTTGGTTGAAGAGTTGAAAGAAGCGATATAGAGTAATAGATAAAACGTGCAGCCCATTTGTGTCCGTTATATTTGCATGACAACACAAATGGCTGCACAACAGATTACAATATGGCAGAAGAAAGGCTGATACCGTTAAGCAGGATACGTCCGGAGCAGGAGATGGATTCCGTCGTTGCGTCGAAACAGTTTGGCGACCGCCGCGCATTCAGCATCCTGATGGAGGCACAGCAGTACTGGAGTAACATGAGTCGGTTCCGGCGAGACCGGGAGCGAAACAAGAGATATGCCTACGGTGAACAGTGGAAGGATATTGTCGTTGTTGACGGCAATGAGATGACGGAAGAGGAATACATCTATTCACAAGGCAGCGTGCCTTTGAAAAACAACCTCATCCGTCGTCTGGTCCGAAATGTTCTCGGTGTTTACCGGAGCCAGTCCAAGGAGCCTACTTGTACGGCCCGCGACCGTGATGAGCAGAAGCTCGGCGAGACAATGAGCACGATCCTGCAATGCAACATGCAGGTAAACCGTATGACCGAAGTAAATGCCCGGACCATGGAGGAGTTCCTGATAAGCGGGCTGATTGTTCATCGCAAATGGTTCGGGTGGCGTAATGACAAATGTGACTGCTGGACCGACTATGTCAATCCCAACAATTTTTTCATCGACAACAACATGCGTGACTTCCGAGGCTGGGATGTAAGTTGCCTCGGAGAAGTCCATGATGTAAGTTTCGAGACCTTGTGCGGACAGTTTGCCGAAACGCCCCAGCAATACGAGTTGCTCGCCCGAATATATGCGGCGGCAAGAGATAAACGCAACATCGCCACCACATGCGAGAATTTCGGGTATTCGCGTCCAAAAAATTATGACTTTCTCTTCACGAGTGACCCTGGTAGGTGCCGAGTCATTGAAGTATGGCGCAAGGAGAGCAAGCCGCGTTATCGGTGCCATGATTACAACAACGGAGACATCTACAAAGTGGACGTCGAAGATTACCACGACATGGTCGAGGCGGTCAATGAGGAGCGCATACGCAAAGGCCTTGCCGCAGGCATGCCCATGGATGAGATACCGCTAATCAAGGCAAAGTGGTTCATTGACGACTATTGGTACTTCTACTATCTCACTCCGTTCGGGCATATTCTTAAGGAGGGAGAAACTCCTTATGAGCACAAAAGCCACCCATACGTGTTCAAGGCCTATCCGTTCATCGACGGAGAGATTCATTCATTCGTGGCCGATGTGATCGACCAGCAACGGTACACCAATCGGCTTATCACGCTTTACGATTGGATTATGCGAGCCAGCGCCAAAGGTGTGCTGCTGTTCCCGGAGGAGTGCCTTCCCACGGGTATGGACATCAACGACATTGCGGACGAGTGGAGCCGGTTCAACGGAGTAATTGCCATAAAGACCAAAGGGAATGCACAAGTACCGCAACAGATAGCCAACAACTCCACAAACATTGGCATATCGGAGTTGTTGAACATACAGTTGAAGTTTTTTGAGGACATCTCCGGTGTAAACGGCGCACTACAAGGGAAACCGGGATTCTCGGGCATGAGCGCAAGCCTGTACAGCCAGCAGACACAGAATGCCACGACCTCCCTGCTCGACCTGCTCGACAGTTTCAGCATGTTTGTTATTGACGCCGCGTACAAGGACGTAAAGAACATCCAGCAATTTTACGATACGAAGCGGGTATTCAACATCTCGGGCAAAAACGGGGCGCAGATCGAGTATGATCCGAAAAAGATTCGGGACGTCGAGTTCGACTTAAGCATTGTCGAAAGCACCTCTACGCCTGTATATCGGCAGATGGCCAACGAGTTTCTCATGGAGATATGGAAGAGTGGTCAAATATCCCTGCAGCAACTCCTGCAACATGGCGACTTTCCGTTTGCCGATGAACTGTTGCAGAGCCTGCAAAGCCAGCAGGAACAGCTTGAGAGAGGCGAAAACCCCGATGGCCTTTCTCCCGAGCTACTGGCACAGGTACGGCAAGGGGCTAACATGAATGCCGTCAACCAGGCGCATCAGATGTTGCGTCGGAGCGCATAATCAGGGGAGGACAGTCCTCCCCTATTTGTTGCGCTGCAGCCATTCGAGGTATCTGTGGAATTGACTGGTCAGATTCTCTCGCTCATGGCCTCCCCTCCCGCTGCCGTCAGCAGTGTAGTAGATGCAGTGCCGCGGAATGGACGGGACATTGGCATTACGTGAGATATATCCCTTTCGCCGAAGGATGCGGAAGTTCCGTCTGTCCATAATCACCAGCTTGCCTTTTGCCGGAAGCACATAGTAGCGTTGTCCGTCTCGCTGATGGGCTTCATCCGCCCGTTTTACGGCCTCCCTGAACCGCAAATACGCTTTGAATTTCTTAAAAATGTTCATTGCTTGTTACTTTTGTTATACTCAAATGGTTGCTTCTGAAATAGCCCTATTCTTCACATGACGATGGATGCCCAGTATACGTTTGCATTCCGTCGGCATATCCATCTCGTAGAAGCAGATGTGCATTCCGATTGCCCTTGTCATGAGCAGGTCGTCGTGTTTTCCCGGAATAGCACCGAAGGAACTACCGACCTTTTCATAGGTGATGTATTCGTCGAGACACCGCACATCCCGTTCGACGTACATGGCTTCTCTGACGACCTTTACAAGCGTGGATATGATCATCGGCTTGGTGCTGACGTTCGTATGGAAACCATATTTGCGCGGCACCTTGTTGATGATGTCATCCTCGCTCTGTTTGCGGGCATACATGTTATTGTACACACCCTTAATCTGATTCAGAATATAGAACGACTGATCGCCGTCGACATTCCGGTTTTTATCTTTGGTCTCGGCCGTATTGCTTTCGATCACCAATAATGCGTTGTCGTAAAATGCGGCGATCTGCGCCGCTTTCCAGGCCAACCGGTCCATGTCGATATGTCCGTACCATTGGGCCACAACGGATGGCTTTCCGCCATCCATCATAAACAGCCGGTCAAATACGACGATCACTGACCAGTCTGCTTTTTTCCATCTTCCGCCAATATCGACAATCGTCAGATAGCGGTTGGCTATTTCTACCTGTTCGTCGATTTCGGGAAGCGCCCAAATCCACAGCATCCCCTGATGGTCCTCGGCAAAACGAATATTCCGTAGAGCATCTTCGCCTTCATCTGCATCGGCATATACATCTCCGATATAGCGTGGCGGCCTGCATGCGGGCCTTAACGCTTCCACCTTGTATTTGTCGAAGACACGCGCGCCGGAGTGAACAAAGGCCTCAATATCATCGGATGGATACTCCGAGGCCATCTGCCCGTGATCGTTGTACTTCGCGCGTTCCTTGATGTACCAGTTGATCCCCTCGAGCGTGGCTCCCATATTCCAAAGCCACCATAGATACCGGCCGCTCTCTTCTCGGGTCGAATTTTCGTTTTCATTGTTGCGGTTCTCGTAAAGATGAATCGCAAAAGCCACCAGATCGTCGATCGGCATGGAATATTTCTCAATATCGAACCACGACACGAACATCGCCTCGAACTGGGACTGTCCTCGTTTGGCAGCATCATACTCCCGCTGAAAGAAATTGCCCGTACCATTGGCCGTCGATTCATAAACAATCATGGTATACGGCTCCAGCAGAATACCCGAACAGGCCGATCGCACGATGTCTTCGGGACTTTTCCCGTCGGTCTTTTTCCATATTCCCACCTCGGAGCAATGCACGAGGTTGTAATCGCCGCCACGACAAGAATCCGGACGTTCCGCTGTGCCGAGTTTTACTTTGCAGTTGCGCTGGGGCACACGGAAAATTGCTCCGGATTTACCTACGGCAACCATTTTGGGCTCGTTGTTATCGTAACTGGCGCCCAATTCGTACAGCAGGCCTACGGGATAGCGCTTGATCATTCGGTCGAACATGTCTTTGATTTCGTCCGTCGCCGTTCCCTGGTGAGCAATAATAAGGGAGTTCAATCCTACTTTATGAACCAGCATGAGCCACGCCATGTAGAGCTGCGACACCGTGGAGCCGCCCCACTGTCGGGCTTTCAGCAGAATGATGCGGATGGGTTTCCCGGCGAGCCGTAACTCCTCAAGGCGCGCCACAAAGCGACGTTGCGGACGTGTTAGTTTGAAGAGCACGTCGTCTCCGCCTCCCTTGTTTTTGATGTATACGAACATCGCTGCCCAAAAACAGAAGTCGTACCGAATACGCACCCGAACGAACTGCTCAATGACCTTCATCCGCTCCGTTTCACTGTACTCGGAGTTGAGCACATTTATCGTAAACTTCTCAATACTGCCAGCCTTGATGAGTTTTGCAACGAGCGGAACCTGCAGCATCCCTACCGGTAGATACTGTGTGCGGATTGGGAAGTCGTCGATCGCTACCTTGCGCCGCTCTCCGACAGCTCCTTCACCCGTATAGGGATTGAACGGCGCATGAATCTCGGCATTGCGACGTTCATTCTCTCGGAGAATTTCCCTGATTGCATCAATCATGGCAACGGTTTATTGATGAAACCGATGAACAGCCCGACAAGATAGCAGTACAGATGCAGCCATCCGTTTACATTCGGAAAAGCAAATCCCAGGGCAATGTAGAACCATAGCCACAGTTGATAATATATCTTGCGCTCGGTCATGAATGCGATACGTCCCATTAGCGCATAACATACTCCAGACAATCCTATCGTTGGCAGAGAAAATGCGCCGGGAAGAATCGCCGACAGTGAATCCGCGGGAAATGATGCTGCAATTAAGAATGCTCCGAGCAGCGTCAGCCACGAAATATCATATAGGAACACGACAGACAGCAAACACCAGTCATTCATGAGTACGTGAGGGATTGAAACATGAAAAAAATGATAGGTCAGGCGATGGATAACGGGTGATCCGGAGCATATTCCCACACGATCTGCCGGCATGTCGAATCCGACGCAGAGAATAATCGTTAACGCGGAGATCGCAAGCGCTGCAGCCTTTGCCGCCTTTTCTCGTGCCATAGTTTCTTTGCTTTGTAGATGATAACCTTCGCAGACCCTGCCGTAAGATAAAATTTGGGAGCCGGTTCCTGCACCACGTAAAAGACCATCTCGTAGATAGACATCTCGGGATTCTCGGCCCGTAGTTTCAATACCCTGCGATATATCTCACGGAACATCTCACGCTTTGTCGGTCGCATGCGCTGAAGATTGTCTCCGCGCATCATGCTGGATATGACGATCGCAGCTCGTTCGGCACTTACCCAAAAGCGCCTGGATGGCATGTTTACAACACGATTGAAAATCTGCGGAAGATAGATCGTATCACACGATTCGATTTGCTCCAGGTAAGCGCGCATTATGTCTTCATCGCGTTCCCTGGCATACTCGAATACGCTCCCGTGATTCTTCATATCGTGCTATATATTAGAATAAAAGCCTATTCAAATTTAAGAAATACAAGAGTTAATAGATAAAAGAATCCGATGATCAGGAGAACGTATATTTGTCCGTAAGGAAAACGCAAATACCCACATAATGATGGAACAGACTGACATCAATCCTGTTAAATCCAAACGTGATTTGGCAAAAGAGAGAATGCAGGGGCGATACCCGGACATGAACTTCGACGACGACGATGTTTTTTTTGGTCGAATCAACGATGATTTCGACGATTACGACAAAAGAATCGCCGAATACAAACAGCGGGAAAAGACCTTCTCCGACATGTTCTCATCCGATCCTCGATCTGCCGCGTTCCTGATGAACTGGCGTGACGGAGAGGACCCGGCCGTCGGTCTCGTCCGGCAATTCGGCACCGAAATAAAGGAGGCTATCGACGATCCTGAACGACAGGAGCAGATCGCCGCAGCGAACAAGGAGTACGTCGAACGTGTCGCCAAGGAGAAGGAGTACGAAGAGATGTACACGAAGAACCTCGATGCTTCACTTGCCTATCTCGACCAGCTGCAGCGTGAGACCGGCATGACCGACGAGGAGATCGACAAGGTCATGCAATTTGTGGTATCGATTGTCCGCGACGGCGTACTGGGTAAATTCTCGCCCGAGACCATCGAAATGGCCCGCAAGGCCCTGAACCATGATGCAGACGTGACGCGAGCCAACCTGGAAGGTGAGGTTAAGGGGCGCAACGAGAAGATCGAGGAAAAGTTACGCAAGAGTAAAAAGGGTGACGGCACCGCGGCGTTGGATGGCAAGAATGGCTCGGCACGCCGCACTACCGTGCCCAATCTTGGTGCTCTTTCACAATACGGGGACGACAACCTAACGATTTGGGAGCGCGGAAAAGAAAAACGCACAAAGATTAACAACTAACAGATAACCATATTTTTAACCATTAATACATAAACACATGAGTAAAGTGAAGAAAGTATCGTGTTGGATGTGGAGTTTCATGCTCACCGTCCTTTCGATTGTGATCGGAGCTTCGTCCGGCGTGATGATGGCGAATGCCTCCGAGCTGCCCGATGCAGGTCTTACGACCGGAGGCGATGGCGGAGGCAGCGATCCCGCAGGTATTGCCACCGAATCGGCCGGCCGCAAGGATGGCGATCCCGAGTTCTACACCAAGGACATCGATCAGCGTATTACCAAGATTCGTCCGATGGCCACGCCCGTGGATCAAATCAGCCGTTACGCAAAGGCGCAGGCATGCGACAGCTTCGAGGTCAAATATTACAGCGTAGGTACCCGACCGATCAGCTGCAAGACGTCAAAGAAACTGGAGGCACAGTCTTCGGGAGCCAGCGTAGCGCTGGATGTCGACGATGTCAACATGTTCACGTTGGACGATACCATTCGTGTCGTTGGTGTCAAGGGCAAATACGACGAAAAGGGCAAGGCATATCCGGAGGATGACGATAACGTCCCTGATCTCGTCTTGTGTGTCTGTGGCCGCGATACCAACACCAGCAAGCCGATCGTATATGCGGTAAACGGCAACATGGATTCGACAACCAATCAGCCGATTTATGTTCCCGAGATTCCTACCGGCACGACGCTTGTCCGTATGGGCAAGGCCTGCGGTGAATTGGATGTGCAGACGGGCCGATTCAACAACATCCCCACCTCCGAGATTCAGTACTGTCAGAACTTCATGATCCAGATCGAGCAGTCCACTTTCGATAAGATTGCCTCCAAGGAGCTGGAAAACTGGTCGTTCACGGATATTGAAGAGGATGGTATCTACGACATGCGTCTGGCCATGGAGAACACCTACCTGTTCGGTGTGAAAAACAAGATTTACCATACCTCGAAGAATGGAATGATAACGTGGTTTACCGGTGGCATCTGGTATATGGCCGGAAAGGACATTGAAGTGGGCCATTGGGACGAGGAGAAGGGCGAAGCCGTAATCAGCGATGACAACCTCGTGGAGATCACCAAGGACCTGTTCGTCGGTACCGGAATCGGGAATAAACGGAAAATCCTGTTCTGCGGCTCGAACATGTTGGAGGCGTTCAGCAAGATCAAGAGCGACAAGTTCCGCCTGAAGGACACGGTGGAGGTTTGGAATCTCAAGTTCAAGAGTTGGGATACCGACTTTGGCGAGGTGCTGACCCTGCATCATGAGCTGTTCGACGCAAACGGTATGGCCGATTACGGGTTTGCTATGGACCCGGAGTATCTGACCAAGAAAACGCATGTCAGCTGGAGCCGCAATATCCTTGATCTGAAGAAAGCGGGAATTCGCAACACCGACGCAGTAGTGATCCAGGAAATCGGCTGTTTGTATCTGCGTTATGCCAAGGCACATGCACGAATGCGCCTTGCGCAGAAACCGGTCGATGCCGGAGTGGGAGCATAATACAAGCCCGCTTCATTGAAATCGAGTAAGTAACAACGGGGTGGGCGCAACTGCCCACCCCATTTCTTAATAAACAACTCAAAATACCAGTCACATGGCCACCAAGAAGTATATTGCCAAATCGCATATCGGTATCACCGTTTCCGTTGGCAACAATCGTTATACGCACGTGTCGTTTTCTGCTGTAACTCGCGGCGGCAGCGTATTCTATACGAACGACGAGAATCTGCAAAAGGCTCTCGAATCTCATCCACGATACGGTAAACTGTTCAAGCTCGACCCGTCGTGCGCCACATCATCCAAAGCCATCAGCCCGGTTCCGGCTGTTCAGGCTCCTGCCCAACCTGCTTCGTTGGCAGAGGTCGTCGGTTCATCTGAAATCGACCCCGTCCACGAGAATGCTGCGCCCGCAGAGGCCGCCGATCACGAATCTGAATCCGAAGACGCCGAACAGAGCTCCTCGGCTGCTCCGCAACTGATTCAGATCAGTGTCCCGAGCCTCGACGACGCCAAGGACTACCTCTGTGACAAGTTCGGAATAAGCCGTACCAAGATACGCAGCAAGGTCGCGATCGAAAAGTTCGCCGCGGATAACGGAATCGAATTCGTCGGGATTTAACAACGCGCATGCATGATTTATAAAGTCAGCGACCTGAAGCGAGAAATCCGTGTGGCCCTGGATCAAAACATGACCAGCGACCAACTGCTCGCAACAGGCGACATCGACACATTGTCGATGGAAGAGATCATCGAAAGCAAAATTGCCGACGCGACCCGGATCGTGGAAAGCAATGCTCCGTACTACCTGCTGGATGGAGGGCATGCCTTTGCATGCAGCATCGGCTGGACAAGCCATGTGGGTGTTGGCAGTGGGTACATCCATCTGCCGGATGATTTCTTGAGACTTATAAGTTTTCAGATGAGCGACTGGGATCGGCCCGGTACCATCATTACGGAGACCGATCCGCTGTATCCTCTGCAATCGAGCAGATACCCGGGGATAAGAGGCTGTCCACAGCGGCCGATCGTGGCAATCACGACACAGCCCATTGGTCAGGTTCTCGAATTCTACTCCTGCGCGGCGGGAGAAGGCGTGTATGTCAAACGTGCGATCTACATTCCGATTCCCAGGATCAGGAATGATAGCATAGAGATATGCGAGAAACTCAAGGCTCCCGTCATATACTATGCGGCACATTTGGTTGCCATGAGTATCGGACAAGGAGATTTGGCGACAGCCCTACTTAACACCAGCAATGAATTACAAAAATGATCGAATTGAATGATTTAGGCTCGTTCGACGATATCAATGCCGTATGGAAGAAGTATCCTGAAGGAGGAAAGGAGGGAGATTATCTAACCATACGAGACGTCAAGTATCGCTGGAACAAGTACGATCGCATGTGGGTAAGCGAGGACAAGGTCATCGAAACTCCTGCGCGAAGGACCGAAACTTTCTACGGGGATGTCGCGATTCATCATGATCTGATTGTCGCCGGTACTATCCGGGCCAAACGAATCAAACAACCTTATTGCGGCATGTTTGCTTCTGTAGAGGCGCTTCAGATGACCATTCCCAATCCATCGAAAGGAATGTGGGCCATTGTCGGAGACACTGTACCCGCTCCCATATACCGGTGCGATGAAGACGGGACATGGACTCCGACGGGAGCCACGGGAGGCACGGATGCCGGTGCAAACATCGAGCTGCGAGCCACCGAGGAATACATACAATGGAAGTATGTATGGGATACAGAATGGACCGATCTTGTTTCGATAGCTGATCTGCATACCGCCCTTGTGCAAGAACCCGGCGACAGCAAGGAATTGGCCATGTCCCAATACGCCGTGACAAAGGCACTCAACGAGATCAACGATGTCTTGTTTTCGCAGTACACCGCCCTGACGTTCAGCCGCACTCCGAGTGTTATCGAGCGAGGTATCAACACGAAGGTGACGCTTACGTGGAATACTACCTTCAACGGTGCCTACGAGAAGCCGTCGGCGCTGACGGTAAAGAAGGGCGCCACGACGCTGACGACGGACACGTCGCTGAAGACCATCCAGGACTCGGCCGGCATCACCGAGACCACAGCCTACTCGATCGAGGCGACGATTAGGGGAATCAAGAAGACCGCCTCGGCCACGGTCAATGCCTACTACCCGATGTACTTCGGCGGCAGCGCGAGCGAGGAGATCACCTCGGAGGAGCTGCTGGCGCTGACCAAGCAGTCGATCAAGTCCTCGCCGGCCGGCCAGGTGACGATCCCGCTGACGACGGGCCAGTATCTGTGGCTCTGCGTGCCGGAGGGCATGTCCATCAACGGCGTCGGCATTTTGAACAGCTCTCCCGTAGGCCTGATTGCTCCGGTGACCGTCTCTGTTCCCAATAAAGGCAACTATCGCTGCTACCGGAGCGACAGCGCCATGATCCGTGATACGAATGATACTTACATAATCAATTAAAACTATGGCAGTAAAAGAGAACAACACCACCAATCCTTTCCGGTCTGCGACCGCGAATCCCGTTACCTTCGCCAGTCAAATCCTTGACGAGGCCAAAAAATTACGTCAGGGCGACATAAACCAGCAGTTGTACCTGGCGCTTCAAGAGACGCTGACGGCCCTTCAGAAGAAGGCCGATCTGGACGAGAGCGGCAAGATTCCGGCGACCCAACTCCCGGCCATCGCCAAATTCACCAAGAACGTGGTTGCCGAATTACCAGGCACGGGCTCCGACAACGTCATCTACTTTGTTCCGGCCGCGGACTCCGAGGAGCAGAACGTCTACGAGGAGTATATGTGGATCGACGGCCAGTGGGAGCTGCTCGGTACCACGAAGGTCGATCTTTCGGGCTATGCCACGAAGGAGGAGATGAACAAGAAGGTCATTCTCCTGAACACCATCGAACCCGGGAAGGCCACCATGACCCCGAAGGAGGTCTATGACCACGTGAAGGCGCACGGATTCGATGCGCTGATCGTCGTAAATGTAGACGGCATCAGGGATCACATCTGTTACCGGGTCTCAATCTCCGCGAGCAGCATCACGCTGGACTGCGCGGAGTTCTACGAGACGAATGAAACCGATTCGCCGACTACCGACATCATGCATTCGCGGGTAACTATCTCGTCAACGGGAGCAGTCTCCTCGACAGAGGTAGCCATTGCCGTCAATCTGCTCAAGAAGGATGCGGTCACGGAGCAGATGGGGGAATCGACGGAACATGTAGTCTGTCAGAAGCTCTTTACCGATACCGTCAACGAGATCAACAACGTGCTCTTCACGCAGTACACCGCCCTGACGTTCAGCCGCACTCCGAGCGTCATCGAGCGAGGTGTCAACACGAAGGTAACGCTTACGTGGAATCCGACCTTCAACGGCGCCTACGCGAAGCCGTCGGCGTTGACGGTGAAGAAGGGCGGCACGACGCTGACGACGGACACGTCGCTGAAGACCATCCAGGACTCGGCCGGCATCACCGAGACCACAGCCTACTCGATCGAGGCGACGATTAGGGGAATCAAGAAGACCGCCTCGGCCACGGTCAATGCCTACTACCCGATGTACTTCGGCGGCAGCGCGAGCGAGGAGATCACCTCGGAGGAGCTGCTGGCGCTGACCAAGCAGTCGATCAAGTCCTCGCCGGCCGGCCAGGTGACGATCCCGCTGACGACGGGCCAGTATCTGTGGCTCTGCGTGCCGGAGAGTATGTCCATCAACAGCGTCGGCATCCTGAACAGTGCTCCGGTCGGCATGGAGCAGTACACCGTCGTTGCTGTTTCGGGCAAGGGCAACTATCGCTGCTATCGCAGCGAGAGCGCCATGATTCGCGACACGAGCGACACCTATGTAATCGGATAACAAGTATCAATCGGCGCAGGCTCCCTGCAGCTCCAGCCGGAGCCTGCGCTTTTTCATGAAAACGACATGGCCAAAGAGAACAACACTACCAATCCTTTCCGGAGTGCGACCCCGAATCCCGTTACCTTCGCCGATCAGATTCAGGATGAGAACTACGGAAAAAGACAGAGCGTCATCAACCACGAGGCAATGCGTCAGCAAGGATGCCTTGTCGTCGACAGAATGACCGGCATTCCGGCCCTGCCGTGCTGGATGCGTCGCGGGCAGACCATATTTATCAAAAGCGATATGCCTGTTTACACGACATACGCCGCCGTCAGGGTCATGGACCGGGATGGCGGTGACGAAACAACATGGCGCAAGGTGTATGGAGCAAACATCAGCGAGGTAAAGGCGACAAACAACGGCTCAATTACCGATAGCGTATCTTTTACCTATACTTTTCCGGAGCCTACCAGCAAACAGGTCTGGATGTATCTTCAAATGCATACAGACTACTATTTCTATGATGATACTGGAAAAGTAATTGGCTATGCTAACAGAAGAACAAGTATTTATTATTCTGTTCCTGTCGGCACCTCAAAGATCAAAATATCAGCAGATACTGTTATCTTGAAAACGGTGCTGGTCGCATTTCGTGATGGTACATTTATGGATCCGATTCGTGCTCCCAAGGCCTTCCGGTTTACGGGCCGCTACGAGGTTGACAGCCTTGGATTGCGTGCACCCGTTTGGGAGCAGCTACCGATCCGCACGCGCTTTGTGCGAGGCAAAGGGCAAACGGCCCTTTTCGACATACAAACAGGAAACACGCTTAATCGAGTATTGCCGGTTTCTTCCGTGGATTCCGCGAATAGCGGATACATAACGACAGGCCGAGACGGAGTAAACGTGCTGGGAAGTATTGTTGATACACCCAACACGAATGACCTTCGGGTCCTCATACGCAAACGATGCGGGAACAACCATTTTTACGCCAACACTTATAATGAGACAAGATCGTCCCGTGTATATGCATTTATGCCTATTGATGCAGGTACCGTACTCAACAAATTACGCGAATATATTGAAGACCCCGTAAGTAACAGAAAAATTACAAGCAACTATCCCATGAGTTTTACATCCGGCTATTTATATCCTCAATTTGTAGATATTGCAATCGTCCGGATTGGTAAAAACAGTCGAGGAAAGATGTCTCCATACATACAGAGTTCCGATCGCCTGTATTACAGACTTCAGTATGACAAAGGAAATGGTCGTTGGAGATTTTACAGAAAATAGAAAAGTCTCGCAACGCAACCAAGCACCAAACTTCTCCGTGACGGTCGCACCTCGAGACAATGCAAATATACAAAAAGAAATTAAAAAAACGCATCCATGGCAGCAAAATATTTAGGTTTTAGAGATTTGGGCAAGCGACCATACATAGATGCGGAGACCGGGTATTTGATGGTCTATGACATGACAGCGGGGAAATACGTCCCGAAAACAGTTGATCTCCATCAGTCTACCGGCAGCAGCAAAACGGGAGCCATGTCTCAATACGCCGTGACAAAGGCACTCAACGAGATCAACGATGTCTTGTTCTCGCAGTACACCGCCCTGACGTTCAGCCGCACTCCGAGCGTCATCGAGCGAGGGGTCAACACGGTAGTGACGTTGTCGTGGAACCCGACCTTCAACGGCGCCTACGAAAAGCCGTCGGCGTTGACGGTGAAGAAGGGCGCCACGACGTTGACGACGGACACGTCGCTGAAGACCATTCAGGACACGGAGGGCATCACCGAGACCACAGCCTACTCGATCGAAGCAACAATCAAGGGAATCAAGAAGACCGCCTCGGCCACGGTCAACGCCTACTATCCGCAGTTCGCCGGGGCGAGCGCCAGCGAATCGCTCGCGTCGGCCGACGTGCTGGCGCTGGGCAACAAGGTCGTCGCAGCATCGGTCGCCCGTACTGTCACGGTGCAGGTCGAGCAGGGACAATATTTCTGGTTCGCAGTCCCCGAAAACTTCTCGATCACGTCGATCAAGATGGGCGGTTTCGACGTTTCGCTGGACGCCGTGGCCACGGTCGCCGTGGATGGCCGCGGAAACTACAAATGCTACCGCTCGGCCAAGCCGCAGAGCGCCGGAAGCTATACATTTGAAATCAAATAAAGGATAGGATATGGCAGTAAATATTACCGATACTTTGCACGTCACTACTACCGAGGGCGTGCTGGCCACCGCTGATGAAATTTACGACAAAGGTCAGGGGAAGTTCCAAAGTCAGATCAATAGCGAGAAGCTGAATGTCGTCATCATCAGCTACGGATATGATGAATCGACAGATACTGAAACGTTCATAGACGACATGTCTGTTGTTCTTGATTCGCTCGAACGAGCCACAAGTACGGACGCGACACTCTTAATGCAGAGAGTCAGTGAGTTCGGCGATAAGACTACTTATTATGGGGTTGTTCGTAACATGGGTGCAGGCTATGAGATATGTTGGCTGTTTTACGAATACCCGAGGTTTGACAACTCGATTCCAGCATTAGATGCGGCTTTCTATAACGTGTTCGTTGAATACAATGCACAGGTGAAGCCCGAAATCACCACAGGCTCGTTTCTTGACGTCATTACCGCTTATGAGGAAAACCCGGATGAAGTCCCCAGTTTAATTGCGCCAGTAAGCTATCGGGTGTTCTATGATCAGACAATCAACAAACAGTTAAAGCCAGCCGTCGAAGGCTCGGCCGGGCAGGTGCTGACCAAGACCGGACCGAACCCCGGGGATGTGAAATGGGTGACGCCATCCAGTAGCGCGTCGCCTTATGAACGGATAAGCCAGGCAGACGTTGTTTCCGTCTTCCAGTTGGATGATGACCCCGACGTCCCGTCCGGAGGCGGCAGCCTCACCCTGGCCGGAGAGCTTGCGGACAATACCCGGATCATGATTGTCGGACACGTGAAGATCAAGGACAGTGCAGGCGTCACGACGTGCTATGCCTTGTCGGCAACTTATCCGGTGCCTCTTGACAGTGAAGTGCACATCTTCGACCATGGCGGCACGTTTGTGTCGGCCACCATTTCGGGCACAACCATAACCATCTACCTTGAAACGGTGAACCGGGATGATTGCCCGGAAGTGACCGTCACGATTACCGGCATTTATAAACTTACGATATGATGAAACGATTGAACGAACTGTTGACCCGGGTCCTGCAATGGCTGACTACTATTGCGACGGACAAGTATCAGCATTATGCCATAGGGGCCGCGCTGGGCGCGGTCGCCCTCGTGGCGATGAAACTCTTGTGGCTGCTTATGCGGCAGATCGAGGCGTTGTCGCAGGTGTCTCCTGCCGTCGAGCGGTGGACGACGCTCGCTGCGTCGGTAATCGTCGTATATGCGGCGGCCATCATAAAGGAGCGGAAGGTTGACGCACAGTCCGACGTTACGGACATTGTGGCCACAGTGTTGGGCGGCTCGACAGTGTGGGTGGTATTCCTAATCGGATAACGACCATGGAGGTGAACGCAGGACAGATTACCGAGGTAGCGAAAGGGATCAGCGATTTCGGGATGATGGCGATGATGGCCGGGGCATTTCTCCTGCTGTCCATGGGGCTGATGATCTCCTGTTTCGCCTGGTTCCGCTCGCTCATCAACGGGATCATCGAAAGCAACAAGAGCACCATGCTGGAGTTGCTCGACGAGACCCGTGCCCAGAACGACAAGTTGACAGACATCTCGGAAGGTTTGAAGCCGGAGACGCAACTACGGATCAAGAACACGGCCAATGTGTTCTTCGATCTGGCCACGGAGAGGGTTTGCCGAATCATCAAAAAAGTGAGGGAAGAGAACCACATCGCCGATCGTGAAGCAACGGCGGCGAAAATCCGCACGCTTCTGCATAACATCCACGAGGACCGCAACACCCGTTTCGACAGCTATACCTATCGAGGTCGGAGACTTTCAAGCTATACGAATCCCGAATGGGTGGAGAAGATAGCCCAGGTAGTGGAAAAGGAGATCTATAACCCGGCCGGACCCAATAACGGCCGGGCCTATACGAACGTATCGGCGGCATACGACGATATAAAGCTCGATTTTTATCATCGGCTCAACAACTAATCATTAACCTCAAAAATCACAGAATCATGACAAAGAAACAGAAAGGCGTATTGATCGGCGTTGCAGCCTTTGTAGCCGCGACCGTAGTGTTCAACCTGCTGCCGGACGGCATCCGAATCTCCGCGACCCTTGCGTCGGCCGCCGGTGCCGTGGTCGGCTGGTTAGCCAAAATGTGGTATGATGCCAAGACGGAGGAGTAGGCGTATGAAACACTTTACGATGGAGGAGCTCACGCGCTCCGATACGGCCCGAAGCAAGGGCATTGACAATACGCCCACCCCGGAACATCAACGTAATCTCGTCGAGATGGTAGAATCGCTCATTGATCCGATGCGGGAGCAGTGGGCAATCCGATGTGCTCATGAGCAGCTCGGCACGCCGCAACTGCGCGTCTCATCCGGTTACCGCAGCGGCGCTCTCAATGCAGCCGTCGGCGGATCGGCCACGTCGGCCCATTCGTTCGGCTATGCACTCGACCTCGTCCCGATGAACGGCCAGTTCCGGCAGTTCAAAAATTTCTGCCGGGAGTTTCTCAAGAATCGGAAGTTTGATCAGATGATCTCCGAGGATGAAGACGTCGGCGGAGTTCCGCGGTGGGTGCATATCGGCTACAAGAACGGTGAAGGCAAACAGCGACGTCAACTGCTGTCGATGCGCAACGGGAACTATATTCCGATGACCGCATGAAACGGCTGATGCTATATCTGCTGGCGGCGCTGCTTGTCGGAGGTCTGCTTTTCGGCTGGGGATACCGCCGGGGAGCAGCCTCCTCCGTGTCCGTGCAGATCGACACGATATTTTACGAACGACCGCAACCGACCCTTGTCTCTGATCGCTTGATTTCCGTCAACGTCCCAAAGCTGATTTTCGCCGGTAGCCGTACTGTCGCAGATGACATTCCGGACACGGCTCCAGTCAACCAGGAGACGATCCGAAACGACAGCCTCTATACTGTTGGGGCAGGCAGTGGAGACAGCATACAGATAACGGTTACGGAGCGGACGATTGAGTACCGCGATTCAAGCTATTACGCCCGCGTCGTCGGCCCCGCTATTGGGACGCTCGGACCGCGGCTCGATTACTTCGAGATATACAGCCGCACGGTATACAAGAGTGAGCAACGTATATGGGAGGCCGGTCCCACGGTTGGAGCCATGACCGCACGCCCCGGGAACGTCGTGTGGGCCGGAGCTTTTGTGCGGCGGAATATCGGACGGCTGCGCCTGTCGGCCATCGCTGCTTACGACACGCATAACGGCGCCCCGATGGGACAGGTGCAGGCCGAATTTACCTTGTGGAAAAAATGAACGCGAAGATGAAAAACAGATTCCTTTCCATGCTGCTTGAATGTCTGCTGTACGTTTGGCAGCTGCCTCAAAACCTGATCGGGCTGGCCTACCTGTGCTATTGCCGCGACCGGGCTCTGGTCACGAAACAGCGAGGTGCGGTGTTCTACGTCACCTCTCACGTGAAGGGCGGCGTAACGCTGGGCCGCTATGTCTTCATTGCCGTGGACAACATGATGCGGGAACCGGTCTACGATCACGAATATGGCCATGTCCGGCAATCCATGTACCTCGGTCCGCTGTGGTTGCTGGTCGTGGCGCTGCCCAGCGGCATTCATTGCCTGATCTGCCGGGCCGAGAACTACTACCACTTCTACACGGAACGATGGGCCAACGCTTTGGGTGGTATCCCCGACTACAAGGGCGAATACCACCATCATGAAGACGGCCTGATCGTAACCTGCTGGGATACCCTGCTTGAGCTGAAGCAGAAATATTTCCCGCGTGAGTAGCCTCCAGTCATTCAACAGATAAAATTCCGGCAGGTATAAATTTGATTATGTTTGTGTCATGAAGATGACTACATTCACGGTAAACAAGGCGAACGTCTATGACGAGGTGGCCAAGACTACGGGATATACCGGATTCAAAATGATCCAGGCGGACAATGCGGCATACGACAGAATATTCACGACAGATGAAGACCGGATGATGCTTGAACGCTTTTGGATCGAAGCCTGCAATATCGTGACCGAGCAATTCAAACCGTTCCTTGTTACGGTCAGTGCACAGCCGGAGAGCCATGGCATTGAACTGGACAGGAACTATGAGGTGCAGTTGGAGTTGTCGTCGTCCTACGACGAGACACTGTCCGACAGTATTTCCTCCTCCTTGTTCAGCTTCTTTGTTTCCACTATAATCAGTAAATGGTTCAAGTTTACCAACAAAGAAGAATCGGGCAATTATGCGATGGAAGCCGCCTCGATGCTGGATAGCATCATGCGCAAACTATATTTCCGGAAGAAGCCCCAAAGGGTTAATCCCGTGCAACAATAAACGACAGACGATCACATGGCACAGAAAACTATCAGCATCACGTTGTACATGTCCGAATTGATCTACGACGTGCAGAACAAAACCTATCTGACGGGCAGGAGCCGCAATACGGGCGACAACCACGAGCAAGTTGCGAATATGCAGGCGAACGAAGACGAGGAGAATCAGAACCAGGTCGTTCGGAGCATCGGAAATGCGTATGCCAATCTGAAGACCAAATTGAGTGAATACATCGAGGATTCGGGGTCAACGGCAAACAACATCCTGCTGTCAGCATCCGACAATCTGCAGATAAACCTCGTCATGCCATCCAACTTCAATCCGGCGACAAACGATACCATCGGTGCCGCATTACACCAATATATCGTTAACAGCGCAATCGGGGAATGGTTTACCATTACCAACAAGGCGGATGCAGCCGATTATCTGACACTCGCGGCGGCAAATCTTGCGGAGATCCGCGAAGCAATCAACAAGCGAGTCAGGCCGACGCGCTCCAACGTATAATCCGATCCCATGAAACCCAGGCAAAGGACAAAAATCGCGACACTTACGTTCAAGCGCGAAGAACTTTTATACGACATCGGCAGTTATGCCTATGTCGAAGGGGATGTCATGCGCACAGACGATGACCACAGCCGTCACCAGGTAATAGACATTACGCAGGACGGCAATGTCGATTTGGTGACACGCACGCTTAACCTGGTGCATTCTGAATGTGTCGAGATGATGTACCCGTATACGAAAATACCGTGCGAAAAGGAGGAATCCCGTGACGATCAGCTGAAGGATGCGTCGGAGTATACCATCAGACTGTTGGTCCCCGACGACTTCTCGAAGACTACGGTGACGTTGTTGTCCAACCTTGTCCACGAATACATGATCTGCCGGGTTTTGGCCGACTGGATGAAGCTCACGAATCCTCAAAGCACCGCAGACTGGCAAGGTAAATCCGAAGAGCTGTCGAACAAGATCAGATGTTGCCTGAATGCCCGTTGCGGCCGTGTCCGTCGGACACTTACTCCTTTCTGATGATGCAAGATGAAAAAGGAGCATCTCCGTCGGGATGCTCCTTTTTTTATCTTGGCTGGTTCAGCAGGCGCGGCGTGTATTGGATACCGCAACCGAAGATACTTTCCCCCTTGTCGAGCGAACATATCAGGACGATCCGGAAATACTTGTAGGGCGTACCGCGGAACCCTCGTAAATAATGATCCTTCGACGAGAATACGAGAACCCAGTTGAACAGGTCTCGAGAACCAAACAAGGCTGTCGATACATGCCCCCGTCGAAATACGCCCCGTTGGATAATCGTGTCTACTGTTTTCAGAATATCGGCATTGTCGAGTTTCAACGGCCTTGTCACGATCAATCCGTGTGGAACGGCCGTATCGTCCAGTTTGGAGAAATCCACCAACGCATTGTCCCATGTCATGGCAAGAGCCTGCGGATACGACTGGACGTGCCCCGATATGTACGAGGCCATCATCCCCCACTTCTTGCTCAACAGGGAATATACATAGGCATACAGTCTACCGGTATTGTAGATGATGAGTCGTTGATTGGTGTAGTCATAGATGATTCTGCATTCTACGACGAACTCCTTGAAGGGAATGAAATCGAAATGGTCAGCCGAGAAACCAGCCTTTTCGATCAACTCCTCACCGCAGGTGAACGTGGCCAACGACACCGTCTCGTCATTATCCAGCATATCCGAAATGCACATGCTTTCTGAGCCGGCAACGAGCATGATACCTCTTTCCGTGGCAAACAACACGGAATTATCGATCTGCGTAATGCTCTCCGGATTGACGCATACGTCCCGTGTAACTGGCTGCACGGATGAATAGCTCCCTGATGCGGATACTTCCATTGCCCACACTCCTTCCGAGGTAAACTCATAGAGAGGAAATTGTCCGAACTGCCCTTGAGACATCGCCTTGACCGCGGAACAAATCCCCAATATTTCACCGAACCCTACGGTATTGATTCCGAGCACCGGGAAATAAAACGGATTGTTCGTTTCGGAAGTGTAAATCTTGTTCGGGAGCGAAATCAACCGCTCTTCGTCCGATGAAACCGCGACAGAGACATCCCCTTCCTTAAGGATGATCCCATCCCATCCGCCAAAATAAACGGCCCCGTTCAGGTATTCATGCGGCTTAAGCTCAATCTCCGCATATTTGGAGTATGTGCCGCCCATATCGTCCGGATAGCCGCTTTGACATATTACTGCTTTGAAGGCATTTGTGTTGGGATAATAGAAGTACACCAGCCATGGGTCAGTTGCGAATATTGCGGATTCGTTTCGGACGACAATCGTTCGTCCGTCCTGCTTGACGTATACATAACATGACAACGGTCCGGTAGAGAAATAGGCCGTATTCTGCGGCCGGTCGTTGCAGCAGAAAGCGGCGACTGACGGATAGCCTTCGTAGAGCAGCTTCTCCAGATTGGCAATATTCAATCGCGAGTTGTAGACGTAGGAATACTTCGGTATGAGTTGATCGTGACTGTCGTAGTCGTCCGTCATGGCCTCTCTGTTCATCAACGACTGCAGATACTCGTCGGGAATCTCTATCCTCGATCTCTCACTGCACAAGTTATCTATTTCGATGCTTTTGAGCAGGAAAAATTGATTGCATCCCTTGATGTCATCGATGATATCATCGCGCTCTTTTTTCGGCAAAACAGGGGCAAAGTCCGCTGCAAAACCATTGTTCAGGCGTGACAGTTCCTCCGATATGTTGGTTTTCCTGTACCCTGTATCCGTACTCGTTCGGCACAATGCATAACCAGGCTCCGTCTTACCGAATGATTCGCATTCGCCGCTTTGGTCGTATGTGTATATGGGAGCCGACACAAAAATATCCACCGACCGGATGATGTCCTTCCATCGCTTCAGCCTTGTCAGTACGGATGCATTTGCAACCATGTAATTCAAGTCGCAAACCATGCCATACACGGCGCATTGAGCGGACGTGATGTTCTCGGCCCGCATGATGCGCGACGCGACCTGCGGTGACGTGCCCGATGAGCAGATCATCAGAACCGGAGCCGAATGCCGGGACAATGATCCGTCATACAACCGGTACGCATACCGTACAAAGAACGGAAAGAGAAACGCACCGTTGTTCGTCGCCCTGTCCGCGATGAACGAATTAACCTTGGCCAGCACGGTCGAGGTCACTTTCGACCTGTCCTCATCGGAGAATCTGCCGCCATCGGAATACACGGAGCCAAAAGTCAGATTGAAGGGTTCCCCCATGGCAATCGAACCTTCCAGACCGAATGAAAGCGAACACTCCGGCAACCCGCTGCCGAGATGTATGTATCCCTCCTCTTCAGACCACAGGTAGTAGTCCATCCCGTCCTCCCGCAGGACGATGAGCGTGTTCCCCATGACTGTGACCTGTCGAAGAACGGTATCTCGCAACTCGGTTATCTCTTGATAAGCTCCGTCACACAGATATTCAAGACTGTGCCACGGTGTCCCATCTTCGTCGTAATTGGCTTCCAGAATGTAATGTACGGATGTCCCGATCTTGTGTATACAGATCACGGTTCTCCCCTCTCGCAAGGTTTGGACGGTTTGTGGCGGCAGAATGGGTCGCAACGCATCGTGTTCATGAATAAACCCCATGGCTGTTACAAGATCGCCGTCCGGGCATTCGTAATCCGACGGCGTAAACGAAACTCCGTTGTATCTTACATCCTTGATCATCGCGATAAATTATTGTTGGTGATGAGTGATATTGCTGTCCCGAACCCCTGCAAATCCACAATCTGCCCGGCCGGAAGCTGCGCTTTGTCCTCGCTGTGGCATTGAGCGAGAATTGCCGCACACAACCGGGAGGAGTGTGCCCGGAAATTCCGGCTGTTACGTTTCGTAGAGAAGCATTGTGCCTCATGTTTCCCGATGATGTCCGTATGCCGCGCACGGACATACAGATAAAACTCCGCTTCGTGTTTTACGATGTCGATGACATCGCCGTTATGTATGTCGAGCTGCCGGGCTATCGAAGAGGTGATGTCTATGCGTCCGCCCCTGTAGAACGAAATATCCGGACGCCGGGTGTTACCGAGTATACTTTCCATAGGGACGACAGATTTGATAATAGACAATGCCGTTGGGTGCCGTATGCCTCCGAACGGATAGTTTGCAACGGATGCCGGATGGCAGACCGTAATCGTAGAAGATACGGTTGACGGTAGGAACAAGACTTTCAAAGCCGACACAGCGATGTTTGCTGTTGTACTGTATGTCTGCGAGCTGTGTCTCCTGCTCGATCGAAGGATTCAGCGTGAAGGCATAGCATCGGGATTCCGGAACATAAAATACCAGCACTTTGGCAACGTCCAGCCCCATCACCACATTCAACCGCCGGAACAGACGCCGGGAAAAGGTGACGGAGTTGTCCGTAGAATCCGCTATCACATAGCAGTCAAGGCCCAGGAGCCGCAAGATGATATCACGTAACATGTCACTAATATAGTATGAGGACCGGTGATCGACGTTTTATCTGTTACTTCGGGGATAATCCATCCGGCTGCGGAATGATACCGTCTCGACAAATTGAAATGTCATGGTGGATTCTACGTCTCGCCGGTGTCGCTCGGCCTCCTCTCGAGAATGAAAAATGAACGAACAAATTTCACACTTGTCTACACCGCGTGTGTTGATGATGTTGGCATAATACTTATGCCCGAACAGAAAATCAACAATCAATGAATAAACGGTTTTGTGTTGCATACGAATCAGATTTTGGGATCAGGTTGTTTTTTGAGTTTTTCGATAAGAGCGTCGGCTGCAACAACGGCAGATTCTGCATGACTTAAGGTGAGTTCCTGCGGATCGGATGTGATGAATGCCTGCATCGCCATACCGGCGTACATCCGGCGCCAGTAGTCATCATCATACGGGGATTCCGTCTTTAATACTGTGCATTCAACCTCTGTGACACAAGCTCCATTATTTTTCCTCACTGGCTTGTCATACTCTCCCCGCTCCAGCTTTTCGAGGTAGTCGTCGTCTGCCATCATGAGGTCATAATTTATATCTACATCGCCGGTAAATGTTCCTTTGATAGTGTATCTGTGAAGCCACTCCGTACCGTCGCTATCCATGATAGCGGCGACTATAGGATATAATTTATGTTTTAAGTCATAACATAATATTCGCACAGCTTGGCCTTCGGCAGTGCACACCGTTGCCCCGCGCTCTGCGGCAGCATAGTCAAAATTTTTCATGTTATTCTGTTTTAATTTCTAAACTTATAGGGCTGTGATGATTGTCCCCAAAACTGCCATCAGACTGCCAATAGTGCCCTATCCTCTTGCCGTTCTTGTGCACATATCCATATATAAGATTGTTATGACACCCCGCAGATGTTGTTACAATCTCAACCTTATGTCCTTCACGAGTATATACAGAATTCGGATATCTCGAAACAAGAAGTCGAATATCGCCCATAAACAACTATCTATTATCCCCGTTCCCTTCTATCACGCCCCGCTGCTGCCGGCTGGCCAGCTTGTCGAGGTTCATGCGGGCTACCTCATTTAAGTCCCAGCCCATCACCGAGCAAAGGCCCGCAAGCTGCCACAACACGTCGCCAGCTTCCATAGCCATTGCAGATTCCAAATCACAATCGATATGCCGCGTCGACGGGTGCCGAAGCCTGTTATTGGTGATTGTCGCCTCTCCCTTGCGGATCGCTTTTGCAACCTTCGAGGCCAGTTCGCCTACCTCGCCGACGAGGTTCAGCATCATGTAGGAATAATTGTCGCAGGTAGGCATGCACGTCGTCATGGCTTGCTTTTGGTATTCTGTAAGTGTCATAGTTATTCTGTTTTTTCGCCGTCATCCGGCAGTTCGACAAAATCTTCGCAAGCCTCATCCTCGAAATATGCGAGCATACCTTCTTTAGTACATTTTCCCACTCCGAAGAAATTTTGGCATTCAAAATTTGCGCAGCCGCTGCAAGTTTTCATATCCTTATTTTACTTTTCCGCCCCAAACTAAAATAGCCGGTATTGTTATTTTACTTTTGTACTATTACTGCCCCACAATTAGTTACTCCTTGTATTTCTACTCGACCTTCACAATCGCATCTTTCGGCACATGCAACGCACCGCATCCGACCCACCAGCCGCCATCGGACACGGGATAGTAAACTCCCTCAAACTCGATGCACTCGACCTTCTTCCGCCGCTTCAACGTCAGAATCTTGTGTGTGCTCTTGTCAAGTGTCAGCAGGAAGCGCATCCATCTCGGGTGGTCGATATGCTCGTCGCCAAAGTACGACACATCGGTCTCGTTCCACCTTTTGAGATTTTCCAAGTTTTCCCGAAGGTCGCGCACGATCATCTCTTTTTGACTGTCAGTCCAGCGATCGTAATACGCCGCCAGCAACTCGTTAGGTAGTGAGGCTGATGCCGCAGTACGACGATTCATAGCGTACCGTATCGCCATCCAGCAGGTGTCCCACTCGACGGATGAGAGGGGTTGGGTAATCCTTTTCATAATTATTTCGAGGTTTTGCGAGAATCTCGCTATTTTTACTTATCTGTTATCTCAAAGAGGTTGATTTCAACCACCTCAAATTTCTCCTTATCTACCTTATAGTTGGTTACTTCGTATATCATCACTCCATCAGTTTTTGTTTGAACTCTTGGGCTATTTTCTTGGGCGTATCTCCTTGAAACACTCCGGACATGAATTGCTCAAAAAGGCGGCACGCCGTCTCGGCCATCTCTTCCTCGGCAAGTTCGACGGCTTCAAAAGCTGCTCCAGCGCTGAAATCTCCGCTTGGGTATGGATGTTTATCCCGATGCTCCTCAATGTACTTTTCTGCTCTCTTGCTTTTCATTTTCTCGTCTGTTTGGATTTATTGGGCTCGAAAAATAATGTTGGGCCTTGACCCATCGTAAAGTCGAATAATAACATCACCTCGTCGCACTCATGATTCGAGGTAGTACGATTATCTCCGTATTTCACTTCGCACTCTCCGTTATGCCAATAAATGCAGTTTCCGCAAATAGCTTTCATTTTCTCCTCGGTTTATAGTTTGAGTTTTATCCCATTCTCCGAAAGCCATTCGATGCAACTGACTATCGAACTTACCATAGGATTGCTTTGATAATATACATATGGTCGCTGCCCTCCGTATTCAGGAGATTCGTAGCAAACATAAAGAGATTTTGAAATCTCTTCATAAATAAACGATACATACATTTCTACTCCCTCATATTCGATCTCAAACGGAAGCATCCCCAGCAGGTCAGCTACCGTGAAGGCGGGGACAACATAAGGCCCCGGAACTTTCATTACCAATCGTCGCTCTCCGGCGATTTCTGACCAACACATGCTCGCCTTATCCGCAGGTACGCCCAGCTCCAACAGCCGCCTCGACTGCTCGATGCTTGTTACTTGGTTTTCCATGCTCATATTATGATACTTTTCTATTTTCCTCACAATTAATTGCTTCTGCCAGTGCTTCACACATAGCCGTGGCGACCTGCGTCACCACGGCGTTGCCGAGGTACTTCTTCTGCTCCTCCTGGGTGCCGACCAGCACGTAATCGTCACCGAAGCCCTGGATGCGCTTCATCTCGGAGATCCGTAGCATCCGCATCGTCACGTCGACTATACCGTACAGCGCGCAGAACTCCTTGATTCGCCGCATCGCAGGGGTATCATCCGCACGTATTTCCCATGCCGGTTGCCCCTGTTCCACCTCCACCAGGTACGGCGGTCGCTTGTCCATCCGTGCAATCAGCGTGAAGCATGGAGCATCGACAGATCCTCCGGCCGACCGGTATTGCGGATTGAGAAGGAATTTCGCGGAAACAAGGTTCTGCTTCGGATTCGTCAGAAGCGCACCGCACGGGACGTCTACCGATCCCGTCTGTCCGCCGCCGGAATAGGAATTGACAAAGAACGGCCGCACCACCTGGAATCGATCCTTCGTCGTGAGGGTCGGAGCCGGACTGTCGACGGAGGCATTATAACCGTTGCCGTAGTAGGCCGAGACGAAGGCGTGATGGTCTACCGTCGTCAGAGTCCCGGCCGGGCCGTCGACGCCGATGTTCTTACTCTGCGGATCTCCGCCGAACTGCTTCGACAGAAAGTTCACGCGGGCCACACCGAGGCGGTTCTGCGTGGCAACCGTCGGGCATGGGGCATCGAGATCAGGAGCAATGTATTTACCGGTCTTCCCGTTCACTGAATTCCACTTCACGAGGAAGGCGTCTTTTCCTCCGGCCACGAACTTTACCAGCCCGGCGTGGATCCGGTCGAGCGTAGCATCGACAAGCGGCTTGCGGCGCGTGAAGATCGACTCGCCGCGGTCATCGAAGTCCAGTACGTCGCGCACGGCCCGCCAGGGTTTCAGCGAGCCTCCAAACAGATCGGCCGCGGGTTTCCGGGCGTGCGTCGGCCGGGGCCACACCATCGGCAGGCCGACCCGGGCGAAGAGCCCGAAGTAGCGAACCCGTGAGGTGTAGGCGCCGAAGTCGGCCGAGTTCAGGACGCGATGGTCGAACCGATAGCCGCGGGCACATACCTCCTCCACCCATTTGCGGTAGAGGGTTCCCTTCTGTTCGGGATCCGGGATCCAGACCGGAGCGACCGTCGTCTGTTTCCGCTTGCGGTCATGCTTGATGTCGAGCGGGCAGCTCTCGAAACCGGTCTCCGGGTCGCGGACAACCTTCACCTGAAGAGGTCCCCACTCCATGAACTCGACGACATTCTCGATCTGAATGTAGTCGGGCCGCAGCTCTTCGATGTAGCGAAACAGATGCTCGGCCAGCGTCCGACTGTCGGCATCACGCGACATGCCGCCTTTGGCCCGCGAGTGGTTCGTGCATTCGAGCGACGCCCAAAGCACGAGCTTCGCATCGGGGTTCTTCATGCGCTCGACGGTCGTGTGCACCTTCATGGGTCCGAGGTCGAGCGTGCGGATGTCCTCGGTGAAGTGACGGGTGTGCGGATGGTTGGCAGCGTGCGACAGGATGGCGTTGGCATCGTGGTTCACGCATGCGATCACCCGGGCGCACTTCTGCCCGTAGATACGTGCCCGCTCGACCCCCGTCGAGGTGCCTCCGGCTCCGCAAAACAGGTCGATGTAGAGGAGTTTAAGTGCCATATTTCAAAATTGTATTTTCGGGTTATTCTTCGCCTCTATCACCTTGTTCACTCCCGATTATCTGTCCGTCTATTATGAACTCTCCATTCACTTCGATCGGCAAGATATTGCTGATGTCGGCACGGTAGATTTTACCGTCCATTGCTTTCACGAAAGGGTGGATAACCTTAGGCATGGGTGCGGGACAATCACCGCAATGCCTCACCATCTCAAAATGACATTTCGCTCCGTTCCGTATACAACCGCAGCACTCGCATGGTATTGCATACACGAAATATGTCCGCTCCAACGGCGCCTCCTTGCCGCATATTTCACATTTTCCAAATTCTATTTCTCCACACATAGCTGTCTGGTTTTAAATTTTAATACTCCTTCTGCGCCTCGCGCATCCGGGATACCTTGTCAAAAAAAGTTTTTGCGTCCATTTACTGCTTTTTTGATTGAGACAACACTCGACTTATTGGTACTCCAATACCTCTTCCAGTCCGCCGTACTCTTTCTACCAAATCCAATCGTCTCAAATAACCAGTCGGCATGAGATAGGCATCAAGCCCTTTGACTGCCACAATCTCATTCAACCACGTAGCAAGAGGTACTCCGTCAGGAGCATCACACCAAATTCCGTTTATTTTGAATCTGCCAGCCATATCAGAATAGTGTTTGCATTTGTATAGTAGGCTCATAGTTCAATCCCAAAATACTCCTCCAGTTTCTCTTTGAAGTTCATGTGCCCAAACATCCCGTCACGGGCTAACACGAACTCTTGGTAGCTGTCAAAGAAAACGTTGTGAGCGAAAAGTTCGTAAACGTCAGCAAACTTGCGTTTGCTGTTAGGCTCTTTCTCTCTATCCTTATCCCACCATATCTGTCCAGCCCTAATCCATTGACGAACGAGTTTAGGATATTTTTTGAACTCTGAAAGTCCATTGTCGGATGAAAGTGGGCATCCTATACATCCAAGTCGTCTGTTTACGCAGAACTCTCCGTTCTCATCGTAGTATAGCTGGTGACACTTGATGCCGTAGTGAGTAATAAAATTCTTGACATCTTCATCCGTCCATTCCAGGATAGGCAAATACACATTAACGTGGTTTTTCTTAGACCCATAGATTCGGCATATAACCGGCTCTTTGTATAACTCCGCCCGTTTGGTGCTCTCCGATCTTCTTATGCCTTGAATCGAATTGTCGAGTATCTTATACTCCTTCAACTTGTCGCAGCAGAATCGAGCGCGACGTGTAGGGAAACCTTTACGTTGGATCAATTCAAAAAACGTCTGTTTGGGCTTCACTATCTCCACGCCGTTCTCCTTGCAGTGTGCGACGGTTCCGGGAGGATCAATAGTCGTGTTCTTGTAAATGGCCCGATAGTTGATCCCGGCCATCTTTGCCAGCGCAAGGATGACATCGCTGTCCTTACCTCCCGAATAGCTCAACTCGACCTCCGTATCTCCGAGGTGTTGGAGTAGCCGTATGCTCTGTTTTATTTTCTTATCGAGATCGCTCATAATAAAACAAAACCCCCGGATAAATTTCAATATGAAAAATTTACCGCTTACATCATTTGATTTGTTCAAGATTCCTTTCAATGATGGAATCGAGGTTGTAATCCGTGAGGCAGGAACATGAGAGTTGATGGGGAATGCGGTAGAGTCCCCGTGCCGGTGCAAAATCATATCTTCCGGATAGCTTGAGATTCAATTTCTCGATGATCCGGCATAAGGCGGATACAATGCTGTATGCACGATGTGGCGGCGCGACCAGGATGCACCCGTCTATGACCCGCCACGCCTCCTCCAGTTGGTCGTTGTACTGTCGCTCTGCAACGGTACTGATCTGGCCGAGCATCCTTACAGCCCTTGAGTGGACATCTATGACCTCGTCGAAAGAACGGACAAACGCTCTTTTTACCGCGTGCCGCATCATCCCGGCATCCGTCAACTCCTGCTCCATGTCGCACATGGCGTAGTCGAGACAAGCTATGCAGGTGAGCATCTGCACGGCAGTGGGTACATATCGGGCATCGGCTTCAGACGGTTTGCGGGGTTGGAGGTTGCGCCATGCCATACGCTTCATCAGCAAGGCCTCACGATAGGGTATTGTTGCCATTTACAGTACGAACTTTCAGTTTGTGGTTGGGGTAATGTCTCTCAAGGCACGGCGTAACGATGCGCACAGCCCGATTGAGGTACGCACGCAACTGCGGACTGATGCTGATAAATACGCAGTAGTCGCGCACTTCGGCCCGGTATAGTCCCAAATACATGCACGATATATCCTTTTTGGCGGCATTGACCGCAGAAAGGCTATCGTACACTTCTTGCCAAAAGGCGAGGAACTCTCCCGGAAATCTGTTTTTATCGGAGTCTTCTTTGGGCTCCCACGACCTGGCCAGGGCCATGCGGTCGGTCACTTTGCCGCCTCTGCCTCGCACCCAGTTGGTCGCCTGATAGTAGTTGACGAACTTGTCTACCTGCCCTGCCGGGTTTTTGTAATTCTTGAAAAAGAAAATTTTGAAAAAACTCTCTCTCTCTTCATCCGTCGGCGGAGCCGACAAACTCTCGATTTCTCCCGAAGAGGGAGATAAAGAGAGAGTTTCTTTTACTTTACTTTTCTTTACTTCCCGGCAAACTTCCGGAGTTTTCGGACTTTCTTCCGGAATAATCTGCGTTTTCTCCGGAGGAATGGCACAACATTCAGGAATACGCACATTCTGACGTTTGGCCCGATTGCACATTTCGAGGTATCGCCGCTGGATGGATGCCGATGTGATGATCCCACGAGAGAGCAGTTCTTTGTCAAAAAGACCCACCGCGCCGCAGTATCTCACGATCTCTAAAACATTCGATTCCTTAAGCCTAAGGTATTCGGCTACGTTGAAGGCAGTCTCTTCGTCCCACACAACAAAACAGCCTTGTACCCGGTATACTTCGCACAGCAAATAGTCGTAAACAGCAAGACCCCTGCATCCGTGATCCTTTACAAGCCTCCGGATGCGTATATCCATATACCTATCCGTATCGACGTTGTAGTAGTTCAGTCCGGTCTTATTGTTTGCCATATTTCAGTCAGTATGTTAAATAGTTCGTTACGATCCTTTGAAACTCCTCCTGTGTGCGGTATACCTCCGCTCTGTTCCCGGCTTTTTCCGCGGCGGAGAGCCATGCTTTCTGAGCCGGGCTCAATTTTGAATTTGCAGAAGGAATCTTTGTTTCCAGGCACAAGGCCCCATAACCTCCCCTTGGAACCAGCAGAATCAGATCGGATACCCCGTCTACCATGCCCTCGTCCTTAAGCCATCGTGCCACGGCCGGAGATCGTTTCCCGGCATTGGGAATAGCAAAAAGGAGAGACCGGTATTCGGGGTATTCGTGTCTGAACCACTGCACGCATTTGCACTGGAGGAGGTGTTCTTCATTGTTCGACGCTTTTCGTCTCGGGCTGCGCTCCGTTTCTTGAGTAACCCCGAACATGGCGTCGAAGTCGGCTATCAGTGTTGGCATCGGTTGCTTTTTCTCACCCTTTCCTTGAGCCTGCTGCACGGAATAAACTTCACGGCATGATGCTCGGGTATAGATACCTCCTGATTGCGACTGATGTCTCGTCCGTTCTTTGCCTGTCGGAGAACAATCTTGAAAGTGCCGAAGCCTCGCAGATAGATGTTCTCTCCACTGGAGAATGCTCCACTCATTACGGTCATCATTCCTTCGATGGCACGCAGAGCATCGGAATGGGATAACCCGCATTTTTGCGCGACTTTTGTCGCCAATTCGTCTTTTGTCATTGTTTTATCGTTTTTTAATGGTTTGATGCAATTTTCGATGACACTCTTCACATAGAGTTATCAACTTGTCCAGATGATCGGATTCGCACCCTACGATTGATTTTCCATTATCATCGTAGTACGTTGTGTGATGGACTTCCAGCGAATATGTCTTTCCGCAGAACCGGCATCGATGCCCGTCACGCAGTCTGATGCGTCGACATACCTCCTGCCACTCTTTGGATTGCAGCTTTCTTACATAATTACTCTTCCTCCCCGGACGGTGCTGAAGCCTGCTCATACGTCTCGTTCATGTCGATCCCCAGCACCTCGAGGAATGCCTGCTTGTTGGTCTCGAGATTTGCAAAAAGACTTTGCTCATCCCACGAAGGAATCTTGTCTACACGGCACAGCTGGAATTCCCCGTTGATCCAGGCGTAGTACAGATAGTATCCGCACAGAGCCATGCGCACCGTAGATTCGCCCGGAAGGTCCACCTCCTTCTCGCCCCGCTTGACCTGGTATACGAGATCGCGTATCTGCGTCGTTACGGCCTGCAGCTTGTCTTTTGCCTCCTTGATGATCGCCTTGCAGGATGCTTCTACCTCGGCCAGGGCAGCTTCCAACTTCGGCCGCTCATCCTCCATCAGTTCCGCATAGTTGGCCCGGATCGAGGCCCGTTCGTATGCGTCGAGCAACCGGATGGCCTTGGTGCCGGGCACACTTTCGGCGATGAACTTTCCGGACAACTGCTTCCGGATTTCATCCATGTTCTTGGCTCCCTCGAAAATCACCTTCGGGAACGACACGCCCTTCGGCAATTTGAATTCCGGATGTTCCGGAACATAGTTCTTAAGATCAATCATGTGTGTTTAATTTTGATTGTTTGGAAGATACTGCGGAAGCAACTCCGCCTTGATGTATTCAGGTAACTTGCACTGGATGATGCCGTGGGCGCCCTCCTCGGCCTTGGCGTCGAATCCGGGCCAATAATCCGTCTCGCGGCATTGTTTCACGATATCCATAGCCTGCGCATATTTGTATTTGCCGACTTCAAGGTCCTCGGCATTCCAATAGAACACGGCCACCTGGAAAGGGATTACCGTCTGCGCCATGATCATCACCGTAGCGGTGAATGTCCGTCCGGTAATGTCGCTGGCAACTTTCAGGTACATCCCTTCTGCCAGTTCATAGCGGTATTTCGCGCAGTCCCGCATGAAAGCCTCCACCGACGTGGCATTGGTCGTCTTCACCGACAGGATGGCGTTGATCCCGAAATTTTCCTCGAGCAACATCCCGTCCGGCCGAATCTTTACTTTCAGGCCGGTCGAAGAATCTTTGCCGTACATCGACGTTTCGGTCTTGATATAGGGCATAATCTTCGGAAGGATGCCTCCGCCATAGGTATTGAAGGATATTTTCATTGCCCGAATGATGTCGCAATGCGTTTGGTCAATCATTGTATAGCCACTCTTTACGGCCTTCTCCTCCATGTCTGATGCAAGTGCCTTGAGCGTCGGCAATTTACACGACGGGCCCATGATGTCGGGACGATCTGTTTGCAGCAGATCGCAGTAGAAGTTAATCAGTTCGATGCAACCCCGAATCGTACCTCTGTCGGCTTTGGGCTTCACAACGACCTTTTCAAATCTTCGAGGCTCCAGGATCGCTTCGTGTGCGAATGTCCCCAGTTCAAAATGCTTTGCTTCCCTGGGTTTGATTTCCTCATTACGAGCTATCAAATAGTGTCTCGGAGATTTCAATGCCTCCTTCAGCAGCGAAGAACTTTCACCCTCTGTTGCCAGGTAGGTTTTCATCCAGTCGCTCGACACCCGGCCATGCACTCCCAACGCATAGTTGTACACTCGTCGGGGCTTCTCGGGTAGGTGGTCGAGACGATGGATAAACTCCTCAAAGGGCGTGTAATTCGTCCGATCGAACTGTAACGGGCAGAGGTCCTCGCCCGTTACGGTTGCATCGGAAAGATCGCATGTCTCAAACCCTACTTTCATGGTCATTTTTTGATGATGAGCCGCTTGACGCTCCAGTTATCCGACTTGTAGCTGTTCGTCGAGTTCTTCTTCTTGCCCAGGTAGGTGATCTCAAAAGCATCACCGGGTCTGATCGAGGATTGGAATGATTCAAAGATTCCAACCAGACGCCGCGATCCGTTACGCACGGCCCGCAACTCTCCGTTGACGTGCTCGGCGAACTGGGCTACCAGCAGCTCGCGTGTTTCGCCCGATTCCATTTCGACGACATTCTCCATGTTCAATCCCACGAAAAACAGACGTCGGGTCTCGCCCTCCTTCTCGGGCGTCCAGTATTCACCCGACATTTCGATCGGTTCAGCCTCGGCTTTAGAGAGGTCGGGAAGATTGTGGAAATCAACCGTTGCAACTTCATTCATTTTCGCGTTTTCCATAGTTGTGATTTTTATAGTTTAACAATGTGTTTTCGTGGTGGTTGTAAAACCGGTTGAGCTTGTACACGGCGCCCGGCAAATTGCCTTCAACACCAAAGTCGTGCACTTCAGTCACCTCGAAACGCTCTTTCCCGCACCTATTGCATTGATGCACGATCTTGACGTCATACGGACCCAGGAACACATCCATTTGATCACTGGTGTATACCTGCCCATCGAGATTTCCGGAGGTTGATTGAGATATGAAGCTGATAACGGATCGCCAAAACTCCAGCATCATTGCCTCCCGAAAGCAGATCTCCGCCACCTTGTGCGGAACTGAATTGTGACGGCCGACAATAAATTCACTGGGATAATACCCGTAGGTTTCATCCGGAATGATCGAAGTATTCATCGTATACATGGATTGGGCCGGCAAGAGCCGGGAAAGATATATTCTATTGGTGGGCCTTGCAGGGCTTGAACCTGCAACCTTCGGATTATGAGTCCGCTGCTCTTACCTGTTGAGCTAAAGGCCCGGCTTGTTGACCCTTCCGGATTCGGACCGGAACCAGCAGAACCAAAGTCTGCGGTGCTGCCATTACACCAAGGGTCAAGGTGCGGGTCTTTCCCCGCCGTCAGGCTTTCGTGTTGCTGTCCGATGTGTCAAACGTCTCTTCCGCTTTGTCACCGCATACCCAAACATGCGGACCACCCTCGCGCCATCGTCGCGCCTACTTACCGAATCTACACACAAAAGGGTTTGCGATATAGACAGGATTTGAACCTGCACGGACTGCTTACAGTAAGCGTCTTTTACACAGTCCTCAATGCTGCTCCCTTACGGATACTTACCACATATATTAGCGTCTACCCTTCCGCCACTATATCGTCGCTGTCTTTCCAAGCTGTCAGTCTTTCCCGGGAATTACCTTATATGTTTGTGCGAGGCTCGGCAGACGCGACAATGGTGTTGTAGAAACATGAATAAAAAACCGAGATGCATTTTGTACATCTCGGTTTTTATTCTCTATTTTGGGGACTTATTTTTTCTTTGCTTTAAAGAAAATAAATACACCAGCAACTGCAGCAATGGACCCTACAGCAATAGATGCTGCAACAGTATCGAAACCTTTATATAGAGCATATATTACTGATCCAGATAGAATCAATACAGACAAAAAAGCGAATATTATTCCTAAATAAGTCGTGCGAATTGAATTCTTGGTCAGGCGATCCTCTGTGTTATGACGATGAGCCATTTCTTTTTCTGCCATACAAATAATTCGCTCTGCAGCTCCTGGTACAATTTCGTCATAACGAGCTAATGCATCAGGATGCGGAAGTGGCCCCGAGTAATGTTGTTCCAGTTTGACTATTGAATTTTTTTCAGCAGGATTTGTATTTTTCATATGCATTTCTGATGTCATTACCTACATTATACCAATCCTGTGTCATATTGTCTATGTCGTTCTTTTTACGGCGTTGTTCCCTGTATCTTTTTATAGGATTTGAATCCAATGAAAAGAAATACAGAATGCTATCAATAAACACAACAAAAAGACTTTTCATAGCTTCTATTTCTAATGCAAATATACGATGTTTTTTGTTAACAACAAAGTTGTTGTCACAATTCTGTCTAAATTATCTTTTTATTAGAAAAACGTTATATATATCCCATTTATTGCTCATATTAATTAGAAGATTCATATTTTCCTTGTTTCGCCACTATTCCGTCGCTGTTTTTCCATGATGTCAGCCTTTTTCAGAATTACCTTCTTCATATACCTGTGCAAGGCGATCTTGTCTCTGAATGCAGTTTTTCTCATGATATACAGTGCTTTTGTGATTCAAAAAAGAGGCCGTCCTCTCCTACCACACTCCCACGCCTTCGACGTAGGGCTTCGGGGAGGACAGCCATATCCAGCCGCGGGCCGTCACGGATGGCGGCTGGAAAACACTAACCCTAAATTATGAGCGTTTGCGGGATAAGGGGCCCGCTCCCCGTAGAGAGTGCGGCAGGACTTGCACCTGCAACGCTTTTGTTTGTCGATTGACCGGGGAATGACGTTTCGTCTCTTGTCCTTGTTACCCGGTCGGCATCCCTGCCGTGCGGTTTTGGGCGATCGGTACGAGGGTTTTCAACCTCTTAATTCTTTTGACCTATCCTTTTGCGTTAGACCGCTTCAGATTCCCGTGTATCTCATTGTTCCACCACGCACTCATCTCTATATGTAGCATGGAGCCTTACCTCCATTTCAAAAGTCATACTTACTACTCGCGCAACAGACCGACTTCCTCGCCAAACCTCTCGGAACGTATGGTGTTTTTACCTCACCAGTGACTACCCTCCATCTATGTATCCAGTCTTGAGGCATTCAATGCTGGGCCTTGATGGTTCAGGCGGCTGAATCTGCGGCGCTTTTATAGGTGTGGCTTGTGAAGGGATCGAACCTCCTCTGCATCGGTGATGCGTGCTCCGGTACACCATCAAGCCAAAGCGATATATGCTCGCTATTTATCAGTGATATACAACCGAGGTCTGGAGCAATGCTTTAATATGCGGCGCCGTAATTTCTTGAACGGTCGCGCGAGGTTGCGCAACGTGCGGTACTGCCATCGCCATATTGAGTTATAGACTCTCGTAGGCTGGTGTTTAATGGTTGATTCGGTGAAAATTGCACTTTCGTTATACATGGTAATGAGTATTTTGGAATCGGTTAATTCAATATCTTTGTCAGGTAGTCTGCGGCTTCATCGTTATCGTTATCCGAGTGACGATCGGAGACGTATACAACGGTTGCTTTTTCTCGATCAATCCACCAGGACGGAGCCGTCCACCTATCGCCCTTGTCTTCCCCGACCGTTGCCTCGTATTGGATACGCGCCACCCAGTCGTCGTTTTTCTCCTCGAACGTCGTGTCCTCTCCGGCCAAATGCGCAATGTGCAACCTGATCTTATGCGCAAGGTCATCCAGCGAGGCCTGCATTGCGGCATTCATAGCAGTTATTCTGTGAAGTCCTTGACAACCTCGAAGCGCTCCGTATCCACAGGCGTGTCCGGTTCCCCGTCGAACTCGTTATTGCATTTGGTGCAGAGCGACATCTCGCGATCATTAAACGCATCGGACATGTTCGTGTCCACGAGCAGCGAGCCTTTGCGCGTTTCAAACACCGGACGGCTCCAGCTATCGTGTCCGATGTACCTGATTTGAATCTTGTTCATGGTTTTAATTTTTGACAGTTCAACATTGTCTTGTTTATGACCGCTTCTCTGACTTCTCAGAAACAGATGTCTTTGCCTCGTCGTCAAGACTGTATTTCCCGGCCATCACTGCACGTTGTTGCATTCTTTCGGCTTCCAGCAGAGCTACAAAGTCCAATCGGCTGTACTTTATGGGAGAATTGCGAGCCGGTCCAAATCGTTTTCCGACTATTTTCCCCTGCGGCGCGATGTGTTTATCCACCCAACCTCGGCCGAACTCACGATACAATGCACGCCTTGTCACCAGGTCAGCGGCAGGCTGCTGCCTCTTTATCACAGCTTCAGCCACTACATCGGCCATGTTTACGAGCAGGCGTTGAAGTTCGTATAGTTCGGAAATAGTCATTTTCGGCCTTTATATGATGAGCATTGTGTCTTTGGCGGCTGGCGAGATTGTCCCTATTTCACTCTTTTTACCGTCATTACGTTCTTGTCGGCGTCAATCACAAACGAGTAATCGAAGCCTTTTTTACGAAGTCGCGATATGGATGTGCAGACCATGCCGTAGGTGTTCAAGATCATCTTAAACCCCTGTTCCTCGCCGACCTCCATCGTCCGCAACATCTCGGCGCAACTCGGTACCTTTTTCAGTTCAATAACTTCCGTCATTTCTTGTCTTTTTTATTATATTTGTAATGTCACATCGTTGACACTGCAAATATACAGATATTTTCTGTATGTACAAGCAAATTGTAAAGATATTTTCTGTATTTTTTTATGAGTGGAGCCGATATAATATGTAAGTTACTGATACAGTATCAGTTGAATCCGAAGTCCTTTTCGGAAAAGATCGGATTAGACCGTCCTCAAGCTATCTATGACATTCAAAACGGGAAGACAAAGAATATTTCCGCAAAGATGGCTGACAAGATAATTTCTGCATTTCCTGAAATTGATCGCAGTTGGTTACTCTCAGGTGAGGGCAACATGCTAAAGCCAATGGAAACAGTATTTGTTAAAAAGAGTGATGGTATCCCCTTCTATGATATGGATGTGACGGCCGGGATCACGGAGTCGTTCGCGGATGTGCGGGAAGAGGTGCAATACTATATCAATTATCCGCCGCTGAATGACTGTGACGCTGCTTTTCCGGTGTACGGGGATTCCATGGAGCCTGATTTCTACCCCGGCGATGTGGTTCTTGTGCGCGAAATTCGCAATGTTGATTCGATGCTTTGGGGTGAACCGTATCTCATTATCACCGATGCGACATGCGACAACCTGCGAACAATAAAGAATGTTTATCTCTCTGAAGATCGCCGCAGCTTCATTCTTCGGGCCACCAATCCGAAGTATTCAGGCGACACGATCGTCCCCCGAGACAATGTACTCAAGATATTCCTGGTTAAAGGGAAAGTAGCCAGGAGACAACTGTAAATAATTGAACCTTGATCGTTGTATAAGGTAATCTATTTGAGGAAATAAGCAAATGAAATATTTTATACTTGTTATACTTGTCTCAATCTTGCTGGTTGTATTATTGCTCAATTCTACGACACGCAGAATTAAAAAAATAAATGCCTTACTAAACAAGGACAGGAGTGTTGGCGACTTCATTAATACTCTTCAAGATTGGAAAATTTCCCCTGTAAAGTGTGATGGACTACGCATGGTGATATTCCCCGAGAATTTGCCAAAATACTATCTCTACATAACCTATAGAGATAGGAGACCAGAAAATAAGGACATTTCCAAGTTGTATCATGCTCTTACAGATGGGGAATCAGTAGTTACAAAAGCACATAAGAGGAATGTTCCAGTAGAGCAATTGATATACGACAAGCAATTAATATGTATCAAGAAAGCCATAAATTGCGTCAAAGATATGATGGCGCATGAAATAACATACTATAAAAAAGCTGGTTTAAAGGATATGGTTTACATTCTTGCTAAACCGACTGCCATTATAGATAGGTTCGCGTTGATATATGCTGTTGCTACGACCTTGTTAAATAAAACTATCCATAAAGAAATTTATGCACTTGAGTTAATTGACAATATGGTAAACAGCGGAATTATAACAAAAAAGGCTGAAGATTATGCAATATTCAGACTTGAAGAAAGAATTAATTATTTCATTGATGAGATTCAAATCGAAAAAAAGTGTTCTTCATTTATTCCGACTGCCATGATATATACGCTAAGGCATCCAAATGAGCCACCAACAAAAGACATTACAAAAATAGACCCAATTCAAGCTCTGATTCAATGGAATATCATACTAAAAGTAATAGATCGACATTTTGGTAGTAACATAGAAATTTAATCTGTTGTTAATAAGCAGTTAAACAAACGTCATGACTTCAAATAAATCCGACAAGCACTACATATTAAAAATCCTGTTTTTCGCACTTGCATTGGTTCTCGCCTATCTTTTTGCTCTTAATGGCAGATACATAAAAGTAGATTACGAATTTTACTTCGATAAATGGACCCGCCAAATGATCATCATTGATAGGGAGAAGATAATAGAATAATACGGTCCTTATATGAAGCCACTTTTCTCATTCCTGCTAACGCTCGCGCTACTGTGTTCGTTTGCGAGTACCCCGACAACGGCCGAAATAGCAGCTGCTGATACGACCTATGTCTACATTTGCACGGGAAGTTCCTCGACAAAATACCACAAGACGGCCTCATGCCGTGGGTTGAACAACTGCAAGGGGAAAATAATCAAAGTATCCCGGACCGTCGCCGAGGAGGAGTATCACCGCTCCCCCTGCAAAATTTGCAAACCGTAAAGTCCAGACAGGTTTTGCGAATGGCCAAGCAAGTACATTCGTATGTACGCTCGGTCGTTATCAATAAATTATAAAAAAATTTCGTGCCACATTCCGTAAGGAACAGATCGAATACCGTAGAAACATAAAAATGGCTCTTTGCTTCCGTGCATCTGCGATATCCTGATCTTTCCGGGAAATAGGTTCACCTCGATATTGCCGACCAGTCGAACAACCCCACTACTTGAGCGTTTGCATTCCAGATAACGGACCAGTCTCGGTCGATATACCGATCGGTAATCTTCATGTCGCTGACGTGATTCAGCGCCTCGTGAACAGTATATTTGTCAATACCGAGCGCTGCTGAGCGAGCAATTGTTGCCCAGCTATGACGGGCTGTATAGAACGTCGTGCGTTCTTGAATATCGTCTCCATGGCGTATTGCTTCGTCAACACGTTTCAATCCTTCATTCAAGGCTGTATTGAAATTGTTTCCACTTGCATAGAGTTGATAAAACCGGAAGAACCTGTTTCCGGTTTTATCTCGATATCTCTCTATGAGCGGTCGGATTTGTTCCTCAATTCGGATATGCATCTCGGCATGATCGGCACGACGTGATGATGTTTTGGCTCGATTGTATACGAGTATGTTGTCGTTGTTTTGATTCGGACAAGTAAGCAGGTCAATTGCGTTCATACCGGCCAACGCAAAGGAAAGGAGAAAGCAGTCCCTGGCAAGGTTTCTCCGCGAGTTAACCGCGGGTTCGTCTTCAAGGTCAATAATACGCTGTATAAGTTCGACAGATATAGCGCGCTTGCGCGGTGCGGCTTCCCCAGGGATATCGTAATGTGCAAATGGGGAGCGCGGAATACGAATGAGACCCACCTCTTCGTCGTTGAACTCCTTTTTTGCCCGATTATGCGTTGCTCGTATGATGCCCATATATAGGGACACTGCCCGGTTGCCTTTGGCAATTGCACCAGTAGCCTGCGAGCCTCGCTGCGATGGTTCGGAACGCAGGAATCTCTCAAAATCGGAGAGCATACGTGCGGTCACAAATGATATATCGAGAGGCTTGCCACCCGTGTAGCGAGCGAGTGCATTGGCCGTAGTGCGATAGTTGCTGGCTGTGCCGGCGCACATGCTCGAAGATACAGTACGCATATACTCGATGAAATCGAGCGAGAAGGAGCGCTCCTTGAGTTCAGTCTGTCGAATATACTCTACGATTTGTTTTACGGTCATGATGTCTGCAGCAACTCCGAGGCGCCCGACAATAGACCTCCAATTTGCTATGAGCTGCTCTGTCTCGTCAATGATCTGATGATCCTTGAGTTTCAACCCACGTGTAAGCTGATGGGCCGTAACAAAAATATTCGTCGAGATCTTCAAGGTCTGTCGACGATGAGTGATTCGTATCTTGACATTGTAGGTCCCGTCTTTTTTCTTGTTGTCAGAATAAACGACGGCTTTGAAGGTGGTTGGCATACGGATTCTTTTGACAACTATTTGACAACATCTGCAAACATTTATGCACACAAAGTAAAAATAAATGCTCGGAAAGAGCAATATTTGGCGGCAAAATGATATGAAAAAACCAGCGAACAACACTCGTTGTTCGCTGGTTCTCAATGATTTATTGCTTTGAGCGGAAAGCGGGACTCGAACCCGTGACCCTCAGCTTGGGAAGCTGATGCTCTACCGACTGAGCTATTTCCGCATTACGGAGTACAAAGATACTCCGCTTTTTTGATTTTTCAACTTTTCGCAGGCCGTTTTTTCGCTTTAACCCACGATTTTTTTCAGCGACGCCAGATTCTCGGGGTTGCGCAGCGCCTTGCCTTCGGCCGTATAGAGGTACTCCAGCCGCGGTCGGAAGTGCTCCTCGACCTTGCCGCGCACGACCTTCATTGTGCTGTTGACCAGTCCGTTCTGTTCGGTGAAGGCTTCGTCGACGATCGCCAGTCCGGCCGGCAGCCACCGCTCGGGGAACTCCCCGGCGTGGTCTCCGTCCGCCCGGTAGCGGTCGATCTCGGCGCCGAGCAGGTCGGCCGCCGCTGCGGCCCGCTCTTCGGGTGCGACGCCCCGGGCCTCCAGCTCGCGGCGCAGCGCCTCGCCGTTCGGCACGACGATGGCTCCGGTGAAGGGGCTCTGGTTGTTGTGGATGATGATCTGATCGATGTAGGGCGAGTTGCTCACGATCGACTCCTCCATCCCTTCGGGGCTGTATTTCTCGCCGTCCGAGGCGATGAGCAGACTCTTGAAGCGGCCCAGCACGTAGAGGAACTCGTCCTGCGAGACGTAGCCCATGTCGCCCGTGTGGAGCCAGCCGTCGCGCACCGTCTCAGCCGTCGCTTCGGGATTCTTCCAGTAGCCCGCCATGACGTTCTCGCCGCGGATGATGATCTCGCCCTTCTCGCCGCGCGGAAGTTCGCGGCCAGCCTCGTCAACGATCTTCAGCTCAAGCGGGATGAGAATCTTGCCCGACGAGCCGAAGCGGTGCCAGTGGTACTTGGGTGAGTTGGTCGAGATGACGGGCGTCGCCTCGGAGAGGCCGTAGCCCTGGAACATCGGGATGCCGATGGCGTAGAAGAAGCGTTGCAGCTCGATGTCGAGCAGCGCTCCGCCGCCGACGAAGAAGCGCAGGCAGCCGCCGAAGGCCTGGCGGATGCGGCGGAAGAGCAGCAGGTCGAAGAGTGCGACGAAGGGCTTGAGCAGCACGCGCCACCCCGTGCCGCGGCTGTATCCGTCGGCGTTGTAGGCGTAGGCCGTGCGGAGCGCCAGGCGGAAGAGCCGCTCGGTGAAGGCCCCCTTGGCGCGGATCGAGCTCTCGATGTTCTTGCGGAAGTTCTTGGCCAGCGCCGGGACCGAGAGCAGGAAGTGCGGCTGCACCTCGCGGATGTTCTGCGGAATGTTCTTGAGCGTCTCCATGGGCGTGGCGCCGACCTTCACCGTGGCGACCGACGCGCCGCAGGCGATCATGATGTAGAAGCCCACGACATGGGCGAAGCAGTGGTCGAGCGGCAGGATGATGAGCGTGCGGAAATACGACGGGATGTCGATGCGCGAGAGCGACTGCTCGACGTTGGCCGTGTAGTTGCGGTGTGTCAGTACGACCCCCTTCGGGTCGGCCGTCGTGCCGGACGTATAGGTGATCGTCGCGTAGTCGTCGTTGCGGATCGACTGTCCGATGGCGAGGAATTCCGGGCGGTGTTTCGACAGGTAGTCGCGGCCCAGCCGCTTGAGCGTGCCGTAGGCCGTCTCTCCCGGTTCGAGGGCGATGTGGCCCAGCACGATGACGTGTTCGAGTTCGGGCAGCTCGGCACGGATGCGGCGGATCTTCGGCAACTGGTACTTCGACACGAAGATCGCCCGCACCTCGGCGTGGCGCAGGCGGAAGAGCAGGTCGTTCGACTCCTCGAGCTTGACCGACAGCGGCACGCTGATCGCGCCGGCGTAGAAGAGGCCCAGCTCGGAGATGATCCATGCGTTGCTCCCCTCCGACAGGATGGCGACCTTGTCCTTGGGGCGGATGCCGATCGCGGCGAGACCCGCACCGGTCTCGAGGGCCAGTTCGCGCGTCTCGGCGTAGGTCGTGGGCTCGAACTTGTGGTGGCGCTTCTCGAGCAGGAAGGTTTTGGCCCCGTACTTCTCGACGGAGCTCTCGAACAGGTCGATGATGGTTTTCTTCATGTCAGTCCATTTTTAATACCGCAAGGAATGCCGACTGGGGCACCTCGACGTTGCCGATCTGGCGCATGCGCTTCTTGCCCTTCTTCTGCTTCTCGAGCAGTTTGCGCTTACGTGAGATGTCGCCGCCGTAGCACTTGGCCGTCACGTCCTTGCGCACGGCCTTCACCGTCTCGCGGGCGATGATCTTGGCGCCGATGGCGGCCTGGATGGCGATGTCGAACTGCTGGCGCGGGATCAGCTCCTTGAGCTTCTCGCACATCTTGCGGCCGAAGTCGTAGGCGTGGTCCGTATAGGTGAGCGACGAGAGGGCGTCAACCGGCTCGCCGTTGAGCAGGATGTCCAGCTTGACGAGCTTCGAGAGCTGGTAGCCCGTGCGGTGGTAGTCGAACGAGGCATACCCTTTCGAGATGCTCTTGAGCTTGTCGTAGAAGTCGAAGACGATCTCCGAGAGGGGCATGTCGAAGTTCACCTCCACGCGGTCCTGCGTGATGAAGGTCTGGTTCTTCATCACGCCGCGCTTGTCGATGCAGAGCTTGATGACGTTGCCCAGGAACTCCGACTTGGTGATGATCTGTGCGAGGATGTAGGGCTCCTCGATCTTGGCGATCTTCGTGATTTCGGGCAGTCCCGAGGGGTTGTGGACCTCGAGCTGCGCGCCCTGCGTCGTCGTGACGCGGTAGGAGACGTTCGGTACGGTGGTGATGACGTCCATGTCGAACTCGCGGTAGAGGCGCTCCTGGATGATCTCCATGTGCAGCAGGCCGAGGAATCCGCAGCGGAAGCCGAAGCCGAGCGCCAGCGAGCTCTCGGGCTCGAAGGTCAGCGAGGCGTCGTTGAGCTGCAGCTTTTCGAGCGAAGCCCTGAGGTCCTCGTACTGGTCCGCCTCGACGGGATAGACGCCCGCGAAGACCATCGGCTTGACATCCTCGAAGCCCGCGATGGCCTCCTGTGCGGGGTTGGCCACCGAGGTGATCGTGTCGCCGACCTTCACGTCGGCCGAGGTCTTGATGCCCGAGCAGATGTAGCCCACGTCGCCGGCGCGGATCTCGTCGCGCGGCTGCATCTTGAGCTTCAGCACGCCCACCTCGTCGGCGTCGTACTCGCTGCCCGTGTTGAAGAACTTGACGTGCTCGCCCTTGCGGATCGTGCCGTTGAAGACGCGGAAATAGGCGATGATGCCCCGGAAGGGGTTGAACACCGAGTCGAAGATCAGCGCCTGCAGCGGGGCCGCGTCGTCGCCCTTCGGGGCCGGGATGCGCTGTACGATGGCCTCGAGAATCTCCTCGACGCCGGCGCCGGTCTTGCCCGAGGCGAGCAGGATGTCCTCCTCCCGGCAGCCGATCAGGTCGATGACCTGGTCCTTCACCTCGTCGATCATCGCCGACTCCATGTCGATCTTGTTCAGCACGGGGACGATCTCCAGATCGTGCCCCACGGCCAGGTAGAGGTTCGAGATCGTCTGGGCCTGGATGCCCTGCGTCGCGTCGACGACCAGCAGGGCCCCTTCGCACGAGGCGATGGCGCGCGACACCTCGTAGGAGAAGTCGACGTGCCCCGGCGTGTCGATCAGGTTGAGCGTGTAGCGCTCGCCGTCGCGGGCCGTGTACTCCATCTGGATGGCGTGGCTCTTGATGGTGATGCCCTTTTCGCGCTCGAGCTCCATGTCGTCGAGTACCTGCGCCTGCATTTCGCGCTGGTTCAGCGTGTTGGTCTTTTCGAGCAGGCGGTCGGCAAGGGTGCTCTTTCCGTGGTCGATATGGGCTATGATGCAGAAGTTGCGGATGTTTTTCATGGTCCTCGCGTGAAAATGTGTGCAAATATACGAAAAAAATCGGATTTGCGGGCTGCCGGCGCATTGCTTTGCGATTTGCCGTTTTGTCCGGAATGTCGTATATTTGCAGCCTCGTTTACGTTGGGTTAAAAGGTTGAATCAAGATGTTAAGCAGACAGATCGCATCCAGACTGCGGGGTTTCGAGACCCCTTTTTATCTGTATGATACGGCGCTGTTGCGTCAGACGCTCGAGAGCGTCGTCTATGAATCGAACAAATACGGCTACAAGGTCCACTACGCCATCAAGGCCAACTACGACGACCACCTGCTGGCGATCATCCGCGAGTACGGCCTGGGCATCGACTGCGCGAGCGGCAACGAACTGCGCAAGGCCGTCGAGGCGGGCTTCGACCCGAAGGGCATCGTCTACGCCGGCGTCGGCAAGCGCGACAGGGAGCTGCGCTACGCCATCGAACAGGGGATTCTGGCCATCAACTGCGAGTCGATCGAGGAGCTGCACGTCGTCGACGGATTTGCGGCCGAAGCGGGCCGCGTGACGGACGTGGCGCTGCGCATCAACCCCGACATCGACCCCCGCACGAACCACTGCATCGACACGGGACAGGCCGACTCGAAGTTCGGTATTTCATACGAGGAGATCCTCGCGCATGCCGACGAGATCAAGGCGCTCAAGCACATCAACATCATCGGTATCCACCTCCACATCGGGTCGCAGATCCGCGAGCTGCACGTCTTCGAGAACATGTGCGAGAAGGTCAACGTCATCGTGGAGAACCTCGAGAAGATCGGTTTCACGTTCCGCACGGTGGACGTGGGCGGCGGTCTGGGCGTCAACTACGACGTGCCGGAGAACGAACCCATCCCCAACTTCGCGTCGCTCTTCTCGATCATCCGCAACCACCTCTCGGTCGGCGAGCGCGAGGTGCACTTCGAGTTCGGGCGTTCGATCGTCGCCGAGTGCGGCGAGCTCATCACGCGGGTGCTCTTCAACAAGACGACGGCCACGGGCCGCAAGCTGGTGATCGTCGACGCCTCGATGACCGAGTTGATCCGTCCGGCGCTCTACGGGGCGTACCACAACATCGAGAACATTACCTCCGGGGAGGAGGCCCGCGACAAGTACACGGTCGTCGGCACGGCCTGCGAGTCGACGGACGTCTTCGACGAGAACGTCAGCCTGCGCAAGACGCGGCGCGGCGACCTGCTGGCGATCAAGTCGGCCGGAGCCTACGGCATGTCGATGGCTTCGCGCTACAACCTCCACGACCTGCCCGGCGCCGTATACAGCGACGAACTCTGACGCCGTATGTGGTTGACACTTGCCTTCACCTCCGCAGCGCTGCTGGGGTTGTACGATGCCGCCAAGAAGAAGGCCCTGACGGATAATGCGGTGCTTCCGGTACTGCTGCTCAACACGCTCTTTTCCACACTGTTCTTCGTTCCGGCGATCGTCTCGTCGGAGTGCGGGCTGGGCTGGTTCGACGGCACGCTGCTCGACTGCGAACCCGGCACGGCGCAGGCTCACGGGCTGGTTGTGCTGAAGTCGGCCATCGTGCTCACGTCGTGGATCTTCGGATACTTCGGCATCAAGCACCTGCCCATCACGATCGTCGGGCCGATCAACGCCACGCGCCCGGTGATGGTGCTCGTCGGCGCGATGCTGCTCTTCGGCGAGCGGCTCAACGCCTGGCAGTGGACCGGCGTCGTGCTGGCGCTCGTCTCGCTCTTCCTGTTGAGCCGCTCGAGCCGCCGCGAAGGGGTCGACTTCCGCCACAACCTCTGGATTCTCTTCGTCGCGCTGGCCGCCCTGACGGGAGCCGTGAGCGGCCTCTACGACAAGTACATCATGACGCGTCTCGACGCCGTCTTCGTGCAGAGCTGGTACAACTTCTACCAGCTGGTGATGATGTCGGTGGTCGTGGCGCTGCTCTGGTGGCCCAAGCGGCGTGCGACCACGCCCTTTCACTGGAGCTGGGCCATTCCGCTCATCTCCGTCTTCCTCTCGCTGGCCGACTTCGCCTACCTGCTTGCCTTGCAGGAGGAGGATGCGATGATCTCGGTCGTCTCGATGATCCGCCGCGGCTCGGTCGTCATCTCGTTCCTGTGCGGCGCGGTGCTCTTCCACGAGCGCAACCTCCGCTCGAAGGCCGTCGACCTGGCCTTCATCCTCGTCGGCATGGTCTTCCTCTGGCTCGGGTCGCGCTGACGCGCGGGGCCGCCCGGGACGGGTACGCCCGATTATCGGCGCAAAAATGGATAAAGTGCGGAATTTTTCCTATCTTTGTTCGATTTTAGCAAATACATAAACTCAACGATATGAATATTTCCTACAACTGGCTCAAACGCTACATCGAAACGGACCTTCCGGCCGAGGAGGTGGCCCGTATCCTGACCGACATAGGACTCGAGGTCGAGGGCTTCGAGAAGATCGAGACCGTCAAGGGCGGTCTTCAGGGCGTGGTGGTCGGCGAGGTTCTGACCTGCACGGACCATCCCGACTCGGACCACCTGCATGTCACGACGGTCGACGTCGGCGCGGGCGAGCCGCTGCAGATCGTTTGCGGCGCGGCCAACTGCCGCGCGGGACTGAAGGTGCTGTGCGCCACGGTCGGCGCGGTGCTCTACCCCAACGGCGGCGACGAGGAGTTCAAGATCAAGCGGTCGAAGATCCGCGGCGTCGAGTCGCTCGGCATGCTCTGCGCCGAGGACGAGTTGGGCATCGGCTCGTCGCACGAGGGCATCATGGAGCTTCCGGCCGACGCGCCCGTCGGCATGGCGGCCAAGGAGTATCTCCGCGTCGAGGACGACTACCTGATCGAGATCGGCCTGACGCCCAACCGGGTGGATGCCGCCTCGCACATCGGCGTGGCGCGCGACCTGGCGGCCTACCTCAGCAGCCGCGGCGAGCGGACGGAGGTGAAGTGGCCCGACGTCTCGGCCTTTGCCGTGGACAACCACGACCTGCCCGTTGCGATCCGCGTCGAGAACCACGAGGCCTGCCCCCGCTACGTGGGCATCACGGTCTCGGGCTGCAAGATCGGCCCCTCGCCCGAGTGGATGCAGAACTGCCTGCGGGCCGCGGGCATTAACCCCAAGAACAACCTGGTCGACATCACCAACTTCGTGCTCTTCGAGCTCGGACAGCCGCTGCACGCCTTCGATGCCGCAAAGATCGAGGGCCGCGAGGTGGTGGTCCGCACCTGCGCCGAGGGCACGCCCTTCGTGACGCTCGACGGCGTGGAGCGCAAGCTCACGGACAAGGACCTGATGATCTGCTCGGCCGAGCGCCCGATGTGCATCGCCGGCGTCTTCGGCGGCCTCGATTCGGGCATCAGCGAGACGACGACCGACGTCTTCATCGAGAGCGCCTACTTCAACCCCGTATGGGTGCGCAAGACGGCCAAGCGCTTCGGCCTGAACACCGACTCGTCGTTCCGCTTCGAGCGCGGCATCGACCCCAACCTGCAGGTCTACGCCGCCAAGCGCGCCGCGCTGCTGATGAAGGAGCTGGCCGGCGGCTCCATCTCGAGCGAGATTACGGACATCTGCCCCGTGCCGGCCGCCGATTTCGTCTTCGACATTTCGTTCGCACGCATCAACGCGCTCATCGGCAAGGAGATTCCCCAGGAGACCGTGCGCACGATCCTGGCGGCCCTCGAGGTGAAGATCCTCTCCGAGCACGAGGGGCGCCTGACCGTTGCCGTGCCGCCCTACCGCGTCGACGTGCAGCGCGAGGCCGACCTGATCGAGGATATTCTCCGCATCTACGGATACAACAACGTCGAGATTCCGGCGCGCGTGCGTTCGACGCTCTCCTATGCGCCGAAACCCGACCGCAACCGCCTCGTGAACCTCGCGGCCGACTTCCTGACCGACAACGGCTTCACGGAGATCATGTCCAACTCGCTGACGAAGGGGGCCTACTACGAGGGGCTCGCTGCCTGCCCGCCCGAGCGCTGCGTGCGCATCCTCAATCCGTTGAGCGCCGACCTGAACGTCCTGCGGCAGACGCTGCTGTTCAACATGCTGGAGGCCGTCTGTCTGAATATCAACCACAAGAACGGCGACCTGAAGCTCTATGAGTTCGGCAACTGCTACTTCTACGACGAGGCGAAGCGCACGGAGGAGAATCACCTTGCGGCCTACTCCGAGGAGTACCGGCTCGCCATCGCCGTGACGGGCGTCACCACGCCGCAGTCGTGGAACACGAAACCTGCGAAGGCGTCGTTCTTCACCCTGCGGGCCGTGGCCGAGAAGCTGCTGCGCCGCTTCGGCATCGACATCTACGCGCTCAAGAGCGAGCCGACGCAGAGCGACCTCTTTGCCGAGGGGCTCACGATGTCGCTCAACGGCAAGGAGCTGCTGCAGATCGGTGTCGTCAGCGGCAAGCTTCGCCGTCTGACCGACGTCAAGCAGGAGGTCTACTACCTCGAGATGAACTTCGACGTGCTGGTGCGCTCGACGAAGAAGCACCGCATTGCGGCCGAGGAGCTCTCGAAGTTCCCTGAGGTGAAGCGCGACCTGGCGCTGCTCGTCGACCGCGACGTCACCTTCGCGGCGCTGCGCAGCGTGGCCCTCGCCACGGAGCGCAAGCTGCTGAAGAGCGTCTCGCTCTTCGACGTCTACGAGGGCGACAAGCTCCCCGCGGGCAAGAAGTCCTATGCCTTGAGTTTCATTCTCGAGGACAAGACACGCACGCTCGACGACAAGACCATCGAGCGCGTGATGGCCAACCTCACGCGGCAGTTCGAGCAGCAGTGCGGCGCCCAGGTGCGTTCGTAACGACAGACAGGCACTTCTCGCGACAACGACTGGCTGTTTGCCCTTGCGGCAACAACGTCCGGCCGACCGCCTTGCGACAACGAAAAACTCCCGACCCTTTTCCGGGTCGGGAGTTTTTTTGTGGATGGCGGAAGCGGGGACGGCGGGCACGGCCGGGACTTTGCAGCGCGGAGCGGTCCGTCTCCACGGCAGCCGCTTAGAGCACCGGCTTGATCTGCGGCGGCTGGATCGTCACGTAGGGCGTGCCGTTGTCGTCGCACGTCGAGACGAGGCGCACGGCCTTCACCGGACGGTCGGGATGCAGCGTGATGCTCCCCTGCTCCAGCTCGCCCGCCCGCTCGAAGTGCACGCCGTCGCCGGATACCTCGGCGTAGCCCGTCGTGAGGATCGTCTTCGGCAGCTGGCGGTTGCCCGTCTGGAGGTACATTTCGCGGCAGGTGACCGGCTCGCGGAAGGTGTAGAGCACCCAGTCTTGCTGGCGGCATGCCCGCCGCGTGCGCGACAGGCCGCGGTAGGTCGAGGCGTTCGTGTAGGGGAACTGCGTGCTCTCGCCCATCGACGTGGTGATCTCGACGGCCGGGCGGATGGTCCGGTAGTAGGACCGGTCGGCCACGTAGGGGCTGCGGCCCGTGCCGCGGCGTGTGAAGAAGCGGTACAGATGCGGTCGGGCGGTCGCCAGCGGCCCCGTGTAGCGGTGCTCGCCGGGCTGCCCCTCCTCGACATACCACACCTCCGAGCCGTCGTCCGTCGTAACGCGGAACTCTCCGTCGGCATAGGTCACCGTCGGGGGAAAGAGCCGGAAGCGGATGCCCATGGCCGTCATGCGGTCGTAGTGGCGGCCGACCAGTTCGCGGTAGTACGCCTCCCACCCCGCCGAGGGGCCGCCCCAGGCGATGTGCGCGAGGGCGCAGATGCGCGGGAAACACATGTAATCCAGGTAGTCGGGCTTCTCGGGCTCATGCGACACGTAAGCCTCGCTGAAGAAGGTCCCCTCGAACCCTTCGACGTGGCGCAGCTGCTCCGCCGTGAAGCCTTTGGCGGCGGGATCGAAGCCGTAGACCTTGCGCGCGTCGAAGATCGCCGCCCAGTCGTGTCCGTCTTCGTGGGGCGACTGCCGCATGTCGAAATAGAAGTATTCGCCCGGCATGACGACCGTCCGGTAGCCCTTCGACGTGGCATCGAGGCACGCCGCCGTGCTCTCCCAGCCGTAGACGCGGCTCTCGCGCGTGAACTCCCCGGTGCGCACCGCCTCGTTCCAGACGGCCGGGCGCTTGCCGTGGGCGCGGAGGATCGCCGTGACGCGCTCCATGAATAGGTCCTCCAGCTCGTGGGGCGTTGCCATCCCCCGCGTGGCCATCAGCGCCCGGCAGTCGGGGCACCGCTCCCACTGCGACAGGTCGACCTCGTCGCCCCCCACGTGGATGTATTCCGACGGGAAGAGCTCGCAGATTTCACCCAAAATATCCTCCAGCAGCGCGTAGTTCTCCTCGCGTGCCACGCACCACGCCGAGCGATAGTCGTAGCCGTTTGTCGAGAGCGTGTCGGGCGGGTAGTTGCAGCGGATCTCGGGATGCACCGAGGCGATGTTGCGGCTGTGGCCCGGGAGGTCGATCTCGGGGATGATCTCGATGTTGCGCACGGCGGCGTAGTCGATCAGATGCCGCATCTCCTCCTGCGTGAAGTAACCGCCGTATTTCTCACTCCACTTGCCATATACGGCCCTTACGGGCGAATCGCCGCCGCGGAAGCCGCCCACCTCCGTCAGCTCGGGGTGCGAGCGGATTTCGATGCGCCACCCCTCGTCGTCCGTAAGGTGCAGATGCAGCTTGTTGATGTTGTGGTAGGCCAGCAGGTCGATGTAGCGCTCGACGGCATCGGGTCCGATCCACGTGCGGGCCACGTCGAGCATCATGCCCCGGTAGGCGTAGCGCGGTGCATCTTCGATCTCGGTGCAGGCGATCGTGACCGGCAGTTCGCACTGCCCGGCGTAAACCTCTGCGGGCAGCAGCCGCAGCAGGGCCTGGATGCCGCAGAAGACGCCTCCGGCCGTGCCGCCCGCGATCTCGATGCGCTGCGGCGAGACCGACAGCCGGTAGCCCTCCGCCGCGAGCGCCGGGTCGAGGCGCAGGACGACGGCCTCGTCGGCCGACATGCTACAGTCGGCGGGTGCCAGGTCGAGGTAGCGGCGCAGGTAGTCCGCCTGCGGCAGGAGTGCACGGTCGCAGCAGAGCCACATCTGCGGCGTGAGGGTGCAGTGTTCGGGGCGCGGGGCTGCATGCGCGGGTGTCGGCTGCGGGTGGGCCGGCAGCGTGCCCAGCAGCACGGCCGCAAGCAGAAACAGAAGGCGGTGTTTCATGGCGATGATCGGATTTTGTACCTTGCAAAGGTACTTTTTTCCGGCGAAAATGCTACCTTTGCGATACATTTATCAGCACTATGGAAGACAAACGTCTGAAAGCCATGGCACGGCTGCTGGAGGTGATGAACACCCTCCGCCGCGAGTGTCCGTGGGACCGCGAGCAGACCTTCGACTCGCTGCGCAGCAATACCATCGAAGAGACCTACGAACTGGCCGACGCCATTACGGACCACAACATGGAGGGCATCCGCGAGGAGCTGGGTGACCTGCTGCTGCACGTCGTCTTCTACTCGAAGCTCGGTGAGGAGCAGGGCGCGTTCGACTTTGCGGACGTGGCCAACGCCCTGTGCGACAAACTTATCTACCGCCATCCGCACGTCTACGGCGACATCCACGCCAACACGCCCGCCGAGGTCAAGGCCAACTGGGAAGAGCTCAAGCTGCGCAAGAAAAACCGCAAGAGCGGCACGCTGGGCGGCGTACCGCGGTCGCTGCCGGCGCTGGTCAAGGCCTACCGCGTGGGAGAGAAGGCCGCCGGTGCGGGATTCGACTGGCAGCGCCGGGAGGATGTCTGGGAGAAGGTCCGCGAGGAGCTGTCCGAGGTCGAGGCCGAGATGAAGGCGGGCCGCAAGGAGGGGCTCGAAGCCGAGTTCGGCGACCTGTTCTTCGCGCTGGTCAACGCCAGCCGCCTCTACGGCGTCGATCCCGAGTCGGCCTTGGAGCGCACGAACAAGAAGTTCATCCGCCGCTTCAACTACATGGAGCAGCGCGCTGCCGAAGAGGGACATACGTTGCACGAGCTGACGCTCGACGAGATGGAGGCGCTCTGGCAGCAGGCCAAAACAGAAGAGTAGCCATGCGACGAAGAGAAACTCTCGGCCTGCTGGCGGCCGCCCTTCTGCTTTTTGCCGGATGTACCACCCGGCAACCGGACGCTGCAACTCCGGAACCGTTGCCTGCGGGGGCCGTGCCGTTCGTGTACGACCGGCATCTGTATTTCGATGCGCTGGTTTGTGACACGATACCGGCCCGGCTCGTCTTCGACACCGGTGCGACGGGGCTCTACCTCGATTCGCTGTGGCTGGCCAATTCGGGATACAAACCCCGGCAAATGGTCTCCAGTGTCATGAGGGGCGGCGCCGGAACCGACATCACGCGTATGCGCATCATCCTGGAGTCGTTGCCGTTGCGGATCGACTCGATGCGGCTGCAAGGCGGTGAGGTCGTTCCCGAAATCGACCTCAAGGGAATTCTGGGGCGGCGGGCCGACGGGATTTTCGGCCAGCAGTTCTTCGATTCTCTGTGCGTGGAGTTCAACCTCCGCAAAGGGTACCTGCGTGCCGTGAAGGCCGATACGCTTCAGGCGGCCGGATTCACCCGTTGTGAAGTCGAAAAAGAGGAGTACCGGATTTTTGTGCCGGTGCGGGTCAATCCGGAAAAGGGGCTTGCGGTCGAAGGCCGTTTCCTGCTCGACATGGGCTATCCGGGTACCGTCACCGTCGGATCGTCCGTTGCCCGGCGTGCCGGACTGGAGCGGTTCTCCGGGAAAAAGGCGCCCTACTCCTCCGTATCGGCCGGAATCGGCGGCCGCGGACGCTCGTGGCTCTGTCGTGCCGACTCCGTCGCCGTGGGCGGATACACTCTCGCAGCTGTGCCGGTCGAGGTCTCGGAAAACGAAGCGGGCCTTCTCGCGGATCGGGATTTTGCGGGGCTGATCGGCAACGGCCTGCTCGAACGCTTCGACGTCGTGATCGACTTCGCCTCACCGGCGCTCTATCTGCGCCCTGCGGCCGGATTCCGGAGCCCGTTCCCGTATGAAACGGGCGGCATCAAGCTGATAGACCGGACGGATATCTGCGAGGGATGGATTGTCACGGGCCTTTACGAAGGCATTGCCCCCGAAGGATTGCAGCCGGGCGACGTCGTTGTCACGTGGGACGGCACGCGGCTCAAGGGGCATGCGTCGGCCGACAGTCTGCTGCGCCTGCGCGGACGCCACACCTTCACGGCGGTGCGCGGCGGTGCGGCGGCGGAATACGAAACCGAAGTCGAGGAGATACTGTAAAACTGTAAAAAAAGATAAACGAAATGGCTCTGATCAGAAAAGTACGCGGGCACGAGCCCGTGATCGGTGAGAACACCTTTTTGGCCGAAACGGCCGTCATTCTGGGCGACGTGACCATCGGCCGCGACTGCTCGATCTGGTACAACGCCGTGCTGCGCGGCGACGTGAACCGCATCGTCATCGGCGACCGCACGAACATCCAGGACGGCGCCGTCCTGCACACGATCTACGACCAGGCGAAGCACCCCTCGCAGACGATCATCGGCAACGACGTCTCGGTGGGGCACAACGCCACGATCCACGGCGCCGTGATCGAGGACAACTGCCTGATCGGCATGGGTGCCACGCTGCTCGACAACGCCCACGTTCCCTCGGGCTGCATCATCGCGGCCAACGCCCTCGTGCTGTCGAACGCGCAGCTCGAGCCCAACTCGGTCTATGCCGGCGTCCCGGCCCGCAAGGTCAAGGAGGTGACGCCCGAGCAGCGCGAGGAGATCGTCCGCCGCACGGCCCACGACTACATGCTCTACGCATCGTGGTATAACGAGGAGGAGTAGCGTGTGATGCGCCTGCCGTCGAAATATTCCGATGTGGTGCTGAACCTGTTTGTCGCCGTGGCGATCAGCCTGGTGGTGAACTTCTCGTACCTGATCCTGCTCTTTGTCGAGCAGAAGGGGGGCGAGCGGACGCACATGCCCGAGGAGCGGGTCGTGGAGTGCCTCCGCGAAGGGGTGCTGCATGTCAGCCCCGACGGCCACGGCTACCTGGTCTACCCTGACGGCGACAGCGTCTACGTCATGCAGCAGCGCATCCGCCGGCTCGGCCTCGAGCAGGGCGACCGCCTCGTTGCGGACCTCGTGCCGCGGCACGGCCGGGGCGCCCATCCCGTCATGATGGGCATCCGCATGCGCAACGGCCACGAGTTCGACTACAGCGCGCTCTACAACCGCCCTTCGGAGACGGTCGAACTGCTGCTCCAGCTGTTCTATTACGTCGTCGTCTCATTCGTCATCCTCACGATCCTGACGGCCGCACGCCGCAACTATTCGATGCACCGCTTCCTGCGCTGCGGCGTCTGGGCCCTGCTGGCCGCCGTCGGCCTCTACTTCATCGCTCCGGTGACCGACTGGCACTCGGGACGCATCGAGTTCAACTTCATGAGCGGGCGGATGCTGGACTATATGCTGCTGCTCAAGTGTTCGTTCGCCGTCGTGGTCTCGATGCTCTATGCGCACATCTACGTGCTCATCTCGCAGCGGCAGGCCATCGTCCTCGAAAACGAACGGCTCAAGAACGAGAACCTCACCACGCGCTACAACATGCTCGTCGGGCAGATCAACCCCCACTTCTTCTTCAACTCGCTCAACTCGCTGGCGATGCTCGTGCGCGAACGGCAGGACGAGAAGGCGCTGACCTACATCGACCAGCTCTCCTACACGTTCCGCTACATCATCCAGAACGGGCAGAGCACGCTCATGACCCTCGACGAGGAGCTGAAGTTCATCGAGGCCTACGGCTACCTGTTCAAGATCCGCTACGCCGACAAGCTCTTCTTCGACATCGACGTCGAGGAGAAATACCGGGACTGGACCCTTCCGGCGCTGTCGCTGCAGCCGCTCGTGGGCAATGCCGTCAAGCACAATACGATCACCAAGAGCAAACCCCTGCACATCACCATCCGCACGGCCGACGGCTGGCTCGAAGTGTCGAACCCGAAGGTGCCGAAGCTCGAACCCGAGCCCTCGACGGGCATCGGGCTTGAGAACCTGCGCAACCGCTGGCGCCTGATTACGGGCCGCGACATCGAGATCGTCGACGACGGCCGGACCTTCACCGTGCGCATGCCGCTGCACAACCCCGCACAACCATGAAAGCCCTGATTATCGAAGACGAAACCGCTGCCGCGCGCAACCTGCAGGCCATTCTGCGGGAGGTGGCGCCCGCCGTGGAGATCGTCGCCACGCTCGAGGGCGTCGAGGAGAGCATCGAGTGGCTGCGCACGCATCCGCAGCCCGACCTGCTCTTCATGGACATCCACCTTGCGGACGGCGATTCGTTCCGCATCTTCCGCGCCGTGGAGATCACCGCGCCGGTCATCTTCACGACGGCCTACGACCAGTATGCGCTCGAGGCCTTCAAGGTCAACAGCATCGATTACCTGCTCAAGCCGCTCAATGCGGCCGATGTGGTCCGGGCGCTCGAGAAGCTGCGCCGCCTGTCGAGCAGCGAACGCAGCGACTACGGATCGCGCGTGCGCAGGATGGCCGCGCGGCAGCGCGAGGAGGTCTTCCTCGTGCACGTGCGCGACCGCATCATCCCGCTCGGCCGCGACCGCATCGCCTACTGCTACACCTCGAACGAGCGGGTGACGGCCTGCGACTACGACGGGGCGGTCTACCCGCTCGACAAGACCCTCGAGGCACTCGAGGCGCTGCTGCCCGCGGAGGATTTCTTCCGTGCCAACCGGCAGTTCATCGTCGCACGCCGCGCCGTGAAGGAGATCGTCGTGTGGTTCGGCAGCCGCCTGTCGCTGCACCTGACGGTCGATACGCCCGAGCGGATCGTCATCTCCAAGGCCCGCGTACCCGAATTCAAGGCGTGGATGCGGGCGGTTCACCCCGCCGAATAGGCGTTTGACCCCGTCATTCGGACGGTTGGACCGGAGCCCGGCTCCGGTTTTTTTGTTTTGGCGCTACCTTTGCATCAGGAAACACGACCACATGTTTAACCGTTCAACTAAATTTTGCACAGAGATGAAAAAGAGCATTTTTGCAGCCCTCATGGGCCTTTGCCTTATCGCCGGAACGAGCGTCATCGCACAGACGCCCCAGGAGGCTCCCGTACCCAAGACCCCGCCTACGGCCGAGCAGATCGCCCAGCGGCAGACCGAGCGCATGACGCAGCAGCTCAACCTGACCGATGCGCAGGCCAAGCAGGTCTACGAACTGAATCTCGAGCAGATCAAGCAGATGCAGGCGCACCGCGACCAGATGCGTGCGGCCCGCAGCGCCGAAGCCGAGAAGATGAAGAAGATCCTCTCGACCGAGCAGTTCATGCAGTGGGCGCAGATGCAGGGTCCGCGTCCGGGCGAGGGCCACGGTCCGCATGCCATGCGCGGCGGCAAGCCCTGCATGAAGGATTGTCCGGCGAAGGCGGACCGGAAACATTGCAGAAAAGCATGCGACAAGCAGCGGCCCGTTAAGGAAAAGGAGTGAGGTCAGGTTTCGCGGCTTGTTGCTGCCGGGGGTGTCAGTCCGGTCGACTGACACCTTTTTTTTGCCGATTCACCACGAAAAGGGAACAAGCAATCGCAGAAAATCCTATCTTCGCGTGCGCAAAAATATACAAAGAGGAAAGCATAACAGAAGACGGACACAAACAATCTCCCATGAAACGAATACTGCTAACAACCCTGCTGACGCTCTTCGCTGCCGCCGCCTTCGCACAGACGGGCGCCGTTACCGCGACGGTGATCGATGCCGATACGCGGGAGAGCGTGGTCGGCGCCGTGGTAACAGTGATTCCCGACAAGAACCCCGACAAGAAGCTCTACGTGACCTCGGCCTACAAGGGCGTCGTATCGCTTCCGCAGCTGGCCTACGGAGGCTACACGCTGACGGTGGCCTTTCTGGGCTACAACGAGCTGACCCTCGCCTTTACGGTGGACTCGGCGCGGAAGAACCTCGGCGTGCTGGAGCTCAAGCCCGGCGTGCAGATCGAAACCGTCGTCAAGGAGGTCAAGGCCCTGCGCACGTCGCAGCGCGGCGACACGGTGAGCTACAACGCCGGAGCCTTCAAGGTGACGAACGATGCCGACGTCGAGGGGCTGCTCGAAAAGATGCCGGGCATCACGGTGACCGACGGTACGGTCGAGGCCCAGGGCGAAGAGATCAAGAAGGTCTTCGTCGACGGCAAGGAGTTCTTCGGCGAGGACGTCACCACGGCCATCAAGTCGCTGCCGGCACAGGCCGTCGAGCGGATCGAGGTCTACAACAAGTTGAGCGACGCGGCCGAGTTCTCGGGCATGGACGACGGCGAGGGCTACAAGGCCATCAACATCGTGACGCGCGAGAACATGCGTCAGGGACAGTTCGGCAAGCTCTATGCCGGATTCGGCTACGATGCCGACACCCGGACCGAAGACCGCTTCAAGTACATCGCGGGCGGCAACGTCAACATCTTCAACCGCGACAGCCGCATCTCGATCATCGGGCTCTTCAACAACGTCAACCAGCAGAACTTCTCCTTCGAGGACATCCTCAGCGTGTCGGGCAACACGGGCGGACGCCACGGCGTGGGCCAGTACATGGTGCGGCCCCAGAGCGGCGTGGCGACGGTCAACGCCCTCGGCGTGAACTACTCCGACACGTGGGGCAAACGCGACCAGGTATCGTTCCAGGGCAGCTACTTCTTCAACAACACCCGCACGACGAACCGTTCGACGACCGACAAGTGGTACGAGGCCCCCATGGCGATCGACACCCTCTCGACGGCGGGTTACTCCGACACGAAGGCCTTCAACCACCGCTTCAACGCCCGCCTGGAGTGGAAGATCTCCGAGAACCAGAACCTGATGGTCCGGCCGAGCTTCAGCTACCAGTCCAACGACCCGTTGAGCACGACGCTGGGCTGGCAGTACGGCGAGAGCGGCTACAGCCGCACGAACAACTTCAGCGACGCCATGCGCGACGGCTACAACCTGCGTACCTTTGCCATCTACCGGGCCAAGCTGGGCAAGGACGGCCGCACGATCACCGTCAACGGCAACGTGAACTATGCGAACAGCTCGAACACGTCGGATTCGTGGTCCAACCAGCTGGGGTCGCTGCCCGACCGCCCCGTCTTCGATCCCGAAACGGGCGCCTGGGACCCCGAAGCCTACACCGAGCTGCGCTACCTGCGCAACCTGGCACCGTCGAGCAGCTATTCGCTGCGCGGCGAATTCACCTACACGGAGCCCGTGGCCAAATATGCGCAGGTGAGCCTCCAGTACCGGGCGAACTTCGAGCATCAGGAGCGCGACACGCGGTCGTATGTCACCGGCGACGACTTCTCGATCGCGGGGCTGACGCCCGATCCCATGCTCTCGAACTCCTACGAGAGCAACTACACCACGCAGCGCGTGGGCCCGGGCTTCCGCTACTCGAAAAACCGCAATACCTTCGTGGCGAACGTCTACTACCAGCGTTCGGCGCTCGACGGCCGCGTCACGCGCGGTGAGTCCGAGCAGATCCGCCACACCTACGACAACTTCACCTACTTCATGATGGGACAGCTGAACATCAACAGCGAGAACTCGCTGCGGCTGTTCATCTCCTCCTATACGGACAACCCCTCGATCACGGCCCTGCAAAGCGTCTTCGACGTCTCCGACGCCCAGAACATCTCGCACGGCAATCCCGATCTGAACCCCTCCTACACGCACCGGGTGAACTTCCACTACATCAACTCGAATGTCGAGAAGGGGCGCACCTTCATGTGGATGTTCTCCCTGCAGGCCACCTCGGACTACAACGCCACGCACCTCGTGCAGTCGCCCGGCGTCATGGAGATCGGCGGCGAGACCTACACCCCGAACTACTACTCGACCGAGGTCAACCTCGACGGATACCGCCAGCTGCGCACGCACATCAGCTACGGACTGCCCGTCGGGTGGCTCAAGAGCAATTTCAACGTCATGGCAGGCGTGACCTACACGCAGACGCCGAGCATGCTCGGCGGCGTGGTCGATCCCGTCACGGGAATGATCTCGGGCGGTGATCGCAACGACAGCAAGAACATGGGCTACGACTTCCGGGCCGTGCTGGGCAGCAATATCTCCGAGAACGTCGACTTCACCCTCTCGTGGAACGGCACCTACAACGAGGCGACCAACTCGTTGAGCGCCACCGCCACGAAAAACCGCTACTTCAACCACTCGGCGCGCGGCGACCTGAAGATCGTCTTCCCGCTGGGCTTCACCTTCACGGCAAGCGCCGCCTACACGCAGTACGTGGGCTTCACGAACGACTACGAGGATTCCTACCTGCTCTGCAACGCCTACATCGGCAAGAAGGTCTTCCGCAACCAGCGCGGCGAGGTGATGATCGGCGTGAACGATATCTTCAACCAGAACCGGGCCTTCGTCCGCACGACGGGTTCGGGCTGGACGCAGAACGCCATGAACAGCGTCATCGGCCGCTACTACATGGTGCAGTTCACCTACAACCTGCGCCTCTTTGGCAAGAAGGGATCGCGCAACATCCAGGATTACGACGGGGTTGAGCAGCCGCGCCGCCGTCCCGGTGCGATGCCTCCCCCGCCCCCGGGTTTCGGTCCGAGATAGCGCGAGCGGTCTCGAGACGAAAAGAGGACATCGGTGAATTCCGACGTCCTCTTTTTTTGCGTTCATGCTTCGGGAGATTTCGGATGGTTTCGGGAAAACGATACCCGACACCGGTCCGTCTTTTGCCGCTGCGGAGCGGTTTCGGCGGATGCAGCATCGCTGTGCCGCGCCTCGGGGAGGATGCCGTGTCGCGGTGAAACGCTTCGGGCTGTGCGGCGGTCGGGGGCCGGCCGGAGACCGGAGAGTCCGTCCGGCAGAAAGTCCGCTCTCCTACCCTTTCCGTGCCGCCTCGCGCTCGCGGCGACGCTCCTCGCGGTCGATGGCCAGGTGGGTGCCGATGCAGGCCAGCCCGCCGTAGATGACCGTCAGGATGCACAGCGCCTTGATCTCGGCGAAGACCTCCTGCAGCGACGCCCCCATCGTGCGGATGCGGATGAATCCGTTGACGCCGTGGCTGCTGGGGAAGATCTGCCCGAAGTTGTAGAGCCAGTCGGGAATGCCCTCGCGGGGATACGACACGCCGCTGAGCATCAGCAGCGGGATGGAGGTCCACAAGAGCAGCAGCAGCGAATTTTCGCGGTAGCGGAAGAGCGTCGACACGGCGATCGAGAGGGCGAGGCAGGCCGCCATGTAGGCCGAGAGGAACAGGACGAGCGTCCAGGTCGAGCCGTTGGTCGGGTAATTGAAGAGCCGGTAATGGACGCCCAGCACGTAGGCGCACGTCACGACATAGACCGAAGCGTAGACCAGCGCCCGGCCCGTGACAATGGGCAGCGTCGACATGCGCCGCCGCCCCGCCGGGCAGAGCTTGTGGTAGAGCCCGAACTCGCGCCACGTGCCGCCGATCATGCCGATGCCGATGAGCATCGTCTGCTGGATGATGACCATGATGATCGCCGGCATGACGAAGGTTCCGTAGCCGAGGTAGGGGTTGAAGAGGTTGTGCGCCTGGTAGATGACGGGCTGCGTCGTGGCCTGCGCCTGCGGGATGTTGGCCCCCTTGGCGATCAGCCGCTGGAACTCGACCATGGCGCCGGTCTGCCCGATCGAGGTCACGAGCTCCTGGAATACCTGCCGGTACATGAGGAAGTAGCTCGCGTCGCAGTAGATCGCCACGACGGCCTGCTCACCGCCGTAGAGTTTCTCGGCGTAATTCGACGGGATGTAGACCACGCCGTAGATCTTGCGGTCGTAGAAGAGCCGGCGGGCCTGCTCCATGTCGGTGGGCTCGTAGGCCACATAGGTGTTCGGACCCGCGTTGAAGGCCTCGATCAGGCTGCGGCTCGTCGGCGTGCGGCTCTCGTCCACGACGCCGATGGGAACGTTGCGCAGCACCTGCGTCCCGTAGGCCAGCGAGTAGACCGTGGCGTAGATCAGCAGCGCAAAGACGAGGATCAGCATGACGCCGCCGTCGGTGAAGATCGTGCGGTACTCGTTGCGCATGACCGCCAGCAGCTGCTGACGGTAGGATTTCATCTGTCTCGAAAAGCGGCTCATGCTACAGTCTCCCCCAGAATTTCTGCTCCGTGCAGACCCGTTTGAGCCGGGGCAGGCACAGGAGCGGTAAAACAACGAACAGCGACATCCAGCCCAGATCGGGCAGCGAGCAGACGACCGGTGCGCCGCGCAGCATCTGGTCCACGAACAGGTCGGTGTAGTAGGTGAACGGGAAGAGGCGGCTCAACCACTGCATGGGCTCCCACATGGCCATGATCGGGAAGGTCAGGCCCGAGAAGGTAAAGGCCAGCACGGAGTAGCCGCCGCCGATCGAGAGCGAGAGGCGCAGGTTGGCCAGCAGCGAGACGATCAGCACGGAGATCGCCTGATAACTCATGATGAAGAGCAGCGTGCCCGTGAGGATGATCGCGAGCGAGCCGTTGAGCGGCGTGCCGACGACCTTGAAGATGATGACGAACATCGCGAGCGAGAGCAGGAACATCCCCGCCGTGACGGGCAGCGTCTTGCCCAGCAGCGCCGCGCCCACCGAGTCGTCGGCCGTGCGGAGCCACTCGCGGGCCGTGGAGTTCTTGAGCTCCGTGCCGATCGAGAAGACGGTCGTCAGCACGACGAAGATGAGCAGCATCATCGGCAGGAAGCTCGGCGCGAGGTAGTAGCCGTAGTTGATGTAGGGGTTGAACAGTACGTGGCGGTCGAAGCGCACGGGCATGAGCTGGGCCATGGCCTGCCGTTCGGTCAGCCCCTGCTTGGTGAGCAGCTGCAGCTGGATGCCCGCCGAGAAGGTCGTCACGGCGGTCTGAATATCCTTCGAGAGCAGTCCGTTGACGGTGATGTTCGTGCCCGAGACGTAGTTTTCGATGTGGGTCTGCGTGTTGCTCAGGATGCACTTCTCGAAGAAGGCCGGAATCTGCACGATGGCCATCACTCGGCCCTCGCGCATGAGCCGCTCGCCCTCGTCGATGTCCTGGATATCGTAGGCGACCATCGCCGTCGGCGTGTCGTCGATCATCTGCGCCACCTTGCGCGAGAGCGTCGTGTGGTCCTCGTCGAGGATGGCAATGGGGATGTTGCGCGCCACGCCCTGGTTGAAGAGCAGGGCGAAGAAGGCGAACGATAAGAGCGGCAGGACGAGCATCAGCGTAAGGTACATCGGCTGGTGCGTCATACGCACCAGCTCCCGTTGCAGCACGGCCCAGGTATTCCGCAGAAAACGCATCGCCCGATCAGTCGATTTTGTCCCAGTCCACCAGTGCGCTCATGCCGGGGCGCAGCTGCCCGGCGTCACCCGTCGGGCGGGCCTTCACGGCGAAGGTGCGGATGTCGAAACCGCCCTGCGTGCGCGTGGCCGCCCAGGTGGCGAAGTCGGCCTGCACGGCGATGTTGCTCACCTCGAGCTCCACGTCGCGGTCCTACGCCGGGACGTAGGCCGTCATGCGCGTGCCGACCTTGATTTTGGGCAGGAGCGTCTCCTTGACGTTGAAGGTCACCCACAGGTCGCTCATGTCGAGGATCGCCACGACGGGATAGCCGCTGCCCACGAGCTCGCCCTGCTGGGCGACGATCGTCGAGACCTCGCCCGTGACGGGCGAATAGACCATCGCGTCGCCGATGTACGACTCGACCTCGCTCACGGCCCCCTCGGCCTGACGCACCCGTGCGGCGGCCGCCTCCTTGTCCTCCTTGCGGGCGCCGTCGGCCGCCATGTCGTACTGCGCCTTCGCGGCCTGCGCCGTGGCCTTCATGGCCTCGTAGTTGGCCGTCGCCTCGTCGAGCTTCTGGGTCGGAACGACCCCCTGATCGTAGAGGTTCTTCACCCGCTCGTAGGTCTTGCGGGCCAGCTCCAGCCCGGCCTGCGCCTTCTCCCACATGTTCAGCGCGGCTTCGATCTGCTGGATGCGCGCTCCGGCCACGGCTGCGGCATCGAGCGCCGCGGCGGCACTCTTCACGGCCTCGGCCTGCGCGAGCTTGGCGTCGAGTTCGGGCGTCGAGAGCACGTAGAGCAGCTGCCCCTTCTCGACGCGGTCCCCCTCGGCGACCTTCATGGCGTCGATGCGGCCCGGAACCTTCGACGAGGCCTTGTAGGTCGTGCATTCGACGGTCCCCTGGATCAGCATCGGACTCCGCTTGGTGAGGTACCAGCTGATGAGCGCGACCGAGAGCAGAATGACCGCTGCGGCCGCGACGACTCCGTAAATGTTGCTTCGTTTCATATCGGTAGTTGTTATTTCTTATCGAAATAGATCGGCCGGGCGTCGGCACGCCGGGCGTAATCGGCGAACTCCTCGCTGATGCCCGCCGCTTCGAGCAGCCGGGCAAGCGCCAGATCGAACTTGTAGGCCGCCTGCAGCCGCTCGGCACGCACCCCCGCGAGGTTCAGCTCGGCGTCGATCAGGTCCGACGACGAGCTCATGCCCTCGAGGAAGGCGGCATTCTTCATGCGGAGGTACTCCTCGGCGAAGGCGAGCGACGAGTCGATCGAGGCCATCTGGTTGCGGTAGTTGAGCAGTTGGTTGTAGAGCTTCTCGATCAGCACCGCAATATCCTGCCCGGCCTTGTTCTGCAGCTCGCCCACGCGGCGCACGGTCTGCCGGGCCGCCGAATATTTGTATTCGCGGTTCAGACCGTCGAAGAGCTTGATGTGTATCCCCACGCCCACGGCCCAGCGCGGCACGAGGCCCGAGACCTGGTAGTTGTAGAACATGCCGCCGCCCATGGCCGCCACCTGCGGCAGGAAGTCGGCACGCTGTGCGCGCACCCCCTCCTCGGCCAGCTGCCGCTTGAGCGACACCTGGTTGAGCAGCGGGTTGCGCTCCTGCGCGAGCGCCTGGTAGTCGGCCAGCTCACCGATCTCGTCCACCATGAACATCGCCGTCACGGGCTGCCAGTCGTTGTCGCGTCCCAACGTGTTCGACAGGGCGCTGGCCACAGTCCCGGCTTCGAGTTCGGCGTTGGCCAGCTCGCGTTCGGCCTCCGTCATCTTGAACTCCACGTAGAGACGTTCGCTGCGCGAGATCATGCCGTTCTTCTCCAGCGCCACGGCATCCTCGAGGTGGCGGCGCACGCCGTCGACCACCTGCCGGCGCACCTCGACGACCTGCCGCGCGAGCGACAGCCCGAAGTAGCGCTCGACGAGCTCCGAGATCAGCGCGTTGCGCGTCTGCTCGCCCTGCGCCTCGGCCGTGCGGAGGTTGATCTTCGCGGCGCGGTTCGCGGCGTTGATCTTGCCGCCCAGCCAGATGGGGAGGGTCACCTCACCGCCCACGAAGCCCAGGCTGCGGTCCTGGATCGTGAGCGACCAGTCGGCCCCCAGCAGCGGGGAGATCAGCCCCTGAATCGTCGGAATGTACTGCGGCGGCACCATGCCGCTGCCGAGAATCTGGCCGGCAATGTCGTTTACCGGCCCTTTCATGTCGTTGAAGTCGAAGCCGATGTCCTTGCCCAGATAGGCATAGGCTCCGGTCACTCCGATGCGGGGCATGCGCAGACCGATGGCGGCCCGGCGCTCCTGCACGGCGGCCTTCTCCTCGTAGGCGGCAGCCTTCATGGCGGGGTTGTCCGTCAGGGCGGCCGTGATGGCTTCGTCGAGCGACAGCAGCTGCCCGTCGGGCTGTGCGGCGAGCGGCACGGCGACCGTCAGGGCGGCGGCGGTCAACAGGGTTCTGACAGCAGATTTCATAGCGTAAATCGTATTTATGCGGCAAATATATGCGGAATCTCCGGATATTCGCCATAGTGCATGCACTTTTGACCAATATTAAGCCTTTATGGACACAAAATGTGTCTCTTTCAATGCTTCAGGTGGGCATTGATCTTCAGCACTTCGTCGCCCAGATCGGGATAGAAGCGCACGTCGACGCCCTCTTCGCGCAGGGTCTGCGCTCCGCGGCAGCAGGCGAAGCGGTCGGGTTCGTAGAGGGCGAAGGCCACGTGGGCGAACCCGTGGCGCAGGATCAGCTGCGTGCAGCTTTCGGGCTCGCTCCGCCGTGTCGAGCAGGGCTCCATCGAGGAGCAGATCGACGCGCCGCGCAGCTCGGCACCCGCCCGCAGCGCCTTGGCAATGGCCTCCTGTTCGGCATGGTGCGTGGGTGACGTCTCGTGGGTGTATCCCGTGAAGAGCTCGCCCGCCGTCGTGCGGATCACCGCCCCGACGCGGTAGCAGGTGTCGCACGGCACGCAGCGGCGGCTTTCGCAGATGGCCAGCGCGAGGTCTTCCCGGTCCCGGGCCGCGGTGTCCGCACGGAACCTCCATACTGCAACCTCCATGCCGTCGTTCAATCGCTCGCGGCGGCACGGCAGCGAGGTGTCGGGGTGCAGGTCGAGCCGTGCGCCGCCCCGCTCGGGTCCGAGCGTCAGCGCGGGGTTCACCGCCAGGCGCAGCGTGTCGGCCAGCCCGGCGTCGAAGAACTGGCGCAGCGTCCGGGCGCCGCCCTCGACAAAGAGCGAGCCGATGCCGCGTTTTTCGAGTTCCGTGACGACGGCCGCGGCCGTGAGCGGCGCGCCCGGGAGGATCACCTCCGCCACCCCCTCCAGCGCCGGGATCGGCACCTCGGAGAAGACCAGCCGGTCGGCATCGCCCTCCGTGAAGAAGCGCATCGCGGGCGAGAGCCGCCCCGAGCGGGTCATCGTCACCTTCGTCAGATCGGGTCGCAGCCCGCGGGCCGCACGCCGGGCCCGGGCCCCCTCGTCGCGCAGCAGCAGCGCGGGGTTGTCGCGCCGCAGCGTCTCGGCGCCGACCAGAATGGCGTCGTGCGCGGCCCGCAGCGCCAGGACGGCCGCCCAGTCCTCCGGCGTGGAGATCATCAGCCGCAGGGGCGTATTGTCATCGAGGTAGCCGTCGGAAGTGATCGCGGCAGAGAGGGTTATTCGCATCGTTTCAGGGTAAAAAGCGTTACTTCGGGCCAGGCGCCCAGCCGCATCGGATAGGCCACGTAGCCCGTGCCGTCGTTGATGTAGAGCGTGCGCCCCTGCTCGTCGTAGCGGCCGCTCCAGCGTTCGTAGAGCCACGCCGCGGGTGACCAGGCCCGGCCGAAGAGCCGGACCTTGAACTGCATGGCGTGGACGTGTCCCGCGAGGGTCAGGTCGCCGTATCCGCGGGCGGTGATCTGCTCCCAGAGCTGCGGCAGATGCACGGCCGTCAGGTTGTAGAGCGAGTCGGGCACGCCGGCGTACACGCGGTCGAGGTTCGTGGCCTCCAGGTCGCTGTCGTGGCGCTGCTTTCGCAGCGCGGGGTCGAACGAGACGCCCGAGAGCGAGATGCTGTCGCCGCCGCGGTGCAGGTAGAGGGTCTCGTCATCGAGCACGCGCCACCCCATCGCCCGCTGTGCGGCCAGCAGGTCGGCATGCGACTGTTCGCGGGGCAGCGAGACCGTATCCTTGATGTAGGACCCGACGTCGTGGTTGCCCGTGACCGAGACGACCGGCGCCTCGATGCGGCGGAGCAGCCGCACGGCCCGCTTGTCGAGCTCCGAGGCGCGGATGTTGACCAGATCGCCCGTGAAGATGACCAGCTCGGGATGCAGGGCGTTGACCGAGTCGACGATGCGCGTGAGCTCGCGCTCGGGGGAGACGATCGTGCCGAGGTGCATGTCCGAGAGCTGCACGATGCGCATGCCGTCGAATCCGGCGGGCAGGCGCGGCGAGCATACCTCCACGCGGCTGACGTGCACGCCTGTGCGGCCGAGCGTGGCGCCCCAGATGAGCGCCGCGATGATGCCGCAGGCGATCACGATGCCCGTGCGGCGGAGGTGCAGCAGCCGAAAAATATAGTAAACGAGCCGCGGCAGCACGGTGAGCATCCAGATCCATACGAGCCACATCACTGCGGCCATGTAGCCGGTCGTGTTGTCGCTTACGACAAGCCCGGTCAGCGGCACCGCGACCGGGATGAGGTCCGTTGCGCCGCACCAGAGCATCCGGAGCGGGGCGATGCGCCGGTGCTGCTGCCGCAGGCGGCGGAAGCGGAGCACGTCGGCGACGATGGCCAGGACGCCGAGCAGGGGGTATGACGAGAAAAAGAAGCATCGGTCGTATTTTTTCGGCCTTTATATAAGGTAGTGCGGTTCGTGACCGCAACTGCCGGGCCGAAGTTTCACAAAGATAGAAATTTTTTGCATATTTGATGGTTTTATTTGGCATACAACTTGAACATCGGCCCGCGGGATACTAAATAAAATCTTACAGCCTATGAAAACAATCCGACTTCTGATCGTGCTTCTGCTGCTCGCATCGTCCGCCTCGGCGCGGCATCACCTCTCCCGCAAGGACCGGTATGCCCCGACGGTCTACCTCGTCTCCGTCCACGAGGTGGATACCATCTACAACAGCGGCGCCCTGCGCCAGGCGGCACTGGAGAATCGTGCCGCCGTGGCGGAAGCCAAACAGGACTATCTCGAGACGCACCGCACGGGATTCCAGCAGGACGACTATCCGAAATTTGTCTTCACGTCGAAGAACAACCGTTTCTCCTTCGCCGTGGGTGGCTTCGTCGCCCTGCGCACGGGATACGACTTCGACGGCATCTCGGACAACATCGACTTCATCCCCTACGAGATCCCGATTCCGGGCAACTACAACACCGAACAGAAGCTGATGATGGACGCCTCGACCTCGCGGCTCTACATCTCGGCCATAGCCAACACCCGGGCGTTGGGACGTGTCGTGGTCCATATCGATACGGACTTCCGCGGCGGTGCGCCGGGCAGCTATACGCCGCGCCTGCGCTCGGCCTATGTCAACTTCCTGGGGCTGACCTTCGGCCGTGACATCACGACCTTCTGCGACCTGCAGGCCGCGCCCACGACCATCGACTTCCAGGGTCCCAATGCCTACAACTACGATTTTGCCACGCTGATCCGCTACGAGGTGTCGTTCGCCCGCCGGCACATGACCTTCGGCATCGCGGCCGAGATGCCCCGGGTCAGCGGCACCTACGGCGACAACTTCGCACCGATGCATCAGCGCGTGCCGGACGTTCCGGCCTACCTGCAGGTAGCCTGGGGCAAGGATATGTCGAGCCACCTGCGCCTGTCGGGCATCGTGCGCAACATGTATCTGTACAACAACCGCACGCAGAGCACCACCTCGCTGCTGGGCTGGGGCGCCCAGTTCAGCGGCACGATCCGGGTGGGGCGGCCCCTGCAGCTCTTCATGAACGGCGTCTACGGCGAGGGCATCACCCCCTACATGCTGGACCTGATCGGCTCGGGCCTCGACTTCACGCCCGACCCGAACGATGCGTCGCGCATCCGCACCACGCCGATGTGGGGCTGGCAGGCCGCCGCACAGATCAACCTCTCGCCGCGTCTGTTCCTCTCGGGAGGCTACTCGATGGTCCGCATCGACAAGAGCGACGGCTTCTACGCCGAGGACGAATACCGGCAGGGACAGTACATCTTCGGCAACATCTTCTATTCGGTGACGCCGCGCTTCAAGATCGCCGGCGAATACCTCTACGGCACGCGCGAGAACATGTCGGGCGCCGAGAGCCACGCCAACCGCGTCAACCTGCTGTTGCAGTACAGCTTCTGACGCACGCCTCCGCCGCGCGCGGAATGCGGACGGACGCGATGCGCCGTCCGCATTTTTTACTATCTTTGTCTGCGAAAACAAGATTGCCCGAAACATGGACTTCATTGCTCAATACAACCTGACGGGGCTGGTGATTGGCCTCGCGACGTTCCTCATCATCGGGGTGTTCCACCCGCTCGTCATCAAGGGCGAATATCACTTCGGCGTGCGCATCTGGTGGGCTTTCCTGCTCATGGGGCTTGCCGCCATTGCGGCGTCGGTGGCCGTGCGGCATGTCGTCTGGTCGACGCTGCTGGCCGTGTGGGGCGCCTCGTCGCTCTGGTCGATCGGCGAGCTGTTCGAGCAGCGCAAGCGCGTGGCCAAAGGGTGGTTCCCGCGCAATCCCCGCAGAAAGGAGTAGCCGGCCGGCCGCCGTGCGGGACGCACAACATGGCAGCCTACTATAAAATAAAGTGGGGTTCCATCGCGGAGCGCGGTCCCGGCCGAGCGGGGTGTCAGCGCGCTAGCAGCGAATCGGTGTCGAGGCGGAAGGTGCGGTAGGCGTCGCCCAGACGCATCGTGTCGGCTGCCTCGGGCGGGAGGATGCGGTAGCCCGGCAATGCCACCCAGACGGGCACGGCCCGGGCCGTGTACTCCATGCGGCCGTCGGGATGCTTCGTCACCCCGATTTCGGCCAGCAGGCCGCCGTCGCAGTATCTGCGGCGCTGGTTCGAGACGAGATTTCCCAGTGAATAGAAGACCACGGAGGCCGAGTCGGCCTCGTAGGGCTGCACGACGTGCGGGTGGCTGCCGATAACGAGGTCGGCGCCGTGCCGCCGCAGGAAGCGGGCCAGCGTCCGCTGCGAGGCATTCGGGCGACGTTCGTACTCGTTGCCCCAGTGGATGCAGACGGCGATGCAGTCGGCGCCGGTGTGCCGTGCGGCGGCCAGGTCGCGCGCCATGGCCGCGGTGTCGATGCGGTTGACGAGCGTTCCGGCCGGAACGGGCAGGCCGTTCGTGCCGTAGGTGTAGTTGAGCAGGGCGATCGAGATGCCGCCGCGGCGGAGCAGCAGCGGGTGGTTGCGCCGGTAGTCGGCCGAGTCGCGGAAGACGCCCGTGTGGCGGATGCCGCAGCGCTCCAGCTCACGGACGGTCGTGCGGATGCCACTCTGCCCGCCGTCGCAGCAGTGGTTGTTGGCCAGCACGGCAATATCGACCCCGGCCTCGTGCAGCGCATCGGCCAGCGCCGCGGGCGAGCGGAAGACGGGATAGCCCGCATAGGGCTCCGCGTCGGCGAGCGTCGTCTCGAGGTTGATGACCACGAGGTCCGCGGCCCGGAAACGGGGCTCAAGCGCTGCGAAGACCTCGCCGTAGTCGAATCCGCCGTTGCGGCGTGCCGACTGGATCTGCGGCAGGTGCTGCATGACGTCGCCGCCGAAGAGCAGCCGGATGTGCTCCGGCGCCGGCTGCTCGGGCATGCGGACCGTGCGCTCCCGACGGTCGGGAACGCAGCAGGCGGCCGCGAGCAGTGCGGCGCAGAGTATCGGGCGCAGGTATTTCATCCTTCGGGGCGTTCGTGACTGCAAAAATAGGAAATATTCGGGAAACGGACGGCTCCCTGCGCCCGGGGACGGCGTTTTCGGGAGATGAAAAAGGTGTATAGATAATCCGAATAGATCCATAAAAACTACCGATCGCGATTTTTTGGCGAAGTGAAACGGATTTTTGCTATCTTTGCTCCAGACAAACACCAAACACGACAAAACTATGGAAAAGAGCATCAAGGGTACACGTACCGAGCAGAATCTGCTGAAGGCATTTGCCGGCGAGAGCCAGGCGCGCAGCCGCTATGTCTTCTTCGCGAGCAAGGCCAAGAAGGAGGGATACGAACAGATCGCAGGCGTCTTCGCCGAGACGGCCGAGCAGGAGAAGGAGCACGCCGAGCGTTTCTTCAAGTTCCTCGAGGGCGGCGAAGTGGAGATCACGGCCAGCTACCCCACCGGACCCATTGGCACGACGGCCGAGAACCTGCTCGCCGCAGCCAAGGGCGAGAACGAGGAGTGGGATGTCCTCTACCGCGAGTTCGCCAAGGTAGCCGATGAGGAGGGCTTTGCCGAGATCGCTGCGGCCTTCCGCATGATCTCGATTGTCGAGGCCGAGCACGAGCGCCGCTACCTGAAGCTGCTGAGCCGCCTGACCGACGGCAACTTCTTCAAGCGCGACGGCAAGATCTGGTGGCAGTGCCGCAACTGCGGCTTCATCATCGAGGCCGAGGAGGCTCCGAAGCTCTGCCCCGCCTGCAAGCATCCGCAGGCCTACTTCGAGCCCAAGAAGGAGAACTATTGATCGCGCGGCCGCACGGCCGGTGATCCGTCATCGGGCCGCACTCTTCACGGAGTGCGGCCTTTTCGTATCCGGATCGGCGATGCGGTCTTTGCGGCAGCCGGCGGGTGAATTGTCCGCCGCCTGAGAAGATTCTCCGCGGCCGAAGGCGGAAAATCCGGAAAAACATCGTATATTTGCAAGGATAAACGATTCGCGGCAGAAGAGCCCGTGCACGGCGGCCGCCGTGCCTCCGTCCGGGATGGAGCCTCTTCCGCCGTTTTACCGAAGCACACGTTAACGACAGACATGGCAGACGAAAAAATCATCTTTTCGATGGTCGGGGTCAGCAAGACCTTCACCAACCAGAAAAAGGTCCTGAACAACATCTACCTCTCGTTCTTCTACGGCGCCAAGATCGGCATCATCGGTCTGAACGGCGCGGGCAAGTCGACGCTCATGAAGATCATCGCCGGAATCGACAAGAACTACCAGGGCGAGGTGGTCTTCTCGCCCGGCTACACGGTCGGCTACCTCGAGCAGGAGCCCAAGCTCGACGACACGAAGAGCGTGCGCGAGGTGGTCGAGGAGGGGTGCGCCGAGACGGTGGCCCTGCTGAAGGAGTACGAGGAGATCAACGCGAAGCTCTGCGAGCCGATGTCCGACGACGAGATGGCGGCGCTCATCGAGCGGCAGGGCGTCGTCTACGAGAAGATCGACCACTGCAACGGCTGGGAGCTGGACAGCGTGCTCGAGCGCGCGATGGACGCCCTGCGCTGTCCCGATCCCGACGAGAACGTCAAGCACCTCTCGGGCGGTGAGCGGCGCCGCGTGGCCCTGTGCCGCCTGCTCCTGCAGCAGCCCGACGTGCTGCTGCTCGACGAGCCGACGAACCACCTCGACGCCGAGTCGATCGACTGGCTCGAGCAGCACCTCCAGCAGTACAAGGGCACGGTGATCGCCGTGACGCACGATCGCTACTTCCTGGACAACGTCGCCGGGTGGATTCTGGAGCTCGACCGCGGCGAGGGCATCCCCTGGAAGGGCAACTACTCGGGCTGGCTCGAGCAGAAGACCAAGCGCATGGCCATGGAGGAGAAGCAGGAGTCGAAGCGCCGCAAGACGCTCGAACGCGAGCTGGAGTGGGTGCGCATGTCGCCCTCGGGCCGCCACGCCAAGTCGAAGGCCCGTCTGTCGGCCTACGACAAGATGATGAACGAGGATGCGAAGCAGAAGGAGGAGAAGCTCGAGATATTCATTCCGAACGGTCCGCGTCTGGGCGACGTGGTGATCGAGGCCCACGACGTGAAGAAGGCCTTCGGCGACCGCGTGCTCTACGAGCACCTGAACTTCTCGCTGCCGCCCGCCGGCATCGTCGGCGTCATCGGCCCCAACGGTACGGGCAAGACGACGCTCTTCCGCATGATCATGGGATTGGAGCAGCCCACCGAGGGTACGTTCCGCGTGGGCCCGACCGTCAAGCTGGCCTACGTCGACCAGCAGCACAAGTCGATCGACCCGGAGAAGACCGTCTACGAGGTGATCTCGCAGGGCGCCGACCTCATCACGCTGGGCAACCGGCAGGTCAACGCCCGGGCCTACGTCGCCCGCTTCAACTTCTCGGGCGCCGACCAGGAGAAGAAGTGCGGCATGCTCTCGGGCGGCGAGCGCAACCGCCTGCACCTGGCCCTCGCCCTGAAGGAGGAGGGCAACGTGCTGTTGCTCGACGAGCCGACGAACGACATCGACGTCAACACGCTGCGCGCACTGGAGGAGGGCCTCGAGAACTTCGCCGGGTGTGCCGTCGTGATCTCGCACGACCGCTGGTTCCTCGACCGCATCGCCACGCACATCCTCTCGTTCGAGGGCGACTCGAAGGTGGTCTTCTATGAGGGCTCCTACTCCGAATACGAGGCATGGAAGCGTGCGCAGGGCGGCGACGTGCAGCCCCACCGCGTCAAATACAAGAAACTTATCGAGGAGTAACCCGCCCGCCGGGGCTCACGTCCGGTGCGCCCCGGGCAGGGAGGATGAGAAAAGAGAAAGGGCAGAAAAAGGGCGAAGGGCGAAGTCCCGCCACAACGGCTCCCCTCTCGCTCCGGCTCCGACGAACGATACAAACACACTGAACCGAACATGCAAAAACCGTCCATACCCAAGGGCACGCGCGACTTCTCCCCCGTGGAGATGATGCGCCGCAACTACATTTTCGATACGATCCGCTCGGTGTTCCGCACCTACGGCTTTGCGCCGCTCGAGACCCCGGCGATGGAGAACCTCTCGACGCTGCTGGGCAAATACGGCGACGAGGGCGACAAGCTCCTCTTCAAGATTCTCAACTCGGGCGACTACGCCGCCGGCCTCTCGGACGACGAGGTGCGCCAGGCATCGCGCATCTGCGAGAAGGGACTGCGCTACGACCTGACGGTCCCCTTCGCCCGCTACGTCGTGCAGCACCAGAGCGAGCTGACCTTCCCCTTCAAGCGCTACCAGATTCAGCCCGTGTGGCGTGCCGACCGCCCGCAGAAGGGGCGCTACCGCGAATTCTACCAGTGCGACGTCGACGTCATCGGCACGCGCTCGCTGCTCTGCGAGGTCGAGCTGGTGGAGATCGTCGACGAGGTCTTCCGCCGGCTGGGCATCCGTGTGGCGCTGAAGATGAACAACCGCAAGATCCTCTACGGCATCGCCGAGACGATCGGCCACGCCGACAAGATGATGGACATCACCGTGGCGATCGACAAGCTGGACAAGATCGGGCTGGAGAACGTCAAGGCCGAGCTGCGCGAGCGCGGGCTCGACGACGAGGCTGTCGGACGACTTCAGCCGATTCTGGAGATGAGCGGCGACAATGCGCAGAAAATCGAGCTGTTGCGGGAGATTCTTGCCGGTTCGGAGACCGGCCTGAAGGGCGTCGACGAGATCGAGACCGTCTTCACGCACGTCGGCCGGCTGGGGCTCGGGCTGCCCGTTGAGCTGGACCTCTCGCTGGCGCGCGGACTGAACTACTACACCGGGGCGATCTTCGAGGTCAAGGCCCTCGACTACGCCATCGGCTCGATCTCGGGCGGCGGCCGCTACGACGACCTGACGGGCATCTTCGGCATGCCCAACCTCTCGGGCGTGGGCATCTCGTTCGGAGCCGACCGCATCTACGACGTCATGACGGGGCTCGGGCTCTTCCCCGAGGAGGTCAACTTCTCGACGCGCGTCTTCCTGACGAATCTCGGAGAGGAGGAGCAGACCGCGGCCCTGGGGCTGCTCCGGCAGCTGCGCCAGGCGGGCATTGCCGCCGAGATCTACCCCGAGCCGGGCAAAATGAAGAAGCAGATGGAGTACGCCAACCGCCGCGGCATCCCCTACGTGGTCATCATCGGCTCGCAGGAGCTGGAGGCGGGTGTCGTGACACTCAAGGAGATGCGCTCGGGCGAGCAGCGGCAGGTGCCGATGGCCGAGGTCGCAGGCGTGCTCGCCGGCAACCGATAACGGTTCAACGGCACCGTCTGCGCGACGGACGGCGAGACATTATTTATTATAAACAGGTTCGGAATACGGGGTCGCAGCACCCCGTATTTCGTTGCAGACATTCAAACCGTGGATCGAATCGTGAAAAATCATCCGTTATACTCCCTCTTCCGCACGGCGGCGACAGCCGCTGCGAAGGGCGCCCCGCGGTCGGGGCGCAGCCCGTGGCGCGGTCTGCTCTGTGCCGGGCTGCTGATGGTGGCGCTCCTGCGCCCCGCTGCCCTTCCGGCGCAGAATTCCGATGCGGCGCCGCAGTTGCAGAAACTCGTGGAGGTCTACCGCTTCCTGGCCCGCTACTATGTCGACGAGGTCGAGATGGCGCCGCTCGTGGAGCAGGCCATCAAGGGCATGCTCGACGAGCTGGACCCCCATTCGGCCTACCTCGACGCCGAGCAGATGGAGTCCGTTGCCGCGAGTTTCGACGGCGAGTTCAGCGGTATCGGCGTGGAGTTCAACATCCTGCGCGACACGATTATCGTCGTCAACACCATAGCCGGCGGTCCGGCCGAACGGGTGGGGGTACGGCCCAACGACCGCATCGTGCGCATCGACACGCTCGATGCCGTGGGCATGCGGCAGGTGGACGTGCCGAAGCACCTGCGCGGCCGGACCGGCACGCGCGTGGCCGTCGATGTCGTGCGCCGCGGTGTCGGCGAACGGCTGCACTTCGTGATGGTGCGGGACCGCATTCCGCTCAATACGGTCGACGCCGCCTACATGGCCGCCGACGGCATCGGCTACATCAAGGTCAACCGCTTCGGCCGCACGACGATGAGCGAGTTCCGCGAGGCCTACGAGCGGCTCGGGCGCCCCGCGAAGCTGATCCTCGATTTGCGCGGCAACGGCGGCGGACTGCTCGAACAGGCCATCGGCATGGCGGAATTCTTCCTGCCGCGCGGGGCGCTGATCGTCTCGACCGAGGGCCGCGGCGTGCCGCCGCGCACGTTCCGGGCCCAAAGCGACGGCGAGGACCTCGACGGTGCGCTGGTCGTGCTCATCGACGAGGTGTCGGCCTCGGCGTCGGAGATCGTCACGGGAGCCGTGCAGGACTGGGATCGCGGCGTGGTGGTAGGCCGCCCGAGCTTCGGCAAGGGGCTTGTGCAGCGGCAGGTGTCGCTCGGCGACGGCTCGGCCGTGCGCATCACCGTCGCCCGCTACCACACCCCTTCGGGCCGCGTCATCCAGCGCCCCTACGAGAAGGGCAAACGCGAGGAGTACTACCTCGACCACCTGCGCCGCTACGACGATGCCGTGCGCGACTCGCTCGACGCCGCGGCCCCCGCATTCCGCACGCTTCGCTCGGGACGCACGGTCCGCGGCGGAGGCGGCATCCGCCCCGACATCCTGATCGATGTCGACACGACGGAGTATTCGCAGTACCAGGCGCAGCTGATCCGCCGCGGCGTGGTGAACGAATATGTCGGCGTGCTGATGGACAGCCGGCGCGACTCGCTCCAGCGGCTCTACCCGACCTTCGAGCGTTTCGACGAGGCCTTTGAAATCGACGATGCGACGCTTCGCGGACTGACCGAGCTGGGTGCCGAGCGCGGCGTGGCGCCGGACGAAGCGGGATTTGCCGTCTCGGCGGAGCTCCTGCGCGTCCAGCTCAAAGCCCTTGTGGCTCAACGGCTCTTCGGCACCGAAGGCTACTACCGGGTGGTGAACCGCCTGCGCAGCGAAGCCTTCCGGGAGGCCGTCTCGCTGCTCGAAGCGTGGGAGCAGCGGGGGCGTCCGCTGCTCGAAAACCGAAAATAGCTTGCCGGTTTTTTGGTGGATTACGGATTATCGCAAGTTCCCGCGCCGCAGCCACGACACATGCGGACATATCAACATCCCCCACGTTTGCGGCCGCAGTACATCCGCAAGACAATACCCAGCACGGTGTGCTACGAGCAACGTTACCGAAACGGACGGCAACCAAATTCATGCAGCCGACCGCATCAAACCACACGGCTCAAAAAAATCCCACGGGCGCATATTCTGCGCCCGTGGGATACGCCGACGGCCACGGCCGCCCGCTACTGTTTATAGACAATCTCCGCCGTCTCGGGCTTGTCGATTACACGTATATTCTGTCCTTCGGCCAGATAGATTGTCTTGAGTGTCTCCATAGGGTTGCAGGACAGTTTCAACATATTGCCATTCAGACTTAAATCTAATATTTCCAGTAGATTCTCCTGACAGTTGAGAAGTTGTAAAGACTGCAATTTCGATAAATCCAGTTCCCGAAGAGCGTTGTTCTGACAATCCAAAGTCATCAGCTTGGGAGAATCCACCGCCAAAGAGACCATTTTGTTTCCTTGACAATCCAGATATTCTAATGTCTCAAGACCTGTCAAATCAAGTTCCGCAATATTGTTATTCTGACATCTCAGCTGTACAATTTCATGGCTGGCTATCAGTAAATTTTCCAATTTATTATTATAGCAGCCGAATTCCACCAACAGAGGCAGACACGAAGCGTCGAATGCAGTGAGCTGGTTATCGGATATATTCAAATACATAATCTCGTCGTTATTAGACAAATCGAGTTCACGCAAACGGTTTCCGTAGCAATAAAATATATTGAGTTTCGGGCAGTCGCTCACGTCGAGCGTCTCAAGATCATTACCGTCGCAACGCAGGAATGTCAAATCGGGGCATTGCAGTTCAAATTGCGAAATCCGATTGTTATAAACATTTACCGACATCAACTTGTGACATCCTGCAATATCCAGTTCCGCTATTTGGTTTTCATGCAGATCCAACGATAAAAGGTCGGGGCAGTCGAGATGGATTTCGGACATTTGACATGTACCTGCCATCAATATTTCCAACTTTCGGTTATTGCGACAATCGAGAACGTCCAAAACGTGGTCGGCAACTCCGTCGCCACCGCAGCGCAGGTCGCGCAGCTCGGTATTGGCCGTCACGTCCAGCCCGTCGAGACTGCACGAAAAGCACATGAGCTGCTCCAGATTAGTATTCTGCGACACGTCGAGACTTTTCAGATCATAGTTCATCGCTATCTGCAAAGTGTCGAGCAGTTTGTTGCCGCTCAGGTCTATGCCCGTCAGCCCGTTGCCCGCAAGATTCAGAAAGCGCAGGTTGGTACAGGCCTCGATACCCGTAGCATCGCTTATGTAGTCGATGCCGCCCAGCGACTTGTCGCCTTCGCAATCGATACGCTCGACAAGCGAAGCCTCGTAGCGCGACAGGCGGCCGTCGCCGTCGGCATCGAAATTCTCGAGCATGTAGGCCCGAAAACGCGCATCGGGAATCGCCACCTCTTCGCGTCCCTCGGGCGAATCGGGAGTCAGCGGCTCGTCCTGCGGCATGACGGGGTCGGGGTCGGAGCACGACGCCGCAGCCGCTGCGGCGAGCACAATAAGCATAGCATAAATCCTTCTCATTTTCACAAGATTTTAACGGGTTTAACAAACGTGATGATTTTTACGGGCCTAATATATATATATATATATATCGGATTTTGCAAATTTTCGGGACATATTCCGCAAATATTCCGTACGGATTCGGCGCGGAAAAAGCCGACACTGTTACGTTTTTTTGCTTACCTTTGCCTCTCGGACGGGTGCGCCGCGACACGCTTGCGCCGCATCCGCGGTTTTGATTTTTAAATGTTTCGATTGACCATGAAAAAAGCAACAATGATCATGCTTGCCCTGACGGCGCTGGCCGCATGCCAGCCCAAGACGGAAAAGGTGCCCGCCATAGACATGACGGACCTCGACCTGACGGTCGCACCGGGTGGTGAACCGCCTGCGCAGCGAAGCCTTCCGGGAGGCCGTCTCGCTGCTCGAAGCGTGGGAGCAGCGGGGGCGTCCGCTGCTCGAAAACCGAAAATAGCTTGCCGGTTTTTTGGTGGATTACGGATTTTTGTGTATATTCGTATATACAAAGGACATATTTGTATACATTAACACCAAAAAACTGCGATTGTCATGTTACCTCATCCAACCCCTCGTCGAGAGAGCGAGGAAAATGGTGATCAGATTCTCACGAAAGCCGTGAAGGCAGGCCGTAGAACCTACTTCTTCGACGTGCGCGCCACGCGCGGGGATGACTATTTCCTCACCATTACCGAGAGTCGCAAGATGCCCAACCCCGACGGAACCTGCAGCTACGACCGGCATAAGATCTTCCTCTACAAGGAGGACTTTGCCAAGTTTGCAGGCGGACTTCAGGAAGTGATCGACTTCATCCGTCGCAGCAAGCCCGAGTTCTTCGAGCAGGTGGCAGAGAAGGCCTGACGGCCCGAATGCGGCCATTGAATTACACGATTACCCGGGAGGCGCCCCTGTAATCGTGCAATTTTTTTATTTGACAGTCCGCCGCTTTTTCGTATCTTTGTACCCAAAATCAACCGCACATGAAATTTTCACGCTACATCATGCTGGCGCTCAAGGGCTGCGCCATGGGCATGGCTGACGTTGTACCCGGAGTCTCGGGCGGCACGATCGCCTTCATCTCGGGCATCTACGAGGAGCTCATCGACTCGATCCGCAGCATCGACCTCCAGGCCCTGAAACTCCTCGCAAAGGGGCGCCTCGTCTCGTTCTGGCGCCACATCAACGGACGCTTCCTGCTGCCCGTGCTCGTCGGCATCGCCATCGCGATCTTCTCGCTCGCCCGACTGATGACCTACCTGCTCACGAACCACCCGATCGCCATCTGGTCGTTCTTCTTCGGACTGATCGTCGCCTCGGCCCTGCTCGTCGCCCAGCAGATCGGCCGCTGGAACTTCTCGACGGTCGCTTCGCTGCTCGTCGGCGCAGCCATCGCCTGGTGGATCACCGTCGCCACGCCCGCCGAGACTCCCAACGACTGGTGGTTCATCATGCTCTCGGGTGCCATCGCCATCTGCGCCATGATCCTGCCGGGCATCTCGGGAGCCTTCATCCTGCTGCTGCTCGGCAAGTACCAGTACATCATGCAGGCCGTCGGCGACCTGAACATCCCCGTGATCGTCGTCTTCGTCATCGGCGCCGCCGCAGGCATCATCTCCTTCTCGCACCTGCTCTCGTGGCTGCTCAAGCACTGGCACGACGTCACGGTCGCCGTGCTGATGGGCTTCATGATCGGCTCGCTCAACAAGGTGTGGCCCTGGAAGGAGGTCGTCGAGACCTACCTGGACAGCCACGGAACGCTTCAGCCGCTGATCGAACGCAACGTCCTGCCTGCTACCTTCGAGCAGATCACCGGTCGACCGGCGCTGCTGACCGAGGCCATCCTGCTCTGCATCATCGGATTTCTGACGATCTACGGCATCGAAATCCTGGCGCGCATCATCACGAAGGAGCGCGAGGCATGATGCGGCGTTACGGACTGATCGGCCGGCCGCTGGGACATTCGGCTTCAGCCGTCTACTTCGCGGAAAAGTTCAGGAAAGAAGGGATAACGGATTGCCGGTATGATCTTTACGAGCTGCCGTCAATCGATGCACTGCCCGAACTGCTGCGCCGCACACCCGATCTGTGCGGACTGAATGTCACGATCCCCTACAAGCGCGAGGTGGTGTCGCTGACAGACGAACTTTCGTTCGAGGCTTCGGCCGTCGGGACGGTCAACTGCATCCGCCGCACGGCCGACGGGCGGCTCACGGGCCACAATACCGACATCATCGGTCTGCGTGCGGCGCTCGACGAGCTGCTCGGTGCCGAGCAGCCCGAACGGGCGCTGGTTCTTGGTACGGGCGGCGCCTCGCAGGCCGTGCAGTATGTCCTTGCGGAGCGGGGCATCGCCTACGACCTCGTGTCGCGCGACCCGGCAAGGGGCAACTTTACCTACGACAACCTGCCGTGCGAGGTGGTTGAGCGCAGCCGGCTGATCGTCAACGCGTCGCCAGTGGGGACCTACCCCGCCGTCGATGACGCGCCGTGCATCCCCTATGCCTACGTGACGCCGGAGCACTTCCTGCTCGATCTGGTCTACAACCCGCCGCTGACACGCTTTCTCGACTTCGGGCGGCAGCGCGGTGCCCGCATCCTGAACGGGGAGACGATGTTCCGCACGCAGGCCGAGGCCTCGTGGCGGATATGGAATGAATAGTTCGCGGGAGCCCTACCCGCCCTTTCGGCGGGTGCGGCACGCGAGGGACAAAACGGGAAGGAGTGCACCCCGAAGGTGCCGCTTCTTCCCGTTTCGGTGCTGCCGGCTATCTGTTCTGCAGCAGGGCGCGGGCGCTTTCGAGGTCCGATTCGCGCACGACAAGCTGTGCGGGCATGGTGCCGATGGGATAGATGGTCGACATGTATTCGTTGCGGATCGTCGACCAGATGCCGGCGCTGTCGAGCATCGACTTGCTGATTTCAGCCTCCGTGATCGTGTTGTACTCCGCCAATACAACCATAGTGTCCTCTTTCATGGTTCATCGGTTTTATCGGTTATCTAAAGTTAAGCATTTTGTTGATAAAATGCAACACCCCTGCCACGAATTGTGCGGAAATATGCCTATCTTTGCATGAACCCCACCCCGGGGAAAACCTGCATGCCATGTCGAAATTCGTTCATCTTCACGTACATTCGCAATATTCGATCCTCGACGGACAGGCCAGCATCCAGCGTCTGGTGGACAAGGCCATGGCCGACGGTCAGCCCGGCATCGCCGTGACGGACCACGGCGACATGTTCGGTATCAAGGAGTTCTACAACTACGTCAAGAAACAGAACGGCAAGAAGCACGACAAGATCAAGACGCTGAAAAAACTCTCGGCCGGGCTCGAAAAGCTGCTGGCGGAGGGCAGCGACCCCGCCGCGCGGCTCCGGCAGCTCAAGGAGGAGCTCGCTGCACTGGAGGGCCGCAAGAACGACTCGCCCGAGGATGCCGAGGCCTGCGCCGCGGCCCGTGCGCGAGTCGAGGAGGTCGAAAGCATGCAGAAGGAGTTCGGCTTCGACCCCGCGGCGGCGCAGGAGAAGATCGCGGGGCTCGAGGCCGTGCCGGACTTCAAGCCCATCATCGGCTGCGAGGTCTATGTCGCGCGGCGGCGCCTTCAGGACAAGGAGGGCAAGCAGGACCAGAGCGGCTACCACCTGATCCTGCTGGCCAAGAACCTCAAGGGATACCACAACCTCATCAAGATCGTCTCGAAGGCGTGGACCGACGGTTTCTACATGCGTCCGCGTACCGACCGCACAGAGATCGAGAAGTACCACGAGGGGCTGATCTGCTGCTCGGCCTGCCTGGCGGGCGAGGTGCCGCGTGCCATCACGGCCGGCGACCTGGAGAAGGCCGAAGAGTCGATCCGCTGGCACAAGGGGGTCTTTGGCGACGACTACTACCTCGAACTGCAGCTGCACAAGGCGACCGTCGAGCGGGCCAACCACGAGGCCTACCCCATGCAGCTGGAGGTCAACCGCCACCTGCGCGAGCTGTCGGCCAAATACGGCGTGCGCATGGTCTGCACGAACGACGTACACTTCGTCGACGAGGAGAATGCCGAGGCGCACGACCGTCTGATCTGCCTCTCGACGGGCAAGGACCTCGACGATCCGAAGCGCATGCTCTACTCGAAGCAGGAGTGGCTCAAGACGACGGCCGAAATGGCTTCGATCTTCGGCGAGAGCGACCCGGAGGCGATGGCCACGACGGTCGACATCTGCAACCAGATCGAGTTCTACTCGATCGACCACGCGCCGATCATGCCCAACTTCGAGATTCCGAAGGAGTTCGGCACCGAGGAGGAGTATCGCGCCCGCATTACGGAGCAGGAGCTCTACGACGAGTTCACGCGCGACGAGCACGGCAACGTGGTGATGTCGGAGGAGGAGGGCCGCAAGAAGATCGAGAAGCTCGGCGGCTACGACAAGCTCTACCGCATCAAGTTCGAGGCCGACTACCTGGCCAAGCTGACGATGGAGGGGGCGCACCGCCGCTACGGCGAGAACCTGACCGAGGAGCAGCAGGAGCGGCTGAAGTTCGAGCTGCACATCATGAAGACGATGGGTTTCCCGGGCTACTTCCTCATCGTGCAGGACTTCATCCGCGCGGCACGCGAGGAGCTGGACGTCTCGGTGGGTCCGGGGCGTGGCTCGGCGGCCGGCTCGGCCGTGGCCTACTGCCTGGGCATCACGCAGATCGACCCGATCGCCTACGACCTGCTGTTCGAGCGTTTCCTCAATCCGGACCGCATCTCGCTGCCCGATATCGACGTCGACTTCGACGACGACGGCCGCGGCCGCGTGCTCAACTGGGTGACGCAGAAGTACGGCAAGGAGAAGGTCGCCCACATCATCACCTACGGCACGATGGCCACGAAGCTCTCGATCAAGGATGTGGCCCGCGTGCAGAAACTCGCCCTCTCGGAGTCGGACCGGCTCTGCAAGCTCGTGCCCGACAAGACCCCCGAAGGCAAGCCGGTCAAGAGCCTCGGGCAGGCCATCGAGCTTGTCCCGGAGCTGAAGGCTGCCGAGCAGTCGGACAATCCCGTGCTGCGCGACACGATCCGCTATGCCAAGATGCTCGAGGGCAACGTCCGCAACACGGGCGTGCACGCCTGCGGCACGATCATCTGCCGCGATGACATCACCGACTGGGTGCCCGTCTCGACGGCCGACGACAAGGAGACCGGCGAGAAGATGCTCGTCACGCAGTACGAAGGGTCGGTCATCGAGGATACGGGCCTCATCAAGATGGACTTCCTCGGGTTGAAGACCCTCTCGATCATCAAGGACGCCGTCGAGAACATCCGCCAGACGAAGGGCGTCAAGATCGACATCGACGACTTCTCGATCATCAACGACCCGGCGACCTACAAGCTCTACAGCGAGGGACGCACCGTCGGGACGTTCCAGTTCGAGTCGGCGGGCATGCAGAAATACCTGCGCGAGCTGCAACCCTCGACCTTCGAGGACCTGATCGCCATGAACGCCCTCTACCGTCCGGGCCCGATGGACTACATCCCGGACTTCATCGCGCGCAAGCACGGCCGCAGCCCGATCGTCTACGACATCCCCGTCATGGAGAAGTACCTGAAGGATACCTACGGCGTGACGGTTTACCAGGAGCAGGTCATGCTGCTGTCGCGCCTGCTGGCCAACTTCACGCGCGGCGAGTCGGACACGCTGCGCAAGGCGATGGGCAAGAAGCTCAAGGACAAGCTCGACGCGCTGAAACCGAAGTTCATCCGCGGCGGACAGAAGAACGGCCACGACCCGAAGGTGCTCGAGAAGATCTGGGGCGACTGGGAGAAGTTCGCCTCCTACGCCTTCAACAAGTCGCACGCGACGTGCTACTCGTGGGTCGCCTACCAGACGGCCTACCTGAAGGCCAACTACCCGTCGGAGTACATGGCGGCGGTGCTGAGCCGCAACCTCACGAACGTCGAGCAGCTGACCGTCTACATGAACGAGTGCAAGCGCATGGGCATCCGCGTGCTGGGTTCGGACGTCAACGAGTCGCGGAAGACCTTCTCGGCCAATGCCGCGGGCGACGTGCGCTTCGGTCTGGCTGCCATCAAGGGCGTGGGCGAAGCCGCCGCCGAGAGCATCATCGAGGAGCGCGAGAAGCACGGCCGCTACAAGGACATCTACGACCTGATGGAGCGGTTGAACTTCAGCGTCGTGAACCGCAAATGCCTGGAGAACATGGCCTACGCCGGGGCGTTCGACTCGATCACGGAGTTCCACCGCGGCAAGTTCTTCGGCACGGACAGCCGCGACTCGAGCGGCGTCACCTTCCTCGAGCAGCTCATGCGCTACGGGCAGCGCTACCAGGCCGAGCGCGACAACGCCCAGCAGAGCCTCTTTGGCGGCGACGGGCATGTCGACATCCAGCGTCCGGTGCTGCCGACCTGCACCGACTGGACGCAGCTCGAGACGCTGGGCAAGGAGCGCGAGATGATGGGGCTCTACCTCTCGGCGCACCCGCTCGACGAATACAAGGTGCTGATCGACCACATGTGCAAGACGCAGGTCACCGAGCTCGAGCACCCCGAGGCGCTCAAGGGGCAGGAGGTGGCCGTGGCGGGCATGGTTGTGGGCGTGCAGAACCTCATCACGCGCACGGGCAAGCCTTTCGGCAAGTTCAAGCTCGAGGATTACAACGGCACCTACGAGTTCGCGCTCTTCGGCAAGGACTACGAGACGTTCCGCAAGTTCATGTTCACGGACTACTTCCTCTTCATCCGCTGCAAGGTGCAGCCCAAGCCCTACAACGACAAGGAGCTGGAGGTGAAGATCGTCTCGATCATGCAGCTCTCCGAGCTGCGCGACTCGATCAAGGAGGTGACCGTGCAGCTGCCCGTCGAGGAGGTGACGCACGAGCTGATCGGCGGCCTCTCGGAGCGGGTCCGCGAATCGAAGGGCGACACGCTGCTGCGCGTCAACGTCTTCGACCGCAACACGCAGGTCGTGCTGAACCTTTACTCGCGGTCACACCGTGTATGTCTCTCGCAATCACTGGTGGACTACCTCGAAGACAATCAAATCAACTATTCGATAGCATAGACGATATTCACTTAAAACGTAACTTCAAATCTTTACAACTATGGCATTAGCAATCAACAAGGAGAACTTTCAGGAGATCATTTCGTCGGAGAAGCCCGTGGTTATCGACTTCTGGGCCGAGTGGTGCGGTCCCTGCCGCATGGTGGCCCCGATCATCGACGAGCTGGCCGCCGAGTATGAGGGCCGCGTCGTCATCGGCAAGTGCGACGTCGAGGAGAACGACGACATCACGATGAAGTACGGCGTGCGCAACATCCCGACGATCATCTTCCTCAAGGGCGGACAGCTCGTCGACAAGCAGGTCGGCGCCGCCTCGAAGGATGCACTAAAGGCGAAGATCGAAAAACTGCTGTAGGATGATCCGCTGCATCGACTGGAACGGCCTGCAGGCCGTCGAATTTGCGAAGGGCGACTACACGGCGCTGCTCGTGCCCTCGGTGGGTGCGAACCTCGTGCGGCTGGCCAACACGCGGTTGGGCGTCGAGATTCTGCGCACGCCCGCAGCCGACGAGATCGAGACCTTCAAGGGGCGCCCGCAGGTCTTCGGCCTGCCGGTGCTCTTCCCGCCCAACCGCATTGCGGACGGACGCTACACCTTCGAGGGGCGCACCTACCAGTACCCCATCACCATCGAGAAGGAGCACAACTACCACCACGGCATCCTCAAGAGCCAGCCGTTCGCCGTATCGAAGGCGACAGAGAACGACGACGAGGTGCTCATCGAGTGCCGCTACTACGCCAATGCGGGCAACGACGCCATCTACCGCGACTTCCCGCACGCTTTCAAGTGCAAGATCACCTTCCGCCTCTCGAACGAGGGGCTCGCACAGGAGATCATGTTCGCCAACCGCAGTGCGGAGCGCATGCCCGTGGGTGTGGGCTTCCACACGCCGATGCGCATCCCCTTTGCCGGCGGCACGGACGCCGACTACGTGATGCGTGTGGCCGTGGGCGAGCAGGTGGAGTTGAGCGCGCGCAATCTCCCGACGGGACGCCGGCTGCCGCTCACGGAGCAGTTCGCGAAGCTGCGCGAGGGCGGATTGCGCGTCACGGGCTGCGATCCGATCGAGGCGGGCTTCACGCTGCGTGAGATCGAGGTCGACGGCAAGCCCTACCGCGGCGCGCTGGTCGAGAACCTCCGCACCGGGGTGCGCACCTTCTACGAGGTCGACGACAAGACGACCTACTGGACGATCTGGAACAACGGCGGGCACGAGCCCTACTGCTGCCCCGAGCCGCAGTCGTGGACGACGAACGCTCCGAATCTGGCCGACCCCGAAGCCGAAGGCTTCCGCAGCATCGCCCCGGGCGAGAGCTGGCGCATGAGCTTCCGTCTCTACGCAAAGTAGGCGGCAGCGCGGGACAGGGCCGGGAGCCGCTTTTCGGCATCCGTCCGCATCGTCCCTTTCGGCAACCATCCACACAAAGAGAGAGGAACGGGTCCTGGGACCCGTTCCTCTCTTTTTATATGCGACAGACATTATATGCGACAGGGCAGTCGCGTCAGAAGTGTTCGTAGACGACCGTCTCCGCGAGGGGTTTGCGGGTCTCGGTGTGGCGGTCGGGCGACGCAGGTTCTCCGTCGCCGTAGCCGATAAGCAGGATGTTCACGGGCTCGATGCCTTCCGGCAGGCCGAACTCCTCACGCACGGCATCGGGTTTGAACATGCAGATCCACAGCGTATTGAGACCGAGCGACGTGGTGCAGAGCATCATGTGGTCCGTGACGATCGAGGCGTCGATGTCGCCGACCTGCTTGCCGTCGTATTTGCGGGTCCACGCCTGCGTCGTGTCGGCGCAGACGATGATCGCCACCGGAGCGCCGAAGTCGCGCGTACAGCGGGCCAGCCGCTCCATCCCCTCCTGCGAGCGCACGACAACGAGGCGCTGCGGCTGGCGGTTCGCACCCGTGGGAGCCACACGCCCCGCTTCGAGAATGAGGTCGAGTTTTTCCTGTTCGACCGCCTGTTTTTTGTAGCTGCGGCAGGCGTACCGCTTTTTGGCCAGTGAAAGAAAGTCCATATCTTGTCAAGGATTTTCCTCAAAGATACGAAGAACTCGTGTAAAAACGAAGGAATCGGATAGATTAAGATAAGTGACTGACACTAAAGAAAGTCAAGCAGTATATCTCTCTGTCTGCCCAACTCATTAAAAAGTAGGATTGTGAGAGATTAAGAAGGGTGATTGCTACTTATCCGTTGCCTTTTTCGGCTCGAAAAAATTTGCTAAAACACCCTGTCGAACCGCTTGTGTTACGGCAAAGAACGCTTGTATCTTTGGTATTCGCACTGTAAAGATAACCGTTTTTTTTCGATTATCGGGAAAATACAGCCGCGTTTATTCGATCCGGGGTTCTGTTTCGCTGTTCTGCTATATTTTTCATGGTTTCAAATAGCTCTATATCAACTAATTTTGCAATTAGATAATAGAGTTATGGAACAAATGGATGTAAGGGTCTCGTTCTACCTTAAAAAGAGCGAAACGAATGCCGATGGTTGTTGTCCTGTCATGGCACGGCTGACCGTCGGCAACCATTCCGAGGCGGCTTTCAGTGCCAAGATGTCGGTTCCCGTATCGTCGTGGGCGTCAGGCCGCGCCACGGGAAAGAGTGCCGCTACGCGGGAAATCAATCGGCAATTGGACGAACTGCGTGCCTCGGCGCTGGCCATCTACAAGGAACAGTCTGCGATACGGGAGGACGTGACCGCCGAAGAGGTACGGGATCTGCTGCTGGGCAAGGCTTCCGGACAAACAACCCTGCTCAATTATTTTCAAACGTTTATCGAACATTTCGAGAAACGCGTGGGTGTAAACCGCGAGAAAGACACGCTCAGATCCTATCGCTACGCCCGCAACTGCATCTCCGCTTTTCTGCAAACACAGTATAAACTTTCGGATATTCCCTTTACTGCCCTCGACCGGTCGTTCATCGACAGGTACGACCTCTACCTGCGGACGGAACGCCGCATCGCGCCGGGAACTATCGTCCTGCTGACCTCAAAACTGAACACGATCGTCGGCGAGGCGGTGTCGGAGGGTATCATCACGGCCGACCCGTTCGCCGGGTACGAACCGAAACGCCCCGAAAGAGTGCAGAAATACCTCACTGCCGACGAATTGCATCGGCTGATGACCACGCCGCTTCATCACCCGACGCTCTACCAAGCCCGCGACCTGTTCCTATTCTCGTGTTATACGGGCATTCCTTACGGGGATATGTGCCGCCTGAGCGAAGATGATCTGGAAATTGCCGAGGACGGCGAGGTGTGGATCAAAACCACGCGCAAGAAGACGAAGATCGACTACGAACTGCCGCTGCTCGATATTCCCCTCCATATTCTCGACAAATACAGGGGTATCGCACCGGAGGGAAAATTACTTCCTATGTACGGCAACAATACACTCAACCGGGCTCTGAAACGTATCGCCTCGATCTGCGGTATCGAAAAGCGGCTCGTTTTCCACTGCGGACGGCATACCTACGCCACCGAAATCACGCTTTCGCAGGGCGTTCCGCTGGAAACGGTCAGTAAGATGTTGGGCCACACACGTATCGACACGACACAGATTTATGCCAAAGTAACCGATGACAAAATCGGCGCGGATACGCAAAACCTCGACAAGAAGCTCGCCGAGCGGTTTTCGATAGTTCTGTAATCACTTATTTCAAATCTGAATCATCATGGAAACGAACAATAAGGAGATAAAACGCCGCAGTACGTTCGCCGTACTGTTCTATATCAATCGAACTAAAGTCCGCAAGGACGGTACCTGCCAGCTCTTGTGCAAAGTCAGCATCGACGCCGAATCGGCTCATATAGGTATCAAATCCGCCATCGAACCGTCGCTGTGGAATCCGGAGACAGGACGCGCGGACGGCCGGAGTGCCAACGCCCGCAAAGTAAACCGGGCCATCGACCTGCTGACCGAACAGATCGAGGCCCACTATCGGAGAATTCGCAACAACCTCGGCTTCGTCACGGCAGAACTGGTAAAGAACGCCGTAAAAGGCGTAGGCCAAAAGCCGCTCACGCTGCTGGCCCTGTTCCGGGAACACAATGCAGAGTTTTACAAACGGGTCGGCGTAGATCGGATGAAAGAGACCTATGCCAGCTACGAGAACTCCTACAACCACTTGGCTGCGTTCGTACAACAGAAATACGGGCAGGAAGACGTTACGCTCCGAAGTCTCGACAAAACGTTCTACGATGACTTCGACCTCTTTCTGAGAACGGAGTGCAATATGATGCAAAAGACGGTACACGAACACCTGTACCGCCTGAAGAAAATGACCAAACGGGCTGTCAGCCAAGGTACGCTCCGCCGCGACCCTTACGGTAAGCTGCACCCGGAGTTACCCGAACGCAAGAGCCGCCACCTCAAACTCGAAGATCTCAAAAAGCTGATGGAAACGCCCATCGATAAACCCAATCTTCAAAAGGTGCGGGACTGGTTCCTCTTCTCCACCTTCACGGGCCTGTCCTACTCCGACCTGACCCGGCTCTCGGATAAGGACATCACGCAGGCCGCCGACGGAACGTGGTGGCTTCATATACGGCGCAAAAAAACAGATACCCCCTCGGCAGTCCGGTTGCTGGAGGTTCCGTTGCGGATCATCGAGAAATACCGGTCTGAACGTCAGAGCGACAAGGTTTTCAACCTTTACAGCCGGAAGCATCTTATCATACTTACGCGAAAACTGGGACAAGCATACGGTTTCGATATGACCTTCCATGTGGCCCGGCATAATTTCGGGACGCATATTACCCTCTCGATGGGCGTGCCTATCGAAACCGTGAGCCGTATGATGGGACACAAGAGCATCACCACGACTCAGATTTACGCCAAAGTGACCGACAAAAAGGTGGGTGAAGATATGAAAGGGCTTAAAACGAGAACGAAAGGCCGGAAAATAGTCTTATGCGAAGAGGATGTGAGCGTTATGAAAAAGAAACGGGCACAGTCCGACAAAGAAAAAGCAGCGTTCGCTTGACAGAAAAGAAAAATATTCGTATAATTATCCAACTAATATCCAAACAATATGGCAACGACAGGAGAAAGAGCGACAGGAACGATAACGATCGAGTACAATACCGTAACCGTAACCCCCGGTGCTGACGGCGATGTGTGGCTGACCCCATCCGAGATTGCCCGGATGTTCGAGGTGTTCGTATCTGCGGTCACGAGCAATATCCGGGCGATTTACAAACACGGCGCACTGCGTATGTCGGAAACCTCGAATCTTCCGACGGCCCATGCTGAACTGTATAATTTGGAAATGATCTCGGCGTTGGCCTTTCGGGTGGACACGCCCCAGAGCGCGGCGTTCCGGCGGTGGCTGATCCGCCGCCCCCATTCCCGGATGGTCGTGCTGAAGGTCTCGCAGGTAGAACGGACGGTAGTGAACTGATCTCGGAAAGAAAAAATCCGTCTAACAAGTCCGATTCTAACGTTTTCGCCCCTGTCGGAATTCATCCTGACAGAGGCGATTTTCAATTTCGGGAATTTGTCAGACAGCCCTTCTTCTCGTTCCGGTGTTACAGCAACGCCTTATCATCCTTTCCGTTATACGAATCCCGGAGCAACTTTTCGATCTCCGACTCCCGGTACAGCACTTTCCCGCATATCATGTAATAAGGGAGTTTTCCCGAGCTGCGGTATTCCTGCAACGTCCGGCGGTGGACTTTCAGCCGCTCCGAAATTTCCTTGTCCGTCAGGTACGACTCTCCGCCCAGAATCAGGCGATGGTTCGTACCGAATTTTTCCAGACCCTTTTCGATACGCTTTATCAGGTCGAACACTTCGGCCTCGCTACTGTCCGAACCCTGCACAATATTATTTCTCATAGCTTATTCCTCCGTTTACTTTTTCGATTGTTTCAACAATGCCTCTACGTCTTGCGGCTTATAGTAGATTTTATGTCCGACTTGCGTGTAAGGAATGATCCTTTTTTCACGATATGCCTGAAGCGTCCTTTTAGCGATGCTCAGCATTTCGCAGACCTCCTCATTGTCGAGCCAATGGCCCAAGCGTTTTTGTTGTTTTTCATTCAGAGCCTCGATCCTTCCGGCCAGCGCTTCGAGTTTGGCCACCATAGAGTCATAGACCCGTTTTTCGATCATTATCATCTCCATAATTACAATGTTTAGCTTTCCCGGAACCCAAAAATACTTTATGGAATACACGTCCGAGCCTTTTGCCGACGCGGATGTAAGGGTTGGCATCGCTATATGCCACGGTTGGCGTCGCCGCTTTGAATTTGTAAAAGCGGGGAAATATGCGAAATTTTTGAGTACCTGAACGACGGGGAACCGTTTTTGAACAAGAATAACACTATGCACTATGATTACCAATTTCAGTTTCGGAGTACCCTGCGAGACAGCAGATGCCGACTATCCGATGCCGCTCGGGGACTATTTCGACATCGAGAAGGATATGATGCAGGTCGGCGGCGAGTTCCTTTTAGTCCGGGACGAGGAGAGTAACTTTTACTTTCTCTGCACCGACGACTGCGACATCGAAATATTATGCCGTGCTTATGATTGGTATATCGTATCGTCCGGCCGTTTCAACGGCCGTTTGCGGATCGGCATGGGGCTGGCCGGAGAGGATGCTTACGGCAGCGAGATGTTCCGGGTCGAGGACGAGCAGACCCTTCGGCTGTGGCACGACATTCTGAAATTCACCTTTAAGGGCGATTTCATCCGCAACTATTATCCCATGACCAACCGGTTCCGGGGTAAATTGCGCGTGGACGGGGCGTTATGTTTCTATATCCACGACTATTATCCCGTGTCGCATAAGTTGAAACTCACGAGCGAACAGAAGAAAGTCACTAACCTCGTATTCCGCTTCAAAGAGGGAGCCTGCGCGTCGCTGGCTACCAAACTCTTCCCGCTGGCTATTTCACGGATGGAGTTTTTCAATGACTTGGCCGATCCGATCCTGCTACCTCTTCCGGCGTTTACGAAAGAGAGGTACCGGCAGCGTTTCGAGTCTTTTTGCGGGGAACTTTCCCGCCGGCTGATAATAGACAACGGTTTTCCTGCCGTCCGGATCGAGTACGACAGGGAACAACAAAAAGGCACGCAACAAAGGGATATGTCAGGCATAGTCTTCGATCCGGATTACATCGAGGGGCGCGACGTTTTGCTAATCGACGATATTCTGACTACCGGTATGAGCTTTACGCTCATAAAACGCGAATTTGAAAAATTGGGCGCCAATTCCGTAATCGGTATCTTCCTTGCAAAAACCGTATAGACTAACTCCTGCCGGAGCGTCTGTCGCTCCTGCGGCACGCAAGCCCGTATCCTGATCTGAGGATACGGGCTTTTTCGTGTCTGGTGTGCGGGCGAAGGGCTGATCCGTTACGCCCTTCGCCACAGTTATTTTCCGCACTTTTCATAACCTTTCTCCTCATTTATAAGCCGCCTTCACGAACCCGGTGTGGATGGTATCTGGTTTCAGAAGCAAAGGTATCTACGGGCTGCACGCCCCTGCAAGATCAAGCCGCCGGGCGGTTTTGCGAGAAATCTTCCTCTTTCCCTTCGGGCGAGCGTATTTCCCGCAAAAATCTTGACATGGGCTAAGCCCTTCTTTTTCATGCTCCTGAAACCAGATACCATCCACACCGGCTCCGCTACGGCATAAAAAAAAAGTCGAAAGGTTATGAAAAGCACAGAAAATAAGAACAGGAAACCGAAAACCTCCAACCTTCCACTCAGCATGGGTGCGGGTTTGCGGGCAGGGCTGAAAATCGGGGCTGTCGCGCTGGGTTTTCATCTCTTCGGGAGCGGCTTTATTTGGGTCGTTTTGGCCTTTGTGTTCTGCTATGACATCCTGCGGGGTATTCTCTCCTGTCTTTTATCTCTCGTCGTTCTGATCGGCTTTTTCTCCTTTCTCTTTTCCCAAATCTTCTAAAATCCTAAAAATCATGGCAAAGTATTATTCTCTTTTCGGCGGGACGACCACCGACACCGAAATCCAAGTCGCAAAGGAAAACCAAATCGTCATCCATGAAGGCCCCGGCGCCTTTACTATCCGGTATGTAATCTACAAAGTCGAACACGACGCAGACGGATATATGTATCACATGATAAACACCGACACGAAAGAAATCCACCGTACCGACATCCTCCGGCCATACTCGCAGAAATTCGGTATCGGCATGTACTACACCGACACGCCCCCGGAATTTATGGACGCTTTCGAGGTCGCCGCCCTTGTTGCCGAAGCCGAGCAAAAAGCAAAAGAGGATACCGAAGCAAAAGTCCGGGCAAAGGACGAACACGACCGGATTGCGGCAATCGGTGCGGAGCGGTTGCGCCGGATTATGCCCGACAACGTGCAGGGGGTCATCGTGGCCGAACTCAACGAAACGGAATACACCGACCCCTCCTACGAATGCAGGGAAACGACCAGCGTCCGCACCGTGATACTCGGCTTTTCGACCACGCCCCGCAACGGCTTCGGGGAACTGCGTAAAGCCGCCCGAAATCTGCCCGAAACGGCGTATTTGGCCGAATATAACAAGGACTACGAACACCGTTCCCCCGGTTTCACGCTCGGCAGAAGCCCTTATTCGGGGTGGAGCATCCACAAAATGACCCACTACACCCGCGAGGGATTTATCGAACGGTTGGCCTATATAGCCGGAGACGAGAATAATATCCGGCTGACCAGTCCCAGTCCGGAGCGCACGCAGGAGGCCGGCCCGATAACCGTGCAGGGCGATTTTATCCTCACGAACTACTCCGAAAAGGCCGTCGCCCTGTTCGGCGATACGAAGCCCATAAAGGACGCATTATCCGACCTCGGCGGACGGTTCAACGGGCGCCTGACCTACCGCGGAGAGAAATGCGCCGGGTGGGTCTTTCCCAAAGCGAAAGAAATGCAGGTGCGCGAGTTAATCGGCATGACCGAATAATCCCGAAGTCCAATTCGGGGACGGTAACCCCGTCCCCACATAAACTAACGAATCATAAAAATCCGAAAATATGAGAACCATTTATCTGCAAAGGCAAGGCTCGACCGACACGTTTAACACCCACAATGCAATCAACACGGATTTAGGGTATTACATCGAGGTCAAAACATGGAGCGACAACCGCTACAACATTATCATCGCATCGACCCGTAAGCAGACCGAAGACGAAACCAAAAACAAACGGATAGAAATAACCGCCGTTTATCCCTCATTGTCCGACGCATTCAGACGGGTGGAAAAGGAACTGCGGGAGGAATTATCCGAAGATGCGATCATTTCCGACACGATAGAAAAATACTGCCATAACAATTTTACCTACAAAAAAGTGTCAGACAAATATTTGGCGGTCTGTTTTTATGAGAAATCCACCGAAACGATACGCCTGTACCCCGAGAATTACTGCCTCGTCTCTTTCCGGCACAAAGGCACGAAAGACTACCTCCGAATGGACAGCGCAACGGCGGAATACCTGCCCATATTGGAGGAACAGGCCAGGCAATACGAAAAGGAGGAGACTTGGACGTGCCACAAGGATAAATCCGAGGACTTCAGACGCGAACGGTTCGCGTGGCTTCTCGGAGAAGCACTCAAGAAAAAGGACTGCCACCGCAAATTCTATGTAACCGACACGCTTATCAAGTAATCCGCAAAGACAGTAATCCAATCCGGGGGCGGCAAGTCCCGCCCCCCCCCATAAAACCGAATCGACATGACACTCAACGAATATATTACCCAAAGCGAACCGCAGGCTAATGTAAAAGTCATACTCAAAGAGGGCGAATATATCCAGCGCAATGCAATCAAAGTAACCCCCTTTTCGGTTCAGACGACCGTCGATATTCCGGTGGTTACACAGCGGTACGGTATAAAAGACAATTATATCCGAATCGGAACCGCCCGGCAGTTGTTTGCACGACATCCCCAAACGGGCGAACTGCGCGGAAGCGTGTTTTTCCTGCCCGACGATGCCCCGGAACCGCCCGTACTTTCTCAATTCATGCAATTCCTAAAGGCGGATATGGCATTTTGCGAACAATGGGAAAAAGAGAACCCGCAACAGGGGGATTTGCAGGCACATAACGCCCGGTTCAGAGCGGCATACGCCGAATTTCTCACCAGCGTAAAGACAACCTATGCCCTTACAGATGCGGATATTAAGTGCTGGCTCGGTTGAACATTTATCCGGGAAGCATATTCCAAAAACGAATCATTAACCAAACATGCAATCCGATGAAAACAAAAGTTATCCTGTACGACCATACGGGCAACAACGTCATCAGTCGCCATAAGGAATTGACCCCGTTCGCGGAGAATATCTATACGACCTTCATCCATAAGGATAGCTGCGGTATCGACACCAACGATATATTCGGGATTGTGTTCGCAATCAAAGGCGTGTATTTCATCCCGGAATATTGCAATCGCGACCGCCTTGCCGACAGTAATTACAAAAATCGTCTTATCGACTTTCGCAGGCGATGGACAGACCATGTAAAACAGCAGGCCGCAGAGGGGCAGTATATCCGTCTGCTGGAAATTCGCGTGTTTGAGGAATTGGGAGAGGAAACAACCCCGTTACGGCAGGCCCGCGAAGCCATGTTGAAGAAACGGGATGCAGAGAATGAGGCACGCCGCCGCCATGACAAGGAAGCCGCACAAAGAAAGGAACAGGAAGAGCGGCAACGCCTCGACGAGTGTAAATGCCGCTTTTTAACCGGAGGAACGATAACGGGCGAGGAGTTCATAAGCATCGCCAAACGGGACGGATTCGCCATACACATCCGCACGGCAGGAACGCTCCGCAAGCGCATAGCCGAATTGAACCGGAACAGGGCGATATGGTATTACCGACTTCGAGGTAAAGCCGCACCCGACGTTACGGGATGCCGAAAAGCCATTAAAGGTTATCTCTCTTTTCTCGAAAACGAGGGAAACACTGCAATTGATTCATAAACAGCACAAAGCCATGAAAGCGACCGATTATTTCAAACAGACGATCCAAAGCTATTTACAACGCCGGGCGCAGGAGGACGAATTATTTGCACCCCGTTACGCCAACCCGAAGAAGAACATCGACGACTGTATAACATTTATCCTCAATTACGTGAAGCAAAGCGGGTGCAACGGCTTTGCGGACGATGAAATCTACTCGCTCGCCCTGCACTACTACGACGAGGACGACATCGACATCGGCAAGCCCCTCACTAATTGTAAAGTTGTGGTGAACCATACTATCGAACTCTCCGAAGCAGAGAAAGCCGAAGCACGGCGCCAAGCCATGCAAAAAGCAACGGACGAAGCCTACCGGAAAATTACGCAGGGTAAAAACAAGACCAAGAAGACCGAAACAACCACCCAGTCATCACTATTTTAATTCGATACACCATGAAACCGAGAAATAAATTCCAACAGAAAGCAGTCGAAGCAAGCAAGAAACTGCCACCGCTGACCCCGGCACAGGAACGCTGGGCCTACACAAAAGTTATCGAATCGGTAGGCCAGCGCACGAGAAAAGGTGTCGTTACCTGCCTCGACTGTGGCAAGGTGTTCCACAACGATACCAAACAGCAATATTGCACCTGTCCCGCCTGCGGAACACGACTGCGGATAGAAAATACTCGCAGGCAGAAATTCCAGCAACGGGAATACGTTACCTATATAACCGCTTGCGACGGGATGCAGGTCGTGCGGGTGTTTATGGTGAATTATTATGCCAAAGTCGGACGACCGCTGAACCGCTTTTGCCACGAAGTCATGCAACGTTGGATAGCCCCCGACGGCAAATACTGCACACTCGCCCGGAGCCGGGTATGGGGAACGATATATTACGATCTGTGGATTTATTCGTCCGATTTGGAACTGCACGGCGAATCGTGGGTATATGACAAAATTTATACGGATGATATATACCCTCGTATGAAACTCATCCCCGAACTGAAACGAACGGGATATAAAGGCGGATTATATGGTCAGAACCCTACGACCTTACTCCGTGTCCTGCTCTCGGATAACCGGGCGGAATCCCTGCTCAAAATGGGGCAAGACTGCCTATTACAACTGTATTTGAATGATAGCGGTCGGAGATTCGACAAATATTGGCCGAGTATCCGTATCGCCGTCCGTAACGGCTATAAAATCACGGATGCAACGACATGGTGCGACTATATAGACGCTTTGCGGACATTGGGCAAAGACCTGCACAGCCCCAAATATGTATGCCCCGCAGACCTTAAACGGGAACATGACCGCTGTATAGCCAAAATCGCCCGCAGGGAAGCCGAGCGGGAAATAGCCGAAAACCTCTCCGCATATTTTCAGAAAGAGTGCGCCTACCATAGAGCCAAAGCCAAATTCTTCGGCCTTGCGTTTTCGGACGGACAGATCGTCGTTCGGGTGTTGGAGAGTGTGAAAGAAATCATCATGGAGGGAAAGGCCATGCACCATTGCGTCGGCACGAACGAATACTATAAAAAAGCCGATTCGCTTATTTTTTCGGCAACCATAGACGGCCAGCGCATCGAAACCGTAGAGGTATCCCTCTCCCAACTCAAAGTTATTCAAAGCCGGGGCGTATGCAACAAACAAACGGAGTATCACGACAAAATCGTGCAGCTTGTAAATGACAATATGCCCCTTATCCAAAAGCGCATTGCCGCCTAATTCATCAATCCGAACTATCAAGATTATGCAACCGAGAAATAGTTTTGAACAGCAAATAGAAGAGGCGGGGCGCACGCTCCGCCCCATCTCCGCCCGGCAGATACGATGGGCGTTCGACCGATGCTTCGTCCGCTACGGACGCAGGACGACAAAAGGCGTGATAACTTGCACCGAGTGCGGACACGCATGGAGGGACAAGACGGCGCGGAAGCATTGTATCTGCCCCTCGTGCCACACCCGGCTGACCATAGACGACAACCACCTGCGCCGGATTTACGACACGGCGAACTACGCCCTGTTTATGACCGTCCATAACGGGATGCAGGTATTACGCTTCGTATATCTGGCCTACTATGTCCGTATCGGAGAAAGAGCGAAATACATTCATTTCGAAGTCGTGCAGCGGTGGATCGCCCCGGACGGGCGATGCGCCACCCGTGCAAGACTCATAACGAACCGGCCTTTCTACAAGACGTGGGATTATACAACCTCGTTGGAACTGCGCCCCCATAAGCCGCTGTATAATATCCATCCCCGTTGTGTTCATCCCCGGCCGCAACTCCTGCCCGAACTGCGAAGAAGCGGTTACAACGGACAGTTTCACCATATCTCCCCGCCGGAAATGTTCTGCGCCCTGCTGCGCGACAGCCGTGCCGAAACCCTGCTTAAAACAGGACAGGTTACGCTCTTGAAACACTTTGCCGAGAATACCCGCACATTGGACGACTATTGGCCATCGGTGCGTATCGTCCTGCGGAACGAGTACGCTATTGCCGATACTGAAATGTGGTGCGACTATATAGACCTATTGCGCTTTTTCGGCAAAGACCTGCGAAATGCCCGGTACGTGTGTCCCGCCGACCTGCGAACAGAACACGACCGCTATGTCGTGAAGAAACGGAAATATGAGCAGGCATTGGCCGAAGAAGAACGCCTGCGCCGGGAATTGGAATGCGAGAACGAATACCGGGAGGCCAAAGGACAGTTTTTCGGGATCGACTTTACGGACGGTAAAATTCATGTCCGGGTCTTGGAGAGCATCGAGCAGTTCCGGCAGGAGGGCGAAGCCATGCACCATTGCGTCTTTACCAACGAATATTACCGCCGAGACGATTCGCTGATCCTCTCGGCCACGATGGACGGCAAACGATTGGAAACGGTCGAGGTTTCGCTCTCCCGGCTCAAAGTGGCGCAGAGCCGAGGCGTATGCAACGAGGACAGTCCGTACCACAAGCAGATTATAAAACTCGTTCAGCACAATATACACCTGATAGAAAATCGACTGACAGCATAATCAATCTTTCAATAATTAGAATCGGGGCGGCGAAAGCCGCCCATAACACCGATACCATGAAAACAGACACGAATAAACAGAACCCGACCCACGAAATCCGGCAGAACGGAAAAGCCGTACTCCGGTCGGATTGCGAGTGTTCGCTTCCGATGATTTTCAACAACCTCACGGGACGCAATATTCCGGATGCCCGACAGTATAACGATTATATAGAGTGCATAGCCATCCGGGACATAGGCTTTACCTACGGGGAAATAGAACTGGTCAAGAACGGAGAGGTAGTAGCCAAAGGACTTATTACGAAGAAATAAAATCGGGACGGCAACAGCCGCCGTTCAAACAATTATGAAAAATCGACAGCACAACGAAAAAACGGTAAGGGCGAATGCCGTCCTTGCCCAACTCAAAACCCGATACAAGGCAAGAATTTGCGAGCACGACCACACGGCGATAGTCGTATCGGGTATTACCGAAAAACAACTCTCCGACTTATGCCGGAGGTTGTATTGTTCCGGCATGTATAACGACACGGGACGGTTCGGTATAATCACCAACTTCGGAGAATATAAGTAACAATCGGGGCGGCTGCCGCCCCATAACACCGACTGCTATGAAAATCATCTATAAAGAGGGAACCCGCAAAACCCTCGCAGAATCGACCGGAGAAGTCCGTAGCGCAGTTGCCACAGCATTGGAACTCGTCGAGGGCAAGCACGGATTCAGAACGCCTTTCGAGATATGGCGTAACTGTAAATTAGTCATAACCATCGGACATAACATTTACACAACATTCATCGAGATCCGTCCCCCGGCTATGGCTTATATCAAACGCCGGAGTAATTGGCACAACCGATACGCTTACTATGCGGCCGGAACATTTCGGGGAAATAACGACAACGCGGAAGTAGAACTTATTTAATGGAGAACAACAATGAAAACGACAGAGGTAAACAAGGAATTGGTAGGTAGAAGGTGCGAGTGCATGTGTTTAGGTTCGATGGTTACGGGAGTAATCGAGGACATAACCGTTACGAAATATACGGCGGAGGTAAAAGTGCGTTACGACGAGCCCCAGCGCTGGGGTAACGAGGTTTTACACAGCGGTTGGGCGCATGGGGACAAGGACGACGAATCCGGCTCTTTGAAGTACCTGCGCCTGCTCCCCGAACCTGTCCGACCGGACTATGAAACACTTATCGTAACTTTTTGCGATCCTATCCGCACGCTGGAGCGCCGTATCTTCGACGATCCGCAGGCGTGGGGCGTATCGGCCTTAAAGGAGTGGATCGACGGCTACGAAAGCACCCGCTTTACGCAAATCGGCGACTGCACGGCGGTCGTAACCTCCGAATACAACATGGCGAGCGTGCGCGAATGGCTCGCCCGACATACCGAAATCGAAACCTGCAAAACGGCGTAACGATGGCACGGGAGAGAACCGACGACTGGATGCAGATGGCCAAAGACCTCGCCCGTGCCGAACGGGAACTGCAAATAGAACATTGGGTATATATCACGTTCGAGTACCGTGAATGCGACCGTTCGCGGGTTGTCCTGCACAAAATAGACATGCCCCGCAGGATGCTCGACCGCTGGCGGTGGCTCGTCGAGTGGCGCAGGGCAAAATATGTCTGTCAATATCCCCGTAAGGGCGTGCAGGTCTATTATTGTTACTACGACAAGCGGACGGGACTGCAAACCGGGTTCGGCTCCCTGCTCTCGTGCGTGGCAGCGGCGAAAGCGCAGATTACGAAAGTCGAGCGTAAAATAGAGGAATACGTTAGTTACATGAGCGGCAACGATCTGTTTTTCGACCCGACGACAGACGAAAAATTGCGCTGCGCCAAAAAGAAATTGGCGCAGAAAAGGGCAAAGTATGCCGAACTGTGCGCCCTGCTCCAAAGCGAGGTCGCCAAACATCGGGCCAATCCCGGTATCTGCAAACTGTTCCTCGGCTTTCGCAAGCTGGGCGAATTTACGGACATCCCGCAAGCCCGCAAATTCGCGGAAGAAAGCGGTGAAACAGGGACTTTCAACCTTATCGGCAACCGTTTTCGGGATAGTTGGTATCAGCCGAAATGTATCGAAGAAGCCGGAATTTGAATCTTGAAATTCGGCGCGAACACAAAATCGACGGTTTCAAACCGTCGATTTTGTGTTCGCGGAACGCCGCCCCAACAGGAGTAGGCATACCGGTCAGTAATTCCTATTGAGCCATTCTTTTCCGTGTAATAGACCACCTGCTGAAATTCGTCGATGGCGACGATTACCGGACGGGAGGCTTTCTCCAGATAACGGAATATCTCGTCGAGCGTCGCTTCCGTAGAGCGGATGTCGCTCAGTGCAGGTTGAAGCTGGGGTTACCCGCAGGGGCGAATGTTATGCCGCCTTGCAGGGATTTGACGCTGTTCCAGAAACTTTCGATGGCTTTTTTGCCGAAAGGCTTCAGGCCATCGACAATGCCCCGGTTCAAGGAAAATACCAGGTCGCGCAACGATCCGGTCGCATAAATATCGACGAAAAACGTATAATCTCCGGATGGTTGAAACAGTGCTGTATAAGCCCTACCCATATGGCGCGTGGAGATCAGCGCCAGATTATTGCCGTTGGCCACCTCCCGAATAAGATTTTCGCTCTCCTGTTCGCGGTCGCAGAAATACTCGGCGGATTCATAGCCGCTGCTTATAAAGGGATTTTTTCAGTGGTTACATACAGTCGTTTATTACTACGCAAAGACAATTATTATAAAATAATAATCAAACGTAAATCAAAACCGGCGCACAACGTTGCAGGTAAACTCCCCAGACCTTCATGGTCGTTATAATCCGCGTTTCTTTTTTGGCTGTGCAGCCAACTTCTTCGATACATCGGGTACACTGCGCGGCTGCGGCGTAATATCCTGACATCGGGCCTGTCTTATCTTTTTTGCCGTTTTTATCAGATCAAATTGAATTACCTGCCAGTCTTTGCCGAGCAGACAGACAGGATCGGGGTAAGTGTCGGCCTTTGTGAAATTTACAAAGTTGTCCAGCAACTCGTCCTCGTCGTGTTCCCACTCGTACCGTTTAGCATGCAGGCCAATCATTTCGGGGAGGGTATATTCCTTCAAAAGCCTGTGTAAGTCCCAGAAATCCTTTTTGCGGCCGCCCTGCGATACGACGTGCATCTTCATCGCTACGATGTCCTTCACTCCGGCCATGCGTATCCCGTCGATTACCTCCGCATCTTCGAGAAACGGGTCGCTGTACATCAGATCGACTTTGACATATTCATCCTCGGATTTACCGACATAGTAACTGCGCCCGAAGCTCACTATTGAGCTGGTATCGGTGCAGTGATAATACGGGAAGCGCGACCGCAGGAACACTTCAAATGTCCTGAAATCGAGGCTCCGGTACTCTGCATCGGTGAAAAGGTCGATGTCGTCCGATTTTCTGTGCCCATAACGAAGACTCAGGTTCGTACCTCCGACAAGGCGGAACGGGCTGAACAGTTCCTCCTGCATCAGAACGCCGAGCGTTTCCCGCAGTAACGGCGTTACCGTTTCGTAATGTAATCGCTTTATCTCTGTCATTGTTTATGACGGTATTTATACGGTATGCGGTACGAAAGATCGGGCTTGTAGCGTTCCAGCTCTGCACGATCCATACCGTAAAACCGTGCGATCTCCTGTTTTTCATTCTCATCGCCGCGTTCCATAACCCGTTCAAGAATTGATTCTTTACTGCGCCCCCAATCTATCTTGTCGAAATCGGTGTCCCAGAACAGCATCCGTCGGATGGCCGGAGCGCCACGAACGGATTCGTTCGCTTTCCGGTTCTTGTATTCGGCTATCTCGTAGTATGCCTGAAGCGTCAGCAGAAAGCCCTCATCATAACCGAGTGCCTTTTCGATCTTGAGGGCCATTTCGACTGTCAGCTTGCGGCGACCCGTAATAACCGCATTAAGCGTCTGTTTGTGTTCGTCGATAGCAGCAGCAAAGGCTCGCTGGCTGAGGTTGCGTTCCTGCAACTCCAGGCCGACGATCTTTCCCGGACGGATGCCCTTATACATATCAATTTCGCTTCTCATGGCTCTTTTTGCAAATATACACAATGTAAACGAAATTGTTTACATAAATATTGCCCTTTTTTATCGGCTCCCCGGATTATGCGTATCCGCGATGCAAATAATCCTGCTGCCACGACATTTTATCGGGTAACTCCTTTGCCCTTTTTAAGTCGGTTGGCCAGCTTTTTCGCCACGTCGGGCAGCTGCCTTGCCGGTTTTTCGGCAGTTGCCCCTGCGACCCCAAATTGCTCTTTCCGCTCCGGTGTCGCCGCCTGTGGCCTGCGGATATTCGGGTATTGCTCCCGGAGCAATTCTCCGGCCAGCTCCCGTACCGAGGCCATGATCTGTGTTTTTTCGTTCTCGGTCGTGGCTTGGGTCAATCTATCCGCCAGAGGATCGAATCGGTCGTGATAGGAGAAAAAATTGGGAAACTCGTCCTGTATCTCCGGAGCTTTGCACTCCGGCGAGGCAAGGTATAGCAGGCAACTGATGTCGTAAGTACGATCCGGGATATTCTCCGGTATTTCCCCTTTGTCGAATCCCGAAAGCGCAGCGAAATTGGCCAGCGTCGGGGACATATCGAATTGTCCGACGGTATCGCATATTCCAATCTCTTTTATGTCGGCATAACAGCCGGACGACAGACAGCCGAACGGCTCCGGTGCGGTGCGGAATAAGGTATTGAGGTCAATATCGGGATTGACTTTCGCTCTTTGTGCTTCGTCCGGAATTAGTTCCATCGTCCTGAAGAATGTAATGTCGAGCCGGGGATCGAAGAAATTGGCGGCAAAGAAATCTTTGTACCGTTTTTGCAGTTTCTCACCTCGCTCCGTATTATCGAACAACAATACGCCACGGTCGGTCTCGATGCCCGTATAGATCTGTTCCCTGCTCCTTTCCAGACCGGAATAACGCCAGACGGCTGATTGATACGCCATCGACTTGTTTAATGCCTCATGGGAATTTTCCGGCAGCAGCGGATCGAGACCGTTCTGATAGCAGTATATGGCCGGATAGAGCCGGCAGATGTTCAGCGGTTTCAATCCCTGCTCCTTGATGGCATTCCACAGTTTGCGCGGAAACATCGAGATATTCTCGTAAGGTTTCCATACTCGGTCGGGGTCGGCAAAACGGTAATGCACGAAAAAGCTGTTCGGGTAAGGCGTCAGCCAGTCATGGAGCATAACTTCCGTGTAGTGTTTGACAAAATGACCGAAGTTTTTATAATATCTCCCGTTTGCCGATACAGTCTGTGTCTTTCCTTCCGGCGAAAGCACCATATAAACGTCGCCCGGCTCCCGACGGTCGCCGGGGTTCATCGTTCTGTTTTCTTCTGTCGTTTTCATTTTCAATCGTAGTTTTAGAATTTCGGTTTCATGGAGGATTTGCGCTGCGGTTTTATGGGGCGTGTCCGCTCCTGCCGGGGCGTAAGATTCCGCAGGGTCAGCGATTCATTCTTACGATCGTAGCGAACCTCGCAATTCTCGAAGATTTTGGTATCCGTTTCCACGTTCCGTAAACGGATCGTTTCGCCCTCGTAGAGCCGTTTGCTGTCGTCGTAGGAAATCGGCTGGCGGAGCAGCTCGTCCATCTTTCGGGCGAATACATAAACATTGTCTTCGCACCTGATCCGATCCGGAGTGTAAATATCCAGTTCGGAATCGCTCTTAAAGGCATACAGGCACATATCCGCCGTGCGTATGTCGTGAGGAACCCATTGAATCGCCTGCGGATGATTCCTGACGGCGGCCTCGCCCACCTGCTGCGTGATGACCTCTTTCGGCACGAAGCGCAAGATATGCCCGTTTTTACGCGCGGCGTCCAAAGCTACTTCGTCCGAAATGGCTTTGGGACGCATTACGGTTATCAAAAAGTCGATTGTTTTAGGATCATCCTGCTCCCGAACCATTTGCAGAGCCATCGACGGCTCTGTCAGCGCACCGGCAACGCTGTAATCGGTTTTATCTTTTCCGTAGGTATTGTCGAAAGCCTCTTTGCACATCTCATAAGTCCGGTCGTCTTCGGGTATTCCGTATAAATTCTGCGGATTCTCTTTTACCAGATTCATATAAAGGTCAGGGCTTTTCATCGTTTCCGGGATAAACTCTATGGCATACGGACTGCGGCGTATGGCTTCCATGCACAACTCCGGCGTCTTGAGTTTTTCGGGAACCATCCGCAGGTAGGAGCCGTCATACCGTACCGCCGTTTCGCACAGTTCCTTATCCTTGAATTTTTCGGGAATATTGTAGAACAGTTCGGGTTCTTTGGTAAAGATCATCTCCGCCAGTTTCGGGGTCATATAGTCCGGATTCATACTGTCCAGAAAATGTTTGGTTCGCGAGTATCCCTCGCAACGCTCCAACAACTGCTCGTGGATCTCTTTGTAGGGAATGTACCGAAGTACCCGCAGGTCATAGCTCGAATACAAAGCCTCATGGCACATCTCCCGTGTCAGCAGTTCCGGTTTGAAATACTGAATGGCAGCAGGGTCGTTCACCATCGCTTCCCGGTACAGGTCGGGGGTATGCAATGCCTCCGGCACATAAGGAAGTGCATGGATGCTGGACCAAACGGCTGCCTTGCACATACGTTTCGTGCGTAAATATTCCGGTACGTCGTGCAACATAATCCCGTCGCTCTGTACCGCCGCCGTGCATACCGTCCTTGTTTTCCACCGTTCCGGCAAGGCCGTCAGACACGACGGGTCGGTGCGAACCCCGTACAGGGCAATGTGTTCATCCATCACCTCCGGTTCGATATCTGCCAGCAAACCTACCATATCGGCCCCTTCCTGCCGGTATTTTTTTATGCCTTCCAGACACACGTCGGCATAGGGAATGAATTGAAGGACGCTCCGGTTTTCGCGGAGTTTGGCCAGCGGGGCGTTCAGGGCCAGCCGGCACATCTGCGGGGTTTTCATCGCTTGGGGCACGAACTCCAACACCCAGCCGTCCTTCGTTACCGCATCCATGCACATCTGTTCCGTTTTGAGCCGGTCGGGAACGGAAGGCAAGGCCCACGCATCGTTTTTCACCGCTGTTTCACACAGAGCCTCTGTTCGGCGCTCTTCCGGCACGAACAACAGCGCCGGCCCGTAACGTTCGACCGCAGCCATGCACATCGAAGGCGTTTTCAACTCTTCCGGCACATAGTCGAGGGCATAATCCCAGCTCTGCACGGCCGTATAACACAGCTTTTCGGTGCGCATATCGCGGGGGACGTATCGGATATTTTCTCCGTCGATCTCGATGGCGCGGCGGCATACCGCCTCGGTACGCCGTTCCAAAGGCAGGGTCATCAACATATTATGCTTTTGTCCGCCCCGTTCGAGCAAAGTTATATCCCGTTTTTCCTGTTCTATCATAAGAGTTTCAAATTAAAAATGCCCGACTTTGGCCGGGCACTGAAGTTCGTTTGTGACTATTGCTCTTCGCCGCCCGTATCGCTGTCGTTCTGGAACGTAAAGTTCTTTTGTACTACCTGTCCCATGTTGTCCTCGATATAGACGTCGATGGTCTGCTGGTCATCGCTGCGGGAGGTGTAATAAAGGCGGAACGAGAAGCGCTCCAGCGGATAGCGGTCGTTGGGAAGAAATACCGTTCCGTCGTCCATCCGCAGCTCTCCCTTACCGTCGGGCTGGAAATAGCGGATCGTGTAGCGGGCGTCGGCATACTCCCCTTCACGCACCAGAGTACAACGTATCTCGGCGGTTTCGCCGACACCGATACGCTTGGGTACGGGCATCGTTTCCAGCGAGAAGCTGTACGCCTGCTGAATATCCAGATCCTTGTCGCAGGATGCGAGCAGTCCGAGTGCGGCCATCGCCGCAAAAAATAACTTTTTCATCACTTTTCGGTTTATTTACATTTGTAATCCGCGAAGTCCATCGCGTTGAACAATCGTTTGTTGTTGCACCAATAGGCCAGCCGCCACGCCTCCCGCGAGGGTTTGGCGTCGCCCGAAAAATCCCGATACGGCTGTGCGAAGGGCACGCAGCCCAACGCCTTCAGCTCCCGAATACGTTCCAGTGCATCGCCGATGTCGTCGTGCACCAGCACATAGAAGAACAGTTTGCGAGGCGACAAGCCACATTTGACGAGCAGTTTTACGGCGTTATACACGTCCTCTTGTACGGCATGGCTGTCATAGGCCATCCGCAGAAAGCGCAGCCACCTGACCCGTGCGAGCAGTTCTGCGAGTTCCGGGTTGCGGGCGATACGCCGCGCATCGAGTCCTTGGTTGAAGTCTACTCGGACGCCTAAGCGGACGATCTTCTCGATCTGAGCGAGGCCCCATGCGGAGGCCAGCACGTTGTTGTCGAGCAGCACGGCCCGCTTGCGTCCGGCAAGGAACTCTTCGATGTCGGCATGGGGCCGGATAGCGCCCTCCTTGTACGGTACTACGCACCACGGGCATCGGTTCGGGCATCCGCGCGTGAGGAAGCCGTAGGCTTCGCCTACGCCGTAGAGCGAGTAATCCGGACACGTATGTTCGACCGCCTCCGGCAGTGTCGTCGTATAATCGCGGTAGCCCGTTCCGCCGCGTATCACTTCGCAGTAGTATTCATCCCGGCAGTCGGGCGTATGGGTAAAGACCTTCGACAAATACACTTTGTCGTAACGCCCCGCTCCGGGATCGGCAAATTCCACCGTATCGCCCCGGAGCTTATGCCACGCCGAAAGTTTCATCAGCGCGAGGTTCGGGAAATTGCGCCCGTCCACATCCACCAATCCGATTCGCATGGCCTCCTTACTGTTTTGAGGGTTCGGGTTCCCGTTCCAGCCGTGACCGGACTATGGCGACGTATTCCGGATTCGGCTCGATGCCGATGTAGTGCCGCCCCAGCCTGCGGGCGACAAGGGCCGTCGTTCCGCTTCCCAGAAAAGGATCGAGAACTACGCCGCCCGGCGGACACCCCGCCTCGATGGGCGTCTCGATCAACTTCTGCGGATAGGGGGCGTAGTGTTTTTCGTGGCTGATTTCGGTCGTAATCCGCCAGACCGTCCGTTTGTTCCTGCCTTGAAGGTCATTTCTGGATTTCGAACCTGTCGGATGTTCCGGCTGTCTGGATATTCTGTTCGTCTCATTCCCGGCATAAGGTTCGAACTGTTGCCGGAAGTCGTATTTCGGGGATTTGGTGAAGAAAAACACCTTCTCGAAATCCGCCGTAAAACGGTCTTCGACGGGAGTAGGTACAACTGAGGGCTTATACCATATTATCTCGTTGCGCAGTATCCACCCTCGCAGGATCATCATCTCGGCGAACAGCCCCGGAATATTGCACAGCGATTTGTGCGGAACCCGGTGCATCGACAGATCGACGCGCAGTGTTTTCAGACAATGGGCGTTTTTACCCGGCGGCCAATCGTCTGTGCGGTTGTATTTATTGAGTTTGCTGTACGAATCGCCGAGGTTCACCCATAGCGTCCCCGTACTTTTCAATACACGGCGGCACTCGTCGAAGATGCCCATGAGATGCTCCAAGAACATCTCGCGGGAGGGTTCCTGCCCCAACTGCCCCAGCCATCCGCCGCAACTGCGGCAGATGGCGTAATCGTCGAAATCGTGTTCGCACTTCTGCCGTCCGCCGAGCAGTATCGGAGAGAGTCCGTAATCCCTGAGCTGCCAGTACGGGGGCGAGGCTACGATACAGTCGATGAAGTTGTCGGGCAGCCGGCCGAGGCCGGAGGCCGCATCCGTATTAAAAATTACATCCGTTCGCATTGCGTCCGCTCTTTAATGTCCAGCCTCCGTATCGCTGTCCGGCACTTCGTCCCAGGGGTTGTCCTCCGGAATCTCGATGTCCGTCTGCGGGAGTTTCAGGGTTTCCGTTGTTTCTTCCTCATACAGTTTGGCGCACGAGGTAAAGGCCATAGCCGCTGTCAGCAGCATCGTGGCCGCGATCGCTCTTTTTCTCATCGTTAGTCATCGGTTAAAAGGTTGGATATTTCCGGGTCGAGCCTGCCCCGGTATTCGAATGTCTCTTTCAGCTCGCACGCCCTGTCGAGCCATTTGCGCCCTTCCTCCCTGCGGCCCAGCCGCGAGCAGGCAATGGCCTTCAGGTAACACGCCTCGGCCGATTCGGGCAGCGCGGAGAGCACTTCGTAAGCGCGGTCGTCATGGCCGAGCGAGAGCAGCACGATAGCCGTATTTCGGTCATGGTAAGGAGCCAATATCGTGAGGGCTTCGTCGTAGCGCCTTTCATCGAGCAGCTTCATGCCCCGCGCATAGAGCGTATCGGGTACGGTCGTATGGATCGTATCCTTCACCATGCCTACGCGCCGCAGGTCGTATTTGAAATCGACCGAGCGAAGCAGCGGATAGAGCCTTTCCCGGATATATTTATACTCTTGCGGATACCTGCCTCGCAGGGCCGCTTCGCGTCGGTCGGGATTCTTCTCCGCACCGAGCAGCGCAAGGATCGCCTCGCGGTGCGGCAGACTGTCCGAGGCGGCGATCAAGCGCCCCAGCTCCGTCCAGTTCTCGCCCACGGAGCGCACGGCGATCAGCGTATCGACCTGCCGCCCGAAACGCGCTCCCAGACGCCGTTTGAGCGACAGGGCACGCCCGCGGGCCAGACGCTCGTTGAGCGCGAGTGCTCCTTCCGGTGATGCCGAAGCGGTCAGCACGATACTGTCCACGTAAAACTCCCGTTGGTTTATCAGCCCGTCCATCAGGGCTTCGATGCGGGCGAGCTGAACGGCGTTGGTTTCCAGCGTGTCGATAATGTCCGATTTGCCGACTTCGAAGGCAAGGTAGTTGCGGTTTTTGACGACAGCATACTTCTCGATCACTCTGGTCAGGTAGCGCCTCGTGGTGTCTGCGAAGGTCAGCATCGAGGATATATTGTATTCCAGCGTATCGAGGGGCGGCATATCGTAACGGCTGCCGTCCAGCCCTACGACCGCTCCCGCAAGTGTGACGTGCATCGTCTTGCCTTCGCCTTTGGTCGGTACTTCCTGCGTGTAGTAATAGCTGATCTTCTCACGGCCATCGACGATGGAATCCAGCCGCACGCCATCCGGATAGGGATGCTTGACGAAACGCTCGAAAGCACGCTGCTCGGCAGCCGCATCGGGCTTGAAGATCCGCACGTATCGGTCGAACTGCCAGTAGTTGCGATCCTGCACGCGGCTGAACAGCCCGCCCCGGATACTGATCTGCTGAAGCGGCACGAGGCCGTCCGTCTTGTGGAGCATGGGCGTTACGGCCACGCTCTGACAATTGCCCTGCAACTGGCGCGGCAGCTCGATCACGAAGTCGATGCTGACCTTGCCCATACGCTCGGCGACGGTGCGCGATTGAGCCACCACGACCACCTCGTCGAGTTCGAGCGACATGACGCGCTCGCCGTTTTCGAGCGTAGTCGTAGGCAGGAAATAGACGGGTTGCAGGCTGTCGCGATGCTTGTATTCGATATACTGCGGTGCGGACTCCTTTTTCGGCTCCTGCTTTTGTGCTTTGGGCGCATAGTTCGCCCGTGCGCCCAAGCCCCGGCGCTGAAGCCTGCCCGTAACGGTACAACCGCCCAGCAGCAGGCATATGACGAGGCTGTGCAATAACATCTTTTTCATTGTTTCATAACTTTTTTCTTATCATAAGCCGAGAAGACGGGCCGACTACCTCCATGTAATCGACGCCCGTGCTTGTTGACTTTGCCCGTAAATGTCCGTAATCGTAAAGACGAATTCCGTTCGCTCGGCATAGGAAGAGTTGGCGGTAAAAATATGTTGTCCGGCTTCGAGGGTTACAGGACTGTCGGGGTGTAACATGGAACCGTCATACGAAACCCTGCAATTCGTCGAGGTCGTCGTATAACTTACGGTATAGTCGCCCATGTATTCGGTCGAACGGATGGTCAGCGTCATCGGGCTGTCCGAATAGAGAGCCGCCGAGGACATGGTTCGTATCATTGCGGAGAATTTCGGATAACGGGACGTTACCGTGCATTGCTGCTGTACGCTTTGGCCGCTGCCGTCGCTTACCCGCACCGTAACCGTCAGGTCGCCGGTGGCGCGGGTGTCGAGCAAGAAATTGTGGGTTCCATTGCCTAACATGGCTTCGTTGCCGCCGAGTCCTGTCCCTGCGGGAAATACGAAAACGGCCTGCGGATCGGAACAAGTGAAGGTAGAGATCGCGGTGTCATCGCTTCCGCTGATTTCCAACGTAAAAGTGGCGGGGTTGCCGACGACGATCGCCGAAGGCGGTGTCAGCGTAATATCGAGCGAGGGTTTTTCGACCGCCTCGGTCGTCAGTGTACGCCGGATCTCATAGTCATAGGCATCCCGCAGGACGAATGTCAGCACGGCTTCGCCTGCAACTGTCGGGCAGTATCCGATCCGTGCTGTTTTAGTTCCGGCTCCGCCGGGCAATGTGACGGGAATTCCGGTCGTCATGGCCATACCGTCGAATGTTATCGTACCTTCACCCTTCGCCTGTTCGACGGTCAGCGTGTAGCGACCGTCGGGATCGGTACTCTCGACCCTCATCTCGGTAAAGATATTGTCGCCCACGCTGCACGTCTGAGGTAGTTCCGTGAAGGCCACTCCGAGCGTCGAAAGACGCATATCCGCCGCATTGGCCCCCGAAATCATCACATCGAGGTTATAATGACGGTTACGCAGGATGTCGAAAGACGTCGTGGCGTTGCTGCCGGGATAGATGTAATAATCGACCTTACAGCCCGACGCCTCGCCTTCGAGATGGATGCAGGTGGCGTATTGCGGGGCGTTTTCGCGGCTGCGCTGCTGCGGGTCGGAGATACCCGGCACTTCGCCCTGAGCGTTTTCGGGAAGGTAAAGAACAACGGAGTAGCTGCGTCCGGAAAGAACGCTCTTCGGAAAGGATGTCACTCCGCCGTCTGCTGTGGGTTTGCTTTCAGCGAAGAACGGCACGCAGGACGGGACGCCCGTTACCTGACAGGATCGGAGTTCGAAATCCGTAAAGGCGCCGGCCGTCGTGACATTCAGAGTTAGTTTTGCCACACATCGTCGGAGGAGTATCGCGACATCGGTAGCCCCCGATACGGTGAAAGACTGCCGGCCGCTCATCGCAAACCTTTCATCGGTATCTCCCGATACATCGGGAACGTACATCGCTTCCTGCAATCGCAGGAGTGTCATCGGCCCCATGTCTTCCTTCGTATTGGCGATGGCATACGCTTCATAGCGGCCGTGGGCCATCGTCATCGTCCGCGAAGCATTTCCTGCGGTCAGATAGTGATGTTCCAGCGAACCCGTCTGTACGTTATGCAGGTAAAGGTTCACGTCTGCAATGGCATTTTCATCCTCCGAATTTCGTGTCGGAAATCCGTTGTCCGCAGCCGCAAAAGATATTTCCACCTGCGAAGCGGCAGCTTCGGGGGACTGCGGCCCATCGGGCGGATAGCAGCCGCTATCCTTCGTACAGGATGCGAACAGAAGCGGCAATAATCCTAAAAACAAGAGCTTTTTCATATCTCGATATTCTAAAACATATAAGAGAAAGAGGCTTCCAGCTTCGCCGGAGCCAGTGCGATACGGCGGTAATGCCGCAGAAAGACATCGTCGCCGGGCGGCGGTGCGGGATTCCAGCGCGTATCGTTCATGTAATACAGGCCGAGGCCGCCTTCGAGCGAGAAGTTCCACCGCCTATGCAGCATCCACGAATAGCCCGCGCTGGCACCTATGCCGACAGTCCAGCCGTTGTAGCGTTTGTTCCGGTTCCCGACGCGATACTGTGCGACGGCCGAGTGCACGCCCCAAAAGAAGCCGACGTGCGGCTCGAAGCGCCAGCGGCGTACACCCACGACGGCTCCCAGCACTTTGGTTCGCAGGCTTTCGGTCGAGATCGGGTTCCAGTATGCCGACGCTTCGACAGACCATTTTTCCGATACGGCCACATCTACGCCGGCATTGACGGTTCCCGTTGCCAGTCCCAGCGTATTGACGCGCACGGCCGTATATTGAGCCGAAGCCGCGTTCGCCACGAGGACGAACAGCAGCAGTACAAATAATCTTTTCATCATGTTTCTATGTTTGTTGGAATGAGTAACCGCCGCATCCGGCAAAAGGTATCGGCGGAGCGTTGAGAGAGGTTAATCGATCTGAAATTCGGGAACGACATTGCAGTTTTCCCATGCGGTAAAGGAATACTCCGGCTCCCGCGACAGCTCCTTGCGGGGATAGTGGCCGATGAAGTTGCTCCACCAGACGGCGACCGTTTTCCCTCCGATCCCCTTGAACGTGCATCGGCTTCCTATCGGAACTACGAACGCCTGTTTTTCCTGATCGATCCGGTACGCGCCGTCGCAACTTATCTCGACCAGATCGACATGGGTATAGATATAGACGGCTTCCTGCACGAAATCCACGTAGAGCGTATCCCGAAAACTTTTCATGGGATGGCGGTACGGGTTTTCCGCTGAGACGAACTGCGTGAGGCCGCGATCCGCATACCAACCTCCGACTTTCGATCCGTCCACCGGTTTGAGAGGCACGAGCGGCCCGTCGTCCAACGACAATATCATCATGCGATTGTCTTCGGGCGTATAGGAAGAACTCCATTTTACGACCGTCATATTCTCTTTGTCGACACTTCCCCGGCCGCGGTGGGTAGTCCCGCGCTTCCAGTAGGTATATATCGTCAGGAGATTGTAAAAGTCGTGCGTAAACGTTTTTGTATAGCTGTACCCGTCCGTATTGCTTACAACCACTTCATAGACGAGCCGGTAATTGTCGGCGGTAAACACCTCTCCGGGGATGTAGTCTACCGAGAAACTGTACACGCCCGAAGGGTCGTTCAGCGGGAGGGTGACGGACGAGGTGAGCGGCTGCCCGTTGAAGAGGAAGGCTCCGTGCTGGCCTTGTAGAAGGCGAACCGTCGCCGAGAGGCTGCCGGCCTTTTGCGGGTCGTCCACGGTGATCGTAAGCTGCCGGCCGGGATCGTACAGGCAGTACCCCTCGAACCGATAGCCCTCGAAAGGGAAGTTGTCCGAAATCCCGACCTCGAACGCATCGACGCGGGTATCGACCACGTTTTCGCCCTTGATGACGATATTGAGCGTATATACCGTATTGCGGCGCACGTCGAAGTTGGTCGTGTTGTTCTCTCCCAGATATACGTCGTAGGTCAGCAGTTTGCCTTCGCGCTGTGCCTTGATCCGCAGGAAGGTCGCTCCTTCGGGTGCGTTGCCGGCGCATTTCTGCTCCTGCGAGGTTATCCCCGGCACTTCGCCCCGACAGTTCTCCGCCAAGAAGAACGTGCGCGATGCCTTGCGGTTCTCATATGATGCGATCGCCGAAAGCTCGGAAGAGGTGAGCTCACGGGCCTGCTGATCCTCCGCGAACAGCGTGGTGACACCTGCCATATCCATCACCTGCACGGATTGGAGCTTCAGGTCGTAGTCCACCCCGTAGAAGGAGATGTTGCAGACGATTTTGGCTACGTTGCGCCGAACGGTGACCGTAGCCTCCGGCATCCCTTTCCCGACCGTACATTCCGCATATCCGGACATGGGCAGCGACGTGTAACTTCGGGGTACGCGGAACTCATAGGCCGACAGCGTCTTCCGGCTCATCGGGCCCATATCTTCATGTAAATTGGCTACGGCATACACATCGTACCGGCCGGCGGGAATGGAACGCTCCAATACGCCGCCCTGCACGTAAAAGTGCTGCGACGGGCGTATGCCCTGCGGATCGAAGAGAAAAACGTTTATGTCCTCGACGGCCCGTTCGTCCGCGGCTCGGGTAATCGCCTGCGTTGCTTCCGGACACACCCGCAGCGTAAAGCGGGTCGCAGACTCCGCAGCCGGAACAATATCTTCTTTGGAACAACCGACCGCCGAAGCGAGCAGCGGCATAATTAAAATCAGTAGGTTTCTCATAATGAAAAATGGAAAAAAGGGAAAAGACAGGGACGATTGCACCCTGTCCCTTCCCTTCCGATGTTACATACCGATATTGACATCCTGATTGAACGGCCCTTCCCAGTCTGCGGGGGTGATCGTCACGGCCACGTCGGCACCCGTCAGGCCGCTGATATTCACCGTTACGCGGCGGTAGGTATTGCGGTTGATAGCCTTCCCCGAATCCCCGGCAAGTTCGATCTCGTAACTCACGGGCATCTGGTCGTCCGTCGTTCCGAAATCCCCGTCATGATCGTAAATGCCTTCGAGGGTCAGCAGTACGCTCTCGGCAGCCTTATCGTCCTCATTGCCGTAGATATAGAACAGATTGGCATATTTCCCGCTCTGCTCTTTCGCTGCCTGCGTATGGCTGAAAGTCTGTGCTGCGGACAGAGGCATGGTCTCCCCTGAATACTCGCGGTTTTGGGTTCCTCCGGAATGCGACGTGCCGACGTCGAAATAGAAGACCGAGGATGCCGCACGGGAAACAGTCGCCGAAGCGATCCGCACGCGACCGGGGTATGCAGAGGCGAACTTGCTGTCGGTCGTAGCCTGTACGGCTACCTTCGACACGAGCCTTTCGAGCGCGATCTGCACGGTAGTCGTCTGCCCGGCCTGTGCGATAACCTGCGTCGCCGAGCCGGTCATGGTAAACCCTGCGGAGCGTTTGGCCTTCGTCGTCACCTCGTCGAACGTACCGTTATAGTCCGCGATCTCGCTCTCGGTCTGGCTTCGCAGGTCGTCCAGTGTGCCGATCCCGGAAAGGGCGCTGCCGTTGGCGATGGCATAGAAGCTGTACGTTTGCCCCGGCGCGGCGTCCGGTACGGGAATGGTCGCCGTCTGTCCCGAAATCTCCGCAGCGGTGAAGTTGCGTTGCAGTACGGCGTCCCCGCTGCCGTCGAACACGAACAGCGTGAGGGAGTTGATCTTCTTCTCCCAGCTCTCGGCCGCAGCCGTCTGGTCGAAGAAGGCGCGGGTTTCGGGCGTCTTGTCCGTCAGGGTGATTTTCACTACGCTGCCCGTCGCCGAGTCTGCGATCTCGTCGGTGTGCTTGTTACAGGAGGCCAGCATGGCCAGGGCAGCAGTAGCCGCCAAAATCATCTTTTTCATAGATTTAATTGATTTTATGCCGCTTCGTGCGGCGGTTAATAAAAAGTGGTGGATGAATGTCAGTCGATGATGAATTTCAGTCCTATTCCGAACTGCGTGTGGAAATGCCCTGTCGTCGTGCCCCAGAGCACACGCTCGCGGCCCGATATGCAGAGCACGATGCGGTCGGTGATATAGGCTTCGGCCTCCAGCGTCACCGCGCCTCCGTAGAGGAATCCCTCGCGGCTTCGAATCGTGGAGCCGTCGTACAGCATTTTATCTCCCCAGTTCACTGTCTCGTACCCCAACAGGGCCGAGCCGCCGATGTAGAGGAAGAAAGTCTTGGAGCCGTCCGCGAGAAACTTATAGTAGTAGCCCCCTTCGCCCGTGAACTGCGCCACGGGGATACTCCCGGCTTTGTAGGGGTAATTGCGGCAGAGGTACTCCGCCCCGAAGACCCACTTGTTCGCACGGCCCGCATAACGGCTCATGGCCGCTCCGAAGTAGTACCCCGTGGTGCTGCGCCCGGAGGCGGAGTACCAGCCGTCCGCCATGCCCGCGCGTACCTCCAGCCCCCGCATTCCGGGCAGGGTACGCTGGGCATGGGCTTCCGGAGCCAAAGCCAGGCCGAGGGCCAGCGACAGCAGCAATGCCAACCGTTTCATGCTATTTGACCTTTAATTCGTTGATGACCTCGGCATGCACCAGATCGGCATTTTCGACCGTAAAGGTCTGGTGGCGTCCGCCTTCTTTCTCGTAGAGTTCCACCACGAGGTGCTTGTCGTCGGGAATGGTGAACTTCGGAAGCGTGAAGACCATGCGCTCGCTGCTCTTTCCCCGGATCACCTGCACGTTGTTGTGGGCACGCAGGGGCCGGATGACCTGCTCCTGAATGGCCGTGCGCTTGGCGACCTTCTTATCCGCGATCTTGAAGGTGAGGTGATCGACCTCGAAAGGCACGTTCGAGGAATTCTTCAGTTGCAGGTGGAAATAGAGCAGCCCGTTGTGCGAGTAGATGCCTTTGAGTAGATACTGGATGCCGAAACGCTTGCAGCCGATATGCTTTACCTCGCGGCGGTCGTTCTTGTAGATCGACCTCATAATGAGCTTCACCAGCAGCGGCGATTCGCTGCCCAGCTCCTCCATGTAGATCTCCAGCGCGTTGTTGGGGCGGTTCACCGCCTCGCCGTCGTGCAGGAAGTCGGTCATTTCGACCGATAGCTTCACAGGCTCGTCGGCATATTTGACGTTGAAGGTGTAATAGGCCCCGTCCTCGGTGATGACCGAGAGGTTGCTCTCGCGCGAGAAGTCGCGCAGGGCGGCCTTGACCCTCAATACGTTCTCCGTGCCGTCGGCTTTGGCGGCCAAAAGGTCGGCCGAGCCCAGATCGACGTAGCGGATGGCCGAAGGGAAAATAACGTGCGTGGTCTTGTTGAAAGTCACCTCCAGCGCGTAAGGCGGGATCATGCGGTCGAAGGTCAGCGGACGGGTCAGCCCGCCGAAGTAGTCGCCCGTCGAGGGTGTCGCGGCAGCCGATATGTCCGGCGCTGCGGTTTCGGCTGCCTCCTGCGCCGAAGCGCCCGTTACGCATCCTAAAAGTGCGAACGACAAAAGGATTTTTTTAACTGCGCCCGGCTTGTTTTTCCTCGTTACCGGCGAGCAAAGGTTTTGTGAGCGAACTGTGCTCTCGATTTTCTTTCGGTTCATAACTTGTCTTTCTTTAATGTGTTCGGTTTATGGATATTCAGTGGCTTGCGTGTTATTCCAGCGGGGGCAGCAGCAGGACACGATACCCGGCTTTGAGCGTCACCCGAACCTGCCGCATCTTCTGCCCGACGTACTGCGCCGTGCCTTGTATGACGCTGCGCCCCAGATCGGAAAGCAGTTGCGTCCCCGCATCGTCCGTAATGGTGATGCTGCTTCCCAATCCTGAACCCGCATTGGCGGCGATCTCCTTCACGGCGCTGATCTCGTCGGATGCGGGGACGCTGATGCCCTCGCCTCCGTCCATGTCATAAACCAGCAACTCGACCGGTATCACGCTGCCCCGGTATTGCACGGCGCTGACCGTGATCATCATGCGCTCCCCGTCGATACGGGCCGTGCCCGTAAGTACGGTGTTCGCGGGGATCAGCACGCCGCCGGCCCTCATCGGCTCGGTAAGGCGCAGGGGCACCTCCTTGCCGTCCGTCACGGTTGTCGTACGATAAATGCAGGCTCCGATGCTGTTTTTATGTACGGGGTTCTCGTTACCCGCCGCAGTATTGAATCCCCAGTTGCGGGGCTTCGTGAACTCCGCGACGAATACCGAGTCGGGCATCGGGGCCGCGAGGCGCGAAACGACCTCTCGGCGCACTTGGGCGACGGGCTGCACGGTGCTCCTGCCGCTGCGGGATGTGCCGCCCGTCGGGGTGGTCTGGACGGCTTCCGCCGCACCGCCCGCATTTTGCCCTCCGTTCATGTATTTCGAGGCCAGTTGGTAGGACTTCTCGATCAGGGCCAGTTGTTGCTCCTCGGCGCTCTGCCGGGCCTGTTCGTCCTCCAACTGCGCTTCGAGCCGGTCGATGCGTTCCTGCAACTCCTTCTCTCTGTCGCTTTCGGCCTCGTTCTGCGTCTCTTCATAGAAGCTGTCTATCTGACGGTTCAGGTCGTGGTACGCACCCACCGATGAGTGCAGGGTTCCGCTCTCGAAGCGCGAGGGGTTCTCGTAATATTCTACGGGTTCGGGGGCCATGCGCATCTCCCTTTCCTCGCGTGCGGCCCGCCTCTGCTCGCTCTCGGATTCCTCGCCCAGCGAGAAAGCGAAATCTTCCAGCGAACGCATCTTGGCCTCCTGTTTGGCCTTCATCTCCTGCTGCACGTAGGCGTCGCGTTTGTCGGCGACAATGCCGCTCTGCTCCGGCGTGGGCAGACTGGTATTGAGCCCCGCCTGTTCGGTGGTCTCCTCACCGCCCGAAGGGGCGAAAATAAGCCACATGATCGCGGAGAAGGCCAGCAGCATCAGCGGGAAGACGATCATCTTGCGCCGTTGCTGTATTTGCCGCTCGGTAAGCTCCTTCGCGGGCTTCTCCGGCGCAGGCTGTTCGTTACTGCCGTGTTTCTCGTTCTCTTTCATAATCGGTCGTGTTTAATCGTTCGGGGCTGTCCGCCCCGGACTGTGTTCGTTCTGTTTCAGCGGGAAAGGCTGCTTCCGGCTGCGGCATTGCATCTGAGTTCCCGAAGGATTCCTGCTTGTGCCCCGGCTGCGGCGCAAGCCGTTGCAGGTGTTCGATCCGTATCCGCTCCCCGTCGTTGCGCCCCAGAGAGTAGATCGCCGAAACGGTGCTATACAGCGACAGTGCGGCGAAGAGCACGAAGAGCGTGACGATCGCATAAACCCTAATGTCGGGGTTCATCGCCCCGCACACTCGCCGCAGGCGATCCTCGATCCGCTCTCCGGCGCATTTTATCCATTTCCGTATCATAATTTATCGTGCTATGACCCGCAGGTCGCGGTTTTCGACGATCTCGAAGCGCTCCATCGTGAAGCCCTGCGGATTGTTGTCCGAGCGCACCGAGTTGATCAGGTTGCAGCGCGTGACGAGCGAGCGTTCGGTGACGTTGCTCTCGCGTATGATCATCTGCCGGGCGTAGGTCGTCACGCGGTACGGGTAGGTATCGAAGTCGCAGACCACCGAATCGACCTGCACCTGCTGATTGATGTTGCCTGCCACCACGCGGTTGTAGTAGCCCTTCTCCTGAAGATCCTGCGAGTAGTGGTAGGCGCTCTTGTCGCACAGGAACAGGGCGCGGTTGATGTTGCTCTCGATGGCCGCCCGGTCGGGCGCCAGCGTGAAGAAGAGCTCGTGGAAGCGGCGGACGTGCTCCCGCGCCTCGACGGGCCGGTTCTGGCTGAGGTCTTGCGAGAGGGCCAGCATCAGCGACTTGCCCTGGTCGAGCACGTAGATCTTCTCGCGCTGGCGCTGGGCGAACTGGTAGCTCTTCACGACACTGAATACGGCCACCACGGCGCACAGGCCGAGGAAGACGAGCGTGAAGAGCCGTATCTGCCGGAAGCTCGTTTCGATGTTTTTCAACGATTTGAATTCCATTGTTTGTCGTTTTATCGGGTTTATCTCTTCTATTGAGCCGCACAAGAAAAAGTGCGGCTGACATGTGGCTCAATCGCCATAAAAGCGATCGGCTGCATTCCGTCAATGGCCGCCGGACGATCCTCCGCCATCCTTTGTGGCGAGGTTATCGCCTCGGAGGCCGCTGTCGTCGCTCTCGCCGTATTTCGACTTGTCGCCGCGCCCAAAGGCTTTGCCGATCAAAGCTCCGGTCACACCGCCCGCGACACCGGCAGCGAACGACGAAGCGCGATTGACGCCTCCCAGCCCCGAACCGCCGCCCGCCTGCACGATCCACTCGGCTGCGGTCGGTACGGTGAAATAGCCGATGATCCCGATAATCAGGAAGATGATATAGACGCCGTTCGAGCCGTCCGGGATGTAGCTGGGATCTTGCAGCGCCGCAATGTCGGCCTGAAGCATCAATACCTGTATCTTGGCCAGCACGGCCGAGAAGAGGTCGGCTACGGGCAGCCACAGATAGACGCAGATGTATTTGGAGAGCCAGTGCGTGAGCGTCCCCTGAAAACCGTCGTAAACGGAGAGTGCGAACGACAGCGGGCCGAGAATGGAGAGCACGACCAGAAAGAACGTCCGCAGTGTGTCCACCGTGAGTCCTGCGGCGTTGAACAGCAGCTCGAAGAAGTCGCGCACCAGCTCCCGGAACCACGTCTTGATTCCGTGCCACGTCCGCTCCCACCACATACTGATTATTTCGCCCAGATCCATAATGCCCAGTTCGGCGAGCTGTTGGTCGTACACCTCGTCGTCCGCCAGCCACGCCTTGCCTTCCCGCACGCGGGCCTCGTATTCGAGATCGTCCCGCTGCTTCTGGTAGGCGGCGATGTCCGTCGTCTGCCCTTCGAGGATGGCGTGCGTGCCTTGCACCACGGGCGAAAGCACGGCGTTCACCGTTCCCAGCACGACGGTCGGAAACATAATGATACACAGCCCGATGGCGAAGGGGCGCAGCAGCGGAAATACGTCGATAGGCTCGGCCGAAGCCAGCGCCTTCCATACCCGATAGGCCACGTAAAAAAGCGCTCCCAGACCGGCCACGCCTTTGGCGATGCCGACCATATCCCCGCACAGGGGCAGCATCTCCTGATAGAGATTGCGCAGCACTTGGTGCAGGTTGTCGAAATTCGTTGCGAGCGGTGTCATGGCTACCAATATCTTTCGGAGGGTTTGCCGTAGAGCGCCTGCACGCGGGCGGCATCGCCTTTGGACTGGCTGCGCAGGAACGAGACGGAGATCGCCTTGTCGGTATAATAACGCGTAAGGTTGCGATAGCGCAGCATCCGGGTATAGATCTGATCCACTGCGTCCATGCGCTCCTTGTCCGAGAGCGAGAGGCCGTTGCCGGAGGTCACGATGTTCTTGAGTTCCGCGACCAGCGCCCCGCCTTCCTCCAGCAGCCGGGCGTAACCGGCCGAGATGGCCGCCAGCTCGCCGGAGGTGAAGTTGCGGTCTGTGACCATACGGTTGAATCCCGACATGTAAATATCCGTGATCTCGCTGACCATCTCGATCGTGAGCTTCACCTTGCGGGCGTCCTTGATGATGTTGTGCACCGCTTTCAGAGCGTCGTAATACGCCTTGCTTTGGTTATAAATCTTTACGCTCTCTTGCAGAGACTTAATCATGTTGGAGGCCGTCGTGGAACTCTGCACGGCACTCTTGATGTTCTGTACGAGGTTGGACGGGTCGATGACCGTCCACTGCGCCGCGGCCCGCTGGGTGAAGCAGGCCAGAACGAGGCACATGAGCCATATCCATCGTTTCATGTTCTTTCGTTGTTTTATGGGTTTTACATTCGCGGGATTTTATTCCTCCGCGCGGTAGTAGTCGCCGTAGCCCGCGAGGGTCAGTACGTCGCGTTCGTGGTCGTAGGAAAGACCGATGCGGCCCCACAGGTCGAAGTAACAGAGGCCCCACATCTGCCGCAGCGGACGCCGCAGCACGGTCTTCGCATCGTAGGCGAAGGCCACGTGGTAACCGCCGGCCCGGCGTGCTTCGTTGTGGTATATCCGTACCTCCGGCGACCCTTCGCGGCTGCACCAGCGGCCCGCGATCTCCGACATCCTGAAGTAGAGGTGCGAAGCCGGTATGGGGTATTCGTTATTTCTCCTGCACATGGCCGCCTCCCTATCTTTCGTTTTCCGACTGGCGGGTGTAATCCTCTCCCGGTGATACCATCAGCGTATCGGTCTGCGTGTCGAGCGCCAGAATCGTAATCCGGTCGTCGGAGCCGTAATAGAGAATATCCCCGTCGAGCCAGACCAGCACATAGCGCTCGCCGGTCGGGCGGCCGCCACGTTTGAGGTATCTGAGGACGAAGTGCTCCCCCGCGCGGACGATCTCGATGCCGCAGCGGTTCGGCGCGGACATCCACCTGCCGCACAGGCGGCCCATCTCCCGCTCCCTGCGCCGGAGCTCCTCTTCGCGCCAGCCGGACGTTACGACGGGTTCCCCGAAAGGAGCCGGTGCGGGGTCGGATGCCTCGTGTCCGCAGGCGGAAAGTTCACAGGCCGGAGGGTCGCAGAATTCGCGTATCTCGCCGAAGATCGTCTCCGGCATCGGTTCCCGATGATCGGGGGACAGGAGCGCTTCGGTCAGTATCTCGCCGATACCCGCGTGGTGGCGGACAAGGCGTCGGAGTTGTTCGCAACTTATGATTTTCGACATGATGTTTTCGGTGTTTGCGGGGCGTCGGCCCCGGTTGATGACTATTTTTCGGCGAGCTGTTTGATCGCCAGTTCTATGTCGCCGCCCAGAGATTCGGCCAGACGTTGCACCTCGATCTTCTCGCTCTCCTCGGTCGTGTAGGCGAGGTATTCCTGTTTACTGACCTCGGTGGCATAGACAGCGCTCTGCACGCCGCCCAGCCCGATCCAGACCTCCTTGTACTTGCGGCCCGGATGATTCGACATATTGATCGAAAGTATCTGCGCCTTCTCCTTGTCCGTAAGGCCCAACAGGGTTTGGATGGCGTCGAAGCGGTTCATGAACTTGCGCTGGTCGAGCAGGATTTTGCAATCGCTGTTGTTGATGATCGCCTCCTTCACGATGGGCGAGGAGATGATGTCCTGCACCTCCTGCGTGACCGTCACCACCTCGCCGAAGTGCTTGCGGACGGTCTTGTGTAGGCTAAGTACCCGGCGCCTTACCGTATTTCTACGGCAGGTTTCCAAGAACTCGCCCCCGAACCGGACTTACACCTCTCGGCGTATCCGGCTCTCCGCTAATTTTTCTCAGTCTAAACTTTCCCCAGATGCCGCAGCCTGTGGCAACTCGGACACAACGCAATGGTCTTGCGCTTTCGGGCCGACATGAGCCGTTCCCAACTCTCTTTTCCCTTCAGGTCTTTGAGGTTGCGGACATGGTGCATAATCAGCTTTCCCGTTGCCCCGCACAATTCGCATTTTTCCGCTTTGAGCCTGTCCGTCAAATTGGTGCGGCTCACGTCTGCGATAGAGTACGGTTCGATGTCGCAGCTTCCGTTGAACGCCGTTGTCCGGCGTTTGAAACTCGTCTTGTAAAAGGTTCGGGACTTGATTGCCCCTTTCTGCTCGTACTTTACGGTGAACAGTTTGTTGTAGCGGTACTTCTTGTTGATTTTTCGTACCGTGCTCCTGTATTTGCCCGCAAATGTTTTATACATACTGTACTCCATGATATATCTGAAGTTGTGCAGCACGACGCAGTTGTTGGCGATCAGGTAATAGTTGCAAAATCCCACTGTTTCCCGATTGTATCGGTCGAGGATTTCGAGGTCGTCGTTGAATATCAATCCTGAACGGCATTTTGGTTTCCAAACCTCTTTCCCGTTGCGGAGCTTGATTTCCATAGCTCCGTATTCCAGAAGTTTGTCCCGCAGCGTCGCCATGCTCACATTCAGCCGAACACGCTTGCCGTAGGTGCGTCGCAGACACCCTCGCACATCCCGGCGTTGATGATTGTCCCGTGTTACCGTAATCTCGTATCCGAGAAATTTCGCCGATTTACCCGTATGGGTTATCAGCGTCTTTTCTTCGGACAGTTCGAGGGCGAGGCTTGCGGACAGGAATGATTTAATGTCTTCCTTTATCCGCTGTGCCTCCTCTTTACTGCCGATTACGCCCAGAATAAAATCGTCGGCGTAACGGATGTATTTGAGTCTGCGGTAACTTTCGTCCATTTCATCTCCGTTTGGAAATGCGGCACGTTCCTGTTCGATGGCTTTGAGTCTTGCGACCAAAGCCGCCTTCTCAGTCCCGTCTTTTACCTTTTTCAGTTTCCGCACAGTCCGTTTTCGTTCATTGGCCAAATTGTTGCTCTCTTTGCCCGGCCTGCGTTTGGTTCCCTTGTCGAAATGTTGGATATACTCTTTCACGTACTTGTCCAGTTTATCGAGGTATATATTCGCCAAAATCGGGCTGACGATACCTCCTTGCGGCGTTCCGCTGTAAGTGTTGTGAAACGTCCAATCCTCGACGTATCCCGCTTTCAGGAATTTCCGTATCAGACGGATAAAACGGTCATCCGAAATGCGCTCCCGCAGGATTCCGACAAGTACATCATGGTCGATGTTGTCGAAGAACCCTTTGATGTCGCCCTCGATAAACCATTTCGCCCCGTTGAACGTCTTTTGAATATGAAGCAATGCGGTATGGCAGCTCCGTTTGGGTCGGAAACCGTGCGAGGTGGTCTCGAAATGTCCCTCGTAAATGGCTTCCAGAATCATACGGACGACCTCCTGCACCAGCTTGTCTTCAAAAGCCGGTATTCCCAGAGGGCGCGTTTTCCCGTTTTTCTTCGGGATATGCACCCTCCGCGACGGGTGGGGCTGATAACTTTCGTCTTTCAACGAGGCTATCAGCGTTTCGATCCGGGCAAGGCTCATCCCGTCGATACTGCGACCGTCGGAGCCTTTGGTCGTGCTGCCTCCGTTCGATGCGATCTTTTGGTAGGCAACATAGAACAACTCTTCGTTGAACAGAAGCCGGTAAAGGCGTTCGAACTTGTAGCTCGAATCCTTACTGTGTTCGTTCAGACTGTTTAATACTCTTTCCGGACTTCTCATAATGTCTCTCACATTATCCATTAAATTGTATTAAAGAAAATTAGCTGCCTCCCTTCGCCATGTACAGGGCGTTATCCTGCTCGGACTACTACGGAGGCTCCGTTACCTTGCCGGATATTCAGAGGTCTGCACCTCATAGCCTTACGGCGTTCCGGGTTAGGTAATCCCCGTTTACTTACTTAGTAACTGTTGGCATGATGGATTGTCGGATGCGATTTCCGTCCTTTACCATTTATTATGGTTGCTCTGCGGCAAGTTCTTGCTGGCATCCGTACCTGTACACCGGAGCAGTACCGCAGTATGACGATTTATAGCTACCTTACGTCATAGCTTCCAGGTAGAGCAACTCGGACTGTCGTTCAAACAATTCGGTTTTCATCCTCATATCCATCGTTTCATCTTGCCGTTCAGTGGCAGTCTGGTAACTGACTGACTTACGGCGTTCCCGACATGCTACACTCCCCGTCCGGTTTCCCTTTCGGATAAGTCGGGTGATGATAGGTTTTTCAAAGAACACTTACCTAATCCCTTGCCAGTGGGATATTTACTAAGCAGCCTGTACGGGCGCACACAAATATTGGACATACGAGGCCATATTGTTGGATGCCAGCGCCTTCCACGCCTCCTCGATAATCAGCATCTTGCGGGTGCCTTTCAGACGACGCATCTTGTTGATGAAGACCTCCATCAGCACGATCGTCACGATCGGGAACAGCTCCTTGTTGTCTTTGATGGCGTCGATCTCGAAGACGATGAAACGTTTGGAGAGCAGGTCGATCTCGCTGGGCGAATTCAGCAGGAAGTTGTAGCGCCCGCCCCGGTAGTAGGGCCGCAGCGTGGTCAGCAGGTTGCGGATGTCGAACTCCTCGCGCCGCACCTCGATCTCGCGGCTTTCGAGCTCTTCGCGGAACTCCCCCTTGAGGTATTCGTAGAAGGTGTCGAACGAGGGGCGTATCGAACGGTCGGCCCTGATGCGGCCGATATAGCCGGCCACGGCGTTGCCGATCTCCGTCAGCTCGGTTTTCGACACTTTCTCGTCGGCGCTCTTCCACAGGGTCAAAAGCAGCGTGGCGATGCTGTCCAGCTTTTCCGTCTCGAACACGTAGTCGTCCGTGTAGAAAGGGTTGAAGCTGATCGGATGCTCTTCGGTGTAGGTGAAGTAAATCCCGTCCCCGCCCTTGGTCTTGTTGTGTATCAGCTCGCACAAACCTTGGTACGAATTGCCCGTATCCACGAGTACGATATGCGTTCCCTGCTCGTAGTATTGGCGCACGAGGTGGTTCATAAAGAACGATTTGCCCGACCCCGAAGGCCCCAGTACGAATTTGTTGCGGTTGGTGATCCAGCCCCGGCGCATCGGCTCGTCCGAGATGTCCAGATGCAGCGTCTTGCCGCTTATGCGGTCGCACATCTTGATCCCGAAGGGGCTGCTCGACGAGCGGTAGTTCGTCTCGCCCGTAAAGAAGCACAGGGCCGGCTCGATAAAGGTGTAGAACGACTCCTCGGCGGGGAAATCCCCTGCGTTGCCCGGCATGGCCGCCCAGTAGAGCGTCGCGGCGTCCACCGTGTTGTGGCGGGGGCGGCACTCCATCTTGGCGAGCTGGCTGCCCGCGTCGTTGCGGATGCGGCGCAGCTCCTCCGCGTCGTCGCTCCACGCCATGACGTCGAAGTGCGCCCGGATCGAGGTCAGCCCGAACGAGTGCGCCTCGTTCAGATATCGGTCGATCCACTCCTTGTTGATCTGGTTCGAGCGCGAGTAGCGTGCCAGCGAGTGCATGTTGCGGGCGCTCTTCTCGAAGCGGCGCAGGTTCTCGGCGCTGTCGTCCAGAAAGAGCCACTGGTTGTAGATGTGGTCGCACGCCAGCAGCAGGCCCACCGGTGCCGCGAATGAGAGCAGGCAGTCCGAACGGTCTGTCGAGAGACGCTCGTAGCGGCTCTCCGTACTCACGCGCCCCGGCAGGTCGTCCGTATCGGAAAGCGTGTGCAGGCAGACGTGCTTGTTGCCCACGCGGAACCCTTCGGCTTTCAGTTCCATATCCTGCAACACGGTCGTATCGTCGAGCGAGAGGGAGAAGTATTTCTCGATCAGACCCGGACAGTCGGGTGTGCCGGTGATCTCCTCGTCCGTAAGGCGCGTGAGGGTCACCAGTCCCGAATCGTTCATGATGCGCTCGAACTGATCCGCCGATTCGAGGAACGCGCGGGCCGTGTCCGGATTTACCTCTTTGGGAATGATGTTGCCTCGGCAGAGGGTCGAGAAGTCGGACTGCATGCGGGCCCGCTCCTTGGTCGTCTTGGTCAGATAGAGGAAACATGCGTGGTTCAGAAAAGGACGCTCGTTGAAGTGGCGCTCGTAGCTGCGCGAAAGGAAGCTCGCCTGTTCGCCGCAGATTTGGCCGCGCCTTTTTCCTTCTTGCCGGACGGAGCCGGAGACACCTGCTTCTGCTTCGTTCGTCACCTCCGGACGGTATCGCTCGCGGATGAACCAATCCTGTTTTAGCACAACGCTGTATTCGGGCAGCACCTTCACGGCCTTGCACCAGGCAGCGTGCATCGCCTCGTACTCGGCACCCGTCACGGTAAAGAGTTCGGGCAGCTCGACGCGAAAGGCTGCCGTGATGTCGGCGTCCTTGCTGATGATACAGCCGCCCTCGACCGCCAGCAGCGGAAACTTGCTCTCCAGCGTGGAGGCTTTCATCACGTTACGCATGACGCACCTCCTTCCTGCGGTTTAGGAAGCGGCATGCGCCTTTGCGGTTTATCAGGTAGCGGGGACGGCGGCGTGCGGCGGCGAGTTTCATCAGTCCGTGCTCGCCGTAGCGGGCGTTCATACGGAAGGTGTAGAACACCAGCATTGAGGCAGCCCCCGCGCCGAAGCCGATGCACGCCCACTGATCGACGCCTGCCGTGTAGAAGATGACCAGCAGCACGAATACGGCGAGCAGTCCTCCTGCGAAGAGGAAGAGGTACTGCGCCTTGAGCCCTTTGAACTCCACGCTGCGCCCGATGCCCTTATTGATCGTGTACTTCATGGCGGACACGCTTACAGGAAGAATGAACGCAGCACCGTGGCGCTTACGATCAGGAAGATGCACGCCCCGAACCAGCTCGCGGCGGTCTTGCTGGTGTCCGGGTCGCCCGACGAAAATTTGTTATAGACCTTGATTCCGCCGATCAGCCCGACCACGGCTCCGATGGCGTAGATGAGCTTCGTGCCCGGGTCGAAATAGGAGGTGACCATGTTGGTTGCGTCGTTGATGCCGGCAAGGCCGTTGCCTTGGGCCAGAGCCGAGGAAACGGCAGACACGACGAGGGCTGCCGACAGCAGAACTTTCTTGTTTCTCATAGATTTCGGATAGCTTTTTTGTTTTGTGGCGCAGAGGGTGGATAAGCCCCTGCGCCGGGGTTCGACATGGATGTTTCAGTGGCTCGGAGGACAGGGCGTACCTATCCGTAATCTCTCTCTTTCATATTGTTTTGGTGTCGGTTCATGCGAAATCGCGGACGTCGAACCCTTCGGGAACCGGCGCCTGCGGGGATGGGCCTCCCGCATCCTCTGCGGCGATCCTCCGTTGGAATGCCGTGAGGTAGGCGTCGATCAGGCGACTCACTTTGTCGTTCCCGTCGGGAGCGGCCGAAACAATGGCCTCGAACATATCGGTCTGTTTCAGCCCCAGCAGGGTGCGTCCTGTCTCCTGCTGCTTCTCGTCTGTAAGGGGATTGTCGTGTGCTACGGTGCGGTAGGCTTCGCTGATCTGTTCGAAACGTACACCCTTGGCTAACGAACGGCCCGCAGGGGGCTGCGTATCGTCGTGTTCGCCCTCGTCCTCGTCCATCTCCCTCTCTATCTCCGCTTCGAAGTCCGGGAAAGGTTCTTCTTCGTAGAGCGGGGCCTCGTAGGGTTCCGGATCGTTGTTCTCGCCTGCGGGCGGGACGCCGAACACTTCGTCCAATTTCTCCGGCGGGATCTGCCGGGGGTATTCATGCACACTTGCTCCGGCAAATATACCGGCTTTTTCGGCCTCTTTTACGTTTTCCGAACCTGTGGCAGCGGTTGGCGTCGCTTGGCTTCGATGTGGCATCGTAAAGCGGCTTTTGCCGATGATCGCGAGCCGCGCCTCCGCTTTCGGGGGCGACGCCTGCTTCGTGCCCGCTGTCCGCTGCCCGCGCAGGAACCAGCGGGCGACCCATAGGGCGTAGCCAGCGGCGAAGAGCGCGAGGGCGACCAGTACGGCGGTTCTCAGCGCGTCCATTGCTTTCTGCCTCGTGATGGGTTGCGACTGCGGCAGTAGCGGTCGATGCTCTCTGCGTAGTCTTCGAAGTGGGCATGCAGTACGTTGTCCACATAGGCTATCATCGACACCGCTCCGCTGCGGGCCGTGATCTGCCGCAGTCGTTCGTAATGCTCCGGACGGATGCGTACCGTCTTGCCGGAACGGAAAGCGCCGTCCCATCGGTTCAGGACATAACGTCTCCGGTAGCCGTCGTCCTGCGCCGTATCGGGACGGGGCTGCGGCTGCGGAGCGGTTCCCGCCCTGTGCGAACGCCGGCGGTAAATCGCCGCGCGGCGGATAAAGAGGGCCGCTGCTGCGGCCGTTGCGGCCAGCAGGATGCAGGCCGTCGTCGTGTAGTGTGTCATGACTGAAAAGGTTTTAATGATCGGTTTGCAGTATATCGTCTATTCCGCTGCGGTACAGCTCGGCGATCTCGTCCTTGTGCTGGCGCAGATGCTCGGCCAGTACGTTGTCGATATATCCCCCTACGCTGATCTCCTTGCCCGCGAGCGCCAGCAGGTGTACCAGCTTGATGATGGAGCGGTGTATCTCCTGACTGATGTAAACGGGCTGCCGCGTCTTGAGTTCCCTGCGTTTGAGATACACCTCGTCGTAGCTTCCCCTGCGGCGGCGGGACTTGCCCTTCGCGGTGCCGTCGGTCGGTGCGGCGGCCTCGTCCGCCGCCGGCTCCTCTCCGTCCCTACGCAATGCCGCCGGACGCTCTCCGGCCTCCTGCAACACGGCATTTGCGGGATCGGCCAGCAGGTCGGCATCCTTGAAGGACTGGATGATGAGCGATTCGTCCAGCGGCCCGGCTTTCATGCGCTTAGCCATTGTCGCGGAGGTTGAGCAGGGTCAGCACCTCGTCCGTCAGCGCATCGATGTTGCTTCCTCTGAGCAGCGAACGGTCGGCCGGGAACAGCGTCGAGCGGAACAGCGGGCGGTGGCCTGCGGACAGCTCGCGCCGGAAACGCTTGCTGTCGGGAATGAAGGTCTTCAGCACTTGCAGGCCCAGCTCGGCGATCACCTGCTCGTACACCTCGTACAGCTCCGACTTCTCGCGCCCGTCCACCATGTTCCACACCAGATAGGTTCCTTTGATGTTCGAAACCCCCGTTTTGCGGATCACGTCGTTCACGACCGTCATGTAGCGCAGCGTGCTCTCCAGCACCACGCGGTCGGCGCTGATCGGGGCGATGATGTAGTCCATGTTGGAGAGGGCGCGGATCACCGACGGATTGTTGACCGTGCCGGGCAGGTCGAAGAATACGAGGTCGAACGCGGCCTGCTCCGTGATGCGGTCGGCATCGTCTATGGCCCGTTCCGTGCTGCTCTCCACGACCGGATAGGCTTTCTTGCCGAGGCGCGTGAACTGTTCGTAGGCCAGCGCCTTGTAATGGTTGTCTTCCAGGGCCAGCTTCAGGTCGCGCTGCCGCATCCCTGCGATGGAGTGCTGCGGGTAATCGCAGTCCACGACCGCCACGTCGTAACCCTTCACGTAGTGCAGGTATGAGGCGACCAGCACCGTGAGCGTGGTTTTGCCCGCTCCGCCCTTCTGGGTGGAAAAGGCCAGATAAACAGGTTCTTTTTCCATAAGCATTGAAATATTAAAGCGTTTGACCGTGTATGTAAACCCTTGCAGGGTCGTTCCTTTATGGCTGCGACGCTCCGTTTCTGTACGGGAACGGCGCTTTGCGGAAATGCGGCCGTATGCCTCCATGTCTCCATGCCTTCATGCCTGCATGTCTGTACTGCGATGCCTGCATCGGTATCGTCCGTCCATACGTCCGTGCATAAACCGTTATGGATTGTCCGTATATCTTTCGATATGGATATATGGATTGGCCATAGGTATCATGTGTCTGCACATACGCGCCGATACGCTTTCCGTACGTCGGTAATGAATCGTCGCAGCGCATCATTGCCGATTGTCCGCAACGGCAAAGAAACACCCTCCGGCACCCGGAGCATGCGGCCGCAAACATCCGTGGCACCGCTTGGCGCAGGTTTGGCATAGGTCTGCGCTGCCTACTGGTATACAACGGATTGCATAGGCCGGTATCTTTGTCCCGTGAACCGATTCCGGTCTTTACGGTTGCGCCTCTCTGTGCTGGCCGGCGACCGTGGCGGGACTGCCTCCGCAGAGGGCAGTCCCTTGTGTCCGGAGAACATTTCATGTTCGGGACACAGCAAGCTGTGTTTTCCGTTACCCGAAACGATTTCGGTAACGGAAAACAGCTTGCCCGCAAGGGGGAGAAAGCTCCTCCGAAGTCGTCGCTTTTTACGGGGCGCCGCCGTGCGCCGGAACGGAATTTTTACCGCACCGGGAGCCTTGCGGCCTTCGGTAAAAATCGAAAGGCATGGAACAAACCAAAGCCCCCGTCCGGGGCAGGGGCGGCAGGCCGCCCAAAACGGACACGGCGAAAAATTGCGTGATGGTGCGCTTCACGGACGAGGAATATGCCCGGTTCCTCGCGTTGTTCGAGCAGTCGGGCACGCTCTCGAAGGCCGCTTTCGTCAAAGCACGGGTCTTCGGCGATGAGTTTCGGGTCATACGATCCGACCGGGGGACAATGGAATTCGCTGCGCGGCTGACCGCTTTCAACGCCCAATTCAGAAAAATAGGCGTGAATTACAACCAGATCGTAAAGGAATTGCACGCGCATTTTTCGCCTAAAAAGGCGCTCGCCCTGCTCTATAAATTGGAGAACGAGACGCGCGAATTGGTCGCTGTGGGAGCGAAAATAGCGACTCTCGCCGAGGAATTTCGACAGCGATGGTAGCCAATATCACCACCGGAAAGGACATCTACGGGGCGCTCGCTTACAATCAGCGTAAGGTCGATCGGGGCAAAGGGACGGTGCTTGCGACGAGTAATATCCGCTTTCCGGCCGACGGACGCTTCGGTGTCGCGGCCCTCGCCGACGAGCTGCTCCGATGGATGCCCTCGCACATTCGCACCGAAAAACCGGTCGTCCATATCTCGCTCAACCCCGACCCCGAAGACCGGCTTTCGGACGATGAACTGACCGACATCGCCGCCGAATATATGGAGGGTATGGGCTGGGGCGGCCAGCCCTACGTCGTCTATAAACATACCGACATCGACCGCCCACACATCCATATCGTAACGGTGCAGGTGGATAGTTCCGGACGCAAGATCGGCGACAGCCGGCGCAACGAGCGGAGCGTGGCCGAAACGGAGAAAATCGAGCGTAAATACGGCCTGCACCGCGCCAAAGGACGGAAACGGGGCGAACTGTGGCAGCTCGCACCTGTGGAACCTGAAAAAGGCGACCTGAAGCGGCAGATCGCTTCGGTGGTGAAGCCCGTTCTCTCGATGTACCGCTTTCAGACCCTCGGCGAACTGCGGGCTCTGCTCTCGCTGTATCGTATCGGTGTGGAGGAAGTCGGGGGTACGCGGTGCGGACGGTCGTACCGGGGATTGCTCTATACGGTACTGGACGAAAACGGAGAGAAAACGCAGGCTGCGCCGCTGAAAGCCTCCCGACTGGGTGATGACGCGTCGCTGACGAAAATCGAACGTGTCATGGCCTCTTCCGGGGAGAAGAGCGAAGGGAAAAAATTACACGAACTGACGCGACACCGCGTCGGGGAAGCCCTGCTGGATACGATGGACGAGACGGAGCTGCGCGAACGGCTTCGGGAGCGGCATATCGACCTCTGCCTGCGGCGCAACGACACGGGACGGATCACGGGCGCAACGTTCATCGACCATGAAACCCGCTGCGTGTTCAACGGCTCGCGGCTGGGCAAGGCGTTCTCGGCCAATGCGCTGCATGAACGGTTCGCCGCCGGCCGGAAAACGGAGCCCGAACAGCTGCGGCAGTCGCGGCGCAGGCCGCAAATTCGGAAGACATATCCCTCGCGCCGGAAATAGCATCGCATAGAAAAGGGGCCGTCGGAAGTCTGGCGGCCCCTCTGGGATTTTGTTTCCGGATAAGCTCGCTTATCCGGCGTGGGGTTTCCAGTCGCTACGGACGCTGGTCTTCACGGCGCCGGGCGAATAGGACGAAATTGTCGCGGATGAATTGCTGCACGTCCGACTCCTTGTAGAAAGCCTTCTGGTTCAGCATCCGGTACTTTAGGCCGCACTTCGAGCGGTAGCGTTGCAGCGTGCGCTTGCTTACGTGCAGCATCCGGCACAGGTCGTAGTTGTCGAAGAGTTTCTCACCGTTCTCCAGCGTCGGATACTCCTGCGCTTTGGGTGGCTTCTGGCGTTGTTCTATTGCTTCGAGCCGCTCCATGATGCGGCGCATCCATATATCGAAATATTCTTTTTCCAGTAACATGATCTTTGATTTTTTGATTCGTAATGATTCGTAGTGCTTCCGTTACTGGTGCATGGCACGGATCGCCGCGCGGCAGGTGTCGCGGGTGTTCTTCGTTCCGGCGGGTAAAAACGCAGGAGGGCTTCGATGCGAAAACGCATCGAAGCCCTCCTGCTGGGGAAATTGGAGCGTGTGACTCCCGGCCTGCCGTGTGGCGGTGGCATATCAACGGCCTCGCCCGCATATCCGCCCGCCGCGTCGGACGAACGGAGGTCGCATGCGGCGATGAATTGCAACGGCAAATATTCGGACGGCCGGTGCGGTGAGCCCCGCAATGGCTGTCCGCACTCCGGAACCTGCTCGTTCCGGCGACCCTCCGCACTCCGGAAGCGCCGCCGCCCTGCGAACCGAGAAAGCCTCCGGAACATACGCTCGGAGGTTTTCTATGGTATAGACATGCAAGAACGATCCTCGCTGCCGCTGGCTGCGGAGCCGTCGTCCGCGAGAGATCGGTACGGAATTTGTGTACGCTGCCTGCCTTTTATATCTGTTTTTGGCAACTATATCCCGTTTTACACCGCCGTACCTCCGAAACCCGACTGCCGAAGCGGGCCTTGTCCGAAGCCTCCGCCAAGGCGGGGTTTGGGGGTGACTCCGATCTGTAAACGCGGCTCTGCCGCGAACGCTCCGACAGCCAGTCGCGTGCAGCGACTCGGAAAACCGACGGAGTGTAAAGCAAGGTATGGCTGCCTCGTTTTTCTCAGGCCCGAAAGCCGGCTTCAGGTTCCTGTCTGCTCGCGCCGCCTCTGTGCTTCGTTGTGCCGCTCGACCGGTTCAGGGAAGTTGCGGCGGATAAATCCGTTCAGCGCAACATAGTTCAATCCCAGATACCGGGCGATGGACTCCATGCTCTCGGTCGTTGGGCCGTATCGCCGCACGGCTCCTCCGTATTTTTCCATACTGCGCCGCGCGACGATGCATCCGTTCGGAGCACGCACCATATCCTGACGCGCATGGAGTTCCGGCTTGTGCTCTTTTGCCGGAAACACTCCGGCTGCAGGCTGAACCCGGCAGTGACTTTGTCCGTCAGCAATCCGCTCTCTTTCAACTGTCCGATAGCTTCTGTATATTTGGCTTTTGTCGCCGGGGTGTATCTCCTCATTTTCGACAACCTATGGGAATGCCCTCTGCGTAAGGAATGCCTTTCCGTCGGCATACCGGCCCTTTATGCCTCGTCTGGAGGTGTTCGTAAAAACCTCCTCTCGACACGTTCGTTTGTGCCGCAATCCGGGCGGCGTAAGGTATCGTGCGATAGAATCGGAGCGCTTCAGCATATTTTTCCACCCTTGCCACTTTGGGGGCATGGAGGCTTCCACAGCTTGTTATTTTGCCTTTGCGCTGTTGTTCGACCGCCTTTTCCCGAATCTCAATACGCTTGCCCATAAGCTCTTTGTGGTAAAACAACAGATGCTGCTCCAGTCGGATATATCGCTGCTCCGAGCGGCTTCGCTGAACGTGATGTAGCGATCCCCGCGTAGCAGCCTTTCGGCCCCGGCATACCGCTTCTTGCAGAATTGCCGCGTGCCGTGCGGAAGGTTATCGCTCAGCCCCAGCCGCTTGCGCACCTTTTCGTGTCGTTTGATCACTCTGGGATAATGCGTCCGGAGTTGTTTGCTGAGATTCGTGTCGTCTAACCCAAAGCAGCGGGCGATCTGCGAAATGTTGTATTCGATGTAGTCCATGCTGTCGTACGCCTCGATCGCCTCTTTGTCGCATGGACTATTGTATTGTGCCAGTATCAGGTGCCGGTCGTATTCGCGGATATGGCCCTTCACCCCTGAAAGGCTTACGCCGCAGGTTCGGCTGATTTCGCTGCAAGAGAGTCGGGGCGAACGATAGAGCTTGACGGCCTTGCGGTATCGGTCTACCGTCTTCAGTCGGGAGTTTGGGGTGCTGGAGCCTCCGGCCATTCGGATACGGGATTAAAGCAATGTAACGACTTGACACATCAGGTTGTTACATTTTTGTAAAGAGAACAAGTAACGAAAAAGCAACGGTCCATTTTCAATAAATTGCACGAAAATACCGCATTTCAAACAACCTATTGCAAGATATGGATTTTTTTAGAGATCGGCAAATCCGTTGGAATTGACGGCAGCGTACATCACAATCACATTGTGATCTCCAAATAAGAATCATTATGAATTATCCTATGTGTAATCGGGGACACTTCCCGATCGGACCTATTCGAATCAGGATCGGTATGATACAGCGATATAGCCAATCGAAGGCAATGAGCGGTGAAAGGAACCGCAAAGATCGCAGCGAAGGGGATGAGACGATCCAACCGCCATACGACATGTGCCGCCCGGAAGAGCAGGCTCAGAACCTGCGACAATGACGCCGCGAAGAGGATGGGACGGGCGGTAAAATGCCCCCCCCCTGCCTTGCTCAAACGCAAGACTGGGGGGGGGCGATCCGGATTGCCGGAATGTGTCGCCCGCGTGCGGGTTCGGCACACCCGCTCTACCAATCAACTTCGAAGGCAAGGACATTGTACGTGCCGCGTTTCTTGCGGCGGCAGTCCATGCAGGCCGTGAAGACATCTTCGAGCGAGATGTCTCCGGCCTCCTCCGGGGCGAACAACTCTTCCCCATGACTGTTTCCGTTCATGCCCATTCGCTCTGTCGCATCAGGTATCTTACAAAGCAAGGACGGGACGCACATCGAGGTCGCTGCCCTTACTGCTCCAGTCACAGCGCACGCGACCATTGGAGCGCACGTCCCAGAATCGTGCGTTGCCGTCCGAGGCCTCCGAAGACGACCCAAACAAGGCACCGCCGCATCGCTCGTAAAGGCTGCCGCAGTTGCCGGAGCGAAGAGCAGGTCGCTCTGCCGAAAGCCATCCTACCCGGCCGCTCTGGTCGGCCTGCACGGCCGAAGCGTTCCCTTCGCCCACCGCCGAGGAACCGTCCCCGCAGCACCATGCTTGCAGTGTCTTGCGCTCGGCCGAGTTCGTCCACCAAAACGGAATGTCGGAGATCGGACAGCCGTCGCTATCTGCCGTGTAGATTTTTACTTCGGCTTGTGCGCCCGCCTTGGCAGACGCAGCCTCGACAGCCACTTGCTTGCCGCCCTTCTATGTGTCGTTGGCCGTGGCGCGGGTGGTCCGCTCCACCGCAGCCGCCAGCATCACGGATATTCGCCCGCAGGAAACGGCTCTCCCTGCCCACCATCCGCCGGGTCGTCATTGCACGTCGCGAACAGACAGCCCGCAAGCAGCGTGAAGAGCGTTGCCCAACGGCCACAGCACGCAGACAATCGATGAAATAGGTTTCGTTTCATCTTATCGTTGTATTTAGTTTTTCATCTTATCGCGCTACCGGCGGCCGCGACACCGCCCGACGGTAGCTTATATCATATGGGGTGTACGCCTTCGTGCCTTACGCTGTGGCGGCACGGTAGTGGCTGGCAATGTCACCCGTTACTTTCCGTCCCGAAAGAACAAGTCCATGAACTCGCCCTTGTATAACTTTCTGGTGTGCGAGTCAAGGTTCGCCTTGTTGTACAGTTTCAGCGTGTCGTAGTTCGCACTAAACTCGAAGGAAAGATCTTCGTGATACGGCTTGCCGGTTTCGAGGTCCGGCATAGCGCATTACGGCCCAGATCTTCTCCCGAAAGGCCAAGGCGTAACAGTGCGTCGGGCAATCCTTGCAGGTGCCTTTTCCATTTCCGTAACGGCTATGTTCCAACCGCCGGCAGGCATATTCCCGCAGACGCCGGCAATCGTCACATAGTTCCTTGTTGCCCTCCTTGTGCTGACGTAGAGGGCAATCATGTGCCACAGCGTTTCCTTTTCCCGTTCGATGCGTGTCATTTCCTTATTTCGCTTTTACGACGAGCAGTTCACGTCAGTCGGTCGTATAGCGCCGGCTGAGATGCGCACGGTTCATGCAGAACGGCTCGGGCAGCGTCACGAACCCCGTTTCGTAGCGCTGCAGTCGGTCGTCGCGGTGACGGTCGGTGTAGATGTAGCTGCGGACTTCGCGGCACACCGACCGTTGACCGCGCAACTTCTCAGCGCACATGGAGGCGAACTCCGCTACGATGCGCTCCAGCGGTTCCTGTTCACATATCTCCCGGAGGAAGCTCCTCGATATGGTAATCTGCTGCTTTTGGGGCGGCATCTGCTCAAAGGCGATGCACTCCACGCCCTGCAACTCATTCCACATGCGAAGCCCCGTGACGCCCATCCGGGCATGCACCCATTCCCGGGACAGTTGCACGAATTGCAGGGCCGTTCGGATGTCCATGCCGTCGAACATTCTGCCGTAGCGGCAGCCGATGCCCCAGATGTCGCGCAGCAGAAATATCGTAAGCACCTTCTCGATGTCCTGTTTGCAGCAGCACCCGTCGAGGCGGGGACAGCGTTTGGCGAGCTTCGAGGCGATTTTTGCCAGCGTCTTCGTCGAGGTGGTTCCGTATTTTATCAACATTCCGAAAAGACATGAAATATTGTTTTCGGACATGATGATCGGAATTTTTGCGAAAATGAAGATAATGAACAGAAAAAAATAATATCTTTGTACCGTTATTGGTTTTCCGAGCCGAGTCGTCGGCCGGAATTAAAAGGGAATCCGGTGAGAATCCGGAACAGTGCTCGCTGCTGTAAGTCCCTCTCTTTCGGGAGAAACGGTTCATCCGCACTCTTTGCCACTGGTTTTTACCGGGAAGGCGCGGTGAACGGGACGAGTCAGAAGACCTGCCGTAACAACGATTGGATTTTGTACCTGCGGGACACGGGTGCGAATCGGACGGCCGGTATCCGAAGGCCCGTTCAGCCGATTTCGCTTGCATTTCCGGGGAACAAATCCGCAACGAAAAAGAGTTCGGAACCGGACGATGAACGCTCTGAAACACATAGCATCCATTTTGGAGAAGGGGGGGGGTAAATCGAATATTCGATTTACCGGTTTCTCATATATCGACGACGCCTGCGGCATGTTTCGGCTTGCCGCAGGCGTCGTTCGTCATGCTCCGAAGTATGTAATGCCCAATTTTCAGATGGTTCTGAATCCCGAACTTTTTTGTCCAACTTAAATCAAAAAGTTATGAAAAGAACTTTTCGTTATCTGGCAACGGCTGCCATAACGGCAGCTGCCATCGCTTTCACCGCTTGTAATGCGGATGACGATTTCTACATGGAGCCGCTCGATTCGGCCTCTCCGGAAACACGTGCTGATGTCGGAACCGATTGGGTTACCGTAACCTTCGACGATGTCCCCGAAGATCAACTCGCGGGCCCCTCGTCGTACGGTGCAAACCTGTACGACGGATATACCGGGTCGGCTCCGGCACGTTTCCGGACTTATACCGATAAGGCCGCACGACTTTTCAACATCGAATACGGTCTGAACGAAGACGGATACGGCGGTACGTACAACTACTGGAACGGCGGTATCGCCGTTTCGAACTGGAATCAGATGTCGAACATCTCCGGCAAAACGGGCGAATGGTGGTATTCGTACGAGAATCAGTGCAGTGTCTACAATACCGCCTCCACGAACGGAGCGAATGCGGATGCCGGGCACAGCGGATCGAACTTCGGCGTGGTCTACGGTTATACCGACACCTATTCGGGTTTCATCGCCTGTGCGCAGATGTCGCTGGCAAACGGCGTGGAGCGTAAGTTCGACCAAATGTACGTCTGCAACTCTTCCTACGGTTACGGCGTAATCGTTCACGGCAACAGCTTCACGCAGGGAAGTCTCCCGAGCAAGAACGGCTGGTTCAAGCTGGTGGTTCGCGGTTATAAGACCGGAGAGACGGCTCCCGCGGCGACGGACGAAATTTATCTGGCGGACTATCGGAACGGAGTGAACACCTGTCTGACGACATGGACGCTGTTCGACCTTACGAACATCAAGAAGCAGGCGGTAAACCGGATAGAGTTCGATTTCGAGGGTTCGGATTCGGGCGCCTACGGATTGAACACGCCGGCTTATGTCTGCATCGACGACATCCGTATTTCCAGAAACTGATTGAAAGGCGAAGGCGGAAACGGGGTTTGCTCTCCGTTTCCGCCTATCTCGATTTACATCCATGATAAAGCGTATACTCTGTCTTTTATTTGCAATCCTGCTCTCCTCGTGCATGGGATACGGTCCCATTGACGAGGAGGCCTTCGACGTCGGCGGCGATTTCGGGAACGGCGATGAGGTCACGGGCAAAGGGCTGTTCATCACCAACGAAGGCAATTTCATGTACGGCAATGCGTCGCTCTCGTATTATAACCCGGAAATGAAGCATGTGGAGAACGAGGTATTCGCCCGCGCCAATGGCATGAAATTGGGCGACGTAGCGCAGTCGATGGTCATTCACAAGGGGGTCGGCTGGATTGTGGTGAACAATTCGGGCGTGATTTTCGCCATCGACCCCAATACGTTCAAGGAGATCGGCCGTATCACGGGATTCACTTCGCCCCGGTACATCCATTTTCTTTCGGACGAAAAGGCCTATGTCACGCAAATCTGGGACCCGCGCATCTATATCGTCAATCCCAAGACCTACCAGATAACGGGTTACGTCGAGACGGACATGGACTACGAGTCGGGATCCACGGAACAGATGGTGCAATACGGCAAGTACGTCTTCACGAACTGCTGGTCGTATCAGAACCGCATCCTGAAAATCGACACCGAGACGGACGAAGTGGTGGACGAACTGGTAATCGGCATCCAGCCCACGTCGCTGGTGATGGACTGCAACAACAAGATGTGGACGATTACCGACGGCGGCTACGAAGGTTCGCCCTACGGACACGAAGCGCCGTCGCTCTACTGCATCGATGCCGAGACGTTCAAGGTCGAGAAGCAGTTCAAGTTCAAATTCGGAGACTGGCCTTCGGAAGTGCAGCTCAACGGCACGAAGGACAAAATCTACTGGCTCAACAACGATGTCTGGTGCATGGACGTAACAGCCGACCGCGTGCCGGTGAAACCCTTCCTCGAATACAACAATACGCTCTATTACGGACTGACCGTCAATCCCGTGAACGGCGACGTCTATGTGGCCGACGCCATCGACTACGTGCAGAACGGCGTGGTGCTGCGCTATTCTGCCGAGGGCGAGCTGCTCGACACGTTCACCGTCGGAATCATTCCGGGAGCTTTCTGCTGGAGATAACATTATTCGATTTATGAGAAAAATTCTACTGTTCACTATCTGTTCATTGGCGGTTTTATCCTCCTGCAACAAAAACGACTTGGTCGAGGAGGATCAGCCGATGGCCCCCGAAATCACGCTCGACAGCGAAACGGGCATCTATACGGTGAAGGTCGGCCGTGCGTTGACCATCGCCCCGACGGTCAGGTATGCCGAAAACGCCCTCTTTTCATGGACGTCGGACGGGAAACTGCTCTCCACGGAGCCGATGCTGACCTATACATGGGATGAAGCGGCCGAGGTGTACGTAACGTTCACGGTGCAGAATGAAAACGGCAAAGCCGAAGAGGAGCTGAAGGTGGAGGTGCTGGAGATGGCTCCGCCTGTCATTTCGCTGGCCCTGCCGTCGAAGGGCCTGAAAGTCCTGCAAAACACGGACTATGTCTTTACGCCCGACATTCAGAACTCCGACCTGGAGGGATTCCGGTGCGAGTGGCTGCGCGAGGGCGAGGTCGTGGCCGAAGGCGTGACCTACACGTTCAACGAGGCGGAGCTCGGCACCTATATGGTCGTCTGTCGCGCTTCGAACGTCGACGGCGAGGCGACGAAGGAGATTCCGGTCGAGGTCGTGGACGAACTGCCCTACGAGGTCTTCTTCCCCACGCAGTCCGTCTTCCGCACATCGACGGATCGCTATGCGTATATCGGCACGCCGATTTTCCTCGAACCGCAGTTGGAGTATTTCGACAATCCGCAGTTCGAATGGAGCGTGGATGGCGAGACGGTTCCCGACGCTGCGGAGCGCATGTTCCGGTATACGCCGACCGAAGCGGGCGAACATATCGTCCGGGTTACGGTGCGCGAAGCGAAACAGCGGGCAGAACGTCTTACCCGCAACATCACCCGCGCTGAAACGGTACTCTCGGCTGAGGTGAAAGTAACCTGTTTCGATGCCGCGCAGGAAGACCGCTACCGTCCGGCCACAGGAGGAAATTCGCCGCTGTGGAACAAGGTATACGAATATACGCCCGCACCGGGACAGTTCGTAGGCGAAATGAAAACGGGCGGGTTTGACGGCACGGAGACGACGCAGGAGGCGGCCGTCGCCTATGCTGAGAGGCGTCTGAAAGAGAAGATCTGGGTGTCGCTCGGCGCTTTCGGCGGTTATATCGTCGTGGGATTCGACCACAGCATTCCCAAACGGGCGACGGCGGAGGGCGAATACGACTTCACGATTCAGGGCAACGCTTTCGACGGCTCGTCGGAGCCGGGTATCGTCTGGGTCATGCAGGACATCAACGGGAACGGCGAGCCCGACGACGAGTGGTACGAACTGCGCGGAAGCGACACCGGCAAGGAGGGGACGATCCAGAACTACGCCGTCACCTACTACCGTCCCGCCGGCAGGCAGATGGACGTGCAATGGACCGATTCGGAGGGTAAATCGGGATGCATCGACTACCTGATCACCTACCACCAGCAGGATTACTACTATCCAGCTTGGGTCAGGGAGGATACTTATACCCTTTACGGAACCCGTCTGGCTCCGAACAACGTGCAGGATCCGGAGACCGGATATTGGGAGAACAAAACCTACGACTGGGGCTATGCCGATAATTTCAGTCCCAAAGACAACCTCGGCGGTGACGTGGTGGACGGCAGCGGCCAGACCAACGGATTCCGGATTTCGAACGCCATGCACCGCGACGGAACGCCGGCAGATCTGCAATACGTGGACTTCATCAAGGTGCAGACGGGCGTGCAGGTCAAGAGCGGCTGGCTCGGAGAGGTCTCGACGGAGGTGTTCTCCTTTACGGACTTGTCCATTGCAACCGATAACGAAAAGTAAACAACCAAAAAACGAATAAAGACATGAGCCTGAAAAAAATTATGCTGCTGTTCGCAGCCGGTTCGCTGGTGCTGGCCGGTTGCAGCGACGACAACCCGACCGATCCGATCCCTGAAGATGCCGATGACAATTTCATCACTTCGGTGGTGCTGACTGTCGGCGATAACTCCTATGCCGCGGAGATCGCGGGCAATGACATTACCGTGACGGTACCCTACAACGTCTCGCTTGACGGTGCGACGGCCGAATTCGAGTACACACCTTCGGCGACGATTATGCCCGACCCGTCGACGATTACCGACTGGGATACCGAGCGTCAGTTCCGCGTAACGTCCTACAACGGCGAGACGAACGACTACAAATACCTCGTCGTGAAGGACGACATCCGCGAGGAGGGCGACGTTACGCTGAAGACCGATGCAGAGGTCAAGGCGTTCGCCGACAAGGGCGTGACGATTCTGAAGGGCGACCTTATCGTCGGCGAGGAGAGCGGCGACAACTTCGTGACGGACATCAAGGCGCTCTCGGCGCTCACGCAGATCGGAGGCGACGTCGTCATCAACAACACCTACAAGGGTATTGCGTTGGACGGTCTGGAAAACGTCGTGAAAATCGGAGGTCTGCGCATCGGCTCGACCGAGGCGGCATCCACGGCTCCCGAACTCTACTACGCGAGCCTCAAGTCGCTCGAAGAGGTGACGGGCGACGTAGTGATCTGCAACGACAAGGTGCAGTGGTTCGAAGCCGAGAAGCTGACGGCGATCGGCGGTTCGCTGGTCATGCGTTCGGCGGCGCTTACGTCGGTAACGACGCCTTCTTTGGCGACAATCGGCGGCGACTTCGAGTTGCAGGGGTCGAACGAGGACAAGGCCGGCGGCGATATGACTATCGTAGAGATGAAGGCGCTTGGGTCTGTGGGCGGCAAAATCACCGTCAAGAACCTTGCGAAACTCAATGCCGTGAAATTCGAAGCGCTGACCTCGGCCGGGGCCGTGCTGCTGCCGACGATTCCCTACGAATTCGAGACGATTTCGCTGCCCGTACTTTCCGAGGTCGGCGGAGACATTCAGTTCATCGCCAATACCGACGATACGGCAATCGGCGGTATGACGATGAATACGGGAGTCAAGCAGATCGACATGAACAGTCTGACCCGGGTGGACGGAACGGTCTTCCTCACGGCATTTGCCGAACTTCGCACTCTCCCCGCTCTGAACGGAGTTACGGTGAAGGGTATCGAACTGGTCAATCTGGGTAAACTCCTCGACCCGCTGGACTTCTCCGGAACGACCTTCTCCGGTGGCGGCCGGCTTCTGCTCACCAACATGAATCTGATCGAGACGCTTACGATGCCCGCACAGGCGGACGTAACGCTTGAATTGAGGTACAACAAACTGCTGAACGAGGTCGACGGGGCCGAAGAACTCGCCGGACTTGTCTACTCGCCCGGTACGGACTGCACTTTCCCGACCTTGAGAATCGTCCGGGGCGATGTCTCGTTCGGTCTCGGCCAACAAGTCGGTGTTTCGACGCCGTCGCTCGAACGGGTCGAAGGGAATCTTCTGAACGATGTCAAGACGATTGCGTATCCGAAACTCACGGAGGTCGGCGGATACCTGGCGGTTACCGATAACGTCTCGAACGACAGCGGCAGCTGCGACTTCCGGAGCCTGCACAAAGTCGGAGGACAGCTCTATTTCGACAGCACCAACATCTATGCAGCCATCGACATGCCGGAGCTGGAAGAGGTCGGCACGGCGGCAAATCCCGCTTATTACAAGGAGGGGGCGAACGACCAATATTACAAGGATGCCGTGTACGGCTCCTGCGCTCTTCTCTCTTACGACGGCCTGAACTTCCCGAAACTCCGGAAGGTAGGCGGACGGGGATTCACGCTCGACCTCGGACTGGGAATGGCCAATTTCACGGATTTGAATCTGTTTGCATTGGAAGAGGTAGAGGGGATTTTCCAGATTCACCAGAACGGGCCCGACATGCAGCCCACCGCGCCGTTGGAGACGATCGAACTTCCCGTTATCCAAAAAATCGGATCGGTGCATATCGAAGGCTGCGGAAAACTTACGGATTTCAGCGCGTTCCTGCCCGTCATCGGACAGCTGAATGCCGATACGTGGTTCGTACACGAGGATTGCGGATACAGCCCGACCTACGAGGACATGAAGGCGGGTCATGCTTCGAAACAATAATATGGAGGACATTACCGTACCCGCAGGTTGCGGGTGCGGTAATTCAAACTTTTACGAATGAAGAAACTCGCCCATTTGATAGGTTTGCTTTGTGCGACGGCCGTATCGGCTCAGGAGCCCCCGTCCCAGCCGGCTTCTTCCCACAGCGGCTGGTGGAACGGCAATCCGTCGTTCGTGGTTCCGATCCGTGAAGTGAGTGTCACGGCCCGGTGTCCGATGAAGGAGATAGGCGTGCAGCAGACGAAACTCGATACGACCGTGCTGCACGAGAACATCGCCCTGTCGATGGCCGATGTACTGACGTTCAACACCTCGATTTTCGTCAAGCAGTACGGCCGCGCCACGCTCTCGACCGTGGCGTTCCGCGGCACATCGCCCTCGCACACGCAGGTGACGTGGAACGGCATGCGCATCAATTCGCCGATGCTCGGCATGACCGATTTTTCGATGATTCCGTCGTATTTCATCGACGACGCCACGCTGCTGCACGGCACGTCGTCGGTCAATATGACGGGCGGCGGTCTGGGCGGCGCCGTGGCCCTCTCGACCCGCCCGGCCGAGACGCGTGGGTTCAACATGCAGTACGTGCAGGGCATCGGATCGTTCTCGACATTCGACGAATTCCTGCGGCTCACCTACGGCAGCGACCGCTGGCAAACCTCCACGCGAGTGGTCTACTCCTCTTCGTCCAACGATTTCAGGTATCGGAACTACAACAAGAAGATGAATATCTACGATGACGACCGCAACATCATCGGCACGTACTATCCCGTCGAGAGGAACAAGTGCGGGGATTTCCACGACCTGCACGTGCTCCAGGAGGCTTATTACAACACGGGCCGGGGCGACCGGCTCGGATTGCAGGCGTGGTATATCCATTCGCGGCGCGGCGTTCCGATGCTCAACGTCGATTATCGTTCCGATACGGAGTATCGCAACGAACAGTGTGAACAAACTTTCCGCAGTATTCTTTCGTGGGATCATTGGAGAAAAAATTATAAGATCGGGGCTCGTGCTGGGTATATACATACGCGGCAGACTTACGATTTCTCGCAGGACAAAGGTAACGGGGACTGGGCGGAGATGATTCGCTCGCGGAGTTTCGTCAATACGCTTTACGGCTCCGTCGAAGGGGAGTACTACATCGGCAAGAAATGGCTCTTTACTGCCAATGTCTCCGTGCACCAGCATTTCGTGAAGAGCAAGGACAGGAACGTGCTGGAGCTCAATTCCCAGTCGATAGCGCAAGGGAACAATAAAAAAGTGGTCGTGGGTTATGACCAGGGGCGCATCGAACTGTCGGGGTATGTTTCGGCCAAGTGGATGCCCGCCGACCGGCTGGGCCTGTCGTTCGCGTTGCGCGAAGAGATGTTCGGGTCGGAGTGGACCCCGGTTATTCCAGCCTTCTTCGCCGATTATACGATTTCCAAGCGGGGCAACGTCGTGGCCAAGGCCTCCGTCTCGCGCAACTACCGGTTCCCGTCGCTCAACGACCTCTACTTCCTGCCGGGCGGCAACCCCGACCTGAAAAAGGAGCACGGTTTCACCTACGATGCAGGGCTTTCGTTCGCCGTGGGAAAAGAGGGCGTCTATTCGCTCAGCGGCGAGGCGACGTGGTTCGACTCCTACATCGACGATTGGATTGTCTGGCTGCCGACTTTCAAAGGATTCTGGACGCCGATGAATATCAAGGAGGTGCATGCCTACGGCGTGGAGCTGAAAGGCGACCTGAACGTACAGCTGGCCCGGAACTGGCAGCTCGGCATCGACGGAACGTTTTCGTGGACGCCCTCGATCAACCACGGCGACCCGGTGGACTGGGCGGACGAAGCCATCGGCAAACAGCTGGTCTACGTGCCCGAATACTCGGCGGCCGTTACAGGGCGCCTGGCCTACAAATCCTGGCGCTTCCTCTACAAATGGTGCTATTACAGCGAGCGGTTCACCACTTCGAACAACGACGTGCAAACCAAAATCGGCCGCGTGCTGCCCTACTTCATGAGCGACGTTTCGCTCGAAAAGCTATTCTCGTTCCGCTGGGGGGACTTCTCGGTCAAGGTCGCCGTGAAGAACCTTCTCGACGAGGAATACGAAACCGTTCTGTCGCGGCCCATGCCGCGGATGAACTACGAGATATTCCTCGACATCCGCCCCAAATGGGGGAAACGGAAATAACGCTCTGCGGCGGCGTCCCTTTTAATCACGGCGAACCATTGCAAACCTTTCTTCGTATTGAAAATCGCCGCCGCTCTTTTACGGCCGCATTGCGGGAGCCGGAGTTTTTAGAGATTAGTAATTAGTAAAGAGTTGTCTGCCATATGACGATTTACCTCCGGCTCCCCGCATGCGGACCATACGGAAGATTGAGAAAAATATGAAACGACTGCTTTTCCTCGCAAGCCTTGTCGCCGCTACTCTTCTTGCCGGATGCTCGGGCAAGGGTTGTCCCGGCCCGGAGCGCAACCTCGTCGTCTCCGGAGGCGGCGCCGCAGACCTCCGGCTGGGAATGACCAGCCGCTACACCGTCTTCGGAAGCGGCGACTACGAAGCCGTATCCTCCGACCCGTCCGTCGCGACCGTCGCCGTGGACGGCCGGACGCTCTCCGTTACGGGGCATGCCGTAGGCCGCGCGACGGTTACGCTTACAGACCTCCCCTCCGATGAACGGGTGGAAATCGCCGTCACGGTCGTGGACTTCTACCTCTGCCTGTTCGTCTCCGCAGGTACGGATGACGACCGGACCGTTCTCCGCCGCAACGACGGATTGTTCCTGTGGGCGAACGATGTGTGCGAGTACCGGCTCGTGCGGAATACCGCGCACGAGTGGTGGGGACAGTTCTTGGAGTACGACGAACTGCAACGGGGAACGTATGCCCTGTCGGACGACGGCACGACCCTCGTGCTGACCTCCGCCGACGGAATCGGCGACACGGCTTTCGCGGTGGAAGCGGGAACGCTCCCGCCGAAACGGTTCGCCGCAATCATGACAGAGGGGGCCTCGGCTCTACCCGAGGAGGACACGCCGCTCTACCTGCAACTGACGGAACGAACCTCCGGCGAATCATTTTATTGCCGGCTGGCTCCGGAACTGTTTTACCAAGAGTCTGCTTCGGACAGATAAACACCTAACCATACGATGAAACGATTGCATCCTCTCTTTTTTGCCGCTGCGGCCCTGCTGCTCGCAGCCTGCGGAAGCCGGAACGCGGCTTCGCTCGACGATTTCACGGTCGCGGTCTATACGCCGTCCCACGCCTCGGGTTTCGAGATTGTCGGGGCCGAGGGGCAGCGAAGCACGATTCTCAAGGTCTTCGATCCGTGGCAGGGGGCCGAAAATACCGAAACGATGCTCTTCCTCGCCCGCGACGGGGAGCGAGCCCCCGAAGGGTTCGAAGGGCAGACGGTCGAAGCCGGAGTGAATGGTATTCGTATTTGAGGAAGACGGCGAGACGGCGGTGACGCTTGCAGTAGTCCTTATAGCTGGAATAGGCGTGGTATTTGCCTATACGTTTGAGGAAATCCGCAAGGTATTCGTCGAAATTATATAAGGCAATCCTCGCCCATGCCCAGAAAGGCGTTACGAATCTTTTCGGCCGTAACATACGCATCCCGGTCGCAGAGACGTTGATATTGTTTGCTGATATTGGTCTTGATATTCTCCAGCTTCTCATTAATGCGCTGCGATTCGAGACTTTTGCCGGAGGCTTTGTTGGCTTTAGTATCCCAAAGAGAGGTGCGAACGATAAGTTTGCTGCAGAACTGCGACTTCGTACCGTTGATCGTAATACGACCCATGACGGGAACCTGACCGTGTTTTTCCGATTGCCTTTTCACGTAGAAAAGGACTTGGAACATGCTGCGTTGCATGATAACCTGAACTTTGTGGTTTTGTTAAACATTAAGTCAAGTTATTTGGTATGCGAAAATTCGATGCAAGAAGCTGAAAACTAATATTTTGCGACAAACAAAACATATCTTCCAGGCAACGGATAAGTAACTGAACTTACCATTAAACCTGCCCGAGTTTGCTGTATCAATTACTCCAACGTATATGCAGAATAGAAAAATAACAGTCTGTAAACAAAACCCTTGCTATTTTCTGCACTCTCGTTATCTTACTAAATTCTGACCGAGATAGGGATGTATCAAAAATCTGCATTTTGACACAATTCCGTCTCTTTATGCTCCTTGCTCCGGCGGCAGCAGTTTGCTCAGTACGGGGTCTTTGCGTAGGCGGTCGAGTTCCTTGTCGACGATCTCCGCGGCTTCGGCCTTGATGCGGTCGTAATTCTCCTTGATCGTTTCCTGCATGCGATCTACGCCGTTCTCGTCCGTGAAATCGGTAATTATGGGTATCTTCACGTAGCGGGCCGTCTCGGCCTTGACCTTCGCGCTGTCCACGACGATCTCCGCGTGGAATATCTTCTGCTCGATAGGCTGCTCGAAGCTGTCGGCTACGGCCCCGACGAACATCCCCTGCGTGAGCGTCGAGATCTTCGAGGCCGGGATCAGGCTGTCCATCTGCGTCGATATGGAGGTCGATTTGTCGTTGCGGTTAATCGTCATGGACTGTCGCTTTTGCAGCACCTTGCCGAACCGCTCCGAGAGCATCTTGGCCGTTTCGCCCACCACCTGCCCGGAGAAGATGTTGCCGACGGTGTTCATCACCACGGCGGCCTCCTTGTCGCCGTAGTCGCGTTTGAGCTGGCTGAAGTCCTGAAAACCGAGCAACACGGCTACCTTGTTGCTCCGGGCCGTGGCGATCAGGTTGTCGAGGCCCTTGAAGTAGATCGTCGGCAGTTCGTCGATGATGACCGACGATTTGAGCTGCCCCTTCTTGTTGATGAGCTTCACGATACGGCTGTTGTACAGACCGAGGGCTGCGCCGTAAATGTTCTGCCGGTCGGGGTTATTGCCCACCGCCAGCACCTTCGGATCGTTCGGATTGTTGATGTCGAGCGTGAAGTCGTCGCCCGACATGACCCAGTAGAGCTGCGGGGAGATCATACGCGAGAGCGGAATTTTGGCCGAGGCAATCTGGCCCTGCAACTGGTCTTGCGCCCCGCCGAGCCACGCATCCATGAACGGACTTAAATAATTTTCCAACTCCGGATAACTCGTCAGAATCGGGAAGATATCCTCGTAGCGTTTGTTCAGAAACTCGATGGCGTGCGGAAAAGTGCAGTACTTTCCCCCGTCGTAGATACGCAAGAACCAGATCACGGCGGCGAAGAGGATGATCGGGCTTTCGACGAAGAAATCGCCCTGCTTCTGCACCCATGTCTTGTTCAGGTTCAGCATGATGGTATAGGCGCTCTCGTAGGCGTCCGAGATGTCGTTCATAAAGGAGGGGTTGATCGGGTTGCAGCGGTGCGAGCGGCGCGGGTCGTCGAAATTGATGACGTAAAAGGTCGGTACCTTCTTGTAGCCTTCTTGGTGCATCAGCAGGTGGTTGTAGGCGATCTCCGCGAGGTCGGGAAACTTGAAATCGTAAACATACATCGTGTACCCCTTTTCGATCTGCTGTTTGATGAATTGATTGACAACAGCGTAGCTCTTGCCCGACCCCGGAACGCCGACGCAGATACAAGCTCTCTGCGGCACTACGACGTTGGCGAAGCCGTTGTGCCACCGCTTGTTATAATAGAACCGCGTCGGTAGGTTCACCGAGTATTCGTTCTCGACGAGTCGCGTCTCCTGCATGAACGATTCGTTCTCGTTGTTGAAAGGGTCGTCCATCATGTTGTTCTTCAACAGTCGGCTCATCCACACGCCGCCCATCAACAGGCAGATATATCCGGCCGATAGCGTCAGGATGTAGAACCCCACGACGGCGGACTGCGGCAGCGGCAGGTCGAGCAGCCACCAGTTGAAAAAGAAGAGCACGAAGCCGGCCGCGAGTGCTGCGAGGATCTTGTTCCATGTGATCTTCTCCTCCTTGACCCCTTTGGTGCCGAGGCACGAGAGGCCGAGAAAGAGCACGGCGAAAAGTTTGGTGTAGAGTATGCTGCCGAACAGCCCCGCCGTGCGGTCGAAGCCGAGCAGAATCCTGTCTATCATGCCTATATTGACGTCCCACGCCAAAATCTGCCCGTAGCAGTACCAGTAGATGTGGATTACCACGAATAAAATACTCAGGGCCCGCATGAAGTCCATGACCTTGGACAAACCCCTCAGATCGTCCTCCTGTGACATATTCGCATCGTTATTAAATAGTTCTGCTGCGAATTTAAGACGACGCGGACTGCGGACGACGGTGCAGTGCCGCTGTGGCGGTCGTCGGCATCGGTGTGGCAGCCGTTGGCACGGGGAACGGACATGGCGCTGCGAACTGGCGGGAAAAAGAGTATCTTTGCACTGCTGATTGGAATTATGGCGAAGTTGACGATCGAAACCGGACAATGCGACCGGATATTGCGGCGGGCGGTCGAGGCAGACCCTTCGGCCTGCTATGTCGGGGCGGACGGCCGAGGCGGCAGATCGGAAAAATAAGAGGGCTTGTCCAGGACTTGTCATACGGCCCTTTCGATGTAAATTTATCGGGTTATCTGCCTTATCGGATGCCATACCGCAGAACATGCTGCTGAAGAACCGGATGCGGTCGGGTTTATCGAAACGGAATCCCATGAATTGAATTTGATTCTCGGTTTATTGCACCTGCTGGATTAAAAAACTAACTTTGTAAAAAATAAATCCGTTATGGCAGACAGTAAGATCGTTGTTTTTCAGGACAAGCAGATCCGCCGCGTATGGGTGGATGACGATTGGTATTTTTCTATTGTCGATATTGTCGGTGTGCTTACCGGGTCTCCGGAACCGCGAAAATATTGGAATAAGGTAAAAACGCGGGAATTTACCGATCTTCAGTTGTCCCCGATTTGGCGACAACTGAAACTACCGGCTGCCGACGGTAAGCAGTACAGGACGGATTGCGCTACAACGCAAGCTATGTTTCGTATCATCCAGTCGATCCCCTCTCCAAAGGCCGAGCCATTCAAACAATGGCTGGCACAGGTCGGATATGAGCGTGTGCAGGAGATCGAGAACCCTGAGCTGGCACAGGAACGTATGAAGGCCATTTACGAGGCCAAAGGTTATCCGAAGGATTGGATCGACAAACGGCTGCGGGGCATCGCCATACGGCAAAACCTGACGGATGAGTGGAAAGAACGCGGCATTCGGGAAGAGAGGGACTTCGCCATCCTGACGGCGGAGATCGCGCGTGCGACATTCGGCGTGACGCCTTCGGAACACAGGGCGATCAAGAGGCTGACGAAAAAGGGACAAAACCTGCGTGACCACATGACCGATTTGGAGCTGATCTTTACGATGCTGGGCGAACGGGTGACGACTGAAATCTCACAGCAGGAAAAACCCGATACGTTCGCCGAAAGCAAACAGGTCGCCCGGCGCGGCGGCAATGTTGCCGGAGTGGCCCGTAGGGAGACGGAACGGGAGTTGGGGCACAGTGTCGTGTCGGGCCAGAATTTTCTGGACAGGAATCCCGATGGACTGATCGAGGACACGATCGGACTGCCGCCGCTTGATTCGGAGAAGGAATAAACAGTCCGATCGAGACACCGATAACCGATGAAAGGGGAAAGCCTTGCAAAGATAAAATGCAAGGCTTTTCCGTTTATAGTTTGATTTTCTTAGATGGAAAATCATCGTCCGTGCGGGGCGGAACACCGCCGATGACGATACGACCTCCGGAGGCGTCGGCGATCTGCCGCAGGCGTGCGGGAATATGCCGTTGCAGGTCATCGGCGATAGGCGTTTCCCGTCGCGCGTCCTTCTCCTGCTGCTGTTCCTGCTGCTCTCCGGCCTCTTCGCCGTCACGGTCGCTACCTACGGGGTTGAGCGCGAGTTGTATCTGCCGGTCGAGCTGTTCCATCCGCTTTTTGTGCCGTGAAATCGGCTTATTGATTATTTAGAATTAAATTATTATATTTGCAATAATATAAAGTCAAATAACATTTGAATGTCATGCAAACTGTCAGAAACCCTTTCATTGTCAGTGGTTACGTTTCCGCAGACTACTTTTGCGACCGGAAGGCTGAAACCGCAGAACTTACGGGCGCACTCGTGAACGGGCGCAATATAGTAATCGTATCGCCCCGACGTATGGGAAAGACAGGGCTGATCGAACACTGTTTCCATCAAAAAGAGATAGCGCAAGGCTATTACACGTTCTTCGTGGATATTTACGCTACCGGATCGCTCAAAGAGTTGGTATTCATGCTCGGCAAACATATTTTCGATACGTTGAAGCCCAAAGGAAGGAAATTCGTCGAGGGATTCTTTGCTGCAATCGGTTCTCTGCGCCCGGCTTTCAAACTCGACGCGGTATCCGGGGAACCGGTATTCGACATCGGTATCGGGGAGATACGCAAGCCGGAGGTATCGCTGGAGGAACTTTTCGCGTATCTCGAAGCGGCGGACAAACCCTGTCTGGTGGCCATTGACGAGTTCCAGCAAATCGCCCGTTATCCGGAAAAAAATGTGGAAGCCGTACTGCGTACGCATATACAGAAATGTACCAACACGAACTTCGTTTTTGCCGGAAGCCAGCGCCACATGATGCAGAATATTTTCTTCTCTGCTTCCCGGCCGTTCTACCAGAGTGCTTCGTTCCTGAACCTCGGCCCCATCGAGGAGAGAGCCTATCACAAATTCGTAAGGGAGCATTTCGAACAGGCCGGTAAAAGGATTTCCGACGAGTGCATTGCTCGTATTTACGGACTGTTCGAAGGTCATACGTGGTATATGCAAACTTTGCTGAACCGCCTCTATGAACAAGCGGTTCCCGGTGAAACGATAATACCCGAAGAGGCGAATAGCGTCCTTCATGCCACCGTGGATGCACAGCAGAGCGTTTACCAGAGCATGGTCGCCATGCTCTCCGAGCGGCAGAAGGAACTGTTGTTCGCTGTCGGCAAGGAAAGACGGGCAACCGAAATTACCTCGGCGGATTTCATCACAAGGCACGGACTTTACTCTTCCAGCAGCGTACAGTCGGCAGCCCGGCAATTGCTTGACAAGGAGTTGCTTACCAAAGACGGGAACATATATCAGGTATATGACCGCTTTTTCGGATTATGGATCGCCCAGACTTACGGTACGGGATATTGCCTCTGAGTTCGGCCGATTTGCAAGATAGAAAGTAAAAGTAGGGGACGCACGTTTAATTATAAAACTATTAAAATGATACGCGGAAATTTAATAGCTTCTATTGCCGTATTTACAAATCTATACGATGCGGAACACGATATATATTCGGTTTTAGCCCGGTTCGTAACGGCAACTATCAATCAAAAAAATATGTGGTCGTTCGATATAACGACGCTTCGTAATCGGTTAAGGGAATGTTTTGAAATTGACGTATATGAAAGTGTCCTGAAAACGGTCATACGAAATCGCCTGAAAGATTCTATCACGAGTACCAATGGGGAATACCATGCAAAACCCTCGGCCGAGGCATTGAAAGATTTCGACAGGCAACTGTCGGCGCAGGATACGAAGTATAGGCCCGTATTTGATGCTTTGATAGCATATTACAGAAGCTCGACTTCTCAACATATACAAGACCAAGATATTATCGAGGGTTTTACGAAATTTCTTTTGACGGATTCCAGTCAGGATACCGGACACATATTTTCCCGCTTTATGCTTTCCAAAGAAAGCGATAAGGAATTCGTAGAATGTCTGAACGAGATTAAGGAGGGTTTTATTATCATTTCCGGACTGAAAGACATTACCGAATCGACAGATCTAAATACGATAGGCAGCTGGACGACTCAACTGACGATCTATCTTGATACGGAAGAATTATTCAGTGTATATGGATACAACGGCGATTTACACAGCCGTATTCTGAACGATTTTCTCTCTCTGGTACGGGAAGCGAACAAAAGAAAGAAGTATATACAACTGAAATACTTGGACGAAACGAAGAACGTGATCGACGGATATTTCAAACAGGCTGAAAGAATCATAAACAAATTGGATAGACCCGACGGTAAGCCTGCCATGAATACCATATTGAGCCGATGCCAGGACAAAGGAGACGTGCTGGAAGAACGGGGAAAATTCTATGCTTTTTTACAAGCTTCGGATATAGAATACGACGAAAGGTCTATTTGTGTCGATGATATGAACGGTAATCTTCAAACGACAGACAATCTCGATGCAATTCAGACCGATGCGGCATCGTCTTCTTTGACGATCTCCGAGGAGGATATAGTCAAATACCTGCGGATTTTTTCCATAATCAACGGTAAACGCCGCTCCATTCACAAATCAAGTTTCGAAAAGTGCCAGTGCGTTCTGCTTTCGGAAAGTAGTATTCCAAAATTCATATCCCGTCATTCTTCCATACGCGAAGGAACGAATTTTACTTACTCGACGACGATGGATTATGCCATATCCCGACTATGGTTCCGGTTGCATAAAGGTATTATGAGGAATCAAACACCCGCATCGCTGGACGTTATGAACAGAGTGAAACTCGTTATGACCTCTTTGCTACATCGTTCCGTTGTGGATAAATACGACGAATTGAGAACAAAATCATACGATGATGATACTCGAATCCATATATATAATGAAATTCGGGCGTATGAAATGCATCCTGAAGATATTACCGATGCGAATATTGATGATATCGTCGGTTTTATCGAAATCAAGGATGTGGAAACTTTACGAAGGGAAAAAGCGGAATTACAGGAACAGGCAAGTCGAGGCAATATCGCTATTATGGAGTTGCAAAAGATGAAACGAAAACAGCGACAAGATGTTAAAGATAAAGTCAAACGGAAAGTACGGAACTGTATAAAGAGATTTTACCTGTTATGTGTATTGATTTGCGGAAGTTTAGGATTTGGTATTTATTACGTTGTTTCTCGGATATGCTCCTCGCATGATACTTTATTGTCCGTTCTGTCATTTGTGATAGGTTGTATCGTTCTGCCTGCATTGGGATACATACCGAGTATTCGAAAAAAAATCGCATCGTTGCAAAAACGTATAATCCGTCGCAAAGGCAAATCTTTATTCCATAAATATAGATAAAAAATAACGTCGATTCCCGACCGTTTGCAGCGATCGACTATGGGAAAAGCAAATTCATACGGGAATGAAAAGAGCCGCTGTGGCATGCGGCTCTTTTCATTATAATTTCTTTTTGGATGTTGTAGGATTATTGTCCGTGCGGGGCGGAACGCTGCCGATGACGATACGTCCGCCGGAGGCATCGGCGATCTGCCGCAGGCGTGCGGGAATATGCCGTTGCAGGTCATCGGCGACAGGTGTTTCCCGTCGCGCGTCCTTCTCCTGCTGCTGTTCCTGCTGCTCTCCGGCCTCTTCGCCGTCACGGTCGCTACCTACGGGTTTGAGCGCGAGTTGTATCTGCCGGTCGAGCTGTTCCATCTCCTTTTTCAAAGCCGCGAGGTCGGCTTCTTTGCGCCATGTGCCCTCGATGATCTGCCGGAGCTGAGGCACGTCCTTTTCCAGCAAGATGCGCTCCTTGCGGAATTTCTCCAGCGTCGGTTCGATCGTGCCCAGCGCATGCAGGGGGTTGAGCGCCGCCGTGCGAGGGTCTCCGGCCAGATTACCGTAGTTGTACTGGTAGAGGTATTCTCCCTCTCCCCGCACGTAAAAGCGGTTGCGAATGGTCTCGAAATCCTCCTTCATGCTCTTTTCGCTCTTGACGATGATCTCGAACCCGTAGATGGAGCCGATCCGTTTCTCACCCGTTCCCGTATCGACGGTTTTTGCGATATGGTTCAGTTGTTTGCCGATGAACTGCGGATCGTTGCTCTCCGCCCCGTCCAGCGTGATACGGTTGCGATACGATCCGTCCTCGTTGAGTTCCGCACGGCTCCTGAAAGCTTCGAGGTCTTTTTCGATGCGTCCGATCCTTTCGTCGAGTTCCCCGATTTTTCCGAGCGTATATTCCAGCTGGCTGCGGCTCGACGACTTGCCGCGCACGAACGCCTGACGCTCGCTCTCCAGCCCCGCGATCTTCTTTTCGAGGCGGGCCTTTTCCAGTAAGTCGGTGTTGCCCGACAGCACGGCCACGTATTCCGAGAAGTTCATGCCGCTGCCTTCGTCCATGCCGCCTTCGTCGATGGTACGCACGCCCATACGGTTCTGTTTGAGCTGGCGGATGAACAGCTGCTTGTTGTGCAGCAGCCCGAACTTGTAGGCGTCGAGCGACTTTTCGACGGCGTAGATCAGCACGTCCACCGTGTTGTCGGCGTAGAGTTTGGCTACCTCGTTGCCTTTGCGGATGCCGCGTCCTTCGCGCTGCTCCAAGTCCGAGGGCCGCCACGGACTGTCGAGGTGGTGGATCGCCACGCACCGCCTCTGGGCGTTCACGCCTGTACCCAGCATGTCGGTCGAGCCGAACAATACGCGGATGCGTCCGGTGTTCATCTCTTCGATCATCTTCTTGCGTTTGCCCTCGCTGCCGGCTGCCTCTTGTATGAAACGAACCTCGGAAGCCGGAATACCGTGGTCTTCGACCAGCTTGCGCTTGATCTCGGCGTACACGTTCCACTCGTCTCCCGGCTTCCATGTTCCCAGATCGGAGAAGACGAACTGCGTACCCTTATGCTGGTCGTACTTACGGTAATAGTGCGCGATCTGCGCGGCGCAGTGGTTCGCCTTGTTGTCCGCATGATCGCCGTACAGCTCCGGGTCGATCATACGCATATCGAGCGACATTTTACGGGCGTAGTCCGTAGCGATGAGCATTTTGGCCTTCTCCTCGCTTTCCGTGAGGGGTGCCCGTCCCAACACCGTGGCGTCGCCCGTCTTGGCGAAATGCACCAGCTTGTCGATAAACGCCTGCTGGTCGGGCGTGGGCGGGATGTTATGCAGTATCTCGTTTTTGTGCGGTCGGTCGATACCGATGTCCTCGGCCGTGCGGAAATCCGTAATTTCCGAATAAAAAGCCGCCAGCTCCGGAACCTTGATGAAATAGCGGAACCGTTCCTTCTGCACGATCTGGTTGGTGACCGAAAATTCGTAATCGACGCTCTTTTTGGCGAATACGGCGGCCCATGCGTCGAAGGTGCGGATGTTCTGCCGGTCGAGTGCTTTCGGACGCAGGTATTTGAACAGCAGATACAACTCCGTGAGGGAGTTGGAAATGGTCGTCCCCGACAGAAATGTCGCCCCCAGATCGCGCCCCGTGCGTTCCTGTATGGTTCTGAGAGCAAAGAGCATGTTAAGCGCCCGCTGGCTCCCGTCGGGGTTGCCGAGGCCCGCCACGCGGTCGTGCCGCGTGTTGAACATCAGATTCTTGAATTTGTGCGATTCATCTACGTAGAGGTGGTCGATACCCATACGGCGGAAGTCCACCGCATCGTCCCTGCGATGGTCGAGGGCGTACTGCGCCTTTTGCAGTTTGGCCTCCAGATTGTGCTGGCGCTTGATGCAGCCGGTCAGCATACGTTTCGACACGTTTTTACCTTGTGCCTTGAGCAGCATGAGGTTCTGCATCACGCTGTCGAGTTCCGCCCGCAAAATCTCCTGCTGGATTTCTGGCGACTGCGGGATCATGCCGAACTGCTCGTGCGAGAGGATCACCGCATCCCAATCGTTGTTCTTGATCTGCCGGAATATCTGTTCGCGCTTCTTCGGCGTGAAATCCTCACGGCCCGGATAGAGCACGCGAGCCATCGGGTACGCTGTGCAGAACGTCTTGGCTATCTCGTGGATATTGGCCTTCAATCCCGTAATCATCGGTTTGTTCACCAGTCCGATGCGTTTTTTCTCGTAGGTTCCGCAGCACATGATCAGGGTCTTGCCGCCGCCGACCTCATGATCCACGATGCCGCCGCCCAGCAGAATATCCATCCAAATAGCGTCTTTCTGGCTCGGATAGAGGTCTTCGATACCTAACGCCTTGCGGTCGAGGCCGGGAAAGGTCAGGTGCGAGCCGTCGTACTTCGGACGCACGAAACAGTTGAACTTGCGGTTATACATGTCGGCCAGACGCTCCTTGAAGTCGGCGGACTGGTCGCACAGCCAGTCCGTGAAACCGCTGCGGATCTCGTCGATTTTGGTGTTGGCCTGCTGTATCTTCTCCCCGTCGCGTACCTTCACCTCTTTCCACTCGCCGTCAATCAGTTTGCGGGCTTTTTTGGTGATGTCCGGAATCGTGTTGTGCAGGGCGTGTTTCATTAGATGCAGTCCGGTATAACGGCGGAACTCTCCATGGACGGCATACTGGTTTTGTATCTTGATATTGTACTCGTCCTTGGCCGTAATGCCGAACTCGTCGAGATCGGCGAGGTAACCGATCTTGACCTCCGTTTCGAAGAGCCACGAGGCGTAACTGTCATAGATGCCCGTAGGTATCCACCGCTCGCCGAAGTTGAAGTCCAGATCCTCGAATGCGATCGGTTTGGGTGTGGCCTCGCGCAGCGCTGCGAGGGTTTCCCGTGCGCCTTCGTGATCCGGATTCTCGTCGAGGAAGCGCTGCACGCGGTCGGCCTTCTCGATGACGTTGCCTGCGATGACACGTTCGGCGATTTCGTACTTCCCGCTGTCGGGGTTGAAATAGATACGCCCTTTGAGCTGTTCCAGCACCTCCGCTTCGCTCGCCCCGGTAAGTTCCGATATATACTCGATATTGATGTCCGCATAACGGTTCATGCTGGCTGCCAATGCCGTATGCACATCGTCCGTCTTTTCGATCTCCGCCGGATTGAAAGCGACGGGATGGTCGAAGATGTCGGCCTTGTTCACGATACCGTCGGTGTAACGTTCCAGCGAGAGTATCTCGTCGGCTCCCGAATCCATCCGTATCTGGTCGATATTCTGCGGTTCGTTCAGCCAGCCGAACCGCTCCACGAAGTTGTCGTAAAGGCTGTTCAGCATTACGCGCAACGCGGGGTGCGGAGCCTGCGTATCGGCCTCCACGTTGTAGAGGTGATGATAAGTGTCCCGCACCTCGATATAAAGCGACATTTTCACCCGCTGTTCTTCGGGCAGGTCGAGCGGATGGAACATCGGGCGCAGGGTTTTCAGGTCGCTCAGGTATCCTACACGGTTCTCCTTATCCACAATGAGCGTCCCGTCGCGGTAATGTTCCGGCCGTTCTCCCTTAAAAGGCCGGGGCGAGAGCGGGTCTTCGGCCGCCTCGTCGCCGTGTGTCGCAGTGCGCGGCGCAACGGCTTCGGCCCGTTCTCCGGAAACGCTCGCGGACGGGACGCCCTGCCGTACTGCGCTGCCTGCGGGTACCGGATTGTCCGCAGCGGCCCCTGTGACGGCAGCGGCATCCGGCTCGGGATGCGGAGAGCCGGTCGCAGCGAACGGATCGGCCTGTGGCGACAATGCGTCCGATAGCTGTGCCCTGTCTCCGGATTTGCCGTCCGCAGCACTGTCGGGAACTTTGCGAGACGGTTCCGGCCGCTCCCTTCCGTATTCCGTTCGGGTCGCGGCCTGCGGCTGCCCGGCTACGCCGGATTGCCCTGCCGCAGGCTTTGCCGTATCCGGCCTGTTTTCGGTTATCGTCCTCGGATGATTTTCAGCAGACGTGCCTGTGAAGTGTTCCGCCGTAACGGCGGTCGATACCTCTGCCGGCTGTCGTTCCTCTTGATGCGGCCGGTTCAGCATCAGCCTCTCCCGCCAATCCATGGGACGTTCCTCCTCCTGTACGGGCTTGGACGCCTTCTGGGAAGAAGTCGCCGATCCCTGTTGTGCAGGCCAGTGTTGTACCTGCGGCATCCCCGCTGCCTGCCGTTTGCCTTTCGGTTTCGGCCCCCGTTTTTTTGGGCGATTCACCTGACTGCGTTCTTCGGCCGAGAACCCGAACAGGTCGTAGAGCGTAAGCACCGGTTCCTGCTGTACGTTCAGCATCGGCTCCGGTGCGGTCTGCGTATCGAAAGCATCGAACAGCGATCCTGCGAACCCATCCTGCGAGGGCTGTCCGGCCGCTCGTGTCTGCGTTGCCGTTGCAGCGGGTTCCGCAACCGTCTCTTCCAGCCCGTCGTCGGCCGGGCGCACCGTGCTATCGGCAGACCGTTCCGTTTCCTGCATGGACTGAGGCTCTTGCGCCGAGGCAGGAACGTGTGCAGGTGCCCGCCGTGCAGCGGGTTCCATAACCGCAGGTTCGGATATTTCCGGCCGGACACCCTGTACGACGGGTTCCCGACGCATCTCCGATGTATCGGCCTGCTCCTTCTCCGGAGCTGCGGCCGCGACCGTTTGTACGGCGGGTTCGGCGTATCCGTACATTTCCGGCGAGGGCGGGTAGTCTTCCATAAACCGCCTCTCCCGCTCCTCTTGCCACGCGCCGAACTCCGCCCAATCCTGCCCGGCAGGCTGCCATGCTTCCTGCGTAGGCAGAGGGGGCAGGGATTCGTTCGGCATGGCGGCACCCTCGGCCTGTACGGTCGCTTCGTCCCGTATTTCCTCCGCTTCGGCATCCTCTATGGGGATCATCTCTCCCGTTTCGGGGTCGAGCCGGTAGCCGTCGGAGGCGGCCTGCGTAACGGCATACCGTTCTTCCATCCACCGGTTAAGGTCGCGCCACTCCTCCTCGGTAGGGTGCCAGAACGGCCCCGGCTGCTCATCGAAAGGTGCGGGTTCCTGCATCCGGCCGGCCTGATACCGTTCCGCTTTCTGCCGCAGGTCGGAAAGCACTTCCTGCAGTACCTCTCCGGCTCGGCGCGGGCCGCCGCGCCGAGCTGTTTCGGGAAGAGGAACGGAGGTTGCCGGCTGCCGGAATTCTGCGGTTTGTCGGGACGGGTGCGGCGAAGCCGGAACGTCCGGAAAGAGCGTCGTTTGCGCGGATGAAGGTTCCGCCTGCCGCCTTTCGGCACGGAGGGCCTCTTCCGTCCGGATGCTCGCCTCGACCTCGTCCGGAAACCAATGGTCTTCTATGACCTGCCAGAACGGATCGAGATCGGGAGGGTACGGCGGCTCGTCGTCGAATATACCAACCGTAGTTTCCGAAGGCTGCACCATGGACGGTGCAGCCTGTCGTGTCTGCTGCCTGACTGTTTGGCCGGATAATTCTGTTTTTTGCTCCCGCCCGATGCCGCCACGCTCCGTCGCAAGATTTTCCTGTGCGATCTCTTCGTTCCCGTGTTGCCGCAATACTGTTTGCCCGGACAGTTCCGTATTCCGTACCTGCCCGATGCCGTTGTGCGCCTGTCTCGGACTTACCGTCTCCGTCTGTTGTTCCCTGTACTGATGCGGGGCGATCTTCAGGGCATGGCTTTCGTACAGCTCCCGGTTGAAATGCCGCTCCATATCCTCCGCGAGCATATCCGCCAACGCACGGGCGATGCCTTCCACGCCCCCGGCGTAGGTGAACTCCATCGCCGGTTTCCCGTAGGGGTTCGTGCCCACTTTGGCCGAGGTCTGCACCACGCGGTCGAGCGATCGGAAGCTGTTATTTACCGTAATGCCGTTCGAAAGCGTGCGCGTTTCGATAAAGTCCCGCTGCCGCTCGGAGAGGGGGCGGGCGACCGAGTTCTTTTGCAGGACGATAAGATCGCTGCCCACCTCCGTTCCGGCATGGTCGGTAAAGAGGTTGTTCGGCAGCCGCACGGCTGCGACCAGATCGCACCGCTCCATCAGCCATTCCCGCACGGGTTTGTTGCGTTCCGAATCGGCCATACCCTGCGAAGTGATGAAGGCGACGAGGCCCCCGTCGCGCACCAGATCGACCGACTTCATAAAGAAATAGTTGTGTATCGCCCATGCACCTTGTCGGCGTACCGGATCGCGCGAATTCGAAAACGCAGGATCGAACAGAGAAACGTCCCCGAAAGGGATATTGCTCGTAATCAGGTCGAAGTGCCCCTCGTAGGCGGGTTCTATGGTTTCGAGGCCCTGCACCCGCACCGTATCGTCGGGATAGAGCCTGCTCAGGATCAGTCCCGTCATCGGGTCTTTCTCGAAGCAGGTGATCTCGGCCTCTTCGTTATAACGGCGCAAATACTCCACGAAAGCCCCCGTCCCGGCGCTCGGTTCGAGTGCACGCACCGGAACGGCACCCGCATTATAGAGCATCCGCGCAATGGCGTCCGTCACGGGTTCCGGTGTGTAGAAGGCCGTCAGCACCGAAGCTTTGAGGCCGTCCAGATAGCGTTTGTACTCGCGCTCGCCGCCGGTGTTCTCTTTCAGCACGGCGTGCAGCTCTTCGATCAGGGGCGTGAGCGCCGTTTTCTTTTTGTGCGGCAGCGGTTCCAATACCTCTTTGATCGCTCCGAAGCCGCTGTACGCACGCAGCACATCCCGTTCTTCGGGCGTAGCCGCCCGCTGTTCCCTCTCCAGCGCGAAGGCCCTGCGGATCGCTTCGATATTGCGGCGCAGGTGTTCGGTCTTATTGTATGCCATTGTCGAGCAGAATTTGAACGGTTCCCGTAAGTTCGGTGTAGAGCAGAGCGTACTGCGGCGTGGCGGCGAAATCGTCTGCAAGCTCGTAGCTTCGGGCGACCTCGCGGGCCTGCGGCAGAAGGATGAGGGCGGCCTCGCGGGCATCCTCTTCGGGAATGATGTCCGCGAACTCGCTGCGGATAACGTTTGCGAGAGTACCGTATAGCGAGAAATGAAGCCCCCGGTAGAGTACGGCGTCGGCCTCTTCCGCCGCTTCGATACGGGAGCCTCCGCTGCGTATGATACAGCTGTACGCTTCGGCCGCAGACTGCGCCCGCGTGCGGATAAAGTCGGCATCATTCGCCAGGTCGGGATGGCTCTCCCGCAGATAAGAGAGCAGCGAAAGGCCGTAATAAGATAACCCCGTTTGCGGGGCGTTATGATGATCGTTCGGCATGATGTGGATTGTTCAGTGGTGTGAAACGAAAAGGTCGAAGGAAGAAAAGGCGCTCCGGGTTCCCACCCGAAGCGCCGCCACTGAGCATCCCTGCCGAACGCCGAAAGCGTCTATGGCAAGTCGTTCAGCGGCAAAGGTAAGGATTATTTCCGGACTTTCGCCGCACCCGGCTTACGGGTCTTGCCGCCTTGGTCGAAAGCGAACGCGGTGCGGTAATCGCTGTCGAAGACTACGGCGGCCTCGAACGTGCCCCCGTCCTTCTTGGCGAAGCCCTTGATCATCGGGGTTCGACCCTTGACGAGCAAGGCTTCCAGCTGGCTGTCCGTAAGCTCCTTTTTCGCTATCGTCCGGAATACGGTCAGGCCGCACTCCGCATTTTCGCATTTGGCGGCCTTCGGGTAGAACGTTATCCGGCCCCCGCAGCGGGGGCACGGAGCGCCTGGACGCCCGGCAACCGACCCGACCTGCACCTTGAGCAGTTCGGAAGTAATTTGCGAGGCGTAAACTTCGATACCTTTACGAAAGGTGAAGGCGTTCATCTCTCCGGTGGCGATCTTCGCAAGGGCCAGTTCCCAGCCGCCCGTCATGGCGGCGTCGGCGATACGCATGTCTTTGACAATGCCGTACACGGCGAGGCCCTTTTCCGTGGGCACGAGCGACTTTTTATCCCTGCGGATATACTCGCGCGAAAAAAGCGTCTCGATCACCGCCGCACGGGTGGCGGGAGTTCCGAGGCCGAAATCCTTCATGGCCTCGCGCTCGGCTTCGTCTTCCAACTCCTTGCCGGCGGTCTCCATTGCCGCGAGCAGGCTGCTTTCGGTATGCAGCGGGCGGGGGCGCGTCTGCTTTTCCTGAAGGTCGCATCCGCGCACCGTGAGCATATCCCCCTCGGCGAGCTCGGGCAGAGCCGCCGCATCCTCCTCTGTACGCTCTTCCGGCTCGCCCCATACCTTGCGCCATCCGGCGCTCGTTACGATCGTGCCGCGCACCTCGAACGGAACGCCTGCACACTCCATACGGACGGAGGTGATCTCTTTCAGACACGCGGGCGAGAACGCCTCGACCATGCGGCCGGCGATCATATCGTAGATTTTGGCAGAATCCGTCGCAAGTCCCGCGGGCGTATGGCCGGTGATGAGCAGAGCATGGTGGTCTGTCACCTTCCTGCTGTCCACCGAACGGTGGTTCAGCTCTCCGCCCGACAGGTCGGCAGCCTGATGGCCGAAACCCGTATGGCCGGAGAGCGAGGCCAACAGCGGGGCTATCTCCTCGAACACATCTTGCGGAATATAGCGGCTCCCCGTGCGGGGATAGGTGATGAGCTTCTTTTCGTAAAGTTCCTGCGCGATGCCGAGCGTCTTTTCTGCCGAGAATCCATGCCGCGTGTTGGCCTCTTTTTGGAGAGCGGTCAGGTCGTACAGCAGCGGCGGTTGCTCGGTTGCATTGCGGCGTTCGACCTTTATAATCTGCACGCCGTCGCTGCCCCGGACTGCGGTACAGGCTTCGTCCGCCGCCGCTTTCGTATCGTATTTCGGCGTCGAGAGGGCGGCGAACGCCGTAGCGTCTTTGGCCGTGTGGAGTTTGAGCCGGAAATAGGTCTGCGGCGTGAATGAGGTGTTTTCCAGATAGCGCCCGCACACCAGAGCCAGCGTGGGGGTCTGCACCCGCCCCAGCGACCATGCGCCGCGTCCGGCGGCGATGGCGAGTGCCTGCGAAGCGTTGATGCCCACGATCCAATCCGCCTCGCAGCGGGCTCGGGCCGAGAGGTAGAGGTCGTCATACTCGCTGCCGGGACGTACGGCTGCCAACCCCTCGCGGATGGCCCGCTCGGTGAGGCTGCTGATCCACAGCCGCTCGAAAGGCGTCTTGCAGTCGAGATAGTGATAGATAAAACGGAAAATAAGCTCGCCTTCGCGTCCGGCGTCGGTGGCCACGACGATTCGCTCGGCGCGGGAGAACAGCTCCTTGAGGACGGCGAGCTGTTTGACGGCTCCCGGATCGGGCTTGTACTCCTTGCCGCTTTTGACGCGGCGCGGTTCGAGGATAAAGGTTTCGGGAAGGATCGGAAGGTTCTCTCTCTTGAACCCTTCGATGCCGTAGGCTTCCGGCATGGCCGGGCCTACGAGGTGCCCGAAGGCCCATGTGACGGCGTAGCCGCCCCCTTCGATATACCCCTCTCTGCGGGTGGTAGCGCCCACGACGGCGGCGATCTGCTGCGCTACCGAGGGCTTTTCTGCTATGATGACTTTCATTCGTTCGGTTTTTCGGATGTTTTCAGTGGCTATTTATTTTGCTGCGCCGCCCGTTCTTTTTCCCTTTCGAGACGGGCGATCAGCTTGCGGTCGTAGTAGATGTGGTTGCCGTTCTCGTCGTAATACCGGCTGTCGTCGTCCTGCGTTTGTTCCGCATCGGGGCATTTGCCGATATAAAAGAGGATCAGCAGGGTTACGACGGAGAACGACACCGAGGCCGCGATGATAATCAGAATGGCAGCGAGCATGTTACAGACCTCCTACGCTCTTGGACTTCTTCGGCTGAGGCTTCGGCGGGGTGACCTGACGAACTTCGCGTTCGGATTGCCGCTTCTGCGGCTGTCCTTCGGCCTGCTTGGACGGCTCGTTCGACGGGGTTCGGGCCGGAGTCTGTGACTGCGAGGAGGACTGTTTACGTGAGTAATCCGGGTTCCAACGGTAAGATTTGATCTTTCCGGCCTCGTAATCGGGTTTTACCCAGCGATCCGCACGTTCCGGGCTTCCGGGAAATTGTAATCCCTGCAAGTAGGTCGCTTTGACGTCTTTACGCTTTTCGGGGAAATTGAGGGCGTCCAGCCATTGATTGTAAACTTCTTGGGGCAGCTCCACACCGAACACCCGCTTGGGAATGAACATGGGACGCGGCCCTTCCGGCAGGGGATTGCCCTGCTCGAAACGTTTGGCGGCATATACCCCTCGGTTATGCTCCTGATAGCGCCTTTTGTCGAGGCCGCCGTGGTCGAACTCGATATTGCCCTCCGAGGCGTCGATCTGGATGTAAGCATCGCGTTTGTAGCCGGAACGGGTGGTATAGCCTTTCAGCAGGATTTTACGTCCGGAGTAGAAGTCGAGCTGTTCGCCCTCGGAGAGGTTGGCATTCTTGATCGAGGCGCGTTTATCGAAATCCGAGACAGGCATCGCAACGAGTTCGTTTGTCCACTTGTCGCGCGAAACATAACAGGGCGTCATCTTGCCCGGCTCCAGCTCCAAGTCGATCGCCTTGCCTGCATGACGGGTTTCGATGATGTTGCGCTTGGCCTCGTCGTCGAGCAGCACGTTGTGAAAGGGCGCGTCGAGATCGCACTTCTCCCGATAATAGTGCGGCACGACTTTCAGCGTTCCGTCGGCCTGTTCTTCGAGCGATACGCGCCCTTTGGTGGTGACGCGCATGCCGCCGGGTTCCATCTCCGGCCGCATTTCGATCAGTCCGTGCGATTTGTGCCCGTAGGACATCGCCTTCAAATGGGGTTCGAGGTCTTCCATACGGATACCCATGCGCTCCATACCCGCCATGTCGATTTTCGATATATCCATAGGCTCGAAACGGGGAACCGCGATCTGCTGTTCCATTTTTGCGAGCTCTTCGGCCGGATCGACGCGGTAGTTTTCGAGCAGTTGCGGATCGAGGTCGATTTTGATGAGCTTCTCCAGCACGCTTTCGGCCATGATGAAGATCTCCGAGATACCCGTTTTTACAGGGTCTTGCGACTGCTCCATGAATTTGGTGAAAAACGCCTCCAAAGCAGGTTGATTCGTGTGCACGTCGAACAGTTTGGCGACATTTGCCGCAGTGGGATCGAGCGTCTTGATGTTTCCGTCTTCGTCGATACTGCCGACGGCCTTCAGTTTGCCGTCCTGACCTTCTCCGGTCTGCCTGACGAGCATTACCTTCTTCTCGTCGTTCTTTACTTTTTCGTCCATCTTTACGAAATATTAGGTTAGCACCAATAGCGGTGCAGGGGACGAATTTAACCCGTCTGCGGACGGCCCGGGCAGACAGACCGCCCCCGTTGTCGCGGTTGGAACAGGTGTTGGAAGAGGCTGGCGTCGGTACGGGTAAAATGCAGAAACGACGAACGGTCGGAACGACTATCGTTTCGACCGCCCCGGTACAGTACCTTCCATCACAGATATTGTCTGGATATTCGTCCCTGCCTAAGCAGCTGAATAGTCGATATGAGTAGTGGATGTGCAGGAAAAAGCGCTCCCTTACGGGAGCGAAATAAGATTGCCCGTCTGAAAAAATAAAGGCGGATTCGCATCCACCTTTACTAAAAAAGTATTATTTTTGCATTTGAAGAGTTATTTGAAAGCATGAGAAATAGAGTGTTTCTGAACACTTCCCTTTTTCTTATCCGTTAGCTTATCTCATGCGAGTCCTTCATAATCTGCTCGTAGTAAATTAAACTCTCTCAGACTACATCAAAGATACGAAAAAACGGCGAACAATCCGTACCTGGGCGCCGCGGTTCCTGCACACGCTTTTCCGTTTTTTCGTCTATCCCTCTGCCCGCCGTCCTTCACCTTCGCTTGTCGGCACCTCTGCCGGCCCTCCCCTTCTACCCGACTTTCCGCCCTCTTGCCGGTAGGCTGCGTCCCGGGGCGGCGGGACGGTACGCTGTTTGTCGGCACGCCCCGGAGCCTTGCCCGCGAAGGAGTGCGCCACCCTGTCAGTCCCGTGCTGACAGATTGACAGATGCGGGGCGCTGGCACACGGTTTGTTGGGATGGGGGCAGACGAACAAAACAAAAACAAGATACGACTATGAAAAACGGAAAAATCGGAGTGACTACGGAGAACATCTTCCCCGTAATCAAGAAATTCCTCTATTCGGACCACGAAATCTTCCTGCGCGAGCTGATCTCGAACGCCGTCGATGCCACGCAGAAGCTCAAGACCCTCTCGTCGATCGGCGAGGTGAAGGGCGAGCTGGGCGACCTGACGATCCACGTGGCCGTCGATCCGCAGAAGAAGACGCTGACGGTCACCGACCGCGGCATCGGCATGACGGCCGAGGAGGTCGACAAGTACATCAACCAGATCGCCTTCTCGGGCGCCGAGGAGTTCATGGCCAAATACAAGAACCAGGCGATCATCGGACACTTCGGACTGGGCTTCTACTCGTCGTTCATGGTGGCCGACAAGGTCGAAATCTTCACCCGTTCCTATAAGGAGGGCGCCAAGACCGTGCATTGGAGCTGCGAGGGTTCGCCCGAATTCGAGATGGAGGAGACCGACGAGGCGCGCGACCGCGGCACGACGATCGTCCTGCACCTGGCCGAGGATACGCAGGAGTACGCCGAGGAGTCGAAGGTTCAGGAGCTGCTCCGCAAGTACTGCCGCTTCCTGCCCGTGCCCATCGCCTTCGGCAAGGTCAAGGAGTGGAAGGACGGCAAATACGTCGACACCGAGAAGGACAACATCATCAACGACGTCGATCCGCTGTGGACGCGCAAGCCGGCCGACATCACCGAGGAGCAATACAAGGAGTTCTACCGCGAGCTCTACCCGATGAGCGACGATCCGCTCTTCTACATCCACCTCAATATCGACTACCCGTTCCACCTGACCGGCATTCTCTACTTCCCGAAGATCCACAACAACTTCGAGATTCAGAAGAACAAGATCCAGCTCTACTCGAACCAGGTCTACGTCACCGATCAGGTCGAGGGCATCGTGCCGGAGTACCTGACGCTGCTGCACGGCGTGATCGACTCGCCGGACATTCCGCTGAACGTCTCGCGCAGCTACCTGCAGAGCGACGCCAACGTGAAGAAGATTTCGAGCTACATCACGCGCAAGGTGGCCGACCGGCTGCAGGAGCTCTTCAACACGATGCGACCGGACTATGAGGCCAAGTGGGACGATCTGAAGATCTTTATCCAGTACGGCATCCTGACCGACGAGAAGTTCGCCGAGAAGGCCACCGACTTCATGCTCTGGAAGAACGTCGACGGCAAGTATTTCACGCCGAAGGAGTACACCGAGAAGGTCAAGGAGAACCAGACGGACAAGAACAAGACCGTGGTCTTCCTCTATGTGGACGACCCCGTCGAGAAGCACACGTCGCTCGAAGCCGCCCGTGCCAAGGGCTACGACGTGCTGGTGATGGACGGCCAGCTCGACAACCACTACATCAACTGGTACGAGTCGAAGAACAAGGAGGTGCGCTTCGCCCGCGTGGACAGCGACGTCATCGAGAAGCTCATCCAGAAGGACGAGGATATCAAGATGTCGCTTACGGAGGGCCAGCAGGAGATTCTGACGCCCGTCTTCGAGAGCCAGATGCCCAAGGACGAGAAGATTCACTACCACATCTCGTTCGAGGCCATGTCGCCCGACGAGGCGCCCGTGGTCATCACGCAGAATGAGTTCATGCGCCGTATGAAGGAGATGGCGGCCATGGGAGGCGGCGGCATGAGCCAGTTCTACGGCCAGATGCCCGACAACTTCACGATCGCCGTGAACGGCAACCACCCCATTGTCATCGACATTCTGGCCGACGTGGAGAAGGCCTACGGCGACAAGCTGAAGTCGATTACCAAGAAGATCGACGCGGCCGTTGCCGAGGAGAAGCGCTTCGACGAGGTCATCAAGGGCAAGAAGGAGGAGGAGCTCTCGGCCGAGGAGAAATCCATGCGCGAGGAGCTGTCGAAGAAGGTCGTCACGCTGCGCGACGAGCGCAACGAGCGGCTGCGCGAGATCGGCGGCGAGAACAAGCTCGTCAAGCAGATCATCGACCTGGCCCTGCTGACCAACGGCATGCTCAAGGGCAAGAACCTGACGGATTTCATCCAGCGTTCGATCTCGCTGATCGAGAAATAGGCGCGGATGCGGCGGGCATCCCGCTGCCGGACACTTCAAAAAGGGAGCGGACCTCAAACATGAGGTCCGCTCCTTTTTTTGTGCCTTCTGCCGGTTCTGCCGGCCGGGGCTCCTACCGGCGCATCAACGGGCGCTTCGATGCCGGCAGCGTGCGGGGACCGGTGCTCTTCAGCAGGCGGGCCCCCGTGCCGGCCTGTTGCAGGGACGCGGCGCCGCTGCCGTAGGCCGTGCCGTCGTAAAAGGCGAGCGGCCCGGTGTACGATCCCCGGAAGATGCCTTTGTAGGTGTTGTCCCGGAACTCGAAGTCGATGGTGTAGTTGTCCCCCTCGCGACCGATGACGGCCGTCCCCACGGTGGCTCCGTAGTAGGGAGTCATGTCCAGGATGTACCACGTACCCAGGCAGTAGCCGTTCTGCGTGAATCCCGGCACGGCCGTGTTGGGCACGAACGACGCCTCCTCGATGACGTCGAATATCTCGTAGGTGCCGGGCGTGATCTCCCGCGTGGCCGACGATGCCGTGTTGACCTCAAGTTGCAGCATGTGGCCCGTGCCGTCGAACGTGTTGAAGTCGAACGCATCCTCGGCCAGGTAGATCGTCCAGTTGGCATAGTCCGTGCCGGTGTCGCCGTAGGCCTGACCGTAGTAGTCCATCTCGCCGTGCGTGAAGACCCCGTCGAGCTCAACCGTCGTGTAGTCGTCCCCGCCGCCGAGGTTGCGGCCGTCCTCGAGCGGAATGGGTCCCGTGTAGGTGAAGCTGAAGCGGCGGCCCCCGGCCGTCAGGTCGGCCGTCACCGCATATTCCGATCCGGAGCGCGAAATGTCGACGGTCCCCTCCTCGGCCATAAGGTAGGTCGGCGTTCCGCCGCTCTCGCAGATGTAAACAAATGTGCCAATGATTCCCCAATCACCCATGTCAACGCCGGTAGACCAGGTGAAACTCTGATCCTGATCGTCTTCAAGCAGCGGTATGTAAGTTCCTTCGGGTACAGTTGTGGCTCCGGTTGGTGGAAGATTCAGATCAAGCCACAATGCCATGCCATCACCAGAAAGGCTTACATTGTCTTGTACTACATTGCCCGAGAGGAAGTAGACATAGTCGTTGTCATACCCCGTTCCCCACTGATCGCCGAAGTAGTACCCGCCGGCCCGTGTCATCAGGACAGTCTCCTCGTCGCCGCCCGTCGAGGATTCGGTAACCGTAACCTCGCACGTGGCGGTATATCCGCCGTCGGTTGTCGTGACGGTCAGCAGCGTCGTTCCGGCGGCTATGGCACGGATGTTCCCCTCCTCGACAACGGCAACCATCCCGTCGCCGGTACGCCAAGTGCAGCTTCTGTCCGTCGCGTTTTCCGGCAGGACCGTCACCTTCACCGGCACGACATCGCCCGGGGCGCAGACAACGGCTTCGGGGTCAACGCGGACTCCGGTTACGGCCACGGGATTCGAGCCGTCATTTCCGTCCTTCTTCGTGCAGGACCCCATTATCGACGGAAGCGCCGTCAGCAACAGAATCACGGCGCAGATACGGAATGTGTGTCCAAATGTTCTCATAGATTGTTTTTATAAGATGGTTAATAGTCAAATATACGGAATTTTTCACAAACTACGTCACACTGCTTTTTTGGACACCATCCGACAGGGGTTTTGCCAAATCTTATTGTTAATGATCTTCCGCCATATACTGGTATTTGAAATTGCACACCGGCATGTTTTCTGCAAATCCGTTGCTGAAACAGGGAATTTTGTGACAAACCGGTATTTGTCAACAAAATGCTCCACAAACGGGAAAATAATGCAACATCGGCATCATGGGGCATCATACAGACAGCCCCGGGAGATCGTCCCCGGGGCTGTCCTATAACCATTTTCTTTCGTCAACGCGAAGCCGGTACCGGCAATGGCCGGATACGGCGCTACTCCTCGGTCCAGTGGGCACGGATCAGGTCGAGGTACCACTCCGGGCAGCGGCACGGACGGCGCGTGTCGCTGTGGATGAAGCCCAGCTGCGTCATGCCGGTGTTGATGAGCTGTCCCTGCTCGTTGTAGATTTCGTAGAAGAAGTTGATGCGCGTCGTGGGCAGCTCCCGGAGGATAATCCGCACGGTGAGCAGTTCGTCGTAGTAGGCCGGCTTGCGGTACTTCGACTGCACCTCGAGGATCGGCATCATGATCCCCCGCTTCTCCACCTCGGCGAAGGACATGCCCAGAGCGCGCAGCATCTCGCTGCGGGCCGCTTCGTAGTAGCAGATGTAGTTCGAGTGGTGGCAGATGCCCATCTGATCGGTGTGCTTGTACCACACGCGGATTTTGCAATCGTGGCTTATCATCTTGTAACTGTTTTGTGTGCTTCTTTTTCCTGAAGACGGAAATTCCGCCTTACGCCCGGACCCGTCACACGGCTTACCATACGTGCTTCTCCGGGGTGCAGCTTCGGCGGACGCTCTCGCTTACCGGATGCCCGAGCAGCCGCTCGGCCTCGGCTATCCGGCCTTCGGCAATCAGCCGGCGGATGACCGTCGAGCTGACATGCTCGCCGCCGACCTCGCACTCGTCGACCCGGACGACGCGCAGGCCAAGTCCGGCTATGGCGTCGCTGCCGATGCGGTCGTGCCCGAAGCGGTGGTCGTAGCCCACGACCAGCGTCCGGGCGCCGAGGCGGCGCAGCAGGTATTCGCGGACGAACTCCTCGCCCGACAGGGCGCTGAACGTCCGGTCGAAGGGGATGACGATCACGTTGTCGACGCCCAGCGTCTCCAGCAGCCGGACCTTCTCGTCGAGCGTCGTCAGGAGCAGCAACCCTTCGGCGCGCCCCAGCGTGATGCGCGGATGGGGCTCGAAGGTCAGTACGATGCTCTCGCCGCCGGAGGTCCGCGCCTCCGCCACGAGCCGGTCGATCAGGGCCCGATGGCCGAGATGCACGCCGTCGTAGGAGCCGACGGTAACCACCGGGCAGATGAATTGCGGCAGGGAGTTGAATCCGTGGAAAACCCTCATTACAAATTTATTGCGTTATGTCGCCTCAAGCGTTGCTGGAGTTCTCCTCGTTCTCCTTGACAAAGTAGGCGACCTTTTCGAGCAGCGTCGTGATGTCGTAGTTCTCGATGACGATGCCCTGCGGGAAGTTGAGCGGCGTGGAGGTGAAGTTCAGCACCCCCTTGATGCCGGCATTGATGATCGGCAGGACGAGCTGCGGCGCCACCTTCGTCGGCGACGAGACGACAACGATGCTGATGTCCTTGTCCTCGACAACCTCCTCGAAGGTATCCATGTGGTAGCACGGGATGCCGTCGATGATCTTGCCGACCTTCTCGGGGTCGACGTCGAACGAGGCCGTGATCTTCAGCTTCAGCCCCTTGCCGTTGAAGTATTTGGTGATTGCCTGTCCGAGGTGTCCCATACCCAGGACGGCGATGTTCATCGGCGTGGGGCTGTCGAGAATCTTGCTGATGTACTCGATGAGCACCTGCACGTCGTAACCCTTCTTCGTGTCGCTCGAAAAGCCGATGAGCATCAGATCGCGCCGCACCTGCACGGCCGTGATGCCGTGAATGCCGGCCAGCACGTGCGAGAAGATGTGCGTGATGCCCTGCTTGTGGCTGGCGAGCAGCGTGCGGCGGTACTCGCTCAACCGTTCGATGGTCTTTTCGGGGATTCCGTTGGTCAAAGCTCCCATAAGCCGATACCTTATTCGATCGTTATCGTAAAGTCCTTGTTGTAGTTCACGCGCATCCACTCCTGGTTGACGTGGTTGTGGCTGCCCTCGCCCTGCCGGAAACGGTAGGTGCTCTGCAGCGGCGTGTAGCGCCGGTCCTCCATGTCGTACTCGATGTCATTGTACATCGCCGGGCAGAAGATCACGGCGGCGTCGTAACCCCGGTAGGAGTAGAGCGTCGGCAGCGCCCCGAAGGCCCGGATGTAGTCGCGGTCGAACTGCGCGACGACCTCGGCGTCGCGCTTGGCATGGTAGGTCGAGATGAAGACCAGCCGGTCCTTGAAGAACATCGCCCGGTCGAGGTTGTTGAAGCGGTTCCAGCGGGCGTTGCCCAGCACGACGAAGCGGGGCGGCGTGCGGCCGCGGCTCGTGAGGTTCGTGTCGGCCGAGGCAAGGGCCGCAAGGATGCGGTCGACCTCGACCTCGTTGTCGGACAGGATGATGAAGAGGTTGTCGTCGTCGTTTTCGAGCAGCGGCGTCAGGTCGCTCGGGCTGTTTTCGCGGGCGTTCGACGGGTGCTCGTACTGATAGGTGTGGCGCGTCCGGGGCGTGTCGCCCAGCTGCGTCAGGATTTCGCGCTCGAACTCCCGGTCGGTGCTGCCCGTATAGATCAGCGTCACGCGCCGCCCGCCGTGCAGCAGGTCGGCCACCTTGTCGTACTTGTGCGCCGGATCGGGAGCCAGCTGGAAGAGTACGTCGCTGTTCATGCGCGTGATGTGGGCCAGCGGCGAGACAACGGGAACGTGCCGCTGCTCGGCAAAGCGGATCACGGGATAGAGCCCCTCTTCGTAGACCGGGCCGACGATCAGGTCGGTCGCGGCGAACTCCTCCGATCCGACGATCGTGCGGATGCGCGCCGTATCGCGCGCCGTATTGTAAAGATGCAGGTTGACCGAGTAGCCGCGGGCCTTCACGCTGTCGAGTCCCAGCAGGAATCCCTGATAGAACTCCAGGTAGTTGGCGTTGGGCTGGCCGTTGACGGCCAACGGCAGCAGCAGCGCGACGTCGAGCGGCTGGTCGGAACGCAGCGCCCGGAAGTCGATCTCCTCGACCCGCTCGTCGATGTACCGTCCGGCGTCCGCCGGCAACGACAGCGTATCGGCCAGGTCGGCGGCAGGCTCGGGCGACGCCTCGCCCGGCACCTTGATCATGGCTCCGGCCTTCAGATCGGCAGCCTTCAGCCCGCCGTTGAGCCGTCCCAGCTCCTCCTCGGTGATGCCGAAGCGGCGCGAAAGCGAATAGAAGGTCTCGCCCGGGTGGACGATATGGTACGACGTGCCCGCCTCGGCCACGCTGTTGAGCGAATTGCGGTAGGCCTCCCACTGCTGCTGTGTGCCGGCCTCGTCCTCCGATCCGATCTGCTTCCTGCGGATCAGGATGCGCTCGCCCAACCGCAGGTGGATCGGGTCGAGTGTCGGATTGTCCTCGATGATCGTCTGGATCGGGATTTCGTACCGCCGCGAAATGGCGTAGAGCGTCTCGCCCTTCTCTACCGTATGGAAGTCGAAGGTTCGGCGCAGCTTGCGGTCGGGCAGCTGTTCGGAGACGTGCGCCACGAAGGGAATCTTGAGGACGGCCGAGGCCTTCAGTCCGTCGGCCGAGGGGTTGTTCTCCAGGATGACCTTTTCGCTCACGTTGTAGCTCTTCGACAGCGCATAGAGCGTCTCACCCGGCTGCACGGTGTGGACATAGTATTTCGCCCCGTTGATGTAGACGATCGTCGGGGACTTCTCCGCCGCCGGGGCGCAGAGGCACCAGAGGGCGAACAGGGCGGTCAGGCAGAGTCGCTTCATCGTCATTTCGTCGTTTTGTCGCGCATGCGGATCTCCGTAATCACCTTCTTCGTGTAGAGCGGGAAGTCACCGTTCATCATCCAGGCGTAGTAGCTCGGTTCGATGCGGAAAATCTCCGCCACCGAACGTCCCTTGTACTTGCCGAACCCGAAGACCTCCTCGCCCCGCTCGTTGTAGAGGATGCGCCCGGCATAGTCGGCGCACTCGCCGCGCGCGGAGTATTCGGCCAGCGCGTCGACGTCGTTCCGCAGGTCGGGATAGCGGTCCAGCTGTGCCTGCAGCACCTCGTAGGTAGCCAGCGTGTCGGCCTCGGCCGAGTGGGCGTCGTCGAGCTCCTTGTCGCAGTAGAACTTGTAGGCCGCCACGAGCGTGCGCTGCTCCTTCTTGTGAAAGATGTTCTGCACGTCGATGAACTTGCGGCGCTTGAAGTCCACGTCCACCCCGGCACGCAGGAACTCCTCGACGAGCACCGGCAGGTCGAAGCGGTTGGAATTGAAACCGCCGAAGTCGCAGCCGCGGATGAACTGTTCGAGCGACTTGGCGACCTGCGCGAAGGTCGGGCAATCCTTCACATCCTCGTCGGTGATGCCGTGAACGGCCGTCGCCTCGGCGGGAATGTGCATCCCGGGGTTGAGCCGCCGCGTCTTGCGGATCTCCTCGCCGTCGGGCATCACCTTGACCATCGAAATCTCGACGATGCGGTCACGTGCCGTATCCACGCCGGTCGTCTCGAGGTCGAAGAAGATGATCGGGCGCTTGAGGTTCAACTTCATTTCGGGTGTCGTTAGGCGTTTATCATCATCGGCATGAGCAGCATGAGCGTCGAGCTGGTCTGCTTGTCGTCATAGACCGGCTTGAAGACGCCGGCGCGCGTCGAGTCGGCCAGTTCGATCACCACCGTCGGGGTCTCCATGTTCGAGAGGATCTCGACCAGGAACGTCGACTTGAAGCCGATCGAAAGGGGCTGTCCGTCGTAACTGCACGAGATCGTCTCGTTGGCCGACACCGAGAAGTCGATGTCCTGGGCCGTGAGCGTGATGCGGTTGTCGGCGATGTCCATGCGGATGAGGTTCGTCGTGGGGTTCGAGCAGACGGCCACACGCTTGATGCCGTTGACCAGCTCGATGCGGTCGACGAGCACCTTGTTGGGGTTGTTGGCCGGGATGACGGCGTTGTAGTTCGGGTAGTTGCCCTCGATCAGACGGCAGACGAGCGTGTGGCTCTTCAGACGGAACATGGCGTTCTTCGAGTCGAAGCTCACGTCGATGGCGTCCTCCTCCTTGAGCAGCACCGACTTGAGCAGGTTGGCGGGCTTCTTCGGCAGGATGAACGAGGCGCTCACCTCGTTTTCGCACTCCGACTCGTACTTGACCAGCTTGTGGGCGTCCGTGCCGACGAAGGTGAGCGCGGAGGGCTGCAGGTTGATGTAGATGCCGTTCATCACGGGACGCAGTTCGTCGTCGGCCGTGGCGAAGATCGTCTTGTTGATGCCGTTGACGAGCGTGTCGACATCCAGACGCAGCTCCTTGCGCTCGGCGTTGAGCTGCGGGACGGCCGGATAGCTCACGGCACTGGCACCCGGGATCGAGAGCGAGCCGCTCTTCCAGCTGATCTTGATCTCCCAGCTGGCGCCGTTGACGTCGATTGTCAGCGGCAGCTCGGGAAACTCCTTCAGCGAGTCAAGCATCAGCTTGGCCGGGGCCGCGATCGTGCCCTCGCTCTCGACGCTGTCGACGGTGATCGACCCCACGAGCGTGGTTTCGAGGTCCGAGGTGGTGACCTTCAGCTCGTCGCCGTTGAGCTCCATGAGGAAGTAGTCGAGAATGGGCAGCGTGTTCTTATTGCTGATTACCTTGCCGGTCGTTGCCAGGAGCGACAACAGGGCCGAACTGGATACGGTGAATTTCATGGTGTGTATCGGTTTGTTTGATCGTTGTTGAATTTTCGGTTGCGGTTGCGTGCGGGGTTATTCGAGCACGGCGAGCTTGTCGAGCGCCGTGGAGATCATCCGCCGCACGAAGGGTTTGTAGTCGGTGCAGGCATCCAGGGCGATGCGCTGCGCGATGATCGTGCAGATCGTGGCGGCGCGGTGTCCCATCAGGGCGGCCAGGCCGGCCAGCGCCGAACCCTCCATCTCGAAGTTGGTGATGCGGCGTCCGTGGTAGTCGAACGACTCGATCTTCTCGTTCAGGTGCACGTCCTGCGGTTCGAGGCGCACCCAGCGGCCCTGCGGGGCGTAGAAGCCCGGCGCGGCGATGGTGATACCCTCGCGCGTGACGTCGCGGAAGTGCTCGAAGAGCGTGCGGTCGGCGTCGATGAAGTAGGGTTTCGGCAGCAGCTCGTTCCAGCCCGTGTGGGCCATGAAGGCCTTTTCGATCTCGAGGTCGCACACCTCGTTGCGGCCCTTGTAGTAGTTGAGCAGGCCGTCGAAGCCCACCGACGTGCGCGAGAAGACCATCTCGCCCACGCGGATGTCGGGCTGAATGGCACCCGAGGTGCCGAGCCGCACGAGCGTCAGCTGCCGCTTGACGGCCTTCTCCTGCCGCGTGGCGAAGTCCACGTTGGCCAGTGCGTCGAGCTCCGTGACGCTGATGTCGATGTTGCCGATGCCGATGCCCGTCGAGAGGACCGTCATGCGTTTTCCCTTATAGGTACCCGTCACGGTATTGAATTCGCGGTTCGAGACGTGGCACTCCTGCGAGTCGAAATGCTCGGTCACGAGGGCCACACGTCCGGGGTCGCCGACCAGGATCACCGTGTCGGCAAGCTGTTCGGGAAGCAGGTGCAGGTGGAAGATCGAACCGTCGTCGTTGATAATCAATTCGGAAGCGGGAATAGTTCTCATAAATCTCTCGTTTTAATTTCCATAATTGGCATAAAAGTAATATATTTACCTCGAATATCAAAACTTCGGAGCGAAATTTTCTTTTAATATAAGTATCGATCAAACCCAACAAACCATGACTCTCATCAAATCCATTTCGGGCATCCGCGGAACCATCGGAGGCCCCGTCGGCGAGAACCTGACACCGATCGACGTCGTGAAGTTCACGACGGCCTACGTGCGCCTGATCGCCGAGCGCAACCCCGGCAAGAAACTTGTGATCGTCATCGGCCGCGACGCCCGCATTTCGGGCGAGATGGTCTCCAACCTGGTGGAGGGGACCCTGCTGGCCTGCGGCGCCGACGTCATCAACGTGGGGCTCTGCACGACGCCCGGCACCGAGATGGCCGTCATCACGAAGAAGGCCGACGGCGGCATCATCATCACCGCCTCG